>Ga0315274_10001532_pt1 | contig 35483 bp, 28 predicted proteins | sample YL17G02_20_MG_FD_203700 | JGI IMG/M metagenome (GOLD analysis project Ga0315274, IMG submission 203700) | Sediment microbial communities from Yellowstone Lake, YNP, Wyoming, USA - YL17G02_20 | ecosystem: Environmental > Aquatic > Freshwater > Lake > Sediment | place: USA: Wyoming | collected...
AACCGCCCAAGGTCGCCATCACCGCTTGCATGCGGAAATTGTTAATTATCCTTAATGCCATCGTTCGCAAAAATACACCATGGGTATTACATATTGCTTGACTTTTATCACAGTCGCTCTCCGTAAACGGAGAGGGGAATTAAGGGGGAGAGGTTTCATTTTGCAATTTGCATTCTGCAATCTTCAATCTGCAATTATGATTTACATTCCCTCATCTTTATCCTGCTAAACATACATACACTCACTCCCAAGGGAATTTCCACAATTCCAGCCTCTCCAAAGCATGATTCCGGAAGTTGGATTTAAAACGGCACTTCCTTATGTACAAACTCCATATTCTCAAACCGGGCATAGTCTCGGATGAAGGTCAATCGCAGCTCTCCGGTAGGTCCGTTTCGGTGCTTGGCTACGATGATTTCCGCCACCCCCTGGGTGAGCGAGCCGTCTCTGAATTTCTCTATCCCGTAGAACTCCGGGCGGTAAACGAACATCACCACGTCCGCATCCTGCTCGATGGCGCCGGACTCGCGCAAATCTGCCAGCATGGGCCTTTTGTCTCCGCCCCGATCCTCCACCTTGCGGGAAAGCTGGGAAACGGCCACCACTGGCACGTCCAACTCCTTGGCTAATCCTTTCAGCGATCGGGAGATCATGGAGATCTCCTGCTGTCGGGACTCGATGTTTCGTGGACCCTGCATCAGCTGGAGATAATCCACAATGATCACCCCCACGTCATACTGGGCTTTAAGCCGGCGGGCTTTAGCGCGCATCTGCAATATTCCCAGATTGGGGGTATCGTCGATAAATATCTTGGCTTCAGCCAATGGACCGACTGCCACCGCCAGGTTGCTGTACTCATGATCGCTTATCTTGCCGGTCCTCATCTTGTAGGTGGAAAAGCGAGCGCGGCTGCAGAGCATCCTTTGGGCCAGCTGGCTTTTTGCCATCTCCAGGCTGAAGATTCCCGCCGGCATCTTCTCTTCTATGGCGATATGCTCCACCACGGAAAGACAAAAAGCGGTCTTCCCCATGGAGGGCCGGCTGGCTACCACCACCAAATCGGATTTCTGCAGACCGCCGGTCAGGGTATCCAACTCGGTAAAACCGGTGGGGATGCCGGTGATCATCCCTCCTTTCTTCTGATATTCCTCTATCGCCTCGAAAGTGTGAGGGAGAAGATCACCCAAGGGGATGAATCCCTCCTTTATTCTTTTCTCCGATATGGAGAAAATCCCTTGTTCTGCCCGGTCCAAAAGATCGTCCACGTCCTGGGAGGCATCGTAGCAGTTGGAGACTATCTGGGTGCTGGTATCGATCAATTTCCGCAAGGTGGCTTTTTCTAAAACGATATTGCAGTGATATTCGACATTGGCTGTGGTGGCGATTCTCTCGGTCAGTTCCAAAAGAGACATTCGACCGCCGACCTCTTCCAGCTGCTTTCGTCTGGTCAACTCCTCCGAAACCGTTATTATATCCACCGGCTGGTTTCTATCGTACAGATCCACAACTGCGGAAAATATCTTCTGATGATCATCTCGATAAAAACAATCCCTGTCAATTATCTCGATCGCCTTACCGATGGCTTCTTTCTGTAGAAGCATCGCCCCCAAAACCGCCTGCTCGACATCAATGGCTTGCGGCGGGATTCTTTCAGACTGTGAGGAAATTTTTCGTTCTGCCATGGCTGCTGCTCCTGTTTCTACCTCACTCCCTCTGTCCCGCTATACGTAAACGGAGAAGAGGATTAAGAGGAAAAGGTTTTTATTTTGCACTTTGCATTCTGTAATCTTCAATCTGCAATTATAATTTGCTTTTCCCCCACCCTTAACCTGCGAAGCATGTATAGGCATCCTCCGAAGAAAATATTCCTTCTTCCTTTTCCCTTTTTTTCCTGACCCTTGACCCTGATTTCTGGACCCTGGCATCTGCTTTTAGGGCTCTGTCAGTTTATCATATTCCTTTCTTAAAAACTTCAAATCCTCCCAGGCAAATTTCTTGTAGCTTATGTATCTCAAAAGCGCTGCCGGGTGATAGGTCACCAGGAATTTGATCCCCATGAAATCGTGAAACTTACCCCTCAATTGATTCAGGGGGCTTTTTGTATCTAAAAGCGCCTGTGCTGATATTCGACCCAGAGCGCAGATGATCAGAGGTTGTATCATTTTTATCTGATGAAGAAGATACGGCCTGCAGGTCCCGATCTCATCCGGTGCGGGATCGCGATTCTCCGGTGGGCGGCATTTCACCATATTGGCTATGTAAACCTCCTCCCGGCTGAGATTGATGGCGTTGAGCATGTTGTCCAAGAGCTTCCCGGCAGCACCTACGAACGGTTCCCCCTGCAGATCCTCCTCTCTCCCTGGCCCCTCTCCGATGAACATAAGTTTCGCTTCAGGATTTCCCACCCCAAAAACGAATTTGTTTCGGTTGTAACCCAAGCGGCATTTTGTGCAGTTCTTTATCTGCTGATAGAAATCCTCCAGGCTGGAGGCGACGAATGTCTCCTCTTTTTTTGTAGTGATGGTTTTTGGTTTCCGGGGAGCATAGACCTCGTTAAATCCCAAATCGATTTGCTGCCTTATAAAATTCTTGGTCAGGGCAAAAACTTCCAGCATCTTTTCATATTCTGCATTTTTCATATTATTCAATATCTCGTGCCCGGGCAGAGGTCTCCGCCCTAAGAAGAAAATTTAAATCAACCTTACCCCCTCATTCCCCTTCAGGGTGAATCCCTTTCCTTCGACCCTGAGGTCTTCCTTCGACACTGAGTCTCAGGACGAAGTGCAGGACCGAAGGGCAGGGTGAACCCCTCTCCTTACTAAGGAGAGGGGGACAAAAGGGGGAGAGGTGCAATTTTCAATCTGCAATTTGAAATCAGCTTTTCTTTGTATCCCTTTTCAGCAACCCGCTCACCTTGTCCAACACCTTCTCTGCCACCTCTTTTTTGGAGAGCAGCGAAAGCTTTTCCCCCTTACCTCTCTTATCGATGATGCTGACCTGGTTGGTGTCCACTTCAAAACCCGCACCGGGAACGTTCGGGTTGTTCACCACGATCAAATCTAAGTTCTTCTCTTTCAATTTTCTCTTTGAATTCTCAATCTCGTCTTTCGTCTCCAGGGAGAACCCCACCAGAATCTTCTTTTTCTTGCGCTTCCCCAGTTCTTTTAGAATATCTACGCTCGGTTTGAGTTTCAGCAGGACCTCTTCATCCGTCCTTTTTATTTTATCTTTGGAAACGACACTGGGAACGAAATCGGATACCGCCGCCGTCATAATAAGAGCATCTGTTTTTCCAAACTGCGCTTTTATCGCTTTAAACATTTCCAGCGCTGTCTTAACCGGGATGAAATTGACTTCCCCGGGCGCAGTTAAATTGGACGGACCGCTGATCAGAGTAACCCTCGCTCCTCTTTTTCGAGCGGCTTCGGTTATGGCGTATCCCATCTTGCCGCTGGAGCGGTTGGAAATGTACCTGACCGGATCTAACGGCTCCTCGGTTCGACCTGCGGTAACCAATATCGATTTTCCTTCCAAATCCTTTTCCCCCGTTAGAATTTTGACTACTTCACCCACGATGACCACAGGTTCAGGCAAGCGTCCCTTGCCGGTGCCGCAGGCCAAAGCCCCGGTCTCCGGCTCGATGAATAGATATCCGATCTTCTTTAGGTACTCCATGTTCTCCTGGAAGATGCGGTTCTCATACATGTTGACGTTCATTGCCGGAGAGATCAAAACCGTAGACTTGGTGGAGATTAACACGGTGGAAAGAATATCATCCGCTATCCCCGCTTTTATTTTACCGATGATGTTGGCAGTGGTCGGGGCAATCAGGATCAGATCCGCCCAGTTGGCTAAATTGACGTGCCTAACCCCCACCATCCTTTCTTGCGGAAACATCTCGGTAACCACTTCGTTTTCCGAGAGCGTCTCCAGCGTCAAGGGGGTGATGAATTTCTGGGCGTTTTGTGTCATGATGACAATGATCTGAGCACCCAGTTTTTTTAACCGGCGGACTATCTCGCAGGTTTTGTATGCCGCAATCCCACCGGTTATCCCTACGATTATCTTTTTATCCTTCAGTATCATTCTCTTATCCCCCCGAGCCGTGAAGGCTCGGCTACGCGATATTTCTGGATCCATGCCCCATGACCCTTGACCCAGGTTTTTTGAACTTTTGAACCCTTGAACCTTTGAACTTTATGTGAATGATAAACAACTTTTACTGCCAGAGCAAGTCTTTTATCCATGCTTGAAATGTCTTACCCCGGTGAAAACCATGGCGATTTTGTTTTCGTTGGCAGCTTTGATCACCTCCGGATCTCCTTTCGATCCCCCCGGCTGGATGATAGCCACCACCCCGGCTTTAGCAGCTGCATCCACCCCGTCCCGCATGGGAAAGAAGGCATCCGAAGCCAGAACCGAATCCTTAGCTCTATCGCCTGCCTTCATTGCCGCAATTACGGATGAATCCACCCGGCTCATCTGCCCCGCCCCGATTCCCACGGTCTTCTCTCCCTGGGCTAAAAGTATGGCGTTGGATTTGACATGTTTCACCATTTTCCATGCGAAAATAAGCGATTTTATCTGTTCCGGGGTAGGGGCAACTTCTGTCACCACCTTTAGCTCGCTTTCTTTGATCTGGTAATCATCCGGAGTCTGCACCAGAGCCCCACCCCTTATCACCTTGATCTCGTTTACCCTTATCTTCTTATGTTCCAAAAGGTCCGGACAAGCCAAAAACCTCCGATTCTTTTTAGTTACCAACAGTTCTAGCGCCTCTTTTTCGTATCCGGGTGAAAGGACGCATTCCACAAAAAAGGTATCATGGATTTTTTGGGCAGTCACCATATCCACCACCTGGTTAAGTCCGATGATACATCCGAAGGCAGAGACCGGATCGCAAGCTAAAGCGTCCTCGTAAGCTTTGTCCAGTTTATCCGCACTGGCAGCACCGCAGGGATTGGTATGTTTTAACACTACCGCGAATGGTCTTTCAGAAAAATCTTCACACATAGCCAGAGCAGCTTCCAGATCGTTGATGTTGTTGTAAGACAGCTCCTTGCCGGAGAGCATCTCACACCGGGCTATGCTTGCCCCTTTAAAGGAGGGATCTTTGTAAAATGCCGCTTTCTGGTGAGGATTTTCCCCATAGCGCAAGGTTTCGAGCCTCTCCCAGCCGAAGGTCAAATTCTGGGGAAATTCGTCCTCCTCTTTTTTCACAATACCGCGGAAATAGTTCGCGATCATGCTGTCGTAGTAAGCCGTATGTTCGAAAACCTCATTGGCTAAACTCAGACGGGTGGTTAAGGAGAGTGTCCCCTCGTTGGATTCCAGCTCGGCAATGATCTCTTTATATCTTTGGGGATTCACCACCACTGCCACGGAATAGTAATTTTTTGCCGCTGCCCTTAACATGGAGGGACCGCCGATATCGATGTTCTCTATCGCCTCCTCCAATTTGACCTCCTTCTGGCTGATCACCTTGCCAAACGGGTACAGATTCACCACCACCAGATCGATCAAATTGATGTCCTGTTCCATCGCCTCCTGCTTTTGCTCCTCATCGTATCTTTTTACCAGGATGCCCCCGAAGACTTTGGGATGAAGCGTCTTCACCCGTCCACCTAGTATTTCGGGAAAACCGGTAAAGGAGGAAACTGAGACCGATTTTATCTGGGCTTTATGCAGTTCCGCCAGGGTGCCACCGGTGGAGATGATCTCCACCCCCCATTTGGACAGAACTTTGGCGAACTCCACCAAGTCGGTCTTGTCCGATACGCTCATGATCGCCCGGCGAATCTTCACCCGGTCTTGTGGCTTCATATTCGGTTTTGACTCTTTTTTCATTATCGTTTCTCCTTGTCCCTATACCATCCGTCGCTTACATCTCTTTTTGTTTTTCTAGCTGCGGACTGCGGTCGGCGGACGATGGACGTTCATTTCACCAATCTATCGTATGCCTGCTGATATTTCTCCAGCGTTTTCAAAACTACCTCCTCCGGAAGCGGCGGGGCGGGTGGTTTCTTGTCCCAATGTATAGTTTCCAGATAGTCCCGCACGTATTGTTTATCGAAGCTCTCCTGCGGTCGCCCCTTTTTATAGACCTTTTTGTCCCAGAATCGGGAGGAATCCGAGGAGAAAATCTCGTCGATCAAGATCATCCTGCTGTCCAGAATCCCGAATTCGAATTTGGTGTCCGCTATGATCATTCCCCGTCTTTCCGCATAATCAGCCGCCTTTTTATAAACCTGAATGCTTTTGCTTCTAAGATCCAAAGCCGTTTTTTCTCCCACCATCTTCTTCACCTGGTCCAGGGTGAGCCCCTGATCGTGCCCCTCCTCCGCCTTGGTGGTGGGGGTGAAGATGGGATGAGGCAGTCTCTGCGATTCAACTAGATGGGAAGGCAGCTGGATGCCATACAATTCCACATGGTCGGACTTACCTAACATGGTCTGATTTTTGTAATCTTTCCACAAGGAGCCGGCGACGTAGCCTCGCACCACGCACTCAACGTCAATGCGCTTGGCTTTCTTCACCAGCATCGATCTTTTCTCCAAAATATCGCGATATTTTTTCAGTTCCTCCGGATATTCATCTATATACGAAGTGATCAGATGGCTCTCCGACACGTTCTTCACCAGATCGAACCAGAACAAGGACATCTGGGTCAGCACCTTGCCCTTATCGGGGATTCCGGTAGGAAGCACCACGTCAAAGGCGGAGATCCTGTCGGTGGCAACGATCAGAAGCTTGTCCCCCAGATCATAAACGTCCCGCACCTTGCCTTTGGCAAACAAAGGGAATTCTTTGATATTTGTTTCAATTAAAGCTGGTTCCATTCACCCTCCATAAACCATTGATTGGATTGTATCGCTTCAGCTCTACACAATGTATCCAATTTACCAGAAGGGTAAACCTAAAGGTTTACACTCCAAAATAATCGACTTCGGCAATTTATTTTTAAAACGTCAATTTACCGGTGCCTTGATAATCGTAACATCTAAAAATATGAAAGGTGGTTAGTAATCTCCCACCTCGAAAGACTTCTAAAGGCTCCAACTCCTCCACTGAGGCAAAGAAGTTTTTCAATCTTTCAGGATCCTTGTACCTCTCCCTCTGATCGTAAACAAAAATCGCATCCCTTCCCAAAAATTCACCCGGCTTTGACCAAAAATCGAATTGCAGCCCGTTTTCGCCCACCATGTTGTTGGAGTACGTTTCAAGTGAAGCGTAGAATGCGATCTCGCTGGGAACCTTGTAACCGTAGCCCACCACAAAGGTTCCTTCCCGCATCTTACCTCTCTCTTCCTCCACTCTTTGTGCCAATTCCTTCCATCCGGTTATAGTGTCCATTGAGGACGAAACCGGAATGAATTTCACCAATGGTAAGATATGAGCAATGGCAACAAAAATCAAGCTTACAATCAAAGCTATTTTGCCCCAAGCCTTAACCCATTTTCTCCCTTTTTCTTGGAAGTGAAAAAAAAGTGCCACGGAAGCAATGCTTGCGGAAAAATAGCCGGCGCTGACCCAATTCATCTTAACCCAGTATATGGTGGCCACCAAAGTGAATAGGAATATGATAGGAAATGACCAGCAAAAGCAGAGTAAAAATTTCTCCTTGCCACCCGGTAATTCCCTCTCCCCTATGGGGAGAGGGTCAAGGTTAGGGTGAAGGGAAGACTCCGCATCTTGCTCCCTCTCCCCCTTGGGGAGAGGGCTGGGGTGAGGGGGAAGCAATAATAAATTCTCTCCTCCTAATCCCCATATCCCGCTCTTAATCATGGTATAAATCAAACTGAAATATATCAAAGGCGAAACTACACCGATTTGCGCCCCAAAATAACCGAAGAAATGACGGGAGGAAAAGGAGCCCAGCTCTCCCGCCCGGCGGGAGGATTGAAAAAGAAAAGAGACCCAATGGTTCTGCGCATTCCAGATTATCACCGGAAGAAAAACCACAAAAGCCAAAATCAAAGCTAAATACGGCTCTTTGGTTAAAAGCCATCTCCGGTTTTGCTTCGACAGGACCAGATAACAGAAAACCGAGACGACAATGAATACCGCCGTATATTTCGAGAGCAGACCCAAACCCGTACTGATCCCCAAAAGATACCACCATTTACCTTTCTGGGTTATAATCAGTTTGGCAAAAAAGTAAAATGAGAGCACCCAGAAAAAGATCATGGGGGTATCCGGTGTGGCGATGATCGCACCCAGGGAGAATATCAGGACGGAGTTTAAAAGTAACGCCGAGTAAAAACCCACTTTCGAATCAAAGAGCAATTTGCCAATAAGATAGGTTAAATATGTTAATCCAGCTGAGATTAAAACACACACGATCCGGACGAAAAATGCGCTTGGTGCTCCTATGTGAGTGAAAAGATAAATCGACCAGGCCAAAATCGGGGGATGGTCGAAATAGCTCAAAGCCAGATGCCGGGAATAATTCCAATAGTATGCTTCCTGCGGCGCTAAGTTGGGGATATTGATATAGATTAAGCGAAAAAGAGTGGTACTAATGATGAGGTAAAGGAGATATTTAAAATACCTGGTGTCTTCGTTTTCGTTGGGCATGGTAAATAATTCTCCCTCTCCCCTATGGGGAGAGGGTTGGGGTGAGGGGATATGCTCAAACCGAAGTAATGAGAATAATGTCTATATATTTCCTTTAATAACAGTTCGATTATCTCTTATCTCGATTCTCTCTTCCGCAAAAAGCTGAAGTGCTTCGGAATAGGCCCGGTGTTCCACTTTCAAGACCCGTTCAGCCAAGCTTTCGGGGGTATCGTCATCCACGACCGGAACGGTTTTTTGAATTACGATGGCGCCGTGATCGTAAATCTCGTCAACCAGGTGCACGGTCACACCGGATACTTTCACTCCCGCTTTGATCACCGCCTCGTGCACGTGGATACCGTACATCCCAGGTCCGCCGAAAGAGGGGAGAAGCGCGGGATGGATGTTGATTATTCTGTTTTTGTATTCTCTGATTATGACCGGGGAGAGCATCTTCATATACCCGGCCAAAACCACCATGTCGGTCTGGTTCTCTTTCAAGACGGACAAAAGCTTTTGATCGAACTCTTCTGGTGTGGCAAATTGCTTGTGACTTAGGTGAATGGCGGAAATATTGTGATTTCTCGCCCGCTCCAGCGCCCCGGATTTGCTATTGTTGCTGATAACTGCCTTGATTTGAGCATTCAATTTTCCGGCTTCGATGTTGTCTATAATGGCTTGCAAATTGGTCCCCCCGCCGGAAGCTATAACAATTAAATTCAACTTTTTCATCTCGTATCTCCCCAAGATCCAAATTCGTATTTTTTATCTTCTATTCTCATGCCTTCAATCCGTTTAGTCTTTGTCGTTTTTTGCTTTTGCGGCGGACGGCGGTATGCACCAGACGGTGCATTCCGGCGGACCATGGACGGCGGTCGGTTTTTTTATCCGTCACCGGTATTACAACCACGGCAGATATTTCTCCAACTCGTAATTACTCACGTGAATCCGGTACTGATCCCATTCCACTTTTTTGTTAGCAACCAGGGAATTGAAAATATGCTCACCCAGGACCTCTCTTGCCAGAGAGCTTTTTTCAAACTCCCGTATTGCCTCTTCCAAAGTCCCGGGGAGACAATCGATGGAGAGCTTTTTCCTCTCCGCATCGGATAAACCGTAAATATCCATCTCCACCGGTGAAGGCGGTTCTATCTTCTCCTCGATTCCTTTCAAGCCGGCGCCGAGCATCAAGGCAAATGCCAGATAGGGATTGCAGGCTGGATCGGGAGAGCGCAGCTCGATGCGGGTGGCTTTCTCCTTTCCCGGCTTGTATTCCGGGATGCGCACCAAAGCCGAGCGGTTTCGCGTCCCCCAGCAGATGTATACCGGTGCCTCGTAACCGGGGACTAAACGTTTGTACGAGTTGACCCACTGGCTCAAAACCAGGCAGATCTCTTTGATGTGGCGGAAAAGTCCGCCGATGTAGTATCTCGCCTCTTGGGAAAGGTGATATTTATTCTCCTCCGGATCGAAAAAGATATTTCTGTTGTTTTCGAATATGGATTGATGAGTATGCATGCCCGAGCCGTTTTCTCCAAACAGCGGTTTGGGCATGAAGGTGGCATAATACCCCTCTCGTAAAGCTATCTCCTTCACGGTGAGACGGTAGAACATGACGAAATCCGCCATGATCAATGCTTCCTGATACCTCAGGTCGATCTCGTGCTGGGAGGGTGCCACCTCATGATGAGTGCACTCCACCGGGATGCCCATGGTCTCCAAAGCAGTCGCCACCATCTTTCGCATTCTGGTAGCCGGGCTTATCGTGCTGTAATCGAAATATCCCGCCTGATCGATGGGGGTGGGATCATTTTTGTTGGGAAAGTAGAAATACTCCAATTCCGGTCCGCAGAAGAATCCCCACCCTTTTTGGGCTGCTTTTGCCAGAACCCTCCGCAGCACAAAGCGTGGATCCCCCGCAAAAGGGGTGCCGTCGGGATTCAACACGTCGCAGATCAAAAGCGCTACCTTTTCATCGTTAACCGACCAGGGAAGGATGCGAAAAGTGTGTAAATCCGGCATGGCCAAAAGATCGCTCTCCTGAATGCGGACAAATCCCTCCACCGAGGAGCCGTCGAATCCCTGCCCTTCGTCCAGCACGTGTTCTATCTCTCCCCGGGTGATTGACATTCCCTTCAACTGCCCCAAAATGTCGGTAAACCACAGTCGGATATATTTTACCTTGTTTTCATCAATTATAGACAGGACTTCTTCTTTGGTCTTGGGCATATGGCATACCTCGCGTAAATGGGTTTTGGAATTAGATTTTGGTTAATACATCCGGTTGAAAGGAATCTTTGTGTAATCAAGTTTGTCGTTATTCGGTTTTGGTGTCGGTTATGTTTCGGTTTAGATTGCGGTCTTGACTTTGGTCGAAAACGATAAACGACTGCGAATAACGATACGTAACCGCCCTTCGATAAACTCAGGGTGGTGAGCTTGGTCGAACCACAACCGAAACCTTCCCTTACGAAACCTTGGAATGCTATACATCATAATACAAGGACATCTCGTACGGATGGGGCCGGTTTCTCACCTCGTTGTATTCTTTGTTCAGCTTGTAATCGATCCAGACCTCCAGGATGTCTGCAGTGAACACCCCGCCTTCCAAAAGAAACCGGTGATCTTTCTCCAACGCTTCCAATGCCTCCTTTAACGTAGCGGGGACGGATTTGATTTTATCCCTTTCTTTTTGGGGCAGGATGAATACGTTTTTGTCTATGGGACCAAATCCCGCCTTGGTGGGATCGATTTTTCTCTTGATCCCGTCTATCCCTGCCATAAGCTGCGCCGCCAAAGCCAGATAAACGTTGCAGGAACCGTCCGGCGGCCGAAACTCCATCCTTTTTTCCATTGGCTTTTCGGCGTATTTGGGAATACGAATGGCGGCGCTGCGGTTGGCAAGCGAGAAGAACAACTTCACCGGAGCTTCGAATCCCGGAACCAGTCTCTTATATGAATTGGTACTGGGATTGGTTAAAGCCAAAAGAGCGCTTCCGTGAGTCAACAGCCCGCCGATATAATACAAAGCCAGTCGGCTTAGTCCACCATAGCCTTTTTTATCGTAGAATAATGGCTTTCCTTTTTTAAAAAGATGCTGGTGAAAGTGCATCCCGTTTCCTGCTTCGTTATAAAGCGGTTTGGGCATGAAGGTGACCGTGTGGTCGTATTTTCTGGCCATCATCTTGATCACGTATTTCATCCACATGGTGATGTCCCCCATGTTGGTCAGGGTGTCTTCCAAGATCTCTATCTCCGATTGTCCCGGACCTCCCACCTCGTGATGATGGTATCTCACCGGTATCCCGCCCCCTTCGATGTTTTCCACCATCTCCGCCCGCAGGTTGAACATATCGTCCAATGGGGGAATGGCGTGATACCCGCTGTGGGGAGGTATTTTGTGACCTAAATTCCTTCCCTCCCTTAATCCGGAATTCCAGTCCGCCTCGTTGGAATCTATGATATAGGAAGCCATGTTGATGTCGTTTTTGTAACTGACGCTGTTGAAGATGTAAAATTCAAATTCTGTCGACCAGAGGCTTTTGTCGGCAATCCCCGTTTTCACCAGATACTGCTCCGCTCTCTGCGCGACCGATCTCGGCTCTCTTTTGTAAGATTCCAAAGTAGTCGCCTCGGCTGAGCTGCAGATGAAGCTCAACGTAGGTATGTCCCAGAACGGATCTATCCGGGCGGTTTTGATGTCGGGGATCAAAACCATGTCTCCCGACTCCACCGATTTGAAACCGGGGGTGGCGGAGCCGTCGAAAGGGGTGCCCCGTTTGAACATGTCAAGGTTCAATTGGCTTTTGGGTAAAGAAAGATGATGCCATCTTCCGAAAAGATCGATGAATTTCAAATCGATCATTCCGATTTTTTTCGCCTTGGCAAATTTAATAACTTCTTTTGGATTTCGAAACAATTCATCCTCCGTTTTCAGAATTGAAAGGAATGATTAATACTAAAAATCCTAATTAACAAAAAGCAAATGAAAAGTCAATCAAAATGGGGGATAAATTTCAGGAAGGAAATAATTGTTGATTCGCATTTGTAGGGACAATTCAAGAGTTGTCCCTACAAGCCCTTATTTAAATTCCCACTTTTCAATCTTTTCCAACCAATATTCCGCTCTTTCCGAAATCCTGGTGTTGGGATATTTTTCGATCAATTCCTTCATGGTCTGGATCGCACCTTCTTTGTCTTTAAGGATTTCATAAGTACCAACAAGTTCAGTAAAGGTTGCCACGAAATCAGAAAAATCTGGATAATCCTCTATTAACTTTATGCTCATAGGGATGATTTTTCTTCTTTTGTTCAAGTCTTTTGAGTAGAAATAAATCCATATCGCTTCTCGTAATGCCAGGGGTGCGTAAACGCTGTTTGGATATTGCCTAACAAGCGCCTGATATTTCAAGAATTCCGCCTCACCTCTTTTCGGGCACCTTCTTGGGCTTTCCTCTTCATTCGTTTCAACTGTTCCAGCATCCAAAAACATATCCAGGGCTTTTTTCTCTTCGCCAGTAGGTTCTTTTACTTTAACTCTAATTATGTTGGATCTTCCCCCTGGTGAAATATAATCTTTCGGTCCTTGGGGATTTTCAAAATAGCACGTATATTCTCCGGCATTGATCATCGCATAACCGTCTGTTATGTTTGCACTGTTTTTATATTCCTCCGTAGGTATAAGGGAGTCGCGGTAAGGAATTCCGACCAAGATAGATCCAATGCTAGGATAAGTGATGCCATTTTGATCTGTTATCTTAAATTGAAAGGGAGAGTCCAAGAATGTCATCTTAATTATCTTGTCGCTTATATTCTTTATAGAATAGTTGACAATTATTGGTTCTCGAACCAAATACTCATTTTTGTCTGTCCAGATTCGTATCTGGATTTTCTCGGATGCTTGCAAAGGTAAAAAAACAAAGAGCACTATCAAAATCATAGATACAGTGCCCATAAGTTTAGTGGTTCTCATTTTTTACTCCTATCTTTCCCGTGGAAAATCGAACTACTGAATCTAATTTTCTTCTCGCATTTTCAGGAAATATATCTATAAACTATTACCAGAAAAATGATATTCCTGCAAAAACGTTAAAAAATAGGCTGGGTTCGCTAATGTCATGCCCTTGTTCCATCTTTCGGGGTTCGTCCAACCAGTGGATTGACAAATGATTGGTACTGATGATGATAAGGGGAACCTCTAAAAATACAAGCATTTTCTTGGAGAGAAGATACTGGATTCCACCGCCAAAGTGATAGCCCAGGTGCCCCTTACCATAAGATGTGTGAGTGTAAATGGTGTCGGGATTTTGATACCACTTATCCTTTACCTTGGGAATATATAATCCAATTCCCGCTAGTAGATACGGGGAAGCTTTGCTTTGTGGTTCTAATACAAATCTTGTAAAGAGGTTGAAACTGGTCCAATTCCAATTAGTCCGGTAGCGATGTTGGTCTTCTGGAATCATTGACCTATGCCAGTCACCTTGAAAAGAATTAGAGGATACAACTAAACCTCCGGATAGTGCATCTAAGAAAAAATACTCCGCACTTATCCCCAATGCATATTTCCCATCCTGACTATTGCCAGCAGCAAAACCGTTTCCCAGAGAAGAACATAAACCTCCCTTAGCACTAAGCAGAATCTTAACCTGTAGGTTTTCTGCCGAAGCGTTTTGCCAGAGTTGTATTATCAAGAAAACAAAAGCAAATAAAATAAGTCCCAATTTCTTCATGGCACCCTCATAGCAAATCAAAAGACATTTATCAACTCAAACCTGTTTAATTCCCCTTTCCTATAAACAATTCAGCAATATTAAATTCCTGCAAAGGATATGCCGACTTTTACGTGTTTTGGTAATTCTATTTTGTAATGTAACTCGTTTTTATATAATTGATTAAGAATACATAAACAACAGAAAAGATAGAGATAAAAAGAATTAAAACTAAAATTCGTTGGAAACTGCGAGCAGAAAATTCGTGAAAAACAATTTATTTTGTTTAACAGTTTATTGATTAATAAGATAATCATTCGTTAATTATGACAAGTTTATTGTTTTCAATAAAACTGAAACCACATTCTCAACACCAATTATTTTGTGAACTCCAAATCCATTTCTTGCCATCTCCAGCAACTGACTATTTTGCCGGAATCCGGATAGAATCTCTCCGAGATTCTTCGCTTTCTCTTTGGTGTCCAGAGGATAAACCACCTTCTGTCTTTGTGCAAATTCAAAATTCTGCGAAGCGAAGGTGCCGATCAGAGGAAAGAGAACAAACATAGGCAAGCCCAAACCAACCGACCAGTTGGTTCTCTCGTGGGAAGCCGCTGCAAAGACGTCCAGAAGGGGAACAAGCTCAACCGCCCTTTGGGTATCCTCCTGCCTGGTCTTTCGGAAAACAAGCCAGAGATCGTAATCAATATCTCTGTTAAATGTCTCTTCTTTATCTTCAATTATCTTTACTCTTAGGTTCGTGAATTCATTTATCATCCATCTGAATTTATGCGGATTAGTCCCGCAGAAGATGACCACTTTCATTTTGGCTTCTATGACCGATCTGGCGCCCAGGATGATCTTCTCCATGTGCTCCTTGGGATAAGCGCCGGAGGTGAATAAGCCAATCGTCAAGGGTAACCCGGAATTGATTCTTTCCAGTCTTCTTCTATAGGATATTTCTGCTGAATCAACCAGTCCCGGCTCGATCATCAATCCGCAGACTTCGATGGCTTCTTTTCCTGCTCCGCAAGCAGCTAACTTCTGTTTTGTCTCTTCTAATGGAACCAATATCTTCTCCACCCCGGGTATGGCGCACTCCTCCGGAGCGGCGATTTCTCCATGCACATACCACACCCGGCAGACATTGGCTAAAACTTTGGCAATGATCGGATGGTCTATCAGACAAATTCCCGGAAAGTTTTTGTAAGCGCGCTTCAAGTCCCGTCCCAGAATTTTTATAGTAAGCGAATCCGGGGAATTATCTCCTGATCTTCTGCGGATCAAGTTGTAAAATGGGGTCGCCAGCCCACCTTTCCCACTGATCCGGTAAAGCCAAAGGAGAAATCTCCATGATAAAAGTGATATCCCTTTGCTCTCCTCGAAAACCGTTCTACAAACAATATGAGGGTACTTTTTCTTTAGCAGAGACAACAAGCTATCCAAATAGTTCGGATGACCCCGGCCGATGTCGGAACAAAGGGCTATTATGGTCTGTTTTTTAGGAAAATTGCCTGTGGATTCCTGGAATGTTTTGTCTCGCTCCTGCATGAATTAAATATAAATGTAGAAAGGTATTTAAAAAAGGAAATGTTTAGTTTAAAGAGAAGTCTGTGGTTTATTTAATGTGATAGATCCAAAGCTCGGTGAAAGAAAAAAATAGGACTAAAATCTATAGTCCATTATAGCCATCCAATTACCTAAAGGTGTTTAGCTCGTCTTCGGAATAGATATCTAAGAATATCCGATCGTCATAGGACCAGCCCAAAACCCTGAGAACAAGAATTTTGTCGAGAGATTATCTTAATTTTAGACTAGGAGACTTATCTGGTTCAAATGAGCAAGAGGAATTCAGCCCATTAGTGTATGGTGTCGAGTTAAGGAGAAGGTTTAAGAATGACATAGACGGGTCTAATTTGATTAGCATCTACAGTGGTACTAAATAGCGTGTCTTTGTAAGAAGCTTTAGTTAGTTTAATAGTATATGTTCTGGGAAGGAGTCCTTCAAATATGCTTCTAGTCGTATCTCCGGTATCTATCCCATCTAAAAAGATTTTTGCTCCAGTGGGCTTACTGTTGATATCTAGTGTGCCGGCATAGTTGCCCAGATAAGTTTGAATGAAGACCGAGAGAAAATCATCCCAGCCGGTTTCAGTAAAATAAAGCTCGGAATAATCGGTGGAATCAAAACCGAAATGATCCCAAGGGAAATGAATGGAGATACCGCCCAAGACGCCATATTCCGGAAACAGATACTGGGTTATGACGGCAAAGTTCACCGAGTTTTCTACCAGCAAGGCACGGTTCCTTATGGTAGTATCGAGAGCGGTTTGGTTTTGAATCTGTCGGGCGAACTCCCGAAGATCCAGGGGAAGAGAATCGCAATCTTTGTAGTTATGGGAAATCTCCCAGGCGCTCCACACTTTGTCCCAATTGGAGCTGGTATAATCTATCAGGCTTTGAGCTAAATTCGAAACGTCGGATACCAGGGTGGAAAGTTTGGAAAGATTGATCGTAGCCGAGTGAAAACGCTTAGTGGGGGATACCAGATAAACCGCGCTGTCGACTGCCTGGGGGATCCTTCGAGCGAATTCCCGAACGTCGGTATTGGGATTTTCCGTCAGGTAGGGCAGCCATACGGCTGCGCCCATGATGTTGTCCGGATACCACTTATATTGCGAAGCGATCATGTATTTCGCCTGATCTTTTATCTGATAAGCCACCTCGGCGGTAGCCATAGAGGGGGTATAGAACCAGATTATGTCGAAGGAGAATCCGAAAAGAGCGGAAGAGAGCCCGGATAGGCTCATCCAGCTCCCCCCTCCGTTGACCGCATCCGAGCAAAGCCCCTTCCAGCCGGCAGCATGATCGTTGATGATCAACAGGTAATGATCGGCGGGATACTTATCCATCCCGTAGCCTATAAAATCTCTCAGCGTGGTGAAAAGAGACATATCCTTCTTTCCCAAAAGACTGAGCACCTCCGAGCTGATCTCGTCCGGTGGTTCGTCCAGATGACTTTGGATATGATAGTAACTACAATTCCCGTCGGTCTTGACGGAGCCCAGCATGACCATGATTTGAACGTCCTGGGTGGAGTCGATCTTCTCCAGCTCCTGTACGTCCTTGATCACGTATGAATGACCGTCCGGTGCCTGATCCTGAGGATTGTTCCCGTCAAAATAACCCAATATGGTCCATTTGTATTTAGGGGTTACCGGACCGTCACCATTCTTGCCGCAGGCTAAAAAGAGAAGTGCAAGCAGGAGAAAAGATATTATGCATACCTTGAAAATATTGTTCATTTTATGTCCCCTCCAGTCAAAGATTCCGCGTGGTAATTGATAATAAAACATAGGGGCGGGAATTTATCCCGCCCCAAATCTTAGTTTTTCTACCTCAGCTAAAGTTTGACACCCCAACTCTCCCTTTCCTTTTAAGCAGCTTTTATGATGTAAACCGTGTTAGTCCGAACAGGCTATCTTCTCGACTATGTGATCGGTTTTGGTCTTGTGCAGATGCAGCCCCACCTCCTGCGGAGAAAGTCCTTGCGCCAAACCCAATAGCTGGAAATAATACAGGATGGGTATGGTCAAATCCTGATTGAATTTTCGGGATAGTTTTATCTGCCCCAAGTCGAACTCGTCGAAGCAGGTGGGGCAGATCAAGCCCATCAGGTCGGCACCCGATCGCTTGAGGGAGCTTAAGACGTCGTAGGTCATCTTCTCCGGTATCTCCTCGTTCATGCACGCCTTCCCGCAGCACAGCCCTTGCTTGTCGTGGTGAACCACCTCCGCGCCGATGGCGGAGAAAAGCTTCTCCAAAATGGTGGGATAGTCCGGATCATCCACCCGCATGATCTCCGACGGCTTGAGCAGATGACAGCCGTAATGAATACCCACCTTTATCCCCACCAGAGGCTTTTTGACCGATTCCCTGACCCTATCTATCCCCAGATCGTCCCGCAGTACCGTGACGATGTGGCGGACCGATACCGTCCCCTTATACTCCCTCCCGATCCGCTTCAGGCGTTGGTTCACCTTCTCCTTGAGCTCGGGTTCCGCCGAAAGATGGAAATTGGCTTCGGACAAGGTGGCGGTGCAGCCGGAGCACATGGTCACCAGATCCAGCCCCGCCTCCTCGGCAATGCAGATATTCCTTGCGGCGATGGTCAGCCAGGTGAGCTTATCCGTGGATTTAAAATATATGGGATCAGGACAGCAGGAGTATCCGTCTAAATCCACCAGCTCCATTCCCAGGTTCTTGGTGGTCTTTCGGACCGCTGCCTCCATCTGGGGGTATTTGACTGTGATCATGCAACCGAAAAAGGGAGCGTATTTCATTACTTGATAGCCTTTAAAAGAATATTCAATGCAAAAGTTATTCGATTAATCGGAGCAGCAAAAAATCAATTATTTTAAATGTAAATAATCGTTTAGGGGTTGAAAAGCTCCTCCAGCTCCTCGATGGGAACCATCTTCACCTCTTTTAATCCCAGCTCCTTTCTCCTACGGTCCGATAAAGACGTGATCTTCACCGTCCGGCCGGTCATCTTAACGCTCTCCACCAGCTCTCTGACCTCCGGAGCGCTGGTTATCTTCTCAAAGCAGATGTTCTTCAGGGCAATGATCACCTCCACCGGCCTGACCGCCTGGGGACATCTCTCGTAGCAGGTGTAACAGTTGGTGCAGTTCCAGATGGGGGAGTTTTCACTGGTCAAAAGCTCTTCTTCCCCTAATAGGGCTTGAAGGAGGATCTCCCGGGGATTGAAATCCGGGGAGTACATGGCAGCCGGACAATCGCCCACGCATGCACCGCACTGGTAGCAGAAGTTATGCGCTTCTCCGCCCAAGGTGGAGTTAAGCTTTTTTTTGAATTTATAGTTTATGGATTTCAAGGGCATACTCAGGCTGGCCAAAAAGGTTATAAAGTTTTAGTAAAAAGCTTGACTTTCCACGTAATAAACTTAATATTTATACTCACCTGTGTCAAGCTCTATTTGATTTACGAAAGGAAACTAAATTGGCAGACCAAGCAACCAAGACCCAAACCAGCGGAAAACCGGAAGTGGGGGAGGAAAAAGTTCACGTATTTGAAGCCTGGTGTAAAAAGTGCGGCATCTGCGTGGCTTTCTGCCCTACCGGTGCTTTAACCTCGGACGAGAACGGGCTTCCGGTATTGACCTATCCGGAGAAATGTACCCAGTGCGGCATGTGCGAGCTGAGGTGTCCGGATTTCGCCATAGCGGTGAAACCACGGGAGAAAAAGGAGCCCAAACCACATCCGACCGAGGAGCCTAAATGAACCCCCCGAACACAAAAGAGAGACTGCTTCAGGGAAACCGTGCCTGCGCAGAGGGGGCTATAGCTGCTGGTTGCCGCTTCTTCGGCGGATATCCGATCACCCCCTCCACCGAGATCGCGGAGATCTTGGCTGCAGAACTTCCCCGGGTGGGAGGTAAGTTCATTCAGATGGAGGATGAGATCGCCAGCTTAGCCTCGGTTATCGGTGCATCGGTGGCAGGGGTAAAGTCGATGACCGCCACCTCCGGTCCCGGATTTTCTTTAATGCAGGAACATGTGGGATATGCTTACATGGCGGAGGTTCCCTGCGTCATCGTGGACGTCCAGAGAGGCGGCCCCTCCACCGGACTTCCCACCAAGGTGGCTCAGGCCGACACCATGCAGGCGCGCTGGGGTACCCACGGCGATTATTATGCCATCGCGGTGGGACCCTCCTCGGTGCTGGAATGTTACGAGTTCACCATCCGCGCTTTCAACCTGGCGGAAAGATATCGCACGCCGGTGATCGTTCTGATGGACGAGGTGGTGGGACATATGCGGGAGAAGATCACTCTCCCCGATCCAAAGGAGATAAGGATAGTCAACCGCATGAGACCCACCGTGCCGCCGGAATGGTACGAGCATTTCGAGATCAATCCCCACTTCGTCTCCCCCATGGCTTCGTTTGGAGAGGGATACAGGTACAACATCACCGGGTTGACCCATAATCCGGAGGGATTCCCCACCGACCGGCCTGTGGTGATAAAGGAAAAGCTGGATAAGCTGAAGAACAAAATCTGTCACAACTTAAACGACATCATCCAGGTCCGGGAGGAGTTCATGGAGGACGCCAACATCGCGATTTTCGCCTACGGGATAGTTGCCCGGGCCGCCAGACAGGCCGTCAGGATGGCGCGGGAGAAAAGGATCAAGGCCGGTCTGATTCAGCCTTTGACCATCTGGCCCTTCCCCGATGCCTACTTGGAGAATGTTTTGGAACAGCTGGATCTGGTAATCGTAGCCGAGCTAAACCAGGGGCAGTTGATCGGAGAGGTGATGCGGGTCAACCGGAGAAATACCCGGGTGCGGGGACTCAACCGGTATGATTCCGAGCTGATCACCCCCGATCAGATCTTCGAAAAGATAAGGGAGGAGAAATAGCATGCCCATATTCTCCGAGGTAACCCATAAATACCTCCGGACCAAAAAGAAGTTCCCCAACGTCTGGTGTGCCGGATGCGGCATCGGGATCGTCTTGGGGGCGATCATCCGGGCCATAGACAACCTGAAGCTCTCCCGGGATGAGATAGTGATGATCTCGGGCATCGGCTGTTCCAGCCGCATGCCGGTCTATGTGGATTTCAACACCCTGCATACCACACACGGAAGGCCCTTGGCTTATGCCACCGGGGTGAAATTAGCCAAGCCCGCCTTGAAGGTCATCATCATCACCGGGGACGGGGATGCCCTGGCCATCGGAGGAAATCATTTCATCCATGCTTGCAGACGAAACATTGACTTGACCACCATCCTGGTCAACAACTCCACCTACGGTATGACCGGGGGACAGGTCGCCCCCACCACCCCTTTCATGAAGATCGGTACCACCGCTCCTTTCGGCAACCGGGAGAGGGGATTCGACATCGCCAAGCTGGCTATGGCTGCCGGAGCGCCGTTTGTAGCCCGGGGAACGGTATATCATGTGATGCAGCTGCAAAAACTGGTGGAGCAAGCTATCCTGAAAAAAGGATTCTCCTTAGTCGAGGTGATCAGCCAATGCCCGACCTTATATGGCCGGTTGAACAAGGAAGGTGGAGCGGTGGATATGATGAAATGGCAGAGGGATCACGCCATCCCCATCTCCGCTGCAGGAAAGGCTCCTCCGGAGAAATTGCGCGACAAGTTTCTTACCGGTGTTTTATGGGATATAGAGTTTCCGGAATATTGTGAGGAGTACGATAAGGTGATCGCCCAATCGCAAGGTTTGTATGGAGAAGGAGGAAGGGTTAAAGGGAAAGAAAGAGAATGAAGAGCTATGAAACTAGAGTAGTTGGTTTTCAGTTGAATAGAAATAGGAAATATCAAGTCCGACCTGTAACTGTTTTTGGTAAATCGAGGATATAGCATGCCTGTTCCGCTTGGTAATTCAATCGAATCCGCAAACGTCATGACGGTGTGGCATAAATAGGATAGAAAATAGAATGGAAAAAACGAAAAAAGCTCACCCGGAAGCGGATCGGTACGAGATACGGCTCTCCGGATCCGGAGGACAGGGAATGGTTTTCGCCGGTACGATCCTGGCAGAAGCCATAGGGGTGGAAGATGGCAAGAATGTCTGTCAAACCCAGAGCTATGGACCGGAGGCACGGGGTGGAGCCTCCCGATCCGATCTGGTGGTCAGTTCCGGTGAGATATATTATCCCAAACCTCTGGGTTTGGACCTGCTTTTGGCTTTGACCCAGGAATCGTGCGATGCTTATTTTCCGGCACTGAAAGAAGACGGTGTTTTAGTGGTCGACTCCGAACTGGTTTCCCAACTCCCCAACCGGGAGGCACACGGTTTTCCCTTCACCAAGATCGCCCAAGAGCAGCTGGGAACGCCCATGGTCGCCAATATAGTGGCTCTGGGCGCTATCGCCGCACTGACCAAGATAGTCTCCAAGAACGGACTTTTGGAGGCGGTGAAAAGAGGAGCCCCCAAGGGAACCGAGGAGAGGAACTTGAAGGCATTGGAAACCGGATTTGGTTTGGTTCACCGAAGGAGAGCAAGAAGCAATAGATAGGGGACTAAGATCAACGGTTTAGAATTCAATCGGCGAAACGTTAACTTAAAAGTAGTGATTCCCCGGAAAGTATGGAAGAAAGAACGTTCCTTTTGATCAAACCGGATGCGGTGGAAAGAAATTTGATCGGAGAAATCCTGAAGAGAGCAGAGGATGCCGGGTTCAAGATAATTGCTTTGAAGATGGGGGATTTACCAAGGACACAAGCCGAGAGATTCTATCAAGTTCACCGGGGTAAACACTTTTTTGAAAAATTGATAGAGTACATGTCTTCGGGCAAGGTGGTGGCGGTCCTGCTCGAAAGGGAGAATGCAGTGAAGAGACTCCGCGAGCTGGTGGGCGCCACCGATCCGAAGGATGCAGAAAATGGAACCATCCGTCACGACCTGGCTTTGGATGGCCAAAGAAACTCTGTGCATGCATCGGATTCCTCTCGGAATTTCGAGTTTGAATCCAAGTTCTTTTTTGAGCCAACTCTGTATTAGTGGGTTAAATAAAAAGGGTTCAAGGGGTCGAGGATTCAGGAGGTCAAGTGAAATGAAATTAAATGCGTTGATAAAACGATATTTAAACCCAAGGATCTCATGAACCATCGAATCACTGAAACTTCTAGCAAACTTTCGTAGAATTTTTTAAACAATATTCTTGTGAAAAATTTCACATAAAATAAACAGGAGGTTGGTTATGTCGTTGAAGGAAAAACTTGCCCAAAAAATCCCCGTCTTGCGGGAGGAGATCAAATCCATAGTAAAAGAGCACGGTCAGAAAGTGATCTCCCAAGCCACCGTGGAACAAGCTTACGGCGGGATGCGTGGTATAAAGTGCATGGTCTGGGAGACCTCGCTTTTGGATCCGATGGAGGGGATCCGCTTCCGGGGATACAACATCCCCGAAGTGCGGGAGAAGCTCCCCAAAGCCCCGGGAGGGGAAGAGCCCCTTCCCGAAGGTCTCTTCTGGCTCCTTTTGACCGGTGAACTTCCCACTGAAAAGGAGGTTAAAGAGGTCACCAAGGAGTGGCAAAAAAGGGGAAAGATACCTGCCGGCACCTGGAAGATTTTGAATTCTCTCCCCAAAGACATGCATCCCATGACCCAGTTTTCCATCGGGATCATGTCTCTTCAACCCACCTCCCTTTTTGCCAAGAAATATGATGAAGGCATTCCCAAGAGCGAATACTGGGATCCGATGTACGAAGACGTGATGAATCTTTTGGCTCAGCTTCCAGCCATCGCCGCCTATATCTACCGCCGGACCTATAAGGAGGGAAAGAGGATTGCCCCCAATAAGAAGCTGGACTGGGGAGCCAATTTCTCCCACATGATGGGGATCGACAATCCGGAATATTACGAGCTGATGAGACTGTATCTGGTTCTGCACTGCGATCATGAGGGGGGAAACGTCAGTGCCCACACCACCCATCTGGTCGGTTCCGCCCTCTCGGATGCTTTCTACTCCTTGTCAGCGGGGATGAACGGCTTAGCCGGTCCCCTGCATGGTTTGGCAAACCAGGAGGTTCTGCGCTGGATTCAGAATCTGATGAAAAAGTTGGGCGGAAGGGTTCCCACTAAGGACGAATTGTCCAAAGCCCTGTGGGATACTCTAAATAGCGGGCAGGTTATCCCCGGATATGGACATGCGGTTTTAAGAAAGACAGATCCCAGATATGTAGCTCAGCGGGAGTTCTGCTTAAAGCATATGCCCGAGGATGGTCTTTTCAAACTGTGCAGTATGATATATGAGACTGCACCCGATATTCTTACCCAACACGGCAAAGCCAAGAATCCCTGGCCCAACGTGGATGCGCATTCGGGAGTTCTACAATGGTATTATGGTGTTCAGGAATACGACTTTTACACCGTTCTGTTCGGCGTCTCCCGTGCCATGGGTGTTTTGGCACAGCTGATATGGGACCGGGCTTTGGGTCTTTCCATCGAGCGGCCCAAGAGTGTAACAACTGAGTGGCTTAAACAGGAAGTGACCAAGATGTAAATTGAGTTTTCACCCGACAATATAACCTTAAAAAAAAGGCGGATATTCTCCATCCGCCTTTTTTATCCTTTACAGTTACACTACCAATGGAATTTGATTTTATATCTTGAGGGTTTCCTGTTTGGGTCTATTATGTATCTTAATGAAGGTCGCACCTATTATCACCAAAACCAATCCAAAAAGTGTGCCGATTGCTCCAATTTGAACCTTAAACCTCACCACTTTGGTTCCGGCTTTAACCAAAAGACTGTTTTGCCCATAAACCACGCTGATATATTTGATGTATATAGCTGCAAGCGCAACAATCGAGCCAATGATGGCGACATATTTTGATTTTTCTGGCTGATTCTTGATCCGGAAATAGAAAAAGGCAGCCACCATCACCAGTGCCGCAATCAATACCAGCCAAAATATTCCGCCGATATCCGGACCGGAAAAGGATTTGGTAGTCCTGCCGCAGGAAATCTTGACCCACGGAAGGAAAAAGCAGATCAAAGCGATGAATGCCCCAGCTGGGGTGAGGAATATCTTTTTGTCTTCTTTATTTTCAGACACCAATATTTTTTCATTGCCCAGACGAGCGCCCAGACGGGTGGGGGCACGTCCGTGCGACCCCTACCATTCGGTTCCGTATTTGCTTTTGCGATGGACTTGTCCTGAGCGAAGTCGAAGGACAACGGACGGTTTTTAGCGGTTTACTACCTCCCCGATTTCTTGAACGCTGCATCGGCCTGAGCCTTCTTACCCAACCGGGCATAGGCAATGGCAAGATACCCCCAGGCTTCCCGGTCGGCTGAATTCATCTCCACCAACTTCTCCAGCTGCGAGCTGGCCTCCTCCCATTTTCTCTCGCTCATCAGGGTGAATCCCAGATATTTCATGGCATCCGTATTTTGCAGATCGAACTCCAGACTTTTTTTGAAGGAATCCTCCGCCTGGGCATAATCACTGTCCTGGGCTTTCCCCGCTTCCAAAAGCTGAGCCCGGCTCAAAAACAAAAGACCCAAATGGAAGTAGCCATCCTTGTCATTAGGATCGATCTGGATGGCTTTTCTGAAATCGGCTTCCGCCTTGGCGAAGATTTGATTGTAGTCATCCAGTGAAGCTTGATATGCTGCCGAAAGAGATTTGTCCTTCGGTTTCTTCCCCCAGGCATCTTTGTCGTATTTTACCTGTGTGGATTTCTCCTGGGTTTGGGTGAGATATAAAAGCCCCCGGTTGAAATAGGCGTCTTTGAATTCAGGATCCAGGGAGATTATCTGGGAATAGGTGGAAAGCGCCTTCTGGTTGTCACCACCCCGGGCATAGATCATGGCTAAATTTGACAGGGCATTCACGTTGGTGGAATCGGTCTGGAGTATCTTTTGGTAAAGTGCCAGCGCCTGATCAAATCGGTTGGCTGCCAGCAGGGTCACCGCATAATCGTTCATCACCTTGGGATCGTCTGGTTTTAGCTGAAGCGCCTTCTGGTAATACTCCAGAGCTAAGTCCAGCTGATCCCGGCGTCCGTACTCGACTGCTAGGTTCAGGTAGGGTTCGTATCGAGTGGAATCGATGAAAATGGCCAGTTGATAACGATCCACCGTCTCCTGGGCCAGAGTATTCTCCAAATCCTCTAAAGCAGGTTTAACCTGGCCGTACATCTGATAGCTGTCCCAGGAAAATTGCTCGGGATTTTCCATCTCGGTTGAGATCGCCTTGAGACTGTCCTTGTAGACCGGATATTTGGAGAAATCGGTGAGAAGATCGAGTTTGTATTGATCCACCTGCAATCTCTTTTTGCCCAGACGGATGCCCGAATTAAACACATCGGTCCATTTCTGTCTTTGGATCAGGTTTATATCCTCCATCATCTTCGGATCTTTCGACTTCGACCTGCACGTTCCCACCTTTCCAAACTCAATCATCATCTCCCAGTACAGATTTTTCTCGGCGTAGATATTTCCCAAAAGATAATGCGCCTCACAATTGAGCGAATCCTGCTTTATTGCCAAAAGCAGCTGCTCCGTGGCTTTGTCGTAATCCGGCGGAACCAAATTCAAGTAGATCTTGGCGGAAACCAGACCGGGGTTCTTAACCCCGCAGCCCGAAAAATAAAAGGAAAACGGTAGAATGAAAACAAAACATAAAACAAACCATCCCCAAAATGAAATTTTGAAATTTTGGATTTTCATCTTACCTCCGAAAAGAGAAGTTTCGATTCGCAACATATCAGTAGCAAGTCGGGTTGCGATCCACATGAAAGCTAACCGACATATAGTTCCAAATCAACTCAAAATTCAAAAAAGAAAATTTAGAAATTGTTTCTTCTTCCCTCATCGAAAAACAAAACTCTGAATTTTCCTTGATAAATTTGCATTTTGCATTTTGCACTCTGCAATTTGCAATTAATCTTTCTTTCCCCCATCACCCTTTCCCTACTCTGTCTATCTATAGTACCTCACCGTGTAATTCACCGCCACCTCCTGGTCTTTTGCCAGCTGAACCTTGAACTCGATGGTGGAAGCATCCTTTTTCTCGTAAGGTATGGAGGATTCCTTGATCTCCCACTGGACGTAGGAGTAGAGATGCTCCACCACCACCACCTCCACCGGCTCCTCCTTGTGATTCCTTAGTTTGATCTGATATGATTCCTCGGAGACGTCGTCGGAGATTTGCTTGAAGTCGGTCTTCTTTCTTTCCCCCACGATGTCAAACGCGTTCCCCAGAAACACCCTTACCTTTTCATCTTTGGGGGTATGGTCGATCCGATCTTCTCCCACGAATTCTAAAGATTTATCCACATCGGCTTTATATACCCGGATTTTTCCTTGCGGCAGGGGCATTCCCAAACCTGCGCTCTCGGCGTTCTTGAATTCCAGCTCCACTCTTACTTTTTTGTCGTTTCTGGCTCCATCATAGGTATAGATCTTCTTTACCCCCACGTCGGCAGAAGGAAAAAGGGAGACCTGTTTGATTTCGTTGTCTTTTATGGTAGCCGGACGCATGAGGGTGTAAAGATGATATTCGAAAAACGCCTTCTCCTCGAACTGGGGTGCGGCTGCCATCTCTGCTGCAAATCCTTTTCCCATACGGGTTGGCATGGGCATCTCTGTTACCCGGTTTACTTCACCCGCGATCAGCTTCACCTTGGCATCCTCGTAAGTGGCGCCGGAGCGGTTATCGATGGAGACCCAGCCGGCCAACTCTAAGTTCTGATCCTTCTGATCCACCACCGCCACATATTCGGCATGCCAGTTTATCCCGGAGGTCAGGTAGCTCACCTCCGCTTTCCTCTTTCCGCTCACCCGACTGTCGAGAAGCCATACCAGGGTGGGCCGGGTAATCAAACCTTCCGGCAGAGAGGGAAAGTAAAGGTTGCTGATCTCATCTAACCTGATGATTCGAATGGCTCCCCCCGTCTCTTGTAAAGTCACATTATCACTCGAATAGGAGAGGAGGGTGCCTCTGTATGATTTTTCCTCCCCCGTGGTTCCTTCGGATTTGGTGAAAAGCTCGATCTCCTTGTCTATGTATTTCTCCAGTATCTTGGTCGAGCTGACCAGATCATACTGGTAGTTCTGCTCCAGTATGCTCACCTGATCGGAGGAATTAACCGGGTTGAAATGAACCGAAGTGGGATCTATCTGCGACGCCACGTCGGTGAATTTGATGATGCTCTTCCCTTTTTGGAAATCCAGTTCCCGCACGTCCTTGACCAGCCCCAAATCCTGGTTGTAGATGGTAACCGCCACCTCCCCGTAAACCGGCACCACCGCTCCCCCTATCCAACTGCCTGTAATGAGGGTGAGTCCCAGAATTACGACCTTTAGTATCAAAGAGCTTTTCATTTCACCACCCCCTGAAAAAGGGTTTATGTTACTTCCCTGTCTTGAATAATTATACCAACCGCTTACGGTTTTATTCCCAAACGTAGTTGCCTGATTCATCAGGCAGGATTTCAATTGTTTGTTTTACTTCCTTGACCTAAATAATTATACCATCCTAATAGTGTTTTATTCCAAAACGTAATTACCTGACTTATCAGACAGGATTCCAATTGTTTGTCCTCTCTCCGTTGCTTCCATGTATCATAGAGAAACTAACCATTAGGGGAAAGGATTATCTAATTGTAAATAAGGGGCGATCCGATGAGAAAGCCTCCATGCTTTTTGAGAATCCTCTTGTCTGATTGACCTATCGAGATTATCCCCCATACCCAGGGTTGAATTAACATCCTTGTTCATGGTTGGAGATTAGGGATCATCCTGAAGGGATTCATTCTGAAGGATATCCCGAACCAACACGATCACCAGCCTAAAATCTCCTCCGAATGCTGGATTAATTTTTCTATCATCCGGCTATATTCGTCCCGCTTGGCTTTTTCCTTCTGAATTATCTCTTTGGGCGCCCGCCTGAGGAAATCCTCGTTGGAAAGTTTTTTATTTATCTTCTCTAATAGCTGGTTGATCCTCTGAATCTCCTTATCCAGCCTCTTGCGCTCCTGCTCCAAATCTATCAAACCTTCGAGGGGAATGAAAATCTCTGCTTCCCGGATCACCGCGCTGGCGGAATGATCCGGCTTGGCGATTTTCCTTCCGATTTGAAGTTTTTCCACCTTTCCCAAAATGGATATATGCTCCCGGTTATCTTCCAACACCTGGACTAAATCCGGATTATCCACCCGAATCAATACGTCCGCTTTTTTGACCGGAGGGACGTTCATCTCCGACCGGATGTTCCGAATGGAGGTCACCACCTCCTGCACCCTCTTCAGAGTATCCTCCAGCTTTTCATCGATCATCTCACTGGCAGAAACAGGCCACTTGGCGGTCAAAAGAGAAGTATCATGATTTTGCCTGTCCGGTTTATACAGATGCTGCCAGATCTCCTCGGTTACAAACGGAGCAAAGGGGTGCAGCAGTCGCAGTATGTGGTTCAACACCAGATGGGCTATCTGTACGGCTGTCGCTTTATCGTTTTCCCCTTCGGGGAGATTCAACCTCTGCTTTATCATCTCCACGTACCAGTCGCAGAAATCGTGCCAGATGAAATCGTATAATGTTTTAAGCGCACTGTTGAACCGGTAGTTATCCATGAAGCTGGTAACGTCATTGATGGTCCGGTGGAGCCGACTCAAAATCCAGCGGTCCTCCAGTTTTTGTAGGGACAACCCTACGGTTGCCTCCACCTCGGGGGTAATACCGTCGGGAAGATTCCCCATAACGAATTTGGACACGTTCCACAGTTTGTTGGCGAAATGCTGTCCCACCTCAAAGGTCTTCTTGGCGATCAGGGTATCCGCACCCTCCGGGGTCACCAGCATCATGGTGGTCCTCAGAGCATCCGCCCCGTATTCATCGATTATCTCCAGAGGATCGATTCCGTTCCCCAGGGATTTGCTCATCTTGATCCCGTGATCATCCCGCACCGTACCATGGATGTAAACGTCAGAGAAGGGCTCTTTCCCCATGAACTCGTATCCCGCCATCACCATGCGCGCCACCCACAGGAAGATGATCTCGGATGCGGTGAAAAGTGCCCGGGTGGGGTAGAACCTCTCCAGCTCCGGCGTCTTTTTTGGCCAGCCAAAGGTGGAGAAGGGCCAGAGCCAGGAGGAGAACCAGGTATCCAGAACGTCCTCGTCCTGCTTTAAGTTTTTGCTTTTGCATTTACCGCATTCGGATGGAGCGGTTTTCGAAACCATGATCTCCTTGCAGTCCTGACAATACCATACCGGAATCCGGTGTCCCCACCACAGTTGACGCGAGATGCACCAGTCCCGGATGTTCTCCATCCAATGCATGTATGTCTTGGTCCAGCGCTCCGGATAGAATCTCACCTTGCCAGACTTCACCGCCTCAATGGCGGGTTGAGCCAAAGGCTCCATCCTGACGAACCACTGTTCCGAAAGGTAGGGCTCGATCTCGGTGCCGCAGCGGTAACACAAAGCCACCGCCACCTTATAGGCTTCGATTTTCTCCAGAAACTTCTTCTTCTTTAACTCTGCGACCAAAGCTTCCCGGCAGGCGTAGCGATCCATCCCGGCAAACTTCCCCGCATTCTCGTTCATGGTCCCGTCTGGATTCATCACGTTGATTTTTTCCAGCTTATGTCTGACCCCCATGTCGAAATCGTTGGGATCGTGAGCCGGGGTGACTTTTACCATTCCGGTGCCAAACTCCGGATCGACGTAGTCGTCCGCTATGATCAAAAGCTCCCGGTCCAGGATGGGGAGGATGGCCGATTTACCCACCAGCTTCTCGAACCTTTTATCTTTGGGATTGACCGCCACGCCGGTGTCGCCCAGCATGGTCTCCGGTCTGGTGGTGGCAACGGTGATGTACTCGTCCGAGCCTTTGAGCTTATACTTAATAAACCAAAGATGGCCGTCCTTCTCCTCCCGCTCGGTTTCATCGTCCGAAAGGGAGGTCTGGCAGCGGGGACACCAGTTGATGATCCGTTTCCCCCGGTAGATCAAACCTTTATTGTATAGATGGACGAAGACCTCCAGCACCGCTTCGGAAAGCCCCTCATCCATGGTGAATCTGGTTCTGTCCCAATCGCAGGAGCAGCCGATCTTCTTCAATTGATTTAATATGGCATTGCCGTTCTTCTTCTTCCACTCCCAGGCCAGCTGTACGAACTTCTCCCTTCCCAGCTTCTCTCTGGAGGATCCCTCCTTGACCAGCTTCTTTTCCAAAATCACCTGGGTGGCGATCCCGGCGTGATCCGTCCCCGGCAGCCATTCGGTTTCGTAACCCTGCATCCTTTTCCAGCGAATTAGGATGTCCTGCAGGGTGTTGTTCAGTGCATGACCGACATGAAGCACGTCGGTGACGTTGGGAGGCGGAATCACCATACTGAAGGTTTCTTTCTTGGAGTTGGCGTCCGCATGGAAGAATTTCTCATCCAGCCAGAATTGATACCATTTGTTTTCGGTCTGTTTGGGGTCGTAATGTTTGGGTAAATCCTTGGATTGCATCCGTCTCTCCTCTGGCATGCACCGCCTGGTGCATACCTCCATCTGGTTTCAAACGAAAAAAATAACAAATTCTCATTACCATGTCAAGCTAAATGGAACGGGAAAAGATAACGATTCCAAAGCTTGCTTCTATTTACGGATTATCGGCAGTTAGGCAGAGGAAAAGAGTGAATAAAACAAGTGTAGGGACAATTCATTAGCTGCCCATTCTCCTTCCCAAATAACAGTTTAGATCGACGTAAAGGTTTAGCTTATTGATGGACGATGGCACAGTCGACATCAGTATAGAGGTCATCCTCACATCCGAGATCAGATATATCAGAAGAATGAAGAGATAAACAAAAAGCTGGCTCCTTCCGAGAACCAGCATTTTGTAGAAAATCCCCCATGGGGACTACCTTATCTAATAAATATGGAAACACCTGCAGTCAGCCCAAAATCGTTTGCGTCTGCGTCCTTTGCTCCGCCGGCATTGGTAACATGTTCAAAGAACAGCTCTGTCCGGATAAGTGCGGTGCTGGTGAAGAAATATTTGATTCCACCGCCTAAATGTGGTAACACCATGGACATGTTGTCGTTATCGCCCACATCACCTGAATAATTGATGAAACCCAAACCGCCGATCACGTAAGGAATATACTTGGCATCGCTTCTTTTTTCGAAATGATAAGCCACGTCAAAAAGCAAGCCATAGCTCGAAGACGAAAAGTCTCCATAGCTTGAATGCGAAATCAACAGTGTCGGTTCCAGCTCCCACTTGGGTTTAATGAAATAACCGACCCTGGGTGCAATGGTCAATCCGGAGGCAGACCCCCCGTCAAAAGACTGGTGATCAAAATCAATGTTTCCGCCCAATTCAATCCTTCCCTTGGCCGTTTTCTCTACACTGCCGGATGAAGTTTTTTTCGCAGGGGCAGAGAAAGCAAAGGCAAGAGGAACTAATATAACCATCACAAAAACTGTGATAATCAATCCTATTTTTTCATTTTAATCTCCTCTCTTCGTTTTCTTTATTCGTTGAGAACCGATCTTCTGCAACAAGTGTATCAAAGAATAGCCCCGCCTCTGGCGGAGCTATTCAACTTTGTGAGTGGAGGCTTTAGTCCGTACCGGTCTTACTTAATGAAAAGTGTTATCCCGGCTCGTAATCCGATATTGGTCTCGACCAGCTTGTCTACTCCATAGGCTTTATCTAACCTTTGATAAAACAGCTCTGCCCGGATTACTCCCTTTTCGGTAATGAAATATTTTATCCCTGCTCCGGCGTCCGGCAGGATCATGGTGGTTTCAAGGTCTTTCACCGTCTCTCCTTCAGACTTGGCTGAATGGCTTATCATACCGACTCCGGCAAAAACGAAGGGGATCAGGTTACTTGCAGTTGCCCTCTCAAAGTGATAAGCCACGTTTAACAATCCACCTAGGTCGGTTCCGCTGGAGGTTTCCCCTCCTTCGGGTTTCCAGCTGCTTGAAGCAATAAGCAGAGTTGGTTCCAACTCCAGCTTGGGTATGACAAAAAATCCGACACTAGGATAAACCATGAACTCCGACCCGGAACCTAGTTTTTCACCATCATATTTCTCTGAAGACATAATAAATGAAACCCTGCCGCCGATCTCTATTTGCCCTTTTGCAGTCTTCTCCTGCGCAAATGCAGAGGAGAATAGAGCAAATACAAATACCACCAATAGGAGACTTACAACCTTTTTCATTCTTCCCTCCTCATTAAAATGAGTGAATGGGTTTATTTTCAAACTCGATTCTCCCGGCGAACCGGGCGTTTACCGCTTACCGCTTGCCAGTGAACAGATAGAGGGTAACTCCGGCGCCGAAGGTCAAGAATCCCTGGTTGCCGAAATCCTCACCGAACTTTTTTTCATCCTTCATCATCACCAGGTGGTAGTTTAACCGAGCGAAAGCCGAAAACTTCGTGGTGACGAAGTATTCCGCTCCCCCTCCGAAGTTCATCCCCCAGCTGGATGTTTTGAACTGCTGGGTGGTGTCGCCGGGGGCGGGGAGCTTGTCGGTTCTCTCGTTTTTGGCAAAATACCACGAATAGGATCCCACTCCGATGGTGACGAAGGGATTGAGCATGTTCTTCTCCGATTTGATCATCGGACCGAAGTTGAAAGTCCCGTTCAAGCTGACAAAGGGAATGTTCAGAGCGGGGGTTTGGTCCTTCAATTCCGGCCCCAACTCCTTTTTCTTCCCCTCCTTGATGGGAGAGTAACCGTAACCCGCATTTACTCCCAAAGCCACTTTGTCGATGATCACGTATTTTAACTCGGCGGCAGGAAATCCATATAAACCGAACCAATCCGAAAGCATGTCCTCCGAATTGTATTTTCCGCTAACCGACATGAAACCACCCCCCCAAACCGAAAATCCGATATGCTTGGATTTGTCCATGCCGTAAACGGAAGAGGCGGTTAAAAGGATACAAAACAAAAACACCGCCACCTTTCTCACCAATTATCCCTCCTTTCACTGATCCCAAAGGTCTGGCCAGAAACTTCTCCACCCTTTTGATTACTACTTCGGTACATCACCCCCTTTCAGTTTTTGATCCAACCATTCTGTACACCTGTAACAAAACACCTCTGCTTAATTGTCCACTCCCATGAAATTTTGCCAAAGTATAAGCTACCTTTTTTTATTTGTCAACTGTTTTTTTGCTTTTTCGCAAATGCCCCATATGGTTAGGGTAGCGATATTAGAAAAATCGTCCCTCCCCCGTTTTGTTAATAATCGCTATAGTAAGGAATATATATGAATTCCGCTAAACCACAGGTCGTTTTGGGAATTTTTCTTTTGTCCCTTTCTTTCTGGCTACGTATCATAGAAAATATGGTTACCCGAAAAAAATTCTTCCACCAGAGAGGTCTTATTTGATTCAGATAAAACCACCTCGTCTTTTTATCAGTAAGTGTTATTGTTTACTTGTTTTCTATATAGTGACCTCGTATGTAAGCCCATTTGTCGTTCAGTCAATTTCTCAGGAGAAAGCTATGACTAAAAAAGCGCCTTCCACTCGGGTTGATCCGACGGTAGAGACGATTCACGGACAGAAGGTGGAGGACCCGTACCGCTGGCTGGAGAATGCGGAAAACGAGGAAACCAAGTTATGGGTGGAGAAGCAGAACGATTATACCCGATCCATCTTGGATTCCCTCCCCGGACGGAATGAGATCAAAACCCGGTTGGAGCAGCTGTTGTCGATCGGTCAGATCGGCACCCCTCAGATTTATCGGGGGCGGCTTTTTTACACCAAAAGGGAGGAAAAGGAAAACCAGCCGATTCTTTACGTGCGGGAGGGGATAAACGGTCAGGAAAAGGTGCAGGTCGATCCCAATGCTTTAAACCGGGAAGGTTTGGTGTCGTTGGACTGGTGGTTTCCATCGGACGATGGAACGCTTTTAGCTTACGGTCTTTCTAAAGATGGCAGCGAACAGAGCGCCTTGCATATTATAAACACACAGACCGGGGAAAAGTTGTCAGACTTAATCACCAGAACCAGATATACCAGCATCGCCTGGAAAAAAGACAACAGCGGATTCTATTACACCCGCTATCCTGCTCCCGGTACCGTGCCCGAGGGGGAAGAGGATTACCATCAGCACCTTTTCTATCATGCACTGGGAACGGATCCGGAAAACGATCCCAAGATATTCGGCCAGGGAAGGGAGATGACCGAGATGTATGCCGTCTCCCTCTCCCCGGATAATCGTTATCTTTTGCTTTCGATATTCAAGGGTTGGGATAAATCGGATGTCTATTATCAGGCCCTTCAAAACACTGACGGAATCGCCCGACCGGATAAGTTCATCCCGGTCGTGGAGGGGGAGGAAGCCCTCTTTTCCGGGCAGATTGTGGGAGACAACCTTTATCTGCACACCAACTACCAGGCTCCGAAATATCGTCTGCTTAAGGTGAACCTGAAAATTCCTTCCCGGGGTAATTGGGAGGAATTGATCCCACCGGATACGTCCGTTCTGGAACAAGCACAGGTGGTGGGGGACTGGCTGGTAACGAAGTACCTGCATAATGCTTACTCCCAAGTGAGGATATATACCCTTGTATATTGAAAGAGTGAGGATAGTTTGTTATACTATAAGCATGAACCTGAAAGAGGATAAATAATCTGGTGTCCTGCGGGGGACACCAGACGGTGAGTGAGAGATCGATATCCCCCCGGTTA
>Ga0315274_10001534_pt1 | contig 35472 bp, 27 predicted proteins | sample YL17G02_20_MG_FD_203700 | JGI IMG/M metagenome (GOLD analysis project Ga0315274, IMG submission 203700) | Sediment microbial communities from Yellowstone Lake, YNP, Wyoming, USA - YL17G02_20 | ecosystem: Environmental > Aquatic > Freshwater > Lake > Sediment | place: USA: Wyoming | collected...
AAGAGGCGCCCGTCCCACCCCCCGATGCCAAGGCGGAGGAGGCTCCCGGCCCTGGCGCCGGTGAGGCCCCGCCAAAGATGACGCTGGAGGAATTCAAGGCGATGACGTCTTTGCTGGGCAAGGCAGTCAAGGGCGAGGCCCCGGCGCCCGAGGCCCCCCAGCCGACGGCGGAGGTGGTCGACCTGGGCGCCGAGACGGCAGGCGAAGCCGGCCCGGCAGGCGGGGAACAACCGGAAAAGGCTGAGTACCCGGCGATCGAGCACGTGGAGTTCTGGTACAGCGTGAAGAAGGGGAGCTCCCGCGTGGTCCGCGAGCAGATGAAAAGCGACGACTATGATCTGAAAAAGGAAGCCGAGATCAAAGAGAAGTGGATTCCCCTTCTGACCGGCATCCTCGAGGGGGGCCTGGGGAGCCTGGGGAACCTGGAGGGGAGCCTGGGGAACCTGACGGGCGACAAGACCGACCCCGTCTCCAAGCTCCTGGCGGACCTGACGGCCGCTCACTATAAGGAGGCGGATCCGCAGAGGGCGCCGCTGATGGTCCAACTGGATGAGCTGACTCTGGCCCGCATGCGGGAGAACCCGATCTTCTTCGAGGACGTCGTTCAGAGAATGGCGGAATGGAACTTCTTCTACGACCAGCTGGCGCTCTGGAACCGATTCGTCGAACAGTCGGTCCTGCGTGAGAAGCTGTCGAAAGAGGAGCAGCCGAGTTTCGACCCGGCGACGGAGAAAGCGGACCTGAAAATCATGTATGAAGCCTTGCAGAATCATGCCAAGGAACTCGCTGGGAGACAAGAGGCGGTCTACGCCTCGATGGAATCCAACATCGAGAAGGACCGGGACGGCCAGATGCGTTACGAGGAATGGCTGGAGGGCCGCAAACAAGCGATGCTGCGCTTCGCCGAGAATTGGGCCCACCAATACGACGGCAGCCAAGTGCAACTGGGCGGCACGCTCTTCTTCGTGCGGAACATAGCCGATCGACCGGCGAACGCCGAGGACGACACGCTTAGGGACTACCTGCCCGCCAACGCCGTCCTCGTGGAAGTGCCCAAAGAGAAACTCGTGACGCCCTATGACCTCATCAACCCCGACGGCACGCTGAAGCAGCCGGCCGGGAAATAGCAGGCCGCTCTTCCCACACACAATCCGCTTGTTCCCTCCCCGCGGAGTTCTCTCTGCCCTTGGCGTGCTTGCTTTGGAGCGAGGTGGGGCGCGCAGGGGGCGCGCTTGCCTATCCGGCAGGGCGGATCTCGATGAGCGTCATCTCGGGGGGACAATTGACCCCCAAGTCGGGAAGCTCGGCGCTGTGCTCATTCCCGATGCCCGCGGAGACGTTCAGGCGCGTTGTCCCGACGACGCGGAAGCCTCGGGCCCAGGATTTCGGCAGTCGGCTCAGCGTCATGACGGGGCCGAGAAGGGGGACCCGGACTTGGCCTCCGTGAGTGTGTCCGGCCAGGCAGAGGTCGATGGGAAGATCCTCAACGTCGAGAATATAGTCGGGGCTGTGCCCCAACAGGACCGTGAAATCGCCCGGTTGCGATCTGCTCAGCCACGCCTCGACGGCGTCGTGGACGTTCTCCCATCCCCTCGACTGGGGAAGGGAGAGCCCGAAGATCCGAACACGGGAGTGATTCAGAGACACGGTTGTCTCCTGCGATTCCAGCATGGTCAGACTTCCGACGATCGCCGGGCGCAGAAGGTGAATCCATTCATCCGTATCTCCATAAACGCCAAAGACTCCGCCAGGAGGATTCAGAACGTCCAGAAGCGCGGCGATCTTCGGAAGCTCGGTGCGGAGGGTCGCCGGCCGCACGGGCTGGAGCAGATCGCCGGTGTGGATGATGATGTCCGGCTGGAGTTCTCGCATTCGAGCGAACGCGCGCTCCTCGTGTCCCCCGACCTTGTCGGACTGAACGTCTGAGATGTGGAGGAGGCGGATGGGCCGATCGACCTTCCCGGTCTGGATTCGCACGGTCCTGAGAACAAGACGACGAGGCTCGATGTGGCCGGCGTAGACGCGGGCGCCCACGCAGAGGAAACCGGCGAGAAGAACGGCGGCGGCGCCGCGCAGGAGCGCCCCGTTCCGACGGCCGCGCAACGACCGGTAGAGACCGTAGGTCCCGGAAATGGTCAGGAGGGCGGGGAAGACCACGGTGTTGAAGGTGTAGGCGGTTCTGATGAGTTCGAAGGACGACGCTCTCTGCGAGCGTTCGAGAAACAGGGCGTTGGCGAGGAGAAAGACGAGGGGCTGCAAGGCCAGTATGAGCCACGCTCCAAGCTCGTCGGATGTCGGCGCCGAAGCCGGTTCCCCGCGAGGGACAGCCGTCTCCTGCGTGGAGTTCACCGTCGGGCGCTCCGTCATGCTTCGCCGAGCCGGTCGCGCGGTCTGATGTGTCTGCCGTTGACCATCTCCTCGCCCGACAGCGGTTTCCCGCCCGGGGGTTGGGCCTGGGTGACAAGGAGGAACCCGTCGCCCGTGCGGACGGCGAAACCGTGGGATTTGAGAGCGAGGGACACCGTGCCGGGCGGGATCCTTCCGCGGTTTTCGATCGATTCCATCGCTTCGGGCCAGAGAGGCTCAACTCGAAGGATCTTGAGCTGGCCGCGCCTGCTTTCGGTGAAAGCGCCAGGCCACGGCGCCGTGCCGCGAATCCGGCAGACCACCTCGTCCGTGCCGCGCGACCAGTCGATTCGTCCGTCCTCTTTCTTCAACATGCGCGCATAGGACGCCTGACTCTCCTCCTGTGGTCTCCCTTCGACCTTCCCGGCGCCCTCGATCACGTTGACGACGTCCAGGAGCGCGTGGGCCCCCACGACGCTGAGCATGTCGGAAAGGGACTGCGCATCGTCGTCTTCGAGGATGGGGACCTCCTCCTGGGAGAGGATAGGGCCCGTGTCCATCCCTTCGTCCATCTGCATGATGGTGACGCCGGTGCGAGTCTCGCCGTTGATGATGGCCCAGTTGACGGGCGCCGCCCCACGGTAGCGGGGCAGAAGAGAGGCGTGAAGGTTGATGGCGCCGAGGCGAGGCAGCGCGAGAACCGAAGGCGGAAGGATCAGGCCGTAAGCGACGACGACGATCAGGTCGGGAGCGCGCTCTGCCAGGCGCCGCAGGAACTCCGCGTTGTCCCGAATGCGCTCGGGCTGAAGGACCTCGATCCCGTTGGCCGCGGCCAACTCCTTGACGGGAGGCGCCTGGAGCCGGCGTCCTCGCCCCGCCCCCCTGTCGGGTTGAGTGACGGCCAGAGAGACCTCGTGGGAGGACTCGATCAGGCGTTCCAGGGGCGGCACGGCAAACTGGGGCGTTCCCATGAAGACAAGGCGCATGCTCAAGCCACTCCTTCAGGACGGGACGGGGGCGTGGGTCCCGACTCCCCCTCCGCCTTTTGCCACTGTACCGCCGCTGACCGCGCGCCCGCAATGAGAACATGCGGATTCCAGAGGAACGCGGCCGGCCCGGCGGTTTGAGTCAAGGCGGATGGAATCCGCGGCGCCTGGAAGGGAAGCGCCAAAGGAATCTTTGACTTTCGAAGGGGGGCGTTGATAGAAAGTCCTGCGAGAACGCAGGGAGAGGCTTCTCCCGCGCGGGAGCGGAAGGGCCGAAGAAGCCGGCATCGGCGGGTCGCAACGGGAGGTTCTGCCCATCTCGAAGGCGCCCCAGAGACGGCTTCCGCGAGCGCGAGGAGGCGCGTGGAAATGTCGGCGGGATCGAAACCGAAGGTCAAGGGCGAAGTGCGCGAGCTCCGGCTCCTGTTCGAGATCAGCCGGATCCTGGACCGCAGCATGGATCTGGGCGACGTGCTCCGACCGGCGCTGAAGGCGATGGCGGACCACATGGGGATGATGCGGGGCACGATTGCGCTGCTGTCGCGCGAGACGGGAGAGGCCTTCATCGAGGCGGCCTACGGGCTCTCGCCCCATGAGAAGGAGCGGGGGAAGTACAAGGCGGGCGAGGGCGTGACCGGCCGAGTGATCGAGACGGGGCGCCCCATGCTCGTCCCGCGAATCTCGGAGGAGCCGCTCTTTCTGGATCGCACGGGGGCGCGGCGCGGGGTGTCGAAAAAGGACATCGCGTTCCTGTGCGTTCCGATCAAACGGGGGAAAGAGGTTCTGGGCACGTTGAGCGCGGATCGCCTGTTCGGAGACTCGGTGGATTTGCAGGAGGACGCGCGGCTCTTGGCCATCATCGCCTCCATGATCGGACAGGCGGCGCGTCTTCGGCAGCTGGCCTATGAGGAGCGCCAGCGGCTGATGGAGGAGAACGTCCGTCTGCAAAGCGAACTGAAGAACCGCTTCCGCCCGTCGAACGTCATTGGGACGTCCCACGGGATGGAAGCGGTCTTCGACCTAGTGGATCAGGTCTCGAAGAGCAATGCGACGGTCCTCATCCGGGGCGAGAGCGGCACGGGAAAGGAACTGGTGGCTCACGCGATCCACTGCCATAGCCTGCGAGCGCCCAGGGCGTATGTGAAGGTGAACTGCGCGGCCCTGCCGGAGACGATCATAGAGAGCGAGCTCTTCGGGCACGAAAAGGGCGCCTTCACGGGAGCGGTCCGCGCGAGGAAGGGGCGGTTCGAACTGGCGTCGGGTGGAACGATCTTTCTCGACGAAATCGGCTACCTTTCGCTTCCGGTTCAGGCGAAACTCCTCCGGGTCTTGCAGGAGAGGGAGTTCGAACGGGTCGGCGGGACCGAGACGCTGAAGGCCGACGTGCGCGTCATCGCGGCGACGAATCGGAATCTCGAGGAAACCATGGAGGATGGGGGTTTCCTACAGGATCTCTACTACCGCTTGAACGTCTTCCCGATCCATATCCCCCCCCTGCGGGACCGCAAGACGGACATCTTGGAGCTGGCCAATCATTTCGTCGAGAAGTACGGCGAGGCCTACAACAAGAGAATCCGCCGCATCTCTACGCCCGCCATCGACATGATGATGAGCTACCACTGGCCGGGCAACGTGCGGGAGCTCGAGAATTCCATCGAGCGAGCCGTCCTCCTCAGCAACGACGAGGTGATCCACGGACACCATCTTCCGCCCACTCTCCAAACGGCGGAGGCGAGCGGCACGGTGCATCGCGGCACACTGGATGAGGCGGTGGGGAACCTGGAACGCGAGCTGATCCAGGACGCGCTCAAGTCGGCCCGGGGCAGTCAGGCCAAAGCGGCGCGCGCCCTGGGGATCACGGAGCGCGTGATGGGGCTCCGGGTGCGGAAACACCGCATCGACCCGGGGCGGTTTCGCACGAGAATGTAGATCTGGCCGCCGGATCCTACCAGAATGTAGGTCGCTCTCTCCGCCGCGCCGTCTCCTCAAGAAGCGCTCCTCAAAGCGCGAAGTCCTCATTTCTCAGAGCTTAGACGCCTTCCTTGAAAGTCCTTTCTCCCTGGCACGGGGCTTGCCCCCGGGGAGCGAGGGGAATTCCGCCGGCCAGATGGCGGTCCCGCCGGGTCCCGATGCGGCGGGAGGAATCAACTCTGCGCTGAGGAGGACGAAACGGATGAGGAAGTCTCGGAGAAGGCGGGTATGGGCTGCGCTGTTTCTCGGAAACATGGCCCTGGTTCCGGGCGCCGTCTGGGCGGGGGAGGGCGGGGCCGTGGACTCGGGTGCCACGGCCTGGATGCTGACGTCGACGGCGCTGGTGCTTCTGATGACGCCGGGATTGGCGATGTTCTACGGCGGGCTTGTGCGGACGAAAAACGTGCTCGGAACCATGATGCACAGCTTTGCCGCCATGGCCGTCATGAGCGTGCTGTGGGTGGTTTGCGGCTACTCCATGTGCTTCGGCCCAAACGTCCTCGGCGGTTGGGTCGGATGGAAATGGGATTACTTCCTTCTCCGAGGCATCGAGAACACGATCATGCAGCAAGGGGTCCCCGAGTACGTTTTCGCCATGTTTCAAGGCAAATTCGCCATCATCACGCCGGCGCTCATCGCCGGGGCGTTCGCCGAGCGGGTGCGCTTCACCGGCTACTGCGCGTTCATCGCCCTTTGGGGGCTTCTGGTCTACAACCCGCTCTGCCACTGGGTCTGGGCTTCGGACGGCTTTCTGTTCAACCTGGGAGCGGCCGGCGCGATCGACTTCGCCGGGGGAACGGTGGTTCATATCTCGGCCGGCGTGAGCGGCCTGGTGGCGGTCCTTTACCTGGGCGCCCGGCGCGGATTCCCCGAGACCGCCTCGCGCCCGAGCAATCTCGTGATGACGATGATCGGCGCGGGGCTCCTCTGGGTGGGATGGTTTGGTTTCAATGCGGGCAGTGCTGTCTCGAGCGGGCTTGACACGGCGCGGGCCCTGACGGCAACCCAGACCGCCGCCGCGTCGGCCGGGCTGACGTGGATGCTGATTGAGATGGCCCATCACCGCAAGCCGACGGCCCTTGGGCTGGCCAGCGGAATCCTGGCGGGCTTGGTGGCGGTCACGCCGGCGGCGGGCGTCGTGCTGCCAGGGGGCGCGCTGTTGTTGGGCGCGACCGCGTCGGCTTTGTGCTATCTGGCCATCCAGGTGAAGGAGAGACTCGGCTACGACGACAGCCTGGACGCCTTCGGCATCCATGGCGTAGGGGGCGTCGTCGGGGCCCTGATGCTCTCTTTCCTGATTCGTCCCAGTTGGATGGCCAAAGCGACCGAGGCGGCCGGCGGAAGGTGGGGAGCTTGGTCTCAGTTCCGAGTCCAGGCGGTGGCGGTGGGGGTCTCCATCGCCTACGCCGGCCTGCTTACGCTGGCCATCGCCGTCCTTGTAAACAAGACGGTGGGGCTTCGAGCAGAAGCGAATGACGAGATGGCGGGTCTGGACCACACTCTCCACGGCGAGCGCGGTTACGGGATGCTTCATGCGAGCTAGGATAAGTCAGGGGAAATGAGCGATGAAAATGATCACGGCTGTCATTCGGGAGAGCGAGCTGGACCAGGTGCGCGAGGCGCTTCTGGCGGCCGAAATCACACGGATCACGGTCAGCCGGGTCTCCGGCCATGGCCGCCAGGTGACCGAGGACCTCTACCGCGGCCAGAGAGTCGTCCCCAACCTGATCCCCAAGATGCGGATCGATATCGCCGTGAACGACGAGTTCGTTGATGTGACGTGCGACGCCATCATGCACGCCGCTCGTGTGGATGGAGGGGAGGTCGGTGACGGGAAGATCTTCATAACGCCCTTGGAGGAGTGCATTCGCATTCGAACCGGCGAAAGAGGAGGCGCAGCAATCTGACGCCGTCCGACAAGGGCGCCCCGCCGGCGGGGGGGTTTTTCCAGAGAGGCGGCGGGTTCCTCCGCCCCCCCGTCGGGAGAAACAGCAACGGGTTCCTTCGCCCCCCCGTCGGGAGAAACAGCAGAGGAAGGGAACAGGACGGAAATCATACGGAAATGTAGGGTGGTCCAGGGCATTCCTACATTGTCGTAGGAAGGGGCGGTGAGCGAACCGCCCAGGCGTCAGGGGAACGGCCCCTTCCGCCCCGTTTTGGGCGGATTGCGGCGCATGGCGGGAATGGCGCCGGACTTGCGTGCCGGGTCGCCGAGGGGTACTCTCTTATCCGGCTCGCGGGCAATGTGGGTCGGAAGGGGCATTCGTCCGGAGCGGCGCGGGCCGCAACCGACATCGAAAGAACCCGATTCTGATGAAGGAGGACCTGGGAATGGCAGAGACGGCGAAGGAATTCTTCGAATTCGCGAAGAAACACGGCGCGGAGATGATGGACCTGAAGTTCGTGGACTTGCTGGGCACGTGGCAGCACTGCTCCTATCCCGTTGAGACGATTGATGAAGGAGTGTTCGAAGAGGGTCTGGGATTCGACGGCTCTTCGATCCGCGGTTGGCAGGAGATCCACAAGTCGGACATGATGGCCGTCTGCGATCCCACAACAGCCGTCATCGACCCCTTTTTCGAGAAACCGACCGTCAGCGTCATCGCGAACATCGTCGATCCCGAGACGCGCGAGGACTACGCCAAGTGCCCGCGTCACGTCGTGCGGCGGGCCCACGAGCACATGAAGGAGAAGGGCGTCGGGGACGTCTGTTACGTGGGACCCGAGCCCGAGTTCTTCATCTTCGACGAGGTCCAGTTCGAGCAAAACCAGCATACGGGCATGTACCGAATCGACTCGGTGGAAGGGGCGTGGAACACGGCCCGCTTTGAGGAGCCGAATCTTGGGTACAAGCCCAGTTTCAAGGGCGGCTACTTCCCCGTCTCTCCCACGGACACCTACCACAACCTGCGCGGCGAGATGGTGTACGAGATGATGAAGGTCGGCATCAAAGTGGAGGCGCACCACCACGAGGTCGCCACCGCCGGCCAAGCGGAGATCGACATGCAATACGCCGATCTGCCCAAGATGGCCGATCAGTTCATGTGGTACAGGTACATTGCCAAGAACGTCGCGCTGAGACACAACAAGACGGTGACCTTCATGCCGAAGCCGGTCTTCCAGGACAACGGAAGCGGCATGCACACCCACCTCTCGATCTGGAAGAACGGCCAGAACCTCTTCGCCGGGGACAAGTATGCGGGTCTTTCAGAGATGGCCCTCCACGCGGCGGGCGGCCTCCTCAAGCACACGCCCGCCATCCTGGCCTTTGCGGCGCCGACCTCGAACAGCTACCGCCGGCTGGTGCCCGGTTTCGAAGCGCCCGTGAACCTGGTGATCTCGGCCCGCAACCGTTCGGCCGCCATCCGCATCCCCATGTATTCGAAGAAGCCCAAGGCGAAGCGGCTCGAGTTCCGCTGCCCCGATCCGTCCGCAAACGGCTACCTGGCTTGGTCTGCGATGCTCATGGCCATGATCGACGGGATCAAGAGCAAACTCGACCCCGGCGCGCCGCTCGACCGCAACATCTATGAGATGACGCCAAAGGACCTCGAGCGCATTCCCAAGGTCCCGGGCTCCCTGGATGAGTCGCTCGGCGCTCTGGAGCGAGACCATGCATTCCTGGAGGCCGGGGGCGTCTTCTCGGAGGAGCTGATCCGGTCATGGATCGACTGGAAACGCAAGAACGAGGTGCACGAGCTCGCCTTGCGTCCGCATCCCTATGAGTTCCACCTCTACTACGACTCGTAAATCGTCGGATTCCGAGGAATTGGCTGGAAACAGGGCGGTCCGGAGGTCTGAAGACCAGAGGGCCGCCCTTGCTCTTCTTTGCCGGACCACGCGGGTTCCACAGCCCGAGCCCGACTGCGCGAGAAGCGGGCGCAGATGGAAGTGGCGCGCAAGAGGGGACTCAAGAGGAACCGGATCGAGTCCTGAGGAGCCGGATCGAGTCCTGCGAAAGCGCCGCGGAAAGCCCGCGATCTCCGCATTGCCCTTGACATAGCCCTGAAGCGAGGTAACATAGTAAGTGGATGCAACCGCGGGCAACCCGGCCCGCGAGGATGTTGGACCGAGAGGAACGATCTCCGTGGGAACTCCGGTTCTGGCGGGCTTCTTGGAGCTCGTGCGCGACCGCAAGGCGCGCGCTTGGCCTCTTGCGTTGTGTCTCGTCCTTTGGGGCCTGGCCAATCTCCAGGCCAATGCCGCTCAACCCCTGCCCCTGTCCTCCGCCAGCGTTGTCGCGCGTTCGCCTCGCATCGCCGCCGAAGCCGGCGGCAATTGCGTCGTTGCGTGGATTGAGGAGAGACCCGGTGAAACGCCGTCGGCCACGCTCGTAGCCCGCCGCAGGCAGACTGGCCTTTGGAGCAAGCTACGGGGACCGGCGGGAGGCGGCGCCTTTGGGGTGTCCCTTCGCGATCCCGCCGTCGCCCTGGACTCGGCGGGGGACCCGCACATGGTCTGGGTGACTGACAACGGGACAACCAGCACGCTGCATTACGCCTTCCTGACCGACGCCGGATGGACGCCCGGCATACGGCTTCGCCTGGCAGGCTCCCGCAGGATCGAGCAGCCGGTGCTGGCTCTGTGGCCGGGCAATGGCGCCGCGCCTCGCGCGGACGACACGTTCGTCGTCTGGCAAGAGAGCGAGGGAACAAGGTACCAGATCCACGCTTTCGTGGTCAGCGCCGAAGGCGAGGGAAACCACCAGGTCCTCGAAGGGGAAGAGGCGTTGCGCTACGCCATTTTCCCGGACCTGGTCGAGCTGCCTCCTCTCGAGCCGACCGGGGACTCGCGGATGGCGGTCTGCTGGTACGATCTCGAGGAGGACAGGACGCGCGCGGCCATGCGCGTGTGGAAGCCGCAAACCAAGGAATGGGCGCCCGTCGAGCCGCCCGCCTGGCCGTCGCGCGCCGTGGAATCGATCCCCTTTGTGGCCGCAACCGCCGATGCGGGACCCTTCCTGGTCGGGTACCAACTCTTTGGGCGCACAGACCGGATCTTCCTGAGTTCCGAGGCCTTCCCACTGGCCTGTATCGACGACGATCCGTTTGCCCAGAACCGCTTCCCCCGGATCAGCCGCCCCCTCGGCGGCTTGAGCGGGTTGGTCTGGGAACAGCGCAAAGATGACGAAATCGCCCTTGCCCGCGCCCTGATTCGGCCGGCGTACGGTGAACGGATCTTGCTTCCTTCAGAGGACGCCATCGATTCCTTCCTGGCGCCCGAACCCGACGTCGCTCTCACCCATGACAGCGTGCTCACGGTCTGGGTTCGCCGGCTCGTATGCCCCCCGGGCAAACCGTGGGAGTGGGCGCAACCACGCTATACTCCAGCCGTCTTCTTCTCCGAAACGAAGATCCCTGAAGGTCGTTGGCAGCCCATCCTTCCGGCAGCCGGCGAGGAAGTGGAGTGATGCCGGCTCAGCGTTCCCTCCGGGAATGGAGAGGGGGTCCGCCTCGGACGAAGGCGCGGTTCTACCCCGCCTTGCTGGCGCTCCTTGTCCTCGGCTCGTCCGTTTCTCTCGGCGAGGAACAGAAGCGCTCCGTTCTTGAAGAGATCCTGCGATCCCATGGGATCGATCCCCGTCCCCGAGGGCTCGCGGCTTTTCTTGCGAAAGGCTGGGAGGGCGCGAACCGGCCGCCTGTCCTGCCGGAAGCCCCTCGCGCAAAATCATCGTTGACTGCCGAAGCGTGGCGACTGCTCGCTCTGGACTATCGCGAGTTGCGCGCGGAACCTCCTCTGGAAGTCGCCGTTTCCTCTCTTGCGCACCGCTACGCCACAAGGGATTTCCCCAACCAGATTCTCGACATGATCGATGAGGATCTCCTGGCGGAAGACGCCCTGGGTCAAGAAAGGGAACGGGCCGATCTCCTGGATCTCCTTCAGTACAACGGCATGGTGGCGCTTGGCATTCTCGGCCGTCCCTCCGACGACACGCTTCGGGCCGCCCGCCAGGTTTACGATGCGGAAACTCGGCCGACGGTCCGCGTGTCCTACGCCGAGGCCCTGGCATTGCTCGGGGACCGGTCGGTGGTCGATGACCTGGTGATCGAGGCGTCCAAAGCCAATGCAACGAGTTCGGTCGCCGCCGCCCGTTCCTTGCAGGTTCTCTTCGGCCGGTCATTTCGACTCCACTCCAATATGGCCGTGGAGCCTCGCAGGGAGGCGGCCCAGGAGATCACCGAGTGGTGGGCCACGGCCCGGGCGAGCGCGCCCCCGGTGGACCGCGACGCCGCCTTGGAACGCCGGAGACGGGGCCGACCGGCGCCGCAACAGCCCTTGGACCCCTTGCGAGCCAAGCTGCGCGCCAGCGCGGACGTTCTTGACGTCACGGACGCTCGCGGAAGCCGCACGGCGTGGAACCAACTACAAGCGCAAGTGGAGGCGCAAGGAGCCGTTCTGGCCGAGCAGCTTGGCCTGATCGTTACGAACCCGCGGGAGGATCTCGACGTTCGCGCGGAGGCGATCCGTTGGTTTGTCCGAATCTTGGGGAAGAAGGCGAAAGGAACGCTCAAGCAACTCCGGAAGGACTCGAATCCCGAGATCGTTGATCTGGTGAAGAAGCAGTTAAAGGATCTCTGAAGTCGCGCGCGGGCATGGGGCTTGCCCGCGGGCGCGATCGGCCTGGGCGGCAACCGCGAAGGAGCGAGTCGCTCGGGGATGGTTGATAGTGGCGTCGAAACCGGTGAACCCGGGTTCTTGAGAGACGCCCGACGGCGGGGCGAAGTCGAACTCGAGCCTGCGCCATTTCCTCTTCCCGACGGGCCAAACTGGCGCGTCAGTCTCTTGAGGATGTTCGGCTCGGTGTCCGCTTTTCGTTCGGCTCTCGGTAGATTCCTCGAGTCCCTCGAACAGTGCGGATAGGAGCGCCCAAAGGGATGGACGTCGAGGCTTTCGTCGAGCGGATTCGGGGGCGGAAGTTCTTCTTTGATCAGGTCGTGCACGTCGAGAAGCTGCCCGAGCGGCCGGCGCGGTTCGCCGACGTCGAGGGGGGGCTCGAGCCCCTCGTGCGCGAGGCGCTCGAGAGGGACGGCATCGAGCGCCTGTACGGTCATCAAGCCGAGGCGATCGCGAAGATCCGTCAGGGCAAGAACGTCGTGATCGTGACGGGAACGGCGAGCGGCAAGACGCTCTGCTACAACATTCCCGTCGTCGAGGCCCAGATCGCGAACCGCCTGGCCACGGCCCTTTACGTCTTCCCGACGAAGGCGCTCGCTCAGGATCAGTTGCGCGGGATCGGGGCTTTTCAGGCGCCCGAGCGAGGCTTCGGGTTCCTGGCCGGCGCGTACGACGGCGACACGCCGCAGGGTCTCCGGCGCAGGTTGCGCGACGGCGGGAACGTGATTCTCACGAACCCCGACATGCTCCACCAGGGCATCCTGCCGCACCACGCGCGCTGGAATCGCTTTTTCGCGCATCTGGAATTCGTCGTGATCGACGAAGTGCACGCCTACCGCGGCATTTTCGGCTCGCACCTGGCCAACGTCATCCGGCGTCTGCGACGCATCACGAACCATTACGGCTCGTCGCCGCGGTTCGTCTGCTGTTCGGCGACCATCAACAACCCCCGCGAGCACGCCGAGCGCATCACGGGCGTCGAGATGGAGTTGATCGACGAGGACGGCTCGCCGCGCGGCCCCAAGAAATTCATCTTCTGGAACCCGCCGCCTCTGGAGACTGCCGCGCGAGGCAAGAGCGACGACTGGCGCGTGGGGGGCGACCGCCGCAGCTCGCTCTGGGAGGCCGTGCAGCTGATGGCGTCGTTGGTCGAGGAGGGGATTCAGACGATCGCCTTCGTGCGGACGCGGCTGGCGGCGGAGCTGATTTTCAAGAATTGCCGCGACCTGCTGCGAAACGTCTCGCCGCGGCTTTCGCAGGCGATCCACGCCTACCGAGGCGGCTATCTCCCCGAGGAGCGCCGCGCCATCGAGAGGCGGCTCGTCGAGCGCGAGATCCTCGGAGTGGCGAGCACAAACGCCCTCGAGCTCGGCATCGACATCGGCACGCTCGACGCGTGTCTCCTCGTGGGTTACCCGGGCAGCGTGGCGAGTCTTTGGCAACAGGCGGGGCGCGCCGGACGCGGCCGGGAGGAGTCGGCGGTTTTTCTCATCGGCCAGAACGCGCCGATGGACCAATATCTCATGACGCACTGCGACTACCTCTTCGGCCGCAGCCCCGAGCAGGCGGTCGTCGACCCCGACAACCCGCACATCGTCGTGGGCCACATCAAGTGCGCGATCCACGAGCTGCCGCTCTCGGACGACGAAGCGGGAGGCGCGGACGAAGACCGCTCGGGAATCTTCGGCCCGTACGCTCCGGTCATACTCGAACTGCTGGAGGACGAGAAAGCCGTTCGCCGAATCCCCGACGACAAGAACGACCCCGACGGCAAGCGCCGTTGGTATTGGGCGCAGTCGGAGTACCCCGCCGCGGGCGTGAACCTGCGCAACATCGCGGGCCCCGTCTACACGATTCAGGACGAATCGGAGGGAGAGCGCGTGATCGGCACGATGGACGAGGTGACGGCGCTGTCGCAGCTGCACGGCCACGCCGTTTACCTCCACGGCGCCGACACCTACTTCGTGAACGACCTCGACGTCGACCAGAAGATTGCGCGCGTCGAACGGCGGGATCTGGATTACTACACCCAGGCGATCACGACGTCGCAAATCCAGATCGACGAGGTGGAGGAGGAAGAGGACTGGCGAGGGGGACTGGCGGGCTTCGGCGACGTGACGGTGACGACCGTCATTCCCATGTTCAAGAAGATCCGCTTCCACTCGCGCGACAGTCTGGGCTTCGAGAAGCTCGAGCTGCCGCCCCAATCGCTCGAAACGGTGGCGATGTGGTTCTGTCCGCCGGACGAAGTGGTGGACGCCATGCAGGAGAGGAAGATGGTGGTGAGCGAGGCCCTCATCGGCGTCGCCAACGTCTTCGTCGAGGTGGCGCCCCTCTACGTCATGTGCGACCCGCAGGACGTGGGGGCGGTGGTCGATTCGAGTTGCCTGAAACGCGAGACATTTTTCCTCCACGACCGCTATCCCGGAGGCGTGGGGTACGCGCGGCGGTGCCTCGATCGGCTGGACGAGATCGTGCGGACGGTGCTCACGGTCATCAAGGAGTGCGCGTGCGAAGACGGCTGCCCCTCGTGCGTCGGGTCGGCGGTCCCGCCCTTCGCGATGACGGACCTCGACAGCGGCGTCCGAGGCCGCATTCCCAACAAGGAAGGCGCGCGGTTCCTGCTCGAGACCGTGCTGGGCGCTTATCGGAGGTAGCCGGTTCCGTTTCAGCGTCACCGGTGGAACAAACGAGTCCGGCGCCGGCGCCCTGTTTCCCGATGGCTTTCCCTACGAGCTGTCCATGCCCCAGAGACACCCAAGGATGACCTCACCAGCATTCCGCGGCCTGGCTGCCAAGATATCCCTTTCCATCGTCGCCGCGATCGTCGCCTTGGTCGCGGCCGAGTTCGCCACGCGTTCTTATCTGGCGATCAGGAAGATCTCGCTCCCCCAGAGCTCGGAGGAGATCGATCGGATCGGCATCATTCGAATGGACGACCGGCTCGGGTGGCGTTCCATCGAGAACATGTTCTACGAAGGGCGGCACAAGGACGCCGCGGGGAACGAGTACTACGTTCGGTATTCGACCGATAAGCGGGGATTCCGGTTCTTTGGAGACGTGGACTCCGACAAGACGAAGATCTTCGTCATCGGCGACTCCTTCACCCACGCCGCGCAGGTGGCCAACGAAAAAACCTACTACGGCCTGATCGGCGCCGCCCTGCCCGCCGAGATCTTCGCTTACGGCATCGAAGGCTCCGGGACCCTCCAGCAGTTCATGGTCTTGGAGCAGTACATGGGCGAAGTCCGACCGGACCTGGTTCTCTGGCAGTTCTGCTGGAACGACTTTATCAACAACTCCCTCGAACTCGAGTTGCAGAGCAAGAAGAACAATTGCGGATTTCGACGCCCCTATCTCGGCGAGAACGGCGAGGTCTACTACGCCCTTCCAAAGAAGCGCCCTCTGCTTCGGCGTTTCGCCAATCATCATTCGCGGCTCCTCTACCTGATCCTCCTCGGCTTGGACCGCCGCGCCGCCGCCGGCGAAGACTCCGTTGAGCGCGACATCGCCGAGACCGGCGCCCGGCACGCGGGGTTTCGCCGGGCCGTCGCCGTCACGGGGAGGATCTTTGAGACGTTTCGGAAACGATGGCCCGACGTGCGAGTCGTCGGTTTCTGCGTGGGCGAGGACTCTCCCTACTACGAGGAGTTCCAGAGACTCGCGGCCGAGTTCGACATGGAGTTCGTCGGCGGCGTCTCGGAAGCGATTCGGCGGGAACGCGAAAAGAACGGGCGGATGACCGTATCAGGCGACTACGTTCACTGGAACGAGCTTGGCCACGCCTTGTGCGCCGAGAGAATCCTGGAACGCCTCAAGCCGCATGGCGCCGGCGAAGAGGATTGACGGGCGGGCGAAGAGCGTTAGGGCGCGGTGATGGGTTTCAAGACGTAGTGGCGCTCGCGCGTGTCCGGAATTGGGACCGGCGCCAGCTCGGCGAAGAAATCGAGAGGAAAGAGAAACCACGGCGGTGTGCGGAAGCGCTCGGTCGTCCGCACGGGTTCGTAGCCCTCTTTTTCGAGAGCGATATCGTAATACCAGTACCAGATGAAAGGGATGGCGATCGGGGTCTCGCCCCGCTCCACGTTCTGGAACTTCACCGTGGCGTTGGGCGGGTCGGAGGTGATGAGAACCCGAGAGCGGATACAGCCCGTCGCCGCCAGGACGAGAGCCGCGGCCGAGAGTCCGATTGCCAGACGCCATTCTCGTCGCATGCGCTCGCGTTCCTCCGTCCAACGGATCTCGGGCAAACCTCAGCCCGCGCAATCCAAGCCAGGACCCAGCATACGTCCCAAGCCGGCAAACGCAAGTTTTTTTTCCGTTCCCGCCGAGGGCCGGCTGACGCGAGGAGAGGGGGAGCGAGATCGGGTATGCAGGCGAGCAGCCATCGGCGCTGTTCTGAAGACAGTGCAGCGAGTACTGATCTCACTCCCCCGGAATAAAGGGCGCAGATTCGGCGATTTTGGTTGGTGTTTTTTCAGGTTTTTTTCTTCTCATGGAGGGCGTGCGGACGCACCTGACTGATTTTACTGAGCTTATCGCCAGCGGCAAGATCGCTTTTCCGGGGATGCATCGGGCCGAAAATGAGGCTTTCAGGATCCCCGGAGAGGGGGATTAGCGCCATGGGGGGGAGCGAGTCATATTCGCTATTCCAATAGCCGCGCGACTCTGCGATGATGGGCAAGCCGACTGGGAGGGAGCGCCGTCCGGTTCCCCCCACCCGACCAGGGAATGGTCCGAAACGGGAACGCGCCCGGGAGCGTGTGCAAAGAGACGAGTCTCAAAGGGTGTGTGAAAAGCGCGGTTCGACAGTGTGGCGTCGGCGGCCTCGCCGGCGAGGTCCATGAAAAGAGGTGAGGGATCGTGTGCAGATAACAGCCGAGGGCGGCTGTTCCACACTTTTCACACACCCTCTCAGCGAGTTTCCGCGGAACATTTCGGCGTGAGGCCTGTCGAAGTCCTCACGAGACCTCGGCGAAGAGGGAGGCCAAAACCATGAGAGTTCACGTCCGGCCCGGTAATCGAATGGGCCCATGGAAAGCCCTGGGCGTTGCCCTTGCAATGGCGGCGCTGCCGGCGGGATGCACGACCTACACCACGCGCGTCGAGAACGCGCCGGGACGCCCCACCGTCTACAACGACCCCGCGACGGTAGGTCCACCGGCCGGGGTCGGCCTTGAATCTCAGGACCTCATCAGCATGACCGACACGATGATGCGCGACATGCTCGCCTCACCCGTCTTCGCGGGGCGCACGCCGCCCCCTCGCGTGATCATTGACGCGGAGTACTTCAAGAACGAAGGCTCAACGCCCCTGAACAAGAACATCATAACCGACCGCCTGCGGGTGGAGCTCAACCGAGCCGCCGCGGGCCGCATGGTCTTCGTCGGACGCCACGCCGTCGACATGGTCGAGAAGGAACGGTCCCTCAAGCGCGAAGGCGCCGTGGACCCGGGCACAACGGGCCAGACCCGGGCGACTCTCGGAGGCGATTATCGCCTGAGCGGCCGAATCGCGACGATCGACGCCGTCGGCTCGCGCTCGGGCGCCCGCTCGCGCTACCACCAGATTGTCTTCGAAATGGTGGACCTCGAGACGGCCGAGATCGTATGGAGCGGCATCTATGGTTTTCGGAAGACAGCGCAGGACGACGTCATCTACCGGTGACGCGTCACGCACCGCTGAGGCAAGCGCCGGCGGAGCTCGAGCGCCCAGAGGCCTCCGCCTCAACGTTGCGGGCCGAATCCTCGTGCTCGGACTGGGATTGCTCCTGCAGGCTTGCGCAGCGGTGGGCGATCCGCCGGTCTCGCAGGCCGCTTTGGACGCCTATCTGGCGGACAAGCCGGAGCCGCTGAGAATTCTTTACGCCCGCGTTCTCTTGGGGGGTCGCCGCGACCTCGTCCTCAATCACATGCACGCGGGTCTGGCGGCGATGGACATGGGGGAATTCGAACTGGCCGAGCAATCCTTCGACGAGGCGACCCGGGGCATCGAGGCCGTCTACGCCCACGACCCCAGCGCCGCTCGGGCGCGCAGCCTTTGGCATGAAGAAGGAACGAAGGACTTTAAGGGCGAGCCCTACGAGCGCGTCATGGCCTACTGCTATCGCGGCCTCCTGTACATGAGACGGGGCGACTTCGAGAACGCCCGCGCCTGCTTCAAGGGCGGGGCGTTGCAGGACGCTTTCGCCGAAGAGGAGCAGCATCGTTGCGACTTCGCCTTGATGTCCTTTCTGGAGGGATGGGCGTCGCAATGCCTCGGCGACGGGGATCTGGCTCAGACCGCCTACCAGGACGTCCAACGCCTGCGCCCGGATTTCACCCTGCCGCCGCCGGATCACAACACCCTGATCCTCGCCGAGACCGGGCGCGCGCCGCGCAAGCTCGCTTTGGGGGAAGGTCAGCACGAACTGGTCTGCAAGCGCGGCGTCGGTTTCACGGAGGAGAAGGCGCGCGTGACCGTGAACGAAAAAACCGAGGACGCGTATCCCATGGAGGACGTCGCCTGGCAGGCCATGACCCGCGGCGGCCGGCCGATCGACAAGATCCTTCAGGGCCACGTGGTCTTTCGTCGGACCAACGAGCAGATGGGAACCGCGCTCACGGGGGTGGCGGCGGCCGCGGCGATTGCTGGGGCGCATTCCGAGGACCATCGCGACGAGTTGCTGGTCACGAGCGCCGCGGCGGGCGTGATCGGCGTGACCCAACTCCTTATCGCCTCGAAAGTGCAGACGCGCGCCGACACGCGCGCCTGGAAAAACCTTCCCGACGCGGTGCACGTTCTTACCTGCCGGACCGACCCGAGCGGCGGGGACGTCACGATCCATTTCCTGGACGCCTCGGGCAACGAGATCGTCGAGCAGCGCCGCGAAGGCGCCGTCTTCCTCATCGACGGACGGAACGGCATGGTCTGGGTCCGCTCGCGCTCGGCCGTGCCGATTCAAAGCGCCGGGAACCCATAAGGCGCGGGCCGGCGGGAGATCGGAGCAGAAATGGAAACGGGCGGTCGCGTATGGCCGTCCATGCAAAGGAGGAGAACCCTTATGAAGAGAACAACGAGACTATCGCTGGCGGCCGCCGTCGCCGCGCTGCTCCTGGCTGGGTGCGCGCGCGTGGAGGTGGCCGAAGGCCCGGCCCCCGGCGTGCACGTGCGCGATCCCAAGGCGCCCTACGCGAAGCCGCGGATGGACGCCGTGGCCGTCCTCGACAGGACGCTTCGCAACAAGATCGCCGTCGAGAAGACCAACAGCCGCCGCTCCCCTGCCGGCACGCTGGAGGTTTGGGCCCTGCTCCGCAACCGCACGGATTACCCACTCCAAGTGGAGGGACGCGTGCAATTCTTCGACCTCGACAAAGTCCCCGTCGAAGGTCCCAGCGCGTGGCAGCGATTAGCCTTGCCGGGGAACTCCGTCGCCACTTATCGGGAGTTCTCCGCTATCACTTCCGGAATCGGTCACTACTACATCGAACTCAGGGAGGCCCGCTAACCATGGGAACCATTTCCACCTTCGAGCGATGCGCCCTCGGCGCGTCGCTGCTCTCGCTCGCCGTCGCCTTTGCGCTGGTCGCGACGGGCTGCAAGACCGTCTACCTCGAAACCGTGACTCCGCCCGGAAAGGTAGCCCCCGAAAGCGCCCCCCCCGCCGACGACAACCGCCTTCCCCCTCCCCGGAGCTCCAGGGAGATCCTGCCGTCCCCTGAACTCAAGTCTCCCAGCGCGGCTGACTCGGGCCGCTCTACCGCCTACGCTGAGTCCCCCCCCCCAGCGCCGACCACGCGGCGCCACGCCGCAGAGGCTCTTCGCCGGTTCGGAGCCCGGCTTCTTACCCTCCGCGACGCTCGAAACTGTCGTCCGGGATTTCCAAACGGCCTGAGCGCCGTCGCGCGCGCGACGCACGCGGCCTAGATGCGGAAGAAGTCAAGGAGACGGCCAAGCAACCCTCGCCTTTTCTGGGAAGCGCGCGCGGCGGCGCCTTCCCGTTCGGTTCTGACGCGAGCCACGTCCTCGCGCGCCTTCTCCTCGATCTCCTCCTGCGTTTCCCCCGTGGGATTGATGGTGTCGGCCATAGTCCCGAGACTGCCCGCAATGGCTTTGACGATCTCGCCCCGGCGGGGCTCGAGCGCCTTGCCGACGGACGGTTTGGCCGAGCCGTCCCCCGACGGGGAAAGCGCGGAGATCTCCTCGGCAGGGGGGTAGTAGGCGTTGCCGCTGTTGCCGATGCCTTCGCGCTTGACGAAGGAGTTCGCCCACGACACCAACGCCACGACGTCGTGATAGGTCCGCTCGGCTTCCCGGGGCCGATGGTGGTGGGCGGCAACCTGGCCGATGAACTCCGGCAACTTCCACTCCGCGGCCAGCATGCCGCCCAGCTCGTCGTGGGAGATTCCGAAGGTTTCCGCTTCGACCTCTTCGAGCGGCCTTCCGTCCTCGGCCGCCGCGAGGACGACGTCGTCGTACTCCTCGGCGAAGAAGCGAATGAAGAGACCTTTGCCGATGTCGTGAAGCAATGCGGCCACACCGACCTCGCCCGGCGCCAGATACGAGGCGGCGCAGTAACTCGCGCCCACCTTCGCCGCGCTGCCTACCGCGACGGAGTGCATCCAGAACTGAACGGGGTCGAGGCTCTTCACGGGGCTTGCCCCCTTGAACCTGTCCATCAGGGAGGTGACAACGACCAGGCTCATGAGGTCGTGCAGGCCGATGGTCATGATGCCCTGGCGAACGGTCGTCACCTCCTGGCGCATGCTGTAGTAGGTGGAATTCGCCACCCGCAGCACCTTCGAGGCCAGGGCGGGATCGTGACTGATGAGCCGATCGACCTCCGAGAGGTTCACATTGTCGGGGTTCTCGCGCGAGAGATCCAGCAAGCGCGTACCCGAAGCCCCCATGAGAGGGACCCGCGTCATCTCCCGTGTCTTCTCAATGGCCTGCGCCCGAAGACGCTGGGCCGCATCCTGAGCCGCTCCGCCATTCATTTTCGAACCTCCCGGCCCTTCAGGCGCCGTAGCGGAAGAACCAAAGCGCGTGATAATCTAGAGACGCCCAATCTGGCATTCCCCGCTCGCTTACAGGTCGGCGGGTTCCCAGCAACTGAAGGGATTCTGCCACCATTCCGTCCGCGGTTCAAGCTCTCTTCTTGATTTTCTTCAGGACTCACGCCCGAGACCGAGCGCCGCGCCTGAGTCTCGCCCCGGCCTTGCGCCAGAAGCGCCTGAATACCTCTTGCCAGGCGACTATTCCGCAAGTATGATCGATGAGGAATGGGAGCAGAGGCAAGGCCTCTTCGCCGGTTCGCGAAATCCCTCGGCGCGCGGGAAGTCCCGAGGGCGGCCGGCAGACACGAATGAGGAGCGGAAACCGATGGAAGAGCAGGTTCAGAGCGTGATCGACGAGATCCGCCCCATGCTGCAGAGCCACGGCGGCGATATCGAGTTGGTGAGGGTGGAGAACAAGACCGTCTTCGTTCGCCTCCAAGGGGCGTGCGCGGGCTGCCCCGGCGCCTTGATGACCATAAAGCAGGGGGTCGAGAGCCGAATCAGGGAAGCCGTCCCCGAAGTTGAGGCGGTGGAAGCGGTCAACATGACCGCTTGACGGCGGGGGCGAGACGCCTCAGGGACACCCCCGAGGGGCGGGCGGCAACGGGCGCGGCGCGCCTCTGGTTCGTGTGTCGAGGGCTCCGGGGCTCGGTCGCTGGAATCCACCCCGGGCGAGTCCTTTCCTACTCCTCGGAGTTCCCCAGCACGGCCGCCTCGGCCGTTTTCCGGTCGACGATGTCGAAGAGCGAGTCGAACTTAACCGCCTTGAGCGTTGCCATCACCTGTTTGGAGGGCTCAACAAGGGTAAGTCGCGCTTTGCAGCGATGGCACGTCATCCGGATTCCCATCAGCACTCCGAGTCCCACGCTATCGATGAGGGTTACGTCCCCAAGATCGAGCCACAGCCGGGCGTACACTCCCCGGGGCGGCGCGGCGTGCGTCTGATCTTCGTCCTTGGCGTCGCCCTCCTCATCGGCGTCGATTCGCCGCGCGATTGCCTCGCGCAGCTGGTTGCACGAGTCCCACAGGATGTCGCCCGAGGGGGACACCAGGAGATGATCGCCGTGCTCCATGATCTCGAGTTCCATGATCTTCCTCTCCTCATGGAGAACGTGCCAGATTCGAGGACGGAACGCAAACGGAAAGTAGGCAATCCAGGCGAGTGGCTCTTGACGGCGTCGAGCTCCCTGAAGACCTCGAGGCAAACCGCGTATTCGAGGTCGCGCACAAGCACGCCCATGGCGCCGGTTCATCCAGCAACCAGCCCTCGGGCGATGGGATTGGGGCGGGAGCCAAGAGCCTGGGCCGTCTCCAGAACGCAGGCCAGGTTTGAGTTGACCCAGAGCCGGAAAGGGAGGAGAATCGGCTGAGTCTGGAGAGGCGCGATGAACTCACGAGAGCGGATTGCCGCGATCATGGACTTCAGAATCCCCGACCGGGTCGGCATGTTCGACTGGTTCTGGCCGGGGGCCATCGAGCGTTGGAAGCGAGAGGGGCTCCCTGAAAACGTCGATCTGCACAGGCATTTCGGGTTCGATCTCGTGCAGGTGGGATACGATCAGAGCTTCCGGTTCGAGCAGAAGATCCTGGAAGAGAACGACGAGACCTACGTCGAGCAGAACAACTTCGGGATGACCTGGCGGATGTGGAAAGGGACCTGGTCCGGCGCTCCGCACCAGCTGGACACCTTGATTAAGACTCGCGCCGACTGGGAGAAGTACAAGGACCGCTTCGCGCCCGCTGCCGACCGCGTTCCCGACGATATCGGAGAGACAACCCGCAGGTTCCACGACGAGGGGTACTACGTGACCTACTGGTACCTTGAGCCGTTCGAGCTGGCCTGGCGATTCCTCGGCTTCAAGGAGACGCTTCTGCTCATGGCGGCCGACCCCGAACTGCTGGGCGAGATCTTCGAGGCTTGCGCGGACCAGGTGATCGGTTGCTACGAAGCGGCCGTCGCGAAGGGGGCCGAGTACGACGGCAACTTCGCTGGGGGCGACATCGCCGGAAAGAACGGGCCTCTTTTCTCGCCGAAGATGTACCGCGATCTGCTCATGCCCCACCACCGCCGGATTTTTTCGCACCTCAACGAGCGCGGCGCGCCGACCCTCTACCACGGCGACGGCGACGACCGCCTTATTCTTGAGGACCTCATCGAGGCCGGCGTGCGGGCGCTCCACCCGCTCGAGGCGAAGGCGGGGATGGATCTGCGCGAACTGAAGCCGAGAGTCCGCGACCGCATGGTGCTCTTTGGCGGGATCGACGTCCGCGCGCTCGGAGGCGCGAAGGAAGACATCGAGAGGGAGATCCGCTCGAAGGTTCCCACGGCGATGGAAGGCGGCGGCTACATTTACTGCGTAGACCATTCCGTGGCGCCGACGGTGAGTCTCGAGAACTATGAATACGCTCTGTCCCTCGTGCGCGAGATTGGCGTCTACTAGCGGCGCGCGAGCATTCGAACGGAATCTGTCATCCCGGGATGTGGGTGTCCAACACATTTCCCCGAGGGGCCGACAAACCCCGGTCCCCCATTCCGTCTGCATTGGTCTTGGCCCTTGCTCTCCAGGCCATAAGGACCGCCCGCCGGATTCGTCTTGGGCGGCGATGGTCCCGGAACATGGAAGAAGCCTATCATATTGACTCCAACACCTGCGGCGATATCAACGACGACATCGAGGACGGATCATGAACGATAGAGTTGCGGACCTGCGGGCGCGCGCCCTCCGGAGTTGGCGGGGCGAAGACCCGGAGGTCGGAAGGCTGTGGCGGGAATCCCTTGCCCAAACCGAGGGCGAGCCCGCGGCAATACGCGAGGCGAAGGCCTTCGCCCACTATTGTCGGCGTCGCGCCACCGTCATCCACGACCGCGAACTGATCGTCGGTTCGCTTTCGTGCATGCAACACGATCCCGCAGAGGCGACAATACCCAGGATCTTCGGCAGGCAGACCTTCGCGAGCCCTTGGCCGGCCCCTGAGAGCGCGCAGATCCTCTTCCGAGAAGGCGTGCTCAGCGGCGCGGGCAATCACACCACGATGGACTACGACACGATCCTTGCCGTCGGATTCGAGGGTCTGGCGGACCGGATCCGCCGCCGGACCGCCCGCCTGTCGCCCGATGAGCCGGACGTCGGCGAGAAATGCGTCTTCCTCGAGGCGTTGCGCATCGTGGCGGAAGGATACGTCGACTTCTGCCGGCGCCATGCGGACCATGCCCTCGCCCTGGCGCGAGAAACACAGGACGCCACGCGCAAGCGCGAGTTGGAGATCATCGCGCGCAACTGCCTCCGCGTCCCGGCGCAGCCGCCGACCACTTTCTGGGAAGCCTGCCAGGCCGCCTGGTTCAGTTTCTTCTTCCTCCCCGACGCGCCGGGGCGCGTGGATCAGTGCCTTTATCCCTTCTACCGCAAGGACGTAGAGCGGAACGCGATCACACCCGATTTCGCCCGGGAACTCCTCAACTGCCTCTGGATCAAATACTTCGAGTTTGCGGGCGCGCAGGCCGGGGTCAGCGCTCTCCATCACCTCACCCTCGGCGGCGTGAGCTCAGACGGCAGCGACGCTAGCAACGAGCTGACCTACCTCTGCCTCGAAGTGACGGAAGCCCTGCGCCTGCGCCGCCCGCAGGTGGGCCTGCGCTGGAACCGGAACGCGCCGCCGGAACTGCTGAGGCGAGCGGTCGGCGTGCTGCGGACCCATTCCGGGAATCCGGACTTCTGCAACGACGAGCAGATCGTGCCCGCCTTGGTCAAGATCGGCGTCAAGCCCGAGGACGCACGCGATTTCTCGCTCTCGGGTTGCCATGAGGTGATCGTCACGGGCAGGGCTCAGATGGGCTCTGTCGAGGGTTTCATCAACCTGCCGAAAATCCTCCGGGTTGCGCTGGGTCTGGAGCCGGCCTTGGGCAGAGGCGCCGACCTGGCCGCCATCGACGGGTACGAGAATCTCTGGGACGCCCTCGCGGAGGCCATGGAATTCGTCGCCGAAGGCGCCCACCAGGCGTCCCTGGAACGCGACCGGCAGGCGGCCGAGGCGCCCGGCGGAAACCTGGCCGCCTCGCTCGTCGTCAACGACTGCATTGAGAACGCGCGCGGCTACACTCAAGGCGGCGCCCGTTACAACTACTGCAACTGGAACGCAATCGGGATCGCGAATCTCGCCGATTCCCTTTGCGCCATCCAGCAGATGGTGTTCGAAGAGAAGGCGCTGACGCTTCCGGAGTTTGCCGAGGCGCTTCGCTCCGACTGGAAAGGCCGCGAAGCGTTGCGCCTGCGAGTGCTCAACGACTGCCCCCACTTCGGCAACGACCAGGACAACGCCGACGGCATCGCCGCGCGGATCATCGAAGTCCTCTCGGCGATCATGAAGAAGCGGGTCCCGTTCCGCGGCGGGGAATACGTGCTGGGGACGACCGCCGGCGGAGAGAACATGCACATCGAGTTCGGACGAGTGACCGGCGCGACTCCCGACGGCAGGAAGGACGGCGCTCCCCTTGCCGACAGCCTCGGCGCGGCACAGGGGCGAGACCGCCAGGGAGTCACTGCCTTGCTCAACTCCGTGGCCAAGCTGCCCCACTCGCTCCTCCCGACGGCCACCACCCTGAACGTGAAGCTGGATCCCCGTCTGATCGCCGACGAAGCCGGCGTCGACAAGATCGCCGCCCTGATCCAGGGCCACTTCCTCGCCGGCGGACAGCAGTGCCAGTTCAACCTGGTCAACCGGGAGACGCTCCTGGAGGCGAAACGCCGCCCCGAGAGGCACGGCGACCTCATGGTGCGCGTCGCGGGTTACAGCGCCCCGTTCACGTCCCTATGGGAGGACCTCCAGGACGAGATCATCGCCCGCACCGAGCACGGGATTTGAAGCGTGGGACGCCCTACGTCCTCGGCGGCAAGTGAACGCGTTTCCGCGAACGCCCTTCAGCGCTTCAGCGCTCCGTCCGGGCGCTCCGCCTGATCCCTAGACCAGGCCCCACGGCTCGCGCATCGAGCGGTCAAGCCACTCGGCGGCCCGGGCATCGCCGATGATCTCTTCCCGTTCGGGGTCCCATCGGGTCGGCCGATTGAGCCAGTAGGCGATGTTGCCCAGATGACACAGCGACGCCGTTCTATGGGCGATCTCAATGTCGCGAAAGGGAAGCTCCCGCGTGCGAACGCAATGGACAAAGTCCCCAAAGAGGCCGCCTTCTCCCTTGTAATTCGGGATATGGATCGCGGGAGGCTGGATTCCGGCCCCCTGGTCCTGGCCGGAGATCTCTCCCTCCGTCCCCCTGAAGGACAGCATGCCGCCCCAGCTTCCGCCATGGTAGATGCGAACGCCGTTGGCGAACCGGAAGGTCAGGCGCTGGCGGTCCTTCCCGTCCGGCGGGGTGATCTCGACGGGTCCCGTGCGATGCAGGTTCAGAGCAAACAGCGCTCCGCCGAAACCGTGGCAGCCCCAGTCGGTCATGCCTCCGCCGGAGTAGTCGCTATAGGGACGGAATCCGCCCCGGATCAGCGTGGGGTGGTAAGGACGCCACGGCGCCGGACCAAGCCATCTCTCCCAATCGACGCCGGGCGGCGTTGGTTCCGGGGGAAGGTCGCAGGGGCCCGACGGCCCGCCGACGTTCACCCAAGCCTCGCGGGCCTCGCCGATCGCTCCGCCGCGGACCATGCGATGATACCAGTTGTAGTCTTCCCAAACACGCTGGCTGCCGCCCGAGAAGACGCGGCCGTAACGACGGGCCGTTTCGACCATCAGGCGGCCTTGGCGCACCGTCAGAGACTCGGGCTTCTCGCAGAAGACATCCTTGCCGTGCTTCATGGCGTCCACGCTGATGAGGGCATGCCAGTGGTCCGGGGTGGCGATAAGCACGGCGTCGACGTCGTCGCGGCGTGTGATCTCGCGGAAGTCTGTGTGAGTCGCGCAATCCTTGTTGCCGTAGTATTCGTCCACCGTGCTCTTGGCGGCGTTGCGGTGCTCCTCAACCACGTCGCAGAGGGCCACGACCTGCACCTGAGAGAATCCCATCATGGATCTCATGTCCCCGCGGCCTTGTCCCCCCATGCCGATGCAGCCCATGACGATCCGGTCGTTGGCGCCGAACGCGCGGGAGGGGATCACCCATGGCGCAACCATCGCCGCCCCCGCCGCGCCGCGCAGGAGGTCCCGCCTCGTCATCTGCCGGTGCTCAAACATGTCCAGAATCTCCCTTCCTCTGAAAATCGGATTGCCCCGTTCCATCCTTCGGGAACTGGAGTCCGATTCTTCAGCGGCGCGCGCGGGAAGTCAAGCGAACCCGCCAGGCAGAGACGGGAAGCCGGTCGGCCAACGAGACTGCGGCCGTGGAGAGAGAAGAAGGGGGGCGCGTGGCGCTTCCAGTGGGAAGGTCCCAGGCGCCGCGCCGCACTTCCCGGCGCTCAGCCGGCGGCAAGGGGTCGTTGGATGACGAGTCCTGTTCGAGCCTCTATATGGTTGGAAACACTTGAGATAGGGCGCTCCACGCGTCTTCGGAGCGCTCTGGGGCGATTCCTCGAGGGGGCGAGATTGCGGGGGTGTTTTTTCTGAGGCAAATGGTGGCGTTTTTCTCTTGACACGCGAGCCCTTGTCTCTTAAAATGCCGTTTGTAACACTCGGATGGAATGCCCTCCGGCCGCTGTTAGCCAAGCCTTCTCAGCCACAAAGCGGGGAGGTTAACTCGGAAAGCGGAGGAAGGCAAACCAGTCAGTTCAGAGAAAAAGGAGGACTCAGCCACCCAACCGAGCGATTTGATGCGCAGTTTGCCCGGATGACCCGCAATGCGGGTCCGACGGCGTAAAACCCCCTTCATTCTCGAAAGGAGAAATGTATTATGAAGAAAGGGTTAATCCTTGCCCTGATGACGGTTGTGACGGTCGGACTCACGCTTCCCGTGGCCGCCGAAGCACCCGTTATCCTGACGTTGCCGATCGTCGTTATCACCAACTCGGACACGCTGGATGAGGGCGCAACCACCCCGAAGACGGTCTTCCGCTACCTGAACGCCTTGAACATCGAGGCGCGGGTGGACTGGCGCAACCCGACCTTCGCGTCGACCGAGTACCGGTTCTACTGGACGGACCTGTTGGACACCACCGGGATCAAGTACCTGACGGGCCACGAGACAGGGTGGATCGGCGCGCTGACCGCCGGCGAGGTCGATGATCTTGCCAATCTGGGAGCAGAACCTGCGGGCAAAGACATCTACCAGCCCGCCGGCGGGTACCTGCACCTCCTCAACGCGAACGCCTTGACCACGACCGCCATGGCGGGTCGTCCGTTGGGCCCCCTCTTCACCGGGGTGTCTATCGACGACATCGGTCTGGACTACAACCCGTCCGTGACCAGCCCTGGGTTGCCTCCCAATGACACCGGGATGAACTTCCTGTGGGCGTGGACGTCGGGTCAACCGCTCTATCAGACGGCCCTGACCGCCCCGGCGACCGAGTTGACGGTGATCGCGGCGGTGACAAGCGGCACGCAGGTCATGGCATCAGCGCCTGAGACATTGCAGGTCTACTCGATCCGCGATGCAGCGGCCGACACTGTGACCGAGCCAGGCGCAATCTACACCTACTACACGAACGCCCCGCAGGGTAAGTGGAACCGGGCGCCGAACGCCATCGAGGGCCCCCTGGTGAAACCTCCGACTCAGAGCGATCCGACCGGCAAGGCCGGCTTCACCGTGCTCGCGTCGGACAACCCGGCCGGCAAGATCATGTTCGCGTCGTGGAACCTCGGTACGAACGGCACGGGGACGGTGTTCCCGATGCCGGGCAACACCACGGCTATGACCGGCAAGTTGTACGAGGCGGAACTCCGCCTGCGTTGCGACGCGGCCTCGGCCAACCTCTGCCCCGGCTATCGCGCCGAGTTTACCAACGTGGGTTACACCAACTTCGGCGGTGTGGAGGTGTCGACCTCCGATGCGGCCAACGCCCCGTACGACAACAAGGACTTCTGGGTCACGTTGCTGTGGGAGGTTCCCTTGGGTTGCAGCGACATGGGCGACACGGGCATGCTGGCCGACTGGCCATACAGCGGCCTGGACTACCGTGACTACGCCTTGATGTTCGACCTGTTCCACAACCAGAACCTCGACTACGGCGTCATGACGCTGGAAGAGGTGCGCGTGCAGCCGATCGCCAAGCCCAGCAGTGTGGCGTCCACGTTCACGTACAGCAACTACGCGAGCTGGATCGGCGCGTTCCTCCACGCCAGCGACGCGTCCTTCAAGGACGGCACGATAGCGCAGACCTCCACCAACGTCACGATCCAGACCGGCAGCTTCGACACGTCGGGCGCGACCACCGCGCGTTTTGCCGGCGCCTTCCCGCCGGTTTCCGTAGTGCCGGGCAACTTGGCCGGAAACGTGGCGTGCCTCAACGACGAGGTCTTCAGCTACAGCTGCACCGCGGCCTCGGTTAACATCGAGACCACGCCCATCGTCCGTCTGTACCTGCAGCCGATGATGTCGCGAATGGTGGGTTCCCAGATGACCCGCAACGTCATTTTCTTCACGATGTTCGGCGCGGTGGACCCATTTGCGAAGCTGAAGGCTGACTGGGGCGGCCGCATCACCACGCCCTCGCAGCAGCCCAACCCGGGTGTGCCTCCGGCAGGCGCCGGGACGACGCTGACGCACTGGTGCTACACGCACGGCGGCTACAACGAGACCGAGGACTACATGGTGCCCAACATCCAGGTGCTGAGCCTCAATGTGTACCCGCCCACGGGTGCGGGCTCCGGCTCCGGATGGGAGGACGATTCGGGCGGCATCACGTTCTCGAGCGTGACGGTGAGGTACTACAACTAAGCCGTTGTTTCGCTTCGGAGACCGCCATCGCGCGGTTGACAAAGCGCTCCTTTCGGGGTGAAGATGTTCACAGCATCTTCACCCCCTTTTTTTTGCGCGGCGCGCCAGGCGCCGCGAAGAGGCCTCGCTCATGCATCCGATTCTTTTCTCCCGCGGTTCCTTCTTCATCGGCTCCTACGGAATGATGCTGGCTCTTGCTCTGTTCATTGGCGCCGTTCTGGCGATCGGGCGAAGCCGGCGCGCGGGCCTCTCCGAGCATCACGTCATGGACCTGGTCTTTCTCTGTCTCCTGAGCGGCATCGTGGGGGGGCGAGTGGCGTACGTCGTGGTTGACCTTCTTCCCGGCGGTGAGCGCTACTTCCTGGATCATCCCCGTGAGATCATTTTCTCGCGCTCCGGCTTTGTCTTCCTGGGCGGGTTGGTCGCGGCGATTCCCGTGGGAATCCTCTACTGCCGGAAGAAAGGGCTGAACGCGTGGTTCGCGGCCGACGTTCTGGCGCCGAGCCTGGCTTTGGGACACGCGCTGGGACGCGTCGGCTGCTTCCTGGCGGGATGTTGCTACGGCCGGATCGCCGATCCGGCGGGACCCCTCGGATTCTTGGCCGTCCGCTTTCCGAAAGGGCCGGACCTCTATCCGGGAATAGCCTACGAGGATCACCTCCGGCGCGGACTGATCGACGCCGGCGCCGCGACCTCGCTGCCCGTCTGGCCCGTTCAACTCTTCGAGTCGGGGGCGAATCTCGTTCTGTTCCTGCTGCTCCTGCTTCTTTGGCGTCGTCGCCGTTTCAACGGTCAGGTTTTCCTCTCCTACTTGCTGCTATACTCGCTCGCTCGCTTTGCCCTTGAGTTTCTGCGCGGAGACGCCCAACGCGGCGCTATCGGACCCCTTTCCATGTCCCAGGCCGTTGCGATGGCCGCGGCCGCCCTCGCTCTCGCGGCATGGAGCCCGCTCGCAAGGAGTCAGAATCTTCCCGCGCAGACGCGCGAGTTGGGCGACTCGGGGAAGCCGGCCCTGGCCCCGAGTCCGGCGAAGAAAACGGCAGGGGCATTCCGCCCCAAGAAAAAGAAGAGACCGCTTCAGTGAGTGACGAGATTGCCCGCGTGCGCGAAGCCGCGGACTTCGTTCGGTCTCTGCGGCCAGGCGGTCCGTACGTTGCGGGCGTTGCGGGGTCCGGGTTGGGCGGGCTGGGCCAGAGCCTGGCCGATGCGACCGTCATTCCCTACGGCCCGATTCCCCATACGCTCAAGCCCGCCGCGACGGGGCGCCGCGACGCTGCGACCGGCGGCGGCTCTCGCGGTCGACGTTGCGCAGAAAAACGACCAGTTCCGCCTCTCCCCAGAATTGCAGGATTCGGAGGGCCGTGAGGTGGCCGAGCGCGCGCAGGATTCTGCGCCGACGCGAGATGTGGTAGAATTGGTCTCTGAGGCGATGCGCGAGGTCGGGCTGTTTCTCGATCAGAATGGCGGCGCTCCGACCGTTGAGGCGGGCGCGGCGGATGAGATCGCGCGGGCCATAGTCGTGATGGTGGTGGGAGACCGCCTCGGGGGTCACGATTAGCCGCATGCCGGTTTCTTTGAAGAGACGATAGCCCAGCTCCGTGTCCTCGCAGGAGGCGGCGGGGAAATCCTCGTCGAAGGGGTGTTCCAGGAGCAGGGCCTTCTTCAGCGAAAGATCGCAGGTGTGGAAATAGACGAAGTTCTCGTCGCCTGGGGCGAGATCGAGATCGTATACGAAGATCTTGGTGCGCAGGTAACGCATCACGGAGTTGTCCCGGCCGCCGGGCCGCCAGTGGGTCGTGCCGCGGACGACGAAGGTCTTGTCGGGTCGTTCGCGGTGGAGACGAAGGTGTGCGGCGAAATGGCCCGGATCCAGCGTCACGTCGTCGTTGAGAAAAAGCACGACGTCGCCGCGCGCTTTCCGGACCATTCGGTTGCGCGCCGCGGCGGGGCCGGCGTTCTCCTGCCGGCAAAGCGCGAGCGGAAAATCCCAGCCCCCATCCACCACGAGTTCCCTCACCCTGCGCGCCTGTTCCTCGCAACTGCCGTCGTCGATCGCGAGCGCCTCAAAACAGCCCGCGTCCAGAGTCTGTCCGGCGATCGACTCGAGCAAGTCGCTCAGGGCTTCGCTGCGGTTGAAGGTGGGAACGATGGCGGTTAACTGCGGCGCCTTCGTCGCGTCGAACGCGGGGTTGGTGACCTCTTCAAGAATCATGCGCCTGGCGGCCCCGGTGCTCGGCATAGTGCGCGTCTTGCGCGGCTCGGTCTTCCCAGAACGGCCGCGGGATCGGGCGGTTGCGCTTGCAATTGTCCCCCGATCGAATAGAGTGGTTTTTCTAGATAGCAGGGGGCGAGAGGGCCGGCAATGAAATTGTTCGACGAGATCAAGGGACTCTTCCGAAGGCCGCGGTTCAAACTGCTCACCCTCTTTGTCACGAATCGCTGCAACGCCCGGTGCGGCGCGTGTTTCTACTGGCGGGACCTGAACAAGCGGGTTGACGCTCTGTCGCCATCAGAGTACCGGCGGATTGCGGCCCAGATGCCGCCGCTCGACGGCTTGCTCGTGTCGGGGGGAGAGCCGACCCTCGTTGAGAACCTCGCCGAGATCATCGGGACCTTCGTGACGGGGCCCTGGCAGACGATCAACATGCCGACGAACGGCCTGAGAACGGACCAGGTGGCGGCCCGGGTCCGCGAAATTCTGGAGCGCCTGCCGGAGAACCAAGTCGTGATCGGAGTGTCGATCGACGCGAAGGAGTTGCTCAACGACGAGATTCGGGGCGTGCCGGGGATCTACCGCGCCGCCCTTCGAACTCTCGAGGAACTCGCGCGACTGAAGGGCGACTTCCCGAATCTCCGCCTGACCACGCTGACAACGGTGATGGACGTCAACCAGAACGAAGTGGGCGAACTGCTGCGCGATTTGGCGGCTCTGGGACACGCGGACTTTTTCTCCGTGGAACCGTTGCGCCACGCGCATCCGAGCGAGAAGATCGGACCGCCGGACCCGGAAAAGCTCGCCGCGATTCACGAGATCTGCAACGAGCTGAGTCTCGCTTCTCTGCGCGAGCGCCACCCCGAGGACGCGGCCCTCATGCTCTCGCACATTCGCGCCTTGAACCGCGAGCAGATCCACGTGATGAAAACCGGCCGCATGCGGTTCGACTGCCTGGCGGGGGAGATCGCGGCCGTTCTCGAGCCCGACGGCGCCGTGCGGCTTTGCGAGTTGCTCGATCCGGTCGGCAACGTTCGCGACTTCGACTGCAATCTCATGGCCGTCCTTCAGTCTCGGGCCGCACGCGAGCAGATCGGCGCCATCCGCAGGCGAGATTGCTCGTGCACCCATTGCGTCAACGTGGGGCAGAGCCTTCCCTTCCACTTCCTCTCGGAGCTGGCGCGCCTGCGCGACCAACGGCGGATCGAGAAGACGCGTCCTCCCGCGGCCTGATCGCGATAGCTTCCTTGGTCCGCTCTGCGCCGAGCGGTCACAGTTCGGAGATCGCCACGGGCCTTTTCTCCGCGGCGGAGCGGTCGGCGGCGAAGCAGACGAGTTCCGTCTTGGCCGCGTCCTCGAGGTCGGGGAACGGTCGCCTGTCCTCGGCGATGCAATCGAGGAAGTGGGAGGCCTCGCCTCGGAAAGGATGGTGCGCCACGTCGGCGCTGTCGGGCAAGATGCAGGGGATTCTGATGAAGTCGTTCTGCCCGGGGAAGAGGTCGGGCGCGTAGAGTTGGTCGTTGCGGATCGTGCCTTGCGTGCCATAGACGCCGACATGGAAGCGGTAGGGCATCCGGGCGTCGAAGCTCGTCGTCGTGCGCCCGATCTTGCCGTCCTCGAACCTGACGTTCACGGAGATGGTTCCGGGATACTCGATGGGGTTTTCGGTTTTGACCTGGTAGGCGCTGACTTCCTCGGCTTCGCTCCGGGCGAACCAGCGGAGGGCGTCCACGGCGTGACAGCCGGCGGTCTGGAGCGCCGTGCCGCTCGTCTCGAGCGTGCCGTACCACTTCTCATCGCGCGTCATCCAGATCCGGTGAAGATAATCAACCTCGACCATGAAAACGTTGCCGAACACGCCCCGCTCGATGAGACGGTCGATCGTCATAAGAAGCGGGTTCCAGTGGAGCACGAAACTGACGATGGTCTTGACGCCGCTCTTTCTCACCGCCTGCTGCTGCTTGCGAACGTCTTCGAGCGTGATGGCCACCGGCTTTTCAATGAGAACGTGCTTGCCCGCTTCGGCAGCCGCGACGACGAATTCCGTGTGCGCGTTGTGAGGAGTCGCAACGACCACGATATCCACGTCGTCCCGCGCGAGCATGGGCTCGTGGCGCGTCTCGATGGCGCATTTCAGATCGTACTTGTCTCGATAGCGCTCCGCGTTCGCCCGGTTCCGGCTGACGAGAGCGCGGATCTCGGAACGCGCGTCATTCTGAAATGCCTTGATGTGCTCCTCGGCCACCCACCCGCAGCCGATAATGCCGACTCCCATCTTCTCCATGGTTCCCACCTTCCATTCTTTGCCGTCGAGGGCGCTTTCGTCATTCCTTTGTCTCCCTGGGATCGGGGGCTGGTTTCCATTCCCCGGCGAGAATCGCCTCAACGATTCTCCTCGCTTTCTTGCGCGCCTCCTCAAGGACGGCTTCGAGTGCAACGGAAATCCCGCCCCTGCGCTTCGACTCGTCGGCGGCTTCCATGAACGCGAAGATCTCGAGGGTTTCCTCCGGATCAACCGGAGGCTTGTGCGTGCGGAAGAATCTCACGATTTCCGCAACCAGAGGGCGGTAGCCGGAGTAGGGACCGGTGGGATGGATCCCCTTCGTCCCGAAGGCCGTGCCGCCGTAATCGTGCGTGCCGGCGCGCAGGCCGCGAAAGGTCCCGATGCGGTCGCCCGCCCAGACCCCCGTGACGAGGTCCGCGCCTTCCGTGTGAGCGCGCGCGACCGTGCGACACCCGGGACCCATGACGGTGTAGAGCATTTCGACGCCGTGGATGCCGTACCAGAAGAGGTCGGGATGGTGGGGCTCGATGGGACAGGGGCTGTAAACGTCGGCGCCGAGGACATCGCCGATCTTCCCCCCGCGGACTGCCTGCGCGTTCTCCGAGTAACGCAGCGAAGAAGAGGAGAAGAAAGGCGTCTCGTAGCGCTTTGCCAGTTCGACGATGGCGACGGCGTCGACCAAGGAGCCTGCAAGGGGCTTGTCAATGAAGAGAGGCTTGCGCGCCCGCAGAACGGGGATGGCCTGCTCGAGGTGAGGCCGACCGTCAACGGTCATCAGCAGGACAACGTCAACCCGTTCGATCAGAGCGTCAATCGAACCGACGATCTCGACTCCCATTTTCTTCAATTGTTCGGTGTAGCCCTCGACGCGTTCGAGGCCGCTCGGAATATCTCGTGTCCCCTTTGGGTATGCGGCGACGACCGGACAACCGGCGACGTCGGGCTTCGCGTTCGGGTCGTTCAGGACTTCAGAGAACGCGACGACGTGGCTCGTGTCGAGCCCGATCATGCCGGCGCGGAATTGGGGAGGCCTGTCGGCCGGCGCCTCTGAGTCGGCCGGCACGGTCGCGCCGAGTCCTCCCAAGAGGAGAGACAGAAGCAAGGGACGGCCATTTCGTCGTCCGAACGTGGCGTTTCTCATGGTTTTTCCCGCGGGACTATTCCTCGCGGACGCGGATGCTGCGAAACTCGACGCGAGAGCCGTGCCCGAGGAA
>Ga0315274_10001535_pt1 | contig 35466 bp, 23 predicted proteins | sample YL17G02_20_MG_FD_203700 | JGI IMG/M metagenome (GOLD analysis project Ga0315274, IMG submission 203700) | Sediment microbial communities from Yellowstone Lake, YNP, Wyoming, USA - YL17G02_20 | ecosystem: Environmental > Aquatic > Freshwater > Lake > Sediment | place: USA: Wyoming | collected...
ACAACACCGGCGCCATCATCGTCGCGGCGGGCAACACGCGCATTGCGCTGGGACGCGGCGTGGCGGCAAAGATTCTTGTGAGGTAAATCCATACGATGTCCGTTTGTCACGTGGAGGCGCAGGAAGGCCGGAGTGCGCGCGCCCATTTCACCGCGGCCCTTGCCGGCACTCCCAACAGCGGGAAAACGACGTTGTTCAATCGGCTGTCTGGCCTGCGCCACAAAGTCGGGAACTATCCCGGCGTCACCGTCGAGAAGCGCTCGGCGACGGTCCGCCACGCCGAGGTGGACTTGGAAGTGGTGGACTTGCCCGGCCTGTATGGCCTCGGTTCCGAATCGCTCGACGAGATCGTCGCCCGCGATTTCTGCATCCGCGAGCGGCCCGACCTGATTGTGGCCGTGCTCGATGCGTCGAATCTCGAGCGCGGACTCTACCTCGCCGTCCAGTGGCTCGAACTGGGTTTGCCGCTCGTGATCGCCCTGAACATGTTCGACGAGGCGGAGGCGATGGGGCTGCGCGTCAACGCCGAACGGCTCGCGCAACTTCTGGGGGTGCCTGCCGTCGCAACTGTGGCCACGCGGGGCAGGGGAGTCGGTCAACTGCTCGAAGCGGTTGCGGACGCGGTGCACCGTCGCGGCCAATCGCTCTCGTTCAAGGTGGCGCTCGACCCGCCGATCGAGGAGGAAATCAGGCGGGTGGCCGACCTTCTGCGCGGGCGCAACGGGCTGACCGATCGCTATCCGCTCCATTGGCTGGCATGCAAACTGCTCGAAGGCGACAGTGCTCTTTCCGCGGAGGCCGGATTGTCGGCGGCGGCATCGGACGACCCGCTGGCCGTCCAACTCCACACAAGCGCCGAGCGCCTGAGCAATCTCTATGGCCAATCGCCGGCGATGCTTCTCGGCGCGCGCCGGCATGATTTCGCCCGCGACCTGTGGCGCGAGGTCGTGACCGTCGCCGAACGGCGCGCCGAGACTTTTTCGGACCGCATAGATCGAATCGCCACGAATCCCTATTGGGGTCTGCCGTTGTTTCTGCTCGCGACCTATCTGGTGTTCGAGTTCGCTTTCACGCTCGGCAAGCCGCCGATGGAGTGGATCGAAGCCGGAGTGGCCGCGCTGTCCGGCGCAGCGATTCGGTGGCTGCCGGCGGGCGCGCCGCGGTCGCTGGTCGTCGAGGGGGTGATCGGCGGCGTGGGCGGCGTGATCGTTTTTCTGCCCAACATCCTGCTGCTGTTCGTGGCGATGGCCGTGCTCGAGGATTCGGGCTACATGGCGCGCGGCGCGGCGATCATGGACCGCCTGATGAGCAAAATCGGCCTGCACGGCAAGTCGTTCATCCCGTTGATGATCGGCTTCGGGTGCAACGTTCCGGCGATCCTGGCGGCGCGCACACTGGAGAATCGGCGCGACCGGCTGGTGACGATTCTGGTGACGCCGATGATGAGTTGCGGCGCGCGATTGCCGGTCTATGTGCTGTTTATCTCGGCGTTTTTCGTTCACGGCGCGCCGGTGTTGTTTTCGATCTACCTGTTGGGAATTCTGATGGCGGCCGTGTCGGCGATTCTGTTTCGACGAGTGATTTTTCGCGGCCAGCGAACACCGTTCATCCTGGAAATGCCGCCCTATCGCCTGCCGACGCTGCGCGGAGTGTTCATTCATGCGTGGGATCGCGCGTGGATGTACCTCAAGAAGGCCGGCACGGTGATCCTGGCACTGTCGGTCGCGATTTGGTTCCTGAGCACCTACCCGCGACCGCCGCGGGAGGCGCGGGTGGGCGGCGCCGAAGCCCTGCGCTACAGCGTGGCCGGGCGGGTGGGGTCGCTGGTTGAACCGGCGCTGAGGCCGCTGGGTTTGGGCGATTGGAAGGTCGGTGTGGCGCTGCTGTCGGGTTTCGCCGCGAAGGAGGTCGTTGTCTCGAGCTTTGCCACGCTTTATGATGTTGGCGGATCGGCGGGGCAGTCGTCGGCCTTGCGCAACGAGTTGCGCCGCGATCCGTTGTGGAATCCGCTCAGCGCCTACGCGCTGATGGTATTCGTGCTGTTGTATGTTCCCTGTCTGCCGGCGATGGTGATGCTGCGCCGCGAAACCGGCTCGTGGAAATGGGTGGCGCTCCAGATCGCCTACTCGACAACGCTCGCCTACACGGCGGCCCTTGTCGTTTATCAAGGCGGACGGTTGCTGGGCGTAGGCGGCTGATCCCCGTTGCCCAAAGGCGCGATTGCATGGCTCTCCTAAAAACAGAAGCGATCGTGCTCAAGGCAAGCGACTATAGCGAGTCCACGCGGCTGGTGACGCTGTTTTCGCCCGACCATGGGCGACTGCGCGTTCTCGCCAAGGGAATTAAGCGAATCCAGAGCCGCGACCGAGGCGCGCTCGAGCCGTTCTCGCGCGTCCAGGTGTCGCTCCATCTCAAGGACCCGACGGCGCTGGGAACGCTCCGCGAGAGCACGCTCCTTTCGACGCCGTCGGCGTTGCGCAACGACTACAACCGTTGGCTTCTGGCCTCGCTGGTTCTCGAAGTGATTGATCGCGCCACGTTGCCGGGCGAAGACCTGCATGGATTGTTCCACACGGTTTCCGCCTATCTCGATGAGATGAATACAACCCAGCGGCCGGCCGAAGTCACGCTGGCCGCGCTGGCCGCCATGCTCGACTGGTTCGGCTTTGGGCCCGAGTTTGGAGCATGCGGCGTCTGCGGCGGCGAGGGGCCGTTCGCCGGATTTCGGATTGATAAGTGCAGCGTCGCGTGTGAGCGTTGCGCGGGCGGAAGCGCGCATTTTCAACCGCTGCCGCCGGGGACGGTCAGGGTTCTCGAACATCTCCTGCGGCGGGGCGACGCGGCGGCGGCGAATCTGCGCATTGCGGGACCGCAACTCGATCAACTGTTTCTGTTGCTTGTGGCCCTGCTGCAATATCATCTGGAAATCACGTTGACCACGGCGCGGATGCTCGCCGTGTCGCCGGTTCGCTCCGGCTTCGCCGCTTCCTGAAACGGCCGCGCACAGAAGGGTTTTCTGCAATGCCAACCGCGAGTCAGGCCAATCGCCGCTACTTTCGCGAGGCCTATCGCACCGGACAACACGGATGGGGAGAGGAAGAACCCAATCCTTGCGTGGTGGACCTGCTCAAACGGGTCAGGCGGCAGGCTCCCGGCGGGAGAATGCTGGACATCGGCTGCGGAGAAGGACGCCACTCCATTGCGGCGGCCCGGTTGGGATTCCGGGTGACGGCGATTGACTTCGAGCCGTTGGCGCTGGCCCGCGCGCGCCGGTTCGCGCGAAGGAAAGGTGCGAAGCGGGTCGTCTTCCGCCGGGCCGACGTGTTACGGCTCCCGTTTTCGCGGGGTCGCTTCGATCTGGCCTTGGACTGTGGATGCCTGCACCATCAGAGGAAGTCGGACTGGAGCAAGTACAAGGCCAACCTTCTGCGCGTGCTGAAACCGGAGGGCTTCTATGTGTTGAGCGTTTTCAGTCCGCGGTTTCGTCTGTTCCGTGGAAGTCGCCGACCCTGGCACATTGCCTACGGGGCCTATCGAAGGTGTTTCACGCGGAAGGCCCTCGTTGATCTACTCGGACACGAATTCGACATCATCGCGCTGACCGAGGAGCGCGGAAGAGAGGGCGGTTTCTGGAACGTCCTCTTGCGGCGGCGCCAAGCCAGTGCTCGCTACGAGGTTGTGTGACACGGGCAGAGCGGGTATGAAGATTCTTCTGGTCAATCCTCCTTCGACCGACATCTTCCGTCAGCTGAACTTCGCCCTGCCGCCGCTGGGGCTGATGTCGCTGGCCGCCCATTTGCGGGCGCACGGCCACGAGGTCGCCATCGAGGACTTACAACTCCATCTGAGGGCCGGGCGCGATTTCGATTTTTCTTCCTGCGCCGTTGTTGGAATCGGAAGCGACACGACGCGCTTTCCCGCGGCCCAGGCCATCGCTCGCCGGGCCAAGCAGGCGGGCGCCTTTGTCATCATGGGTGGACCGCACCCGGGCTACGTCGCCGACGAAACGCTCGCTTCGGGCGACGTGGACGCCGTGGTGACCGGCGAGGGCGAGACCACGATGCTCGAGCTGGTTCGCGCGATCGAAGCCCATCGGCCAATCGAAGGGCTGGCGGGCACGGCCGCGCGCCGCGAAGGGAAAACCATCGTCGGACCGCCTCGCCCGTTCGTCGAGCCGCTCGACGATTTGCCGTTTCCCGCGCGCGATCTCGTGCCGCTCGAGCGCTATCGCGCGGCGCGAATCGGCGAAAGGCCGTTGGCGCCGATCATCACGAGTCGCGGCTGTTCGCACGATTGCCATTTTTGCTCGTCGTCGCGGTTTTGGGGCCGCACGCTGCGCTTTCGAAGCATCGAGTCGGTGGTCGCCGAACTGGCCGAGGTTTATGACCGCTACGGTTTTCGCGCCGTCGCCTTTGTGGACGATAATTTCGCGGCGCGGCCCGACCGCGTCATGGCCGTCAGCGAAGCGATCATGCAGCGCAACTGGGACCTGTGGTGGTGGTGTTTCGCGCGCGCCGACCATCTTGTCCGCCATCCCGAAATGATCGCCGCGATGGCGCGTTCGGGCTGCAAGACCGTCTATGTCGGCGTCGAGTCGGCCAGCGAGCAATCGCTTTGCGATTATGGAAAGCGAAGCAGCCGCGAGATCGTTGAAGAAGCGTTTGCGCTCCTTAAGCGCCACGGCATCCAGATCTTCGCCAGCTATATCCTCGGCGGGCTGGCCGAAGATCGCGCGACGACCGAGGCGACGATCGAGCTGGCCCGCCGGCTCGACAGCAACATTGCCCAGTTCAGCATTCTGACGCCCTATCCGGGAACCCGCCTGTTCGAGCAGTTGCAGGAGCGGCTTCGCCATCGGGACTGGCGGCGCTACGACATGCTCCATCTCGTTTTCCGCCATCCGCGTCTCTCGGCCTGGCGGCTTTACGGCTATCTGCTGAAGGCCAACGTGCGTTTCTACACGCGGTCACGCGAAGCCCGGCGCGGCTTCTGGATGGTCATGCGTCGCCAGGGCGTTGGCCTGAGGAAGATCGGTCGGTTCTTCCGCAGCCACCTGCTCGGCGGCGGATGACCCTGCCCAACGCCGATCCATCTTTTTCGGTTGATTCAACGCCGCCATCTCGACAGAAATGCTGGAGGTCGGCAGCCGCGATTCGACAGCGCTCAACGGGGAGAGAAGAGCAAGATGTCTGGAAAGTCAGACAGGTCGGACAAGTCGGACAGGTCAGACAGGTCGGACGCGTCGGACAAGCCTGTCATGTCTGCCGCGACCTGGCGCGAGACGTTGCGCACACAGCGGACCGCCGTGCAAGCTGCGCTGGCCGACATCTATGGCGACGCTTCGAGCCTCATTTCTTCGCGCCAGACGATGTTGGCCGGACTTCTTGAAGCGTTTGCCGCCTCGTTCGGCGGCGACCGTCCCGTCGTGGTCGTGCGCGCTCCCGGCCGCGTCAATCTCATGGGCCGCCACATTGACCATCGCGGCGGCTACTGCAATGCCATCGCCATCCACAATGACGTTTGGATCGTGGCCTCGGCGCGCGACGATGGGCGTCTGCATCTGCGCAACCTCGATCCCGAATTCGGCCCGAGCGATCTCGATCCGGCCGATCTGTGGCGCGCGGCCGAATCGAACACGTGGCACGATTTCATCGAGTCGGACGCGGTGACCGCCCGCCTCTCGCGCCATCGCGGCGCGTGGACCAACTATCCGCTGGGCGCCTATCTTCGGTTGCGGCGCGAGTTCGGCGACCCCCTGGCCGGCGGGATGAACGCCGTGTTCTGGGGCGACGTTCCGCGCTCGGTCGGGCTGAGCTCCTCGTCGGCGGTTTTCGTGTCCGCCGCGATGGCGCTGGCGCGGCTCGGCGGCATCGAGATTGAACCCGACCTTTTCGTCGGCCTGTGCGGCGAGGGCGAGTGGTTTGTCGGAACGCGCGGCGGCTCCGGCGACCACGCGGCCATGATTTATGGACGGCGGGGGATGGTCTCGCAGATCGGCTTTTTTCCGAATCGGTTGAACCAACAGGCGTCGCTTCCCGGGCACATCGAAATCATCCTGTGCAACTCGTGCCAGCAGGCGCAGAAGTCGCGCGAGGCCCGCGACCTGTTCAACGCCCGCGTGGCCGCTTACGAGATCGCGCTGGCCGTTCTTCGTCAGCGCTGGCCGAAGCTCACGGCCAACGTCCAGCATCTGCGCGACATCGCCCCCTCAACGCTGGGCGTGGGTGTGGACCGCATCTACGAAGCGCTGAAAACGATTCCGGCCTGGCTCACGCGCAAAGAGGTGTTCTGCGCGCTGCCCGAACAGGCCGACGACATTGAAACCTGGTTTGCCACGCACGGCGATCACGAGGGCGGTTATCCGCTTCGCGCCGTCCTGTTGTTCGGCATCGCCGAATGCACACGCAGCCGCCAGGCGCTCGAAGTTCTGGGCAGCGGCGACAGCGAGCGCATCCGGTGGCTGTTCGCCGTTTCGCACGACGGCGATCGCGTCACGCGGCGCGGCCCGACCGGTCGCCGGGTTTCGTGGGCGGCCGAGTCCGACGACGACTACCTGGATCGCCTCATTCGCCTTTCGCGAAGCGACGACCGGACCGAACGCGAGCGAGCGGCCCTCTACAATCAGCCGGGCGTGTATGGGTGCTCGACGCCCGAGATTGACGAAATGGTGGACACGGCGATGGCGACCGAAGGCGTCGTGGGCGCGCAGTTGGTCGGCGCCGGGTTGGGCGGCTCGATCGTGGTTCTTGCCCACAAAGGGACCGGCGAGCGTCTCCGCGCCGCCCTCGAGCAGAATTACTACGCTCCCCACGGGTGGGAGTCCGATGTTCATGTGTTTCAGCCGGTCGAGGGAGCGAGCTACTTGAGAGTTTTGAGTTCTTAGTTTTGAGTTTTTGGTTTTGAGTTTTGAATGCAAAGGCTCGGCGGCGTTGCGCAATTCATTCGAGGTGAGAACAATGGAACGTGGCAGGGGACGATGGGCGCAGGTATTGGCGGCGACTTTGATCGTGGCGGCGTTGGGATGCCATCGCGAGCGAGGGGCGGTTGTGACGGTGGGGCCGGCCAAAGGCGCGAAGATGCGCATCATGACGTACAACATCCTCAACGGCGGCGAGAGCAAGGTCGGCGGCGTCGAGAATCGCGGCGACATCGTCCGCAAAGTCATCGCAGCGCAGAAGCCCGACGTCGTCGGTCTCGACGAGTGTGCCAACTGGCAGCGCGACAACGCCGGGGCGCTCCGGCGATTCGAGCGCGCCCTCGACATGAGCGCCGTCATGGCGGTCACCCACGGCCTCAACGTCAGCCTTCTTGTCCGGCGCGGCCTGCCGATTCTCGAAGTGCTCACCGACACCAAACGCCAAGCCCACGGTCTGGTCGTTGTCGAGGTCGCGGCGCCTGACGGCAAACCGCTCAAGGTTTTCGCCACTCACCTGAATCCCTTCAAGCCTGACGAGCGAATGAAGGAGGTCGCCGAGATCGTCCGCTACATCGGCAAGGACGAGCGGTGCGTGGTGATGGGCGACCTCAACTCGATCAGCGGGCGCGATAGATTCAAGATCGAGGATATTCCCGAAAACTCGCGCGGTCGCTTCGCGATGGACGGCGCGATCCACACCGGCGTGATTGACGCGCTCGAAAAGGCCGGTCTCGCGGATGCCTATCGTCTGAAACATCCCGAGCCAAAACCGTCCGACCGCACGGTCGGAACCGCGATTTCGGAAGACAAGGCCCACGCCGGAACACGCCTGCGACTCGACTACATCTTCATCACGGCCAATCTCACTCCCGCCGTCCAGTCGGTCGAGGTGATCCAGAACGACGACACCAACCATGCGTCGGACCACTTTCCCCTTGTGTTGGATTTGAAGTTCTGAAGTGGCGCAGGTCGAAGTGGCGCAGGTTGTCAACCACAAGCGTTTAACGGTTTCCCATCCTCTACTTGTTTGAAGAATCTCGATTGAAGCCTTTGACAGGATGACAGGATTCACGGGATTCTGAAATCCGGGAAATCCTTTGCCCGCCATCCCGTTCATCATTCTTGCCTGTTTCCGACTCTTCCCAAAAAAGCATACACATCCCCCGCCGCGCCAAGCCCGGTATTCCTTCCTGTCTCTGACCGGTTCGCGAAAACCCAGAGAAAGCGAAACGAGTCAATGCCCTTGAGGATTCTCCGCGCCTCTCCGTACCGCCCGATCGCCGGGAGAAGCCCGGTGGGCCGGATTCACAGGATTCTTCGTCTCGTTTCATCCGGTTCATCCTGTCATCCTGTCAAAAGGGTTCTCGCCACGCCAAAAACCATTAAACGCTTCTGGCTGTCAGCCTGTGAGTGTGACCGAAAGACAGGACAGGTTGGCAACCTGTCCTACCTACTTCCAGGGTGGCGTGTTCCTGTCCTCGTCGCCCTCGCCCGGTTCGGGCTCGTCGTCGTCGAGCAGCTCAAAATCGGGCGCGGGGCGATTGGGCGGCGGGGCGGTCGCGCGGCCGTGAAAGAAGTCCAGCCCCTCAGGCCCCAGCACGCCCTCGACGCCCTCTTCGAGATAGGACTCCGGCGGCAGGCTTCGCAACGCCGACATCTTGAGCGAATAGCGCAGAATGTTGATTCCGTCGCGCGGTGTGTAGGGCATGTCGTGGCGATGGGCGCGTTGCAGAAAGCCGACGGTCAGGTCGAGCAACTGGTCGGGGGCAAACGGGACGTTGAACTTGAGGATTTGCTTTTCCTGGCGCTTGTCGGGAAACGTCACCTCGATTGTCGGCTGCAGGCGCGACTGGATGTACTCGGGCACTTCGTAGGTCGAGGCGTCCTCGTTCATCGTGCAGCAGATACGAAACTCGGGATGGGCGCGAATCTTGATCCCCGCCACGATGGACTCGGCATAGCGGCGATAGTCGAGCAGCGGGGCGAGCGAGGCCCAGGCCTTCTCGCTCATGCGGTTGGCTTCGTCGAGCACGCACACGCCGCCGCGGAGCATCGCCGTCACCAGCGGCGAGGCGTGATAGGCGATCTGGCCGCCGGCGGCCACGACGGGCGTCACGATCAGGTCGTCGGGCCGCGTGTCCATCGTGCACTGGAAGATATAGACCTCTTTGCCCATCTCGCGCGCCACCGAATAGGCCAGCGTCGTTTTGCCGATGCCGGGTTTGCCGATCAGGCGCGGGTTGAGCGGCAGATCGTTGGAATCCACAAGCAACCACGCCGCGAGGAGTTGATCGCGGATCAGGGGGCTGCCGATCCAACTGGTCGCGATCTCGTCGGGATGCGAGAGGATCAGTTCGACGTCTTCGATGACGACCTTTTCGGGCATCGGTGGTGCGATCTTTCTTGACGCTCGGTTCGTGGTCCTGCCGTTCGGCGGAATCGGAAGGAGCCGCCAAAGTGGGAACCACGAACACTGGCCAACCATCGAATCAGAAGTAACAGCGCCCGCCCGCGAAGGTCAAGCGTTCAACGCGCGATTGTGAGCAATGCATGCCAGGATCTTCCGCAGCGCATTTTGAGTCTCGACCGGACTTGACTTTCTCTCAGATGCCGGAATCTTGTTTTTCCGGAACTTCAAGTGCCTGGCATTCCAGGCCGGGAAACACTCAGAATTGCGCAGTTCAATACCCCACAGGAAGGATGCCAATATGAAGCACTGCCTCTGTCTTCTCGCCACTGTTCTGTTGTTGCTGCCGCCTGTCGCCGCATTCTCCGCCGAGCCGTCGCCGCGCGTCTGCAATCTCAAGGTCGTCTCCGACAGCCGGCCCGATTTCAGCGACATGCCCAGTCTCATCCGAAGCATGACCGCACCCTATTCGAACACCGACGAGAAGTGTAAAGCGATCTGGCGATGGCTGACGCGCTGCCGCCGCCAGACTCCCCACCCGCTCGTCCACGGCGTGCCCGTCCACGACCCGGTCATGTTCTACAACGATTTCGGCTATTCGTTTTGCAGCGACTATGCCGGCCTCAACTGCGGCATTTGGAGTTCGATGGGACTGCCCGTGAAGTTCTGGGACATCACGCTGCACACGGTCAGCGAGTGCTTCTATGACGACCGCTGGCACATGTTCGACAACTCGATGAGCGCTTACTACACCCTGTGCGACGGCATCACGGTGGCCGGAGTCCAGGACATCGGCGCGCCGGGCGCCTGCGCGGCCTCGCACGGGAAGACCGAGGATGCCCACGACGCGCTGGTTCATTGCGTCGGCGCGACCAGTCCTTACGGCTTTCTCACCGGCGCCGACACCCAGCGCGAACTTCGGTTCGAGGGGTTGAAGTGCTTCAATCCCAAGGGGCTCAAGTATCGCAACTACTACAACGGCTTCGATCTCGGCCACCGCTATGTATTGAGTCTCCGTCCCAACGAAACTTACACCCGCTACGCCTCGGCGCTCGGCGAGAGCGATGAATACTGCATTCCCTTGCAGGGCAAGAAGACCCCGCAGCAGCTCGGCAGTTTCGGAAACGGATTGTGGGTGTTTCGACCCGCTCTGACCGACATCCTCAATGATTATGGCGCCGCGCCGAATCTCGCGGAAGCGTCCGGCGGCCTCAAACCGAAAGACGCTTCGAAGCCCGGCGAAGCGATCCTGAGGGTGAACGGCGCCAACATCATCGCGAGCTCTAAGGCGCAGCTCGATCTCGATCTGCCCGGGGCGGCGGACACCTGTGCGATCTCTATTTCGACCGACCTTGGCCATTCGTGGAATCAGGTCTGGAAGTCGTCGAAACAGGGGGCCGACAAGCCCGAAGTGCCTCTCGCCGGTGTCTCGGCCAACCACCAGTTTCTTCTCAAGTTGACGCTGACGGGTCAGGCCGCGCTCAAGGGGATCGAGCTTCGCACGATCACGCAGCTGAACAAGCTCACGCTTCCGCTCCTTACGCTCGGCCTCAACACGATTGACGTAACCGCCGGCGAGCCAACTGAAACGATCCTGTTTTGGCCTGAAATCCAGGACAACAAGTTCAAGGAATCCTGTCTTTCGAGCGCCAACCTCATGAGCGGCGAGGCTGTCGAGTGGCACGGCTGCCTCTATCTCGAACAGCCCGGCGCCGGCAACCTGGTCTATGCGATCGAGACGCCCGGCGAGATGACCGAGCTCACGTATGGCGGGCGATTTTACAACCGCGCGCCGAAATCGTCTATCGTTCTCGAACACTCCAACGACGAAGGCAAGACGTGGACAAAGTCGTGGGAGTTGACCGACACCAAGTCGCCCTGGGACACCATCCACTTCGAGACGGCGAAGCCGCCGGCGGGAACCAAGCGCGTTCTGGTGCGCTATACGCTGAACTCGCGCCAGGCCGGCAAATTTGACGGCTGCTCGATCTACTCGGTTCGCATGTCCGCCAACTACCGGCCGCCCAACGCAGCTTTTCAGCCCACCGAGGTCACCTATAACTGGAGCGAATGGAAAGAGGGCAAGTGGGCCGAGCGGTCGCACACGCAGCTGGTCGGGAAGCCCGGCGAGCGCTATGCGATCAGCGTCGGCGGCGACGATCTGCCGCGCACCAACTGGATTCGCGTCAATCTGAAGGGAGCGGCGGGCGAGACCAAATACGGCTACTCGGACGGCGTGGAGCTTGCGGCCAAACCGTTCGTTCGCAAGCGCCACATTTGGGGCAAGGACCTGGCGGTCGGCAAGAAGTACACGTTCAGCGAGCCGTCGGGCAACAACTGGGGCGGCGGCGATCCTGACATGACCAAGTTGACCGACGAATCGGTCGCCTCAACCTACGGCATGGGAACGACGTATCGGGAAGGCCCGATCTGGACCCAGAACAAGAACCCCGTCATTACGCTCGATCTCGAGAAACCGCAGAGCGTCGCCGCGGCGCGCATCCACGTCACCGGCTATCCGTGCGATCTGTATAAGGGGCCATTCTGCCAGGTTGAGATTCTGACCTCGGCCGACGGCAAGACCTTCGACTCGCAGGGGACGCTGATGACGCAGATGAAATTCAAAGACGTGGACGGCGATTTCATCATGCCCGAAAACGGCCGGTTTGAATCGTGGGTCTTCCCGCTGATCTTCGCCAAGCCGATCGAGGCCCGCTATGTCCGGTACAAGGTGGCCAATCCGAAGATGATCTTCAATACCAGCGAGATCATGGCCTACAGTTCGGTGAAGGTCGAGGATTGGCGCGAGCCGCTGGCCATGCCGCTCGACTGAGCGCGCCGGTGGACAAAATGGACGGAATGGACGGGATGGACGGAACGGACGTGGCGCGGACTACGAGCGGGGGCGAGAGCGCTTCTCTCTGGGTGGGGCGGGAGGGTGCGGCCCGGGGGACGGCTTTTCGACGGGCGCGACGCTGTTGCCAAACTCCGCGAACGCCCCGGCTGTCTCGACGCGATCCACAATCCCCATGATCAACTCGCGGATGGGCGCCTTGGGAATGCCGAACACGGTTGAGGCCAGACCGGGCGCGGCGCCCACGAGCACGAGATCGCCCTCGCCCGCCCCGACGTAGTCAATCGCCATCGTCGAGGGACCCGAGGGCTTCTGATCAAGCCCCAGCCGCTGAACGACGAGCAACTTGCGCTTGTCATAGGCGTCATACTTGTCCGTCGAAACCATGTTGCCGACGACACGAGCGAGGTACATGTCTCATCTCCCGACTTCACGCGCGCATTTGGGACTCTTCGCGACAGCCGGCGCAGGATTGTGGCCGCAAAGGGGGCGTCGGTTCCCGAATGCCTTCCCGCAGCGTTGCGCGCTGCGAAACCCGGGGCTATCCTTGGCCCGGCGGGGGCCCGGTGTCAAGCGCATCGGTCCTGGGGATCCGAGAGGTGTTTTCGTTGCCGTTTTATGCTTGACGCGTTTCAGCCCTGGGGATAAAAAGCAAATGCGCAGTCGGGCCGTACAGTCTTTCATCCACCAGATCATGTGACCATGCATCGGCCTGGGCCCAACAAGGCTCCGATGAGGCGCGGCGATGAAGAGGTACTTCGAGCAGCGATCGGGGAGGGACCGGCGCGACTGGGATATGTTTGTCCATCCCGAACGACGATTCGGTCGAGACCGCCGATCGGGCGCGGACCGCCGGCAGTCGAACGGACCCTACCGTGGTCCGGAACGGCGGCGTGTCGCGGCGATCACCGCCACACCTCCGCCGCAACCCATCCCGAAGCCCCCCGCGGACGAGAAGACGTTTTTCAGCACCGCCGAGGTGGCCGACTTGACCGGTCTGTCGCAAAGCACCCTTCTGCTCTGGATTCGCAACAAGATGATTGACGGGAGTCGGATCAAGCGGTCGGTCGAAGGGAAGCGACTGTGGACCCACGAAGACATCGAGGAAGTCCGGCGAGTCAAGACGCGCAACGGCTGGACCGGGTAAGACGAATGCGGAATGCGGAGTGCGGAATGCGGAGTGCGGAATGCGGAATGAGTCGAATGCGGAGTGAGACGAATGTGGAATGCGGAGTGCGGAATGCGGAATGAGTCGAATGCGGAGTGATTCTGCCACGGGGTTTCTGAAACTCAGCACTCAGTACGCCCCAACACAATACAGGGACCAAAATGACAAGAAGGACAAAAGGGACAAGGAGAAAAGGCAAGAGAGAACCCAGACCAGTCAATCAATATGGTCCTCCAATTACGTTTCGCTGTACTCAGCACGCATAATTCAAGACTTCCCGCCTCATTGTTTCAATCGGGGGTCAATTGCGTCGCGCAGACCTTCGCCGAAGAGGTTCCAGGCCGTCACGGTCAGGAAGATCGCAAAGCCTGGAAAAACCGTCAGCCACCACGCCCCCTGAATGTCCGCCCGGCCGTCGTTGAGCAGCGTCCCCCAGCTGGCGAACGGCTGCGGCACGCCCATGCCCAGGAAGCTCAACGCCGATTCGACCAGAATGGCCGCCGCAATCCCGAACGAGGCCACGACCAGAACCGGCCCGATGCCGTTGGGCAGGATGTGGCGGAAAATGATTCGCCAGTTCGAGCCGCCGAGCGCGCGGATGGCGGCCACGTAGTCGAGCGTGCCGATGCGGAAGAACTCGCCGCGCGTCAGGCGCGCCACGCCCGTCCAACTGGTCAGCCCCAGCACGACCATGATGTTGATGATGCTCGGTCGCAGGTAGGCCAGGACGATGAGGATCAGGAACAGGGTGGGGAAACAGATGACCACCTCGATGATGCGCGAAATCAGCATGTCGGCCCGGCCCCGAAAGAATCCGGCGCACGCGCCGACGACGATCCCGATCGAAACGTAAAGGCTGACGGCGATCAGGCCGATGATCATGGCGATGCGCGAGCCGTAAATCATCCGGCTGAGGACGTCGCGGCCGATGGTGTCGGTGCCGAGAAGATGATGGTTGGAGCCGCGCTTGTCCGGCGGCAGAAGCCACGTGGGTTCCTGTTTCATGTTCTCGATGATGATTTCCGTTTCCCCGTAGGGGACCGGCGGAAAGACCGCGACCAAGGCCTTGCGCGCCAAATCCTTGAAGTAGCCGGCGGGAACGAACTTCTTCGGAAACGCAAAGCCCCAGACAATGGCTGCGACGGCGGCCAGAAGCACCGCCGTCCGGCCTCGTCGCCACGTGGGGGGCGAGCGGCGGCGCACAATCCACCGCCAGACCGCCGCGAGGTAGAGACTGAGAAAGAAGATTTCCAGCGGACGGAGCGAACGGAAAAGCGGGAAGTAGGAGTGGGGAACGAGTTGGACCTTTTCGCTGTCGAACTTCGACACGAGGTCCGCCCGAGGAGCGTCCCAGGTCGCGCGGATGGACCCGGCGGAGAACAGCCCGGTGTACGACTTGCGGACTCTCTTTAGTTCCGCGCGATCCGCCGGGCCAAGTTGCGATGCCATCCGTTTGAGATTGGCGAAGACCACGTGGCCGCACCGCCAGAAGGGCTCGGAGACGAGCTGACCGGCCTCAACCAGCTTCACGGCCTGGTCGTGCGCATCGAGCACGCTGGCATAGGCTTCGTCGTAGTCGTCGGGCAACGTCGCATGGATGATGTAGGGTTTGTCGTTGGCGAGGAACGGAACCAGCACGGCCACCGTGACCACCATGACGACCATAACAAAGCCCGCCATGGCCAGTCGGTTGCGCGCCAACTGGCGGTAGGCAATGCGGGTGAAACTCAGCCCTTCGGGAGCGCCGGATGTCGTCGCTGGGTCTTGTGATGTCATGCAAAAGACCTTATCCGCAGATTACGCAGATTGCGCAGATTAGAGGTCTGTGCAATCCGGCGACAGGCAGTTTCGAGCATTCTGCGTCAGGACATAACGCTTATACTGGAGCGATGGGCTGCCGAAATTGAGAAGCAGGCCGACGGGAATCCGTGTGGCTTTCAAGTAGTTGATGACCTGCGCCTCTTCGTTTCCCGACAGTTGTGAGAGCGCCTTGGTCTCCACGACAACGGCGCGACCGTAGCAAATGAAGTCCGCTCGATAGCGGGCGTCGAGTTCGCGTCCCTTGTAAACTACCGGCAGTTCCACCTCGCGCTGAAACGGGATACCCCTGAGTTCGAACTCGACGGCAAGAGCGCCGCGATACACGGGTTCCAGAAAGCCGGGTCCCAGCTCACGATGAACTTCCATTGCCGCACCGATAATGCTGTACGTTTTGAGATCGCGCGTTTGGTCGTTGGCATTCATGAGGGTTTTTTCTCCATAGATTCCATAGCGCTCTGACATCCTAATTGTGAATCGGTTTCTCAGAGCCTTTTCCCGGCGCTTGCATCTCGCAGTTCTGGTTTCCCCCACTCACCAATGTGCCTTCGGCAAATCTGCGGAATCTGCGAAATCTGCGGATCGTTCTTCTTCCCTCTCCTCACTCATAGCGAATTCGCGGATCCACCAGCGCATAGCTCAAGTCGGACAACAGAATGCCCAGCAGCGTCAGGAGCGCCGAGAAAAACGAGACGGCATTGATCACGGCGTAGTCGCGCATCATGATCGAATCAATGGTCAGTTTGCCCATCCCCTGGATGCCGAAAATCGTCTCGATGATGAGGCTGCCGCCGAGCAGCTCGGGCAGCAACGAGGCCATGAGCGTCAGGATGGGGATCATCGAGTTGCGCAGCGCGTGCTTGAAGATGACCGCCCGCCGGCTCAAGCCCTTGGCCTGGGCCGTGCGGATGAAGTCCTGCCGGACCGTTTCGAGCATGGCCACGCGCGTCTGGCGCGACAGAAACGCCAGGTCAACGTAGGTCAGACACGTGATCGGCAAGACGAGGTGCCAAATCCAGTCTTTCAGGTACGTCCAACTCCAAAACGAAAGCCCCGCCACCTCGGACGAATGAAGGCCCTGAGTGGGGAACCAATTGAGAAAACCGCCGCCGGTGGTGAAAAGGATCAGCATATCGGCGACCCAGAAACTCGGCAGCGAATAAAGAATGAAAAGCACCGTGGTTACGACTTTGTCGGACCATTTGAACTGGTGGGTCGCCGAAAAAACCCCCAGCGGAATCGAAATCAGATAGCTCAGAAAGATCGAAATCAGGCTGAGCTGCAGCGAGACCGGCAGACGCTCGAGGATGATCTGAAAAACCGGCCGATGGTGAACGTAGGACTCGTCGAAGTTCAACGTCAGGACCTTGCGAAACCAGACGCCGTACTGGGTATCGGTGAGGAGACGGACCCCGCGCCGCAGGCCGGTGTACTCGACGTACTCGCTCTCGTGATACTTCCACCACTGCCGCCAGCGATAGAAGTTGCGCCGGCGGTTCTCTTCGTCCGTTTCGCCGAGGTTGCTCCACGAACGGGCCACAATGGCGGCCAGGACGGCCGTGGCCCGATCGGCGGTCGCGCGATCACGGCTTCGGAGGTACGGGATCACGAACGGCACGGCGCAACCGCCCACGGCCACGGCGCGGCGGAAGGTGTCGCTGGTGGGGTCGCCGAAACAGGCCCGCGCAACCTTCCTGGCGTTTTCGAGCGTGAAGATGGTCTGGTTCGCTTGCCACCAGTCGCGCCACCACTGGGCTTGTCCCGCCTGGCCCAGCGACGCGAAGTTGGATGGAGGAGTGGCGGCGCCGAGATTGGGCAGAGCCTCGAGCAACGCGCTGCGGAAGGATGCCGTTGTGGCCTGGTCGAGCGCTTCGAGTACGCCGGCCAGCGCGGCGGAGCGGAAGGCGAGCAGTCGCCGGCGAGCCTGCTCGCGGACGTAGTCCTGGGTCGAGGCCAGCTCCTTGACCGCGCGTCGAACGTTTTCAGCGCGGCCGCGGGGATGGAGATTGAGGAGAATCGGCTTGTCGAGGCCGAGAATCCGGCGGTTCTCTTCGATGATGGTCTCGTTCAGTTGCTGGGTCTTGCCGCCGCCCGTGCCCATGGCGCTCTGCACCTTGAGGGCGGCGGGATCGCCGGGCGCCAGCCGCGTGATCAGAAAGGTGATGATCGTGATCCCGAACAGGGTTACGATCATCAGTCCCAGACGTTTTAGAACGTACTGAAGCATGTCCGCTCACGAGTGGGCCGTTGATCCTGACATGGGCGGAATGGACGGGATGGACGGGATGAACACAGTGGACTTGTTTCCCTCTCCCATTCTCCCATTCCCCCGTTCTCCCATTCTCCCATTCCCTCACTTCTTTTCCTTCTGCGGCGGGCGGAGAATGGCGACGGTCGGCGGTCCCATGAGATATTTCTTTGCGACGGCGCGCACCTGGTCGGCGGTCACCTTCTTAAGCAATTCAGGATACTGCTCATCGAACCGCGCGCCGAGGCCGACCATTTCGTAGATTCCCAGGAAGTGCGCCTGGTTGCTGTTGCGCTGGTGGGCGATGCGAAACTGGCCGATCAGGTGATTCTTGGCGCGCTCCAGTTCCTCGTCGGGGATCGGTTCGGCGGCCAGCCCGCGCACGACCTCGAGCAGGCCTTCGCGCGCCTCGTCCACCGACTCGGGCTTGGTTCCAATGTAGGCGAAAAAGTGGGTCTTGTCCGACGCCGGCGGCATGGACGAGCCGACGGCATAGGCCAGCCCGCGGCGGTCGCGGAGTCGCACAAACAGCCGCGACGAGACCGACGCGCCGGTCCCCAGGATGCTGCCGGCCACTTTGAGCGGCACATAGTCGGACGACGTTGCGCGGTCGGTCGTAAAACCCAAAATAACGAACGCTTGCTCGATCTCCTTGTTCAGAACCTTCGTGCGCAGTCGCGGTCGGAACTGCACGCTGACCGACAGGCGCTCCTTGTGGCGGGCGGGAAGACCGGCAAAAGCGCGGCCGAGCTTGGCGGCCATTCGGTCGGCGTCCACGTCGCCGACCACGACGACGAGCATGTCGCTGGCGGCGAAATTGTCGCGATGAAACGCCGCAATCTGCGCGGGCGTGATGGCCCGAACGGTCTGCGAAGTCCCCAGGACCGACATCGCATAGGGATGGCCCTCATAGAGGAGGGCGCGAAAATGGCGATACGTGTATTGGAACGAACTGTCGTCCTGTTGGCGAATGGCGGCGAGAATCACCGTGCGTTCCTTTTCCACCTCGTCGGGCGGGAACGTGGGGTTTGTGATCACGTCGCTGAGGACGTCGAGCGCCACGTCCTGGTCCTCGACCGTACTGATGGTCGAAACCTCGGCGAAGTCCTCGGAGGCGGCGGCGTCAATCTCGCCGCCGATGGCCTCCATGGTCTCGGCGATTTCGAGGGCTGTGCGCGTCTTGGTTCCCTTGAGGATCGCGTGGCAGACGAAGTTGGTGATCCCGTTTTCTTCCTTGCGCTCGAAATACGCGCCCACGCGGAAAAAACAGTGAACGGCCAGAATGCGGTTCGAGGGGTTGCGCTTGACGATCAGGCGCGCCCCGTTGGGAAGCGACCTCATGGCAAGTTCTCCATAAGCCGGCGACCAGAATAAGCTGAAGGCGCAGAAAAAGACGGAGACGAGAGGCAGAAGGCGGGAAGTTGGCGCCGGGGCGCTACGAAAGGCGCGCCAACAGGACGCGGTCCTGAGAAGCCGGCGGCGCGTCTGACTTGTCCGACGTGTCCGACCTGTCTGACGTGTCTGACCTGTCTGACGTGTCTGACCTGTCTGACGTGTCCGAATCATCACGGGCCTCCCGCCTTGTCGCCGCCCGTGGGCCGGAGCGTCACCATGACCGCCTTGTCGGGGTCGAGATAGTCGCGGGCCACGCGTCGAACGTCGGCGGCGGTCACGCGCGCGATCTCGCGCAAATAGGCGCGCTCATAGGTCTCACTGCCCGAGAGCGTATAGTAGAGTCCCAGCGTATCGGACTGGCCGTTGGTCGTCTCGTTGGCAAAAGCGTATTCGTTGATGATGATCTTCCTGGCTTTGGCCAGCTCGCGTCCGCCGACGCGCTGATCGCGGACCCGCCGGATTTCGGCGAGGACGCTCGCGCGCATGGCATCCAGGTTTCTGGCCTCAAGTGTGGCGACGACCACAAACAACCCCGGCTTCTTCGAGGTTCCGTAGCCGGCGCTGATGCCCGAGACCAGTCTCTCTTTCTCTCGCAACCGCTGATAGAGGCGGGACGAACGCCCTTCTCCCAGGATTGTGAGGATCACGTCCATGATGACGGTATCACGGGTGCGCTCGATGCCCGGCGCGGGGAACGCCAGAACGGCGTAGGTGTCGCGCAGGTCCTTCTCGATGACGCGGCTGGTCGAAGCGGCCCAGCGCGTCTGGAGGTTGAGTGTGTCGAACGGCCGGGCCGTCCGGCGATAGCGGCCAAAATAGCGCTGGATCTGGGGGAGAATCTCTTCGCTCTTCACGTCGCCCACGGCGACCAGCACCATGTTGTCGGGTGTATAGTAGCGCTGATAGTAGTCCGTCATCTGGGCGCGCGTGAGGTTGGAGATGCTTTCGGTCGTGCCCAGGACGCTTTGCCGGTATGGGCCGGAGCGATAGGCGGTTTCGCAAATCAGATCGTAGGCCAGGCTGAAGGGCGAGTCCTGTTTGCGCCGGTACTCTTCCAGGATCACCTGCCGTTCGCGTTCCATTTCCTGCGGATCGAGCGTCGAGTTCATGATGACGTCCGACAGGACGTCGAGGCCGGTGGTGACGTAGTCCGAGGCGACCGTGACGTAGTAGTGGGTGAAATCCTTGGAGGTGCCAGCGTTGGTCTCGCCGCCGACGCTCTCGATTTCAAGGTCCACTTTGCCGACCGGACGCCTCTTGGTGCCCTTGAACATCATGTGCTCGAGGAAATGCGAGACGCCGTTGATCTCCGGCGGCTCATTCATCGAGCCGGCGTTGACCCACACGTCCAAGGTCACAATCGGGTTGGCGTGACTCTCCCGAATCAGGACCGTCAGGCCGTTGTCGAGTTTGGAAACCTGCACGGATGGCTCTCCTCGCAGAAGCGTGGGAATGCGGACGGCGCCGGGGCGAACGGCCTCGAAACGGCCGCAGGCCGTTGCCAGCAGTATGGAGCAAACGACCGCAGGCACGACGTGCCGTTGCGGATGGGAAGGGAAAGCATTCGTTCTCACTTCATCGTTCATCCTTCCGCCTTCATCCTTCCGCCTTCGTCGTTCAGCCTTCCTTCAGCGTCGCCAGATAGGGGTCGCAATCCAGCGCGGCGCGACAGCCCGTTCCCGCCGCCGTGACGGCTTGTTTATACGCGGGGTCCGTCACGTCGCCGGCGGCATAGACTCCTTCGACGCTCGTTCGCGACGAATCGCCCTGGCAAACGATGAACCCCTTGGCGTCGAGTTCGACCTGGCCGCCCAGAAACCCCGTGTTGGGATCATAGCCGATAGCGATGAACACACCGTCAATGGGCATGTCGGCGACGTTGCCGGTCACGATGTTCTTCAGCCGGACGGCGGTCACCTTGCTCTGGTTGACGTCAAGAATATCGGCCACCACGGTGTCCCAGATGAAGCTGATCTTGGCGTTGTTGAAGGCGCGATCCTGCATGATTTTGGAGGCCCGAAGCTTGTCGCGGCGGTGGACGACATAGACCCGATCGGCGAATCGAGTCAGGAAACCGGCTTCCTCGACGGCCGTGTCGCCGCCGCCGACGACGATGACCTTCTTGTGTTTGAAGAAAAACGCATCGCAGGTGGCGCAGGCCGACACGCCGTGCCCCATCAACTTGCGCTCCGACTCCAGCCCGAGCAGTCGGGCCGAAGCGCCGGTGGCGATGATCACCGCATGAGTTTCGATTGCCTCATCGTCGGTCGTGACGAGGAAGGGACGGCCGGAAAAATCCACGGACACGACATTCTTGGGGATGAATCGCGCCCCGAACCGCCCGGCCTGCCTCTTCATCGCGGCGATCAGTTCGGGCCCCTGAATCCCTTCGGGGAACCCCGGGTAGTTCTCCACGTCGGTGGTCGTCATCAACTGGCCGCCGGGCTGATGGCCTTCGACCACCAACGGGCGCAGATCCGCTCGCGCCGCGTACAACGCGGCCGTCAGACCCGCCGGTCCAGAGCCGAGAATGGTGACCTGCTCGACCATACTTTTCGAAATCCTCCGTTGCCATGAGAAGCCTAACGTCGCCAGACGTAAAGGCTCCAGTTCCAAGTTTCAAGCTCAGAATCAATGGCGCGAAAACGTCATCGGGTGGGCCGCCTTACAGAGCCGTGCACGAATACTAACGCCTGTCCGAGAGGTTGCTTCCCACCTCCGACCTCTCACCTCTCACGGCTGTTTTCACAGGAAGCGCAACCCCTCATCGGCCGGCCAGTCCGGCCTGGGGCAGGACCTGCCCCGTCAATTCGCGCTCGACCAACGCTTTGTCCCCCGAAGCGATTCGGATCGCTCCACCGGCCTCGCCCTGTGTCGCAAAACGAACTTCCACCGATTTCCCCGCAGATTGAAATTGCACGCCGACACGGCCTTGCTCTTCGATCAACTCGGCGGGAGCCATGGAGCGAAGCGTCAGGTTGCCCACCTCGATGAGGTGAAGAAACACGTCGTCGGCGCGCGGCGCGCCGGGCGAGACTTCGATCCGCCAGTTGCCGAGCAACCCCTTGGCTTTCCACTGCTTCTCGATTCTTGGCACCATCTCCCAATTGTGGCCGCACGCCCAAAACTCCTTGCCCGGCCCGCCGATCTTGGTCAGGCCGGCGTCCTTCGGAAACAGTGTGCGGCAGAACAAGCGGCCTTCGCCCTCATCGGCGGAGAAGATTTTGCCTTCCACCTTTGGCTCGTTCTGTGTGTGGAGCAGCCAGTCTTTCTTGAATTCAGGTTTGATCGCCGTCACGCGGTCGCAAACGACGAAGTGATTCGGCATGACGAAGATAAACTGGCGCAAGGCCAGCCGGCACTTCTCGGGCCGATAGCAGGCCGTCGTGTCGCCCGCGACGTAAGTATAATGCTCGTTCGCTTCGAATGCGGCGCACTTGCCGCCGGTCGCCTTGTATGTCCCGCCGCAGCTGACCTTCCCCTCGGGGCCGTCAAACGCCCGTCCCCAATATCCGGGAAACGCCTCGCCGGGCATGTGGATCAGAACGCAGTTGTGCGCGACGGTCTGCGAGTAGTAGTGGCGCAGTTGATAGCCGGTTTCGTCTTCGCGCGAACCGCTGTCGAGCGCGAGATAGCCCTTCTTGTAGAGGATGAAGTTGTTCTCGTCGTGCTGCTTGTGGCTGGGAACGCGCGAACCGATCGTGAACAGGCAATAGGTGTCGTCGGGGCCGGCGCCCGACCGCATGATGACCTGCCCGAGCGTCTCGAAATGGCGCGCGAACAGACGGCTGTCCCGAGGCCCTTTCGGGGCGGGCGCTTGTTCGAGTTCGCTCAACAGGAACGGAATGATCGGCCAGGTCCGCGTATAGCCTTTCACGCTGTTCGGAAGCATCGTCCGGATATGCGCTGCCAGCGCCGCACAGTCGGGCTGCGACTTGCCGTAAAAGTGCATGATTTGCGACATGTGGTCGTAGAGATTTCCGATCGGCAGGGCGTTGGTGTAGTGATAGGTGTCGCCCGTCCCGAATTCGCGTGGCGTCGGACCCGGCAGCCAGTTCCACATCACCCAGTTGGGAAACAGCGCCAGGTGAGGCCAGTCGGCGGCGACGTCCTCGCCCGTGGCCGATTTCCACGTGTGCAGGAAATTGAACTGCGCCCACGGATAGGCGCCCATGCTGTAGTTGACCGCGGCGGTGGCCAGACCGCCGTCGTCGAGCGCGCACTGCTTGCGATACTCGAACGTGTCGAGATTGTATTGGCGGCCGAGCCGGAGGAACCGAAGTGCCGTAGCGTCGTCAATCCCGTCATCGTAGGACGCCAGGCCCGCGAACCACACAATGTTCCGCTCGCCGTAGAAGCCCTCGGTCGGTCCGCTGCTGCCGATGCGATAGATGGCCCGCTTGCCGCGACCCGGCTGCGTGTCGTCCACGTGCTGAAGGAACGGCGCGCATACGGCGCGGCGCTCGTCGGGCGACAGGTCGTTGCAGATCCAGTCATAGGCGGCCCAGGCGCACACGCGGCTGGTCGAATACCAATTGACCGCCATGCCCTTCGCGTAACATTCGCGATAGGCCGCAACGCTGATCTGGAGCATCTTCTTTGCCCGTTCGAGATACTTCCGGTCGCCGGTCATCCGATAGACGAACGCCGTCTCCATCGCCTCCTGCCCCCACTGTCGGGGATGGGGGAGAACGACGGTTTCATACTGGCCGTTGGGCAGCGGGCGATAGGCGGGAAACGTGGCGGCAGTGGCGGTGGTGGGGTTGTCGGGATAGCGATCCACGCGCTGCTTGAGAGCCTCATACCACTTGCTCTCCTGATTCAACGCGCGTTCCTTGACCTTTGGCCAGGTGTCCTTATTGAAGAAAAGGCGCGGATGATCCTTGCGGATTTTGGCAATCCAGGCGTCGTCGGTCTTGGTCGGCGCGGGAGCGCCGTAGATCGGACCGACTGACGAGATCGCTGCCGCCAGCGCAAAAAGGACCGCCGGTCGCCTGCGCGTGGAGCGCTGCTTGACAAGCATGGCTGGGAGCCTTTCCGGAGCAAGAGTATCTACTGTCCCCGCCGGCTCTTTTGCGAATAGGACACGCGTTGTCAACGAGAGGTTGAGGCAACCGCGAGCGGGAGCCGCCGCGCGGGAATTGCCGATGTCCAAAAAACCGCCGAGAGGACGCAATTCCATTTGAAAGCGGCGGTCGTCATGGGATAGGAGAAAGCCGCGCCGCAAAGGCGGTTGACCAGCCTTCAAACCAAAGGATCGAGCGAGGACGAGCCATGCTTCGAATCCGTGTCTTTGTGTGGATCGCGTGCGCGACCACGCTGGTCGCCGTCGCCTGTCGCCAGCCGGCGGGGCCTGAAAAGCCGAAACCCAAAGCGAAATCCGAACAGACGACGCAGCCCATCGCGGCGGCAACGATTTCGCCGGCGGCCGAAACGGCCGGCACGAGCAACCCTCTGGCCCCGTACATGCGCCGTTCGATTGCGGACGAGTTCAACCCCGACGTGACGGAGGCCGAGCGCCGCCAGCCCCGGCCGCAGCGCGGCGGCACACTGGTCGTTCGCATGTCGGGCGATATTTCGACCGTCAACCCGTTGCTTCAGACCTGGCAGCAAGACCAAATGGTGCTTTCGTATATTGCGGAATACCCGGAATCGTTTCTCCGGCGCGACGCTGAGACGCTCGAATACACACCCAAGATGGCGGAATACTGGAGAATCCGCGACCTCATTCAGACGCGCGACGGCAAGCGGATCGAGGGCCTGGTCACGTCCGAAACCGCCCAGTCGGTCGTGCTGGCGCCCGGCGCGAGCCTGTGGACTCTCTTCCGGAGCGACATTGTGTCGAGCGACACGAAGACCGGCCGGCTGACCACCCGATTCGGCCACCGGCTTCGCGGCAAAATGACCTTCTACGATTATACGGTTGAAGTGAGAGAAACGCCGGACACGGCGCCGATCACGTTGGCCAAAGACCAGCTGAGCACCTGGACCAATCAGGTCGGCGCGAAGCAGGAGATTCGGCCGTTCATCAAGCGCCGGTGCGTGTTCGAGTTTCGCCTGCGCCCGGGCATCCAATGGCACGACGGCCGGCCGGTGACGGTCGAGGACGCCAAGTGCTGGTTCGACACGATGCGCAATGCCCGCGTGGACTGCGCGGCGATTCGCCTCTACTACATTGACGTCGAGACCATGGAAGTGCTCGATCCGCTGACCGCGAAGTTCACTTACCGCAAGCCCTATTTTTCGGCGCTGGATTTCTGCGGCGGCATCGGATTTCTGCCGCGACATATTCTTCAGCCCGACCGTTTTCGCGACGACCCCGAAGGCTATGCGAAGTTTTTCAACGAGCACCCCCTCGGCCAACCCGGCAAGGGCCAGTTTGTCGGCATCGGCCCCTACCGGCTCGACCACTGGACGGCAGGGCAGGAAATCGTCCTGACGCGAAACGACAACTACTGGGCCTGCAAGGCCAACGTCCCGTTCTGGAATCGCGAACGTCCTTACATTGACAAGATCGTTTTCCGCGTCATCCAGGAGAGAACGCCGGCTTTGCGCGAGCTCGAAAACGGCAACGTGGATTGCGACATTGACGTCGAGCCGGACACCTGGCTGCTGCCGCAGACCAACTCGCCCGAATTCGCCTCGCGCTATGTGCGGGCCAAGTTCATCGCCCCGCAATATACTTACATCGGTTGGAATGAAGAACGCCCCATGTTCAAAGACCCCACGGTCCGCCGCGCCCTGGCGATGCTCATTCCGCGCGAGCAGATTCTCAAAGACATCCACTACGGTCTGGGCACGATCGTGGCCGGACCGTTCTTCGCCCAAGGTCCTTGCGCCGACCCTTCGGTCAAACCGCTCCCCTACGATCCCGCCGAGGCGCGACGGTTGCTCCGAAAAGCCGGCTGGCTGGACCACGACGGCGACGGGATTCTCGACAAGGACGGCAAGAAGTTCGAGTTCGAGTATCTCATTCACACCGCGCGCGCCTATCACGCGCAGATCGCCGACATCATCAGGCAAAACCTCGCCAAGGTCGGAATTCAGGTGAACATTCGCAAGATAGACGCGACGGTCTTCGGCAAGACCGTCGCCGACCACAATTTCGACGCCGTCCGATTCGCCTGGACCGACGTCATTGACGGCGACCCCTACCAGATCTGGCACTCCTCGCAGAGCAAGGATCGCGGGTCGAACTACATCAGCTATTCCAACCCGCGCGTGGACGAACTGATCGAGAAGGGACGCGAAGAGTTCGACCCGATCAAGCGCTGGGCCATGTTTCGCGAGGTCTATCGAATCATCGCCGAGGATCAGCCGTTCACGTTCCTATACAATTTCGACAACCTGATTTTCTACAACCGGAAGTTCCACGGCGTGAAGTTCTATCTCCCCTCGCCCTATTTCGATTTCACCGAATGGTCCGTGGTGGAAAAGAAATAGGCACGCTCACCGCCCCGGCTCCACGATTTCCGGGCGCTCGAAATCCTTGATCATTCGGGTTGGCAACCGCCAGACGGCGCCCGACTTGTCGGCGAAATAGAGCCGCGACTCGGACGGGCGGCGCGCGTGGCCGTCGGCCCAGAAGGCGTAGAAGTCGGGGTGGGCGTTCAGGGGCCGGCGCACGTAGGTGTGATTGAACTCGCTGCTGCGGGTGAGCTGTTTTTCCTTCGTCCAGGTCTTGCCGCTGTCGCGACTGACCCAGACCGCCACCTCGCCGCCGGGATTGAACGCCTGCGGGCCGGTCTCGGTCGGCGCGATGATCCGCCATGCGCCGTCGGGTTCGACGTAGAGGCTGCCCATGTCATAGTTGCTGTCCGACTCGATCGAGCCGGCGATCTCCCACTTCGCGCCGGTCCAGCGGGCGGTGGTCCAGATGCGCGGGCCGTTCCGGGGGCCGGCTTCAAAACCGCGGCTTGTCACATAGAGGATGACCGGGCGACCGTCGGCGTCGTAGTTGATGTCGCAGATATAGACGAGCAACTTCTCGGCCGCGTAGTCGTGAACGAGCGCGTTGTTCGTGATCGTGCGCAAGGGGACCTCGACCGGCTCGCCTTGAATGTTGCGCCACGTGGCGCCGAAATCGCCGGTTTCCAGATAGTAGAGATTCGTGCGCGCGTTCAGGCCGCCGACCTTTGGATGGTAATTGAAAGCCGTGCCCACCTTGTCTTTCCAGGGCCAGCTGACCTGATAGTGGCCCTGTTCGACGCCGGCGAGTTTGCGCGGCGCGCTCCACGTGAGGCCATCGGGACTTGTCGCCCAGTAGAGCGAATGGCCCGGATCGTATCTCGTGTGGAGGAACAGAAAGCCGCGTCCCTCGAAATACCACGGCTGCGGGTAGGAGAAGTTGGTTTTCTGAATGAGGTCGAATTCGTCCACCGAGTAAGGCGCGCGGCTGCGCAAGATGTAGGCCGGACGCGCCGTGCCGTGGGCGGCGGCGAAGACCCAGACGTAGCCTTTGCTGTCGAGCGAAAGGACGGGATTGTCGTGGGCGTCCTCGGTCTTCTTGTCGAGCAGATCGGTCGGCCGCGGAACCAGGCCGGTCGTGTGATCGTAGCAGGAGACCATCGCGTGAAGGCTGCGACCGTCCTTTCCCCCGCCGCCATAGACGAAAAACGTCTTGTTGACCTCTTTCGCATAAATGGCGAGCGGAATGTGATCGGCACAATAGGTCCCGAGGCCGCCGCTGTATTTGTAAACGTACTCGTCCTTTTGGGGCTGGTTGTAATACCAGATGCCGCGATAGCCGTCGGCCTTTCCCAGAACTCCCGTGAATGTGGACGGCGCGTCGCTCTTGGCGGCGTGGGAAACCGAAACAATCACCAGAGCCACAATTGCGCCAAGCAGTCTCTTCATCTTCCGTTTTCCTTTCTACTCAACACTCACAACTCATCACTCAACACTGGTTGTCCTTCGCTGATTCGACACAGCGACGCATAGAAGCCGTTGCGCCGAAGGAGTTCGTCGTGGCGGCCTTGCTCGACCAGGCGGCCTTTACTCAGGACCAGAATCTCATCGGCGCGGCGCACCGTCGAAAGGCGATGGGCAATGATGAAAACGGTTCGGCCGCGAAAGAGGTTCTGGATCGCCTGTTGAACAAGCGCCTGCGATTCCTCATCGAGCGACGATGTGGCCTCGTCGAAAACGAGAATCTGCGGATTGCGATAGAGGGCGCGGGCGATGGCGAGGCGCTGGCGCTGTCCGCCCGACAAGCGTTGTCCGCTCTGGCCGATGACCGTATCGTAGCCGGCGCCGCCGTCAAGCGCGGCGATGAACTCCTCGGCGTGGGCGGCGCGGGCGGCGGCGATAACGCGCGCCACGTCGGGTCGAGCGTCGGGATAAGCGATGTTGCGCGCCACGGTGTCGTTGAAGAGGATCGTGTCCTGGGTGACGGCGGCAATGGCGCGGCGCAAATCGGCGAGGCGATAGCGGCGCAGATCGGTTCCGTCTATCTCAATCGAACCGCTTGTCGGATCGAACAGGCGGGCCAGAAGGCAGGCCAACGTGGTTTTGCCGGCGCCGCTTGGCCCAACCAGCGCCACAATGCGGCCGACGGGAACGCGGAAACTCACGTTGTCGAGGGCCTCCGAGTGGCGCAAATTGTCAACCTGCGAAGACGACAGACTGCCAATCTGTCCTACCTCTGCATAAGAGAACGACACATTTCTAAACTCGATGGCTTCACGAACGTGTTCAAGCGACAAGGCATCTTGCACCTCGCATACCGCCGGTTGAAGTCGAAGGATCTCCGCCATTCGCTCGGCCGAGACAATCAGGTTGGGCCAGGTCGAGCCGGCGCGCGACAGCGACCGTCCCGGGCCGTAGAACCGCGTCAGCGCGACCAGATAGACCACGAGCGTCGAGAACTCCATTTGGCCCGCAAAGAGCAAATAGCCGCCTGCGAGAATCACCGCCGACCTTCCGGCGGCCGTCGCCAGTTGGGTCAGCGGGGCCGACCCGAACTGCGCGAGGCGGTTCTTGAGATAGCACCGCAGCAGCTCGCGGTTGCGCCCGGCGAATTTCTCGATCTCGAACGATTCGCTCTGGAAGAATTTGACGACGGGGAAGTTGCGCAGCGATTCCTCGAGTCCCGCCGCCTGGCGGTCGGCCTGGCGCCGCGTCTCGCGCACGACCCGCCGCACCACTCGCGAGAGATAGAGGAGAGGGCCAAGCGCGAGCAGCGACACCCCCGCCGCCAGCAGCGTGAGCCGGAAGTTGAGGCCCAGCAGCAGAAGGCCAAGAAACAAAAGTTGAAACGGCGCCTGAAAGCCGTTTCGCAGAAGCGTTTCGAGCGTCCGCCGCAGCGCCGCCACGTCGCTCTGAATGCGGGATTCGAGATAGCCCGTGGATTGGCGGACGAAGAACAGATAGTCCTGCGCGATGATTTTGCGAAACAGCTGTTCGTGCAGGTTGCTCACCATGCCGTAGCACGCGCGGGCCAGCAGATACTGGCACGAGCATTCGACCAGGCTCTTGAGCGCGGCCAGCCCCAGCATCGCCAGCGCAATCCACCACAACGCGGCCCGGCGGTTGGAAAGCGCATATTGGTCGAGCCACGTGTTGACGCCGGCAAGGCGCGATTTGACCGGCGCGATCAGGCGCTCCCAAGCCCGCTCGGCGGGGTGGAGCGACCCGGTCGCGCGTGTCCTGGCGCGTGGCGCTCTGACGATCACCACGGCGCTTGTCTGGCCCGACTCGGTCGGCAGCCAGGTGGAGTAGAGGCCATCGCCCGCCTGTTCGTCGGGTGGCTTGCCATCGTCGTGGAGCGCGACCGTCACGCGCGCGCCGCCGGCGGTGACGAGTTCCTCCGTGAGGATGCGTTGCGATCGGGTTTCGCCGCCCAGGACCTCGACCGTCGGTTTGAGGAGGAGCAAATTGAGGAATCCAAAAACGCTTCCAAGGATCAAACCCAGCAACGCGGCGAGCAATCCCCAGCGGTGGGGCCGCAAATAGCCGAGCAGCGGAACGAGCGCCCGCCGGCCCGCGTGCGTTCCCGCCCGAGTGCGTCTTACGCCTGTCGTGTCACGTTTCATACTGATTCACGCAAGGTGTTTTGGAGCGCGGCGACACGACGCCGCAGTCCAAAAAAGCGCCCGTCCGTGATGCTTCAGTCGTTCTGCGTCAAACACGTACACCCCGCAGGTTGCCGACCTGCGCCGCTCAGCGTGAGTTCAAATAGCGAACATAGCCGTCGTAGGCGGCGCGAACGTCGTCGAGATGGTCGCCGCTGAATTTCTCCAGGAACGCCCGCGCCAGAACAAACGCCACGGCGGCCTCGCCCACAACCGCCGCCGCCGGAACGGCGCAGACATCCGATCGTTCGTGCGCCGCCTGATAGGCCTCTTTGCTCTCGAAATCCACCGAGGGGAGCGGCCGACGCAGCGTCGCAATCGGCTTCATCGCCGCCCGCACGATAATCGGTTCGCCATTGGCGATGCCGCCTTCGAGGCCGCCGGCGTCGTTGGTTGTCCGATAGAATCCGCCGGTCGGGCCGTGGCCTTCCAGATAGCGCTCGGGGTGTTCGCGGTCGAAGTAGATCGCATCGTGGACGCGCGAGCCGGGCCGATGAGCCGCCTCGAAGCCCAGGCCGATCTCAACGCCCTTGATCGCCTGGATGCTCATGACGGCGCCCGCCAGCTGGCCGTCGAGGCGGGCCGCGCTTTCCATGCAACTGCCCAGTCCGACGGGAACGCCGGCAGCGACAACCTCGAAGATGCCGCCGAGCGTGTCGCCCTCGGCGGCGGCGCGATCCACGGCGGCCTTCATCGCTTCTTCGTATGCGCGGTTGCCGACGCGAAACGGCGACGACTCGGCGGCCTCGCGGATCGCCGCCCAGGTCAGACCCGACCGGTCGGCGGTCGCGTCGCCGATGCTGATCACGTGCGAAAAGACCTCGATTCCGAACTCAGCGAGCAGCTGGCGCGCCACAGCGGCGGCGGCCACGCGCGCGGCGGTTTCGCGGGCGCTGGCCCGTTCGAGGATGTTCCGCGCGTCGTGCTGGCGCCACTTGAGAACGCCGGGCAGGTCGGCATGGCCCGGGCGAGGCCGCGTCACGGCGCGCGCTTTCGATTCGGCGTCGTCGGCCGCGGGGGCCGCCGACATGACCTCCTGCCAGTTGGGCCAGTCGCGATTCTCGATGACGATGGTGAGCGGGCTCCCGAGCGTCAGGCCGGAACGGACGCCCGAACAAATCCGGCCGCGGTCGCGTTCGATGGCCATTCGGCCGCCGCGCCCGTAGCCGACCTGGCGGCGCGCCAGATCGCGGGCGATGTCGTCCTCGGTCAACGGCAGTCCCGCCGGCAGTCCGGTGACGATCGCCGTCAGTTGCGGGCCATGCGATTCGCCTGCGGTCACATAGTGAAGAGCCATAAGACACCTCGCGCCAAGCCACAGTTGCGGCCATCGTCCAAGACACTGGAGAATCCATGCCAGAAACACGGCGCACAAGGCAAAAACAAAAACAGGCAGCCGCAGATTCCGCCGCTTGTAGCCGCCGCTGTCATGATTGGCGAGGAATGCGGACCAGAGGCCGCCCGCGCGCGTGCAGGTGGATCATCAGAACGGAAATATCGGCGGGATTGACACCGCTGATGCGCGAGGCCTGGCCGAGCGAGAGCGGGCGGATGCGACTGAGCTTGTCGGCGGCCTCGGTCGTCAGGCCGCGAAGCGCGCGATAGTCGAGGTCGGGCGGGAGACGTTCGGATTCGAGGCGGCGGAATCGCTCGACCTCCTCTTCCTGGCGGCGAATATAGCCCTCATATTTGATGCAGAGTTCGACTTGCTCCCGCGCTCGCTCAGGAATCGTCGAGCTGTTTTCGCCGTCGGACAAGTCCGACCTGTCCGACTCGTCCGACAGGTCCGACCCGTCCGGCCGCCCCAACAGCGCTCCGAGATCGGAATAATGCACTTCGGGCCGCGAGAGGAGCGCCGCGAGCGTGAGGCGTTTGTTGAGAGGCGGCAAACCACGTTCGGCCAACCAGACGGCGTCCACGTCGGACGGCTTGACGGTCGTCTCGCGAAGGCGGACCAGTTCGCTTTCGACCGCGCGGCGATAGGCCTCGAACTGTCGCCATCGCGTGTCGTCCACGAGGCCGACCTGCCGCCCCTTCTCGGTCAGGCGAAGGTCGGCATTGTCCTGGCGCAAGAGCAGCCGATATTCGGCGCGCGACGTGAACATGCGATAAGGTTCACTCGTTCCCTTGGTCACGAGGTCGTCAATCAGGACGCCGATGTACGCCTCGGAGCGGTCGAGAATCAGCGGCGGTTCGCCGCGCAGACTCAGCACCGCGTTGATGCCCGCGACGATGCCCTGGCCCGCCGCTTCTTCATAGCCCGACGTGCCGTTGATCTGGCCGGCGAGGAAGAGGCCGCCAACGGCTTTCGATTCGAGCGAGGGCTGGGTTTGCATCGGGGGGACAAAATCATATTCAATCCCGTAGCCATAGGTGAGGAACTGCGCGCGCTCGAGGCCCTCGATGGTTCGCACAAACGCTTCCTGGACGTCGGCGGGCAGGCTGGTCGAGATTCCGTTGGGATAAACCCAGTGCGAATTGCGGCCTTCGGGTTCGAGAAAGATCTGATGGCGGTCGCGGTCGGCAAATCGCACGCACTTGTCTTCGATCGAGGGGCAATAGCGCGGGCCGACGCTCTTGATTTTGCCCGTGTAAAGCGGCGAACGATCGAGACCGGCCAGAATGATTTCGTGCGTGCGCGGGTTGGTGTGGGTGATGTGGCAAGGGACCTGTTCGACGTCGAGGCGGTCGGTCATATAAGAAAAGGGCTGGGGCCGGTCGTCGCCGGGTTGAACGGCCAAGCGGGCGAAGTCAATTGTGCGGGCGTCAAGGCGGGCCGGCGTGCCGGTCTTGAGGCGGCCGACCTCGAGTCCCCAGCGGCGCAGGCTGTCGGAAAGTCCCGTGGCGGCGGGTTCGTCGAGCCGCCCGCCGGGGTGTGATTCGAGGCCGACGTGAATCAGGCCGTTGAGAAACGTGCCGGTCGTGAGAATGACGGCGCGGCAGGCGATACGCTCGATTGAGGAATGCGGAATGCGGAATGCGGAATCGGCAGCGCGGATTTCGATGCCGACAACGCGATCATGCTCAACCTCGATGGCTGTCGCCATGCCTTCGGCGAGATCGAGGTTGGGAACGCGGGCCAGCGCGCTGGCCATCCAGCGGCCATATTCGCGCTTGTCGGCCTGGGCGCGAGGGGCTTGGACGGCCGGGCCTTTTCCCGTGTTGAGCATGCGGAACTGAATGCCGGTGGCGTCGGTCGCGAGGCCCATGAGGCCGCCGAGCGCGTCTATCTCGCGCACGAGATGGCCCTTGGCCAGCCCGCCGATGGCGGGGTTGCACGACATGCGCGCGACGGCGTCGAGGCTCATCGTGACCAGCAGCGTTCGGGCGCCCAACCGCGCGGCGGCATGCGCGGCCTCGCACCCGGCGTGCCCCGCGCCGACCACGACCACGTCATACTGGGAAGAGCATGATCCTGCCACCCGCTGGTTCCTCCACTCGCACCCAGTCCTATTCGTGAAGCGTTCCGTCTTCAACGCCAAAACCTCTTGTGCAAGCAACACGGGGACTGGCTCCGGCTGCTTTCCCGCCGGCGTCCGTCCCCGTTTTGCGGGGGCTTTTGGCTTGACGGTTTTTGCCTCGGCCTCTTACAGTCAAAAAGAGGATGCTCTTGTGGATTCGGAGCATCGGGCGACCCATTTTCGGAGCACGGCTTTTGCGCATCGTACTGATCACGGCATACAATGACCGCTGCTATGGGCTGCGTTGCGTCGCCGCCTACTTGCGCCAACGGGGCCACGAGGTGTGGCTGCTGATTTTCAAGCGGTTCGAGTGCGTCTATACGTCGCACGCCGACCCCAAGGCCCTCGAGCGCGCGCTCGAAAGCGCCTATCCGCCGATGATCGAGTACTACGAAGAAGGAACGATGCTCGTCCCCTACATCCATCCCGCGACCGACCGCGAGTGGGAACTTTTCCTCGGAAAACTCACTGAGATTCGCCCCGACCTGATCGGCCTCAGCGTGATGACCTCGATTTACGACGCCAGCCGCGAGATGACCGAACGGATTCGCCAGGCGCTTCCCCGCGTGCCGATCGTCTGGGGCGGCATTCATCCGATCATCTGTCCCGAGGAGTGCCTCCAATCCGCCGACGCGGTCTGTGTCGGCGAGGGCGAGGATGCTCTGGCCGAACTGGCCGCCGATCCCGAGCGCACCGACATCGCCGGTATTTGGCGCCGCGCTAACGGCAAGACCATTCGGACTCCCATCCGACCGCTCGAACAGGACCTCGACCGCTTGCCCTTCGCTTCCTACGGCGAGGACGAATGGCTAATCGAGGACGACAAGGCGCGACAGGTTACGCTGGCCGACCAAAAGTACTTCGAGGCCCTCTACATCAGCATGACGCAGCGCGGTTGTCCCTACTCGTGCAGCTATTGCGTCCACCATACCGTTCGGCCCATGCACAAGGGCGAACGCTACGTGCGCCGCCGCTCGGTGGATCACGTGCTCGACGAATGCAGGCGGCGCGTCCGCGATTTCAATCTGCCGAGCCTCATCTTCTGGGACGACGTGTTCGTGATGAACCCCAAATGGATTCAGGAATTCTGCGAGAAGTTTCCGAAGCGCATCGGTCGGCCGTTTGGCGCTTACGTCCATCCGCGCATTTCGACCGAAGAAATGCTCCGCCAGTTGCGCGAGGCCGGAATGGTGTTCGTTGGTCTTGGAATTCAGACCGGAAGTGACTACGTTTCACGCGAGGTTTACGAACGAAACCACGGCAGCGAGCCGATTCTCGAAGTGGCCCAGACCGCGGCCAAGTACGGGCTGGTGTTGTGCTATGATTTTCTGAGCAACAATCCTTACGAGAGCGAGAAGGACTGTTTCGAGACGCTGCGCTTCATCACGCGCCTGCCCAAGCCGCATTCGCTCGTGGTTAAGAAGGTCATCTTCTTCCCGCACACGCGGATTGCGACGCTCGACAAGCCGCGACACAACCTGCCCGAAAAGACGTTCGAGTTCTGGAATCAACTCTACCTGCTGGCCCGCCACCACGTCATTCCCGCCGACCAGTTGATCGCCCTGACTCGGGACGAGTATCTCAAGGCCAACCCGGAGATCGTTCGGGCGGTGGCGCTGGCCGTGAAGAACATGGTCGCCGCGCGCGACGCCAGCCAGGCCGAGCGGACGCGGCTGCTCGCCGAAGAGCAGAAGGTCTCGTGGCGAGGACTGCTGCGCTACGTCAAGCGGGTCGTCATGGGGCGATTGCCCGGACCGATCGCCAACGCCCTGCGCGCGCTGAGGCGGCGGCTGCATCGAAACAAGACGTAAGTACGCGTCAATAAATTAGCTTTACAAACAGGATTCCTTTCGACTGTTATGGAGGTGTGACGAGAGGAACGACAGAGCTCAAGCGGAAACTGGGTCAGTTGTGGCCCCACTTGAATGAGCGGGCGCGGCGGATGGTGGCGGCTGCGGAGGCCCGTCAGTTGGGGTATGGTGGCGTTTCCACAGTCAGCCGGGCGTGCGGCCTGTCGCGCGTCACGATTCACAAGGGACTGCGGGAATTTGGGGGCACCGCGTTGCCGGCCGGGCGTATCCGGCGGCCCGGGGCGGGGCGGCCGAAGCTGGTGGATGTGGTTCCTGA
>Ga0315274_10001536_pt1 | contig 35465 bp, 29 predicted proteins | sample YL17G02_20_MG_FD_203700 | JGI IMG/M metagenome (GOLD analysis project Ga0315274, IMG submission 203700) | Sediment microbial communities from Yellowstone Lake, YNP, Wyoming, USA - YL17G02_20 | ecosystem: Environmental > Aquatic > Freshwater > Lake > Sediment | place: USA: Wyoming | collected...
TGTCGTTCGCTCGATACTTTTTCATCTTTTAGCGCTTTATACAATTTTTCTTCAATCTTACTTGTATCCCAAAGGTCATTAATTTCAGTTGCTTTAAGGAGTCTTTCTAAAGTTGACGGAATAAATGTAATTCGTCGCCAGCGTTGACTTGGAATTGGGTTTAGAAGTTTAGTTAGGTCACCGATTGTAATTTTGTAATAATCGTTATTAGCTCGGATATGATTTGGTTCGTCGGGAAGAAGTTGTATTCTTTTTACAATTCCCAAGTTTTTGACCTGTGCATAATAATTTACAGAATACCTTTCGCAGCCAAAAATCTTTGGCTGGTAGAAAGCTAAGATTTTTACCTCATTAATATTCTTTGGTGCACTTTTGACTGGGATTCGATACCAATGCTCTCGTTTCAATATTTCCCAATCTTTCTTCCTCGGTACAATCGCGACCAGCACAGTCGTATCGGTATTTTTCACCTTGGTCTATTATAACGATAAAATTATCTGTTTCAATAAATTTGAATATAAGATAATAGCTCAGTAATTGTTGACCCCGCACCTATTCTCAAATACAGTGTAGTTAAATAAAAATCTGATGTCTAATTCATACAACCTCAAAGAATAGGTGCGGGGTTGACACTGACCATATCATGAATTAAAATTTGTTTTATGCATATTTTGTTATTGTTCTACGTTGCTGCTTTTAATTTTGGACACAATCAAGTTGAAATTAGGAACGACGACTATTCTGCACAGATTAGATTTTATAATCAGCAAAGAAATTTGGTTAGAGAATTATCTATTCCAAATTGTTACGGTTATAAAATCGCTCCGGAAGGCAAGTTTTTGTATATACTCAATAACGATGGTGTAAATATTTATAATAGTGAGGGCAGGTTACAAAAGAGAATTAATGATAATGGGTTGTTTGCGGTTTCTCCTCAAGATAAATATTTAGTCTGCGTTTCAGAAAATATCGCAAAAGTGTATGACAATTTTGACTATTCATTCCAGGTTAAGCTAAATTCACCAGCAATTCGACAACTTATTTTCGATAATGATAATTATTATTTGTGTGTGATGGCAAGAAATGAATTCACATTCGTTTCGTTAGAATCCAAACAAATATTGTGGACAAAAGATTTTCCCGAACCTTTAGTTTTTAGTAAGATTGTTGATGATAAGATTATTTTAGTAACTGAAGACCATCCTGCTTTGGTTGGTCAAGTGTATATATTTTCTTTAACAGGGGAGATGTTAGGAGATTTTAATTTCCATTATCAACAATATGATGAGCAGATTCAGGACATTGAAATCTTACCTGACGGGATAAAAGCTAAGACACATTTAAAAGAATGGGAATTAGGAAAATCTGAACAAGAGCAAAATATTTATGCAACAACCGATTTCACGAATTCTCACAGATTTTTCTCTAATCCGTTTAATCAGTTTAATCCGTGGTTAAACCAAGACACGATTCCCTGGCCTATTCCACCAACCAATAGTTTTCATTGTCTAGGTAATAATTGGTTCGAGTTTCAAAACTATGGCGGTAGCTCTTATTTCCATCCTGGTATTGATATTATTACTCCTGATACGCAAGGTGTGGCAGTCTATGCGGTCAAGCATGGTTATATCAAAGCATGGCTCTCAACCGGCGATAGGTATTACTGGCGGTTTGGGGTTGCTGACTCTTCATTAAATTATACCGATTCTTGTGACGGCTATCTTTATGCCCATATCGATTCAGCTCGATACCATAAAAATGTCGGTGACACGGTTAATGTCGGAGATTTGATAGGGTATCTCGTACATTGGTCGGTCGATGGTTTTGACCATCTCCATTATGCCAAAATTCGCGACCGAGGCGGAACCTGGACGACCGCGGATTGGGCTTTTGTATTTAATCCTTTGCTTTCGGTGCAACCTAATAATGACACAATACCACCAGTTTTTCAGAATGCGGTAACAAATCAGAAATTTGCTTTTGCCCGTAATAATACATCAACTTATCTTTCACCAACGAATTTAAATGGTGATGTTGATATTATTGCTAAGATTTATGATAAACTTGGTAAAACAACTGGTGATACAATCTGGGACCGATTGATTCCATTAAAAATCGAATATGAGATAATCGGTCAAACCGTGTCACAACCGAGAAAACTGTCGTTCATATTTAATGGAATAGTTCCTTCAGGCAATTCTTTAGTTGGCGTGGTTTACAAACAAGATAATACCTGTCGTTCAAGAGGTGACTATGATTATAGGGATTATTACTTTATTACAACAAATACGGATGGAGACAGTATTCTTGAGACGAGTGACGCAAGCGCTTGCTGGCAGACTACAAATTTTCCTAATGGTAACTATTGGGCAAAAGTTTACACGTGTGATACAAAAAACAATGTTTCGGTTTGTAGTATGCAAGTGACGGTTAATAACGGAGGAGGGGTTAGCGAAGAAATAAATCTCACTCAATTCATCTCTGACAAATTCGGAAAAGAAGATGGTTTTTATAATACTCTTGGACAAAGAGTTTCTAATATGAAAGTAGCTCAATTAAAACCAGGTATATATTTTTATAATAAGAATGGTAATATATATAAGTTGCTTGTTGTAAAACCCAACGTGTATTTTTCGTCTCCAAAATCTACATTTTAAATTAAAATTATACCTGTCAGGCATAATAAAATCAAGCGGTTTTTTCCTGTATTTCATTGATTTAAGAAGTATTATCTCAAAATCGGTTGAACAAGGGGTATAAATCCCCCCACCGATGTGGAGGTATAGGACCAAGGGGAACAGGACTTTGAATTGGTGTTTGAATTGGGATTTTATTTGAGATTAAAATTCGGTTTCTAATAGAATATCTAAACGATTATCTATTTGAGAACATAATCGGAAATCTATCAGGAATTATATCAGGGATTATAAGAGGGGGTATATCAGGGGATTTAAGTCGGCACATATCACATCACAGAACAGGAGATATACTCCTCCACTCGGAAAAAACCAAAGAAAAAATTCACCGCAGAAACACAAAGCCACAGAGAAAAAATTATAAAGAGACCAAGAGTCCACGAAACGCGAAGCGTAGGCGCTATGCGAAGCGATGCGCAAGCACAAGCTTTAGCGAGCCAACTTAAAGAAATTGGGATGTATACCCCACATGGGTAATTTTTAAGCGTTTACAAATAATTCACGAACATACAAAATATTCTTGATTGTTAATAACATAAATATATTGACGTTAGAATGTTTGAGGATATAATGGGGTAGTGCTAACTACTGAAGAAACAAAAAATAAGAAAAAATGTAGTTATTCTTATGAAGATTATCATTGTCCTTTTGATGCTGAAGATAAAGAAGAGTTCTGTATCTTCCATTTACCGGTAGAAAAAAAAGACCCTTTAAAATTTTGGAAACATCTTGCTAATTTTCTCTGGAATTGTCTTCCTATAGGTACTCCTGAAATGATGAGAATGCAAACAGAACATTTTTGGATTATTGATGAGAGAGACAATAATTTGTTAGAGTATTACAGAGATAAAGTTGATAAGAGTGAAGGCAAGTTAATAGGATTTATATTTCCACCAATGGATGACAGATATAATTTTCGTAAATTTAAATTCTCAAAGATGAATTTTTTAGCTGCACAATTTTCTGGAAAAGCAGATTTTGGGTTAGCGAAATTTAGGGAAAATGTATATTTTAGCAGAGTGAATTTCGGTGAAGAAGCAAATTTTAAAGAGACAAAATTTGATGAAGATGTGTATTTTATTAGAGCATATTTCTCAAAAGATGTATTTTTTAATGTGGCTAAATTTGTAAAAGACGTAAGTTTCAGTGAAGCTGTATTATCAGGTTATGCAGAATTTAAGCAAACAAGCTTTTCGGGTGAAGCTGATTTTTCAAAAGTACAATTTTTGAGTGAATCATATTTCGGGGGAACATTATTCGCTAATCCAGGAAATTTTCAGCAGGCGCAATTTTCTAAGGAAACAGATTTTGTGAATGTCCAATTTTCAAATGATGTAAATTTTTATGAAGCTAAGTTTTCGGGCAGTGCACATTTTTGCAATGCTCAATTTTCCGGCGAGGCATTTTTTCATTACGCTCAGTTCTTGAATCGAGCATATTTTAACCTATCCCAATTTTCAGGAGATGTACATTTTGAGAATGCCCAGTTTTCAGAGAAAGCAGATTTTAGGGATACGCAATTTTTAGGGGTGGCAAATTTTGAGGATGTACAATTTTCAGAAGGTGTATATTTTATGAGAGCAAAATTTGGTAATAGAATAAATTTTGCAGGGTCATTGATTTTGGGAAACAGTATATTTATTTATGCTCATTTTTACAAGGAAGCTAATTTTACCAATGCAATTGCAAAGTTTTTAGACTTTGAAGGCTGTGAAATATATTCATTTCTAAGGTTTCGTGAAATCCAAAAACTGAAGGAAGCGAGAATAGTATCTATAACTGAGAGAATTGAGGAATGGGATAGTGACGATAAAAAGAAGGTCGAAAGGTTATGTCTTGAGAAAGCACTAGCATTGGATGTAAAAAAGGTGCCACCAGTTATTCTGTTGCGTGATATAAAATTTTGGGAGAATGGGCATTTATTATTAGAGGATTTTGATGTTTCAAGAGTATCATTTTGGCAGACTAATTTTCATATAATCCAATCCAGAATAGATTTCATAAGAGTGGATTGGGGGAGTCAAAAATCAGTCATTGATGATATATATACCAGACAAGAATATAAAAATTGGGAGAAAAAGACCAAAGAGAAATGGCTAACAGAAAATGAACTACATAGGATCTACAAACCAATTGAAGAAACCAAAAACTGTGCGTTAGAGATTGAGCGATGTTATCGCCAAATAAGATTATACTATGAAACTCGCGGAGAACATCCGGACGCAGGTGATTTTTATAAGCATGAGATGGAAGTAAGAGGTAAAAGACTTAAAGGTTTTATCAAGTTCCTTCATTGGTTATATGGATTGTTCAGTAAATACGGCGAATCACCAGCCAGAGCTTTCATTTCTCTTCTAGTTATTTTAGGAATCTTCAGTTTTTTCTATCTTCTTATTGGATTCAAGTATAACGATAATCTTATTAGCTTTAATTTACGTAACTATAGTTTGGCGTTACTTTTTGCTATAAATAATTTAATCCCAGGATATATTCGAATGCAAGCTTTTCAGTCTACTTCTCCTTGGACAATTTTAACCCTCGTATTTGAGGTAATTTTTGGTATAACTATTCTCACTCTTTTCCTTTTAGCAGTCAGACGAAGGTTTAGAAGAGAATCACATTAGTTTTCAGTGTTTATCTGTGTTTATCCGTAGTTTTACTTTGGTCTTAGAAATCTGATAAAGTTAAAGATTAATTCTTTTCCAATATTCAATCTACGTACTCCATAATCAGTTATGATACCTAAAACATATCCGGGTGAAGAGGCTTTAGCTTCGTTGATATCTTTTAATAAAAAGAGTACAACAAACCTGGATAATCCAGCAAAGATAAAGAATAATTGATAGTTGATTATATTAAGACCGAAAATCTGAATATGAAAACCTTTTAGGAGATTTGCCAGATAACCGCCTAAAAGTGCTGATAGAAAACCACTAATTCCAGTGACCGCAGCAAATATTGCAAAATAACTCTCTTTGAGGTCTTCATTATCAGAAAGCGAGAAGACAATATTAAATACACTCAAGTTCAGACCTGACCAGAGAATACCAGTTAAAAAAGCGTCAAGCCAAATCGGAAATAGAAATGTTTGGGTTGGGAAAATCCACAGCAATGGCAGAAATGCGACACCGAAAAAGTTAATGAAGAGCACCGGTTTTGATTTGAATCGGTCAATTGCTCGACCCCATAAAGGTTGAAAGAAAAATGTCAGCGTACCAGCAATAATCGAATAAATCGCAACCGTCGAATAATGCATTTGTAGATTCTGAAGCATAAAGACAATGTAGAATGGGCTGGCAATACTTGATGTAATATACCAGAAACCAACAAAGCGGAGGAACTTCCTGAAGTTTTTATCTTTGAGTGGTGTCAGGATTATCGCTTTCCAATCAGTGGTTTTCTCTCGAGTCGAGATGATTTCCGGTTGTTTGGTTAACAGAATCATCGCGATAGTTGACGACACCGAAGCAACTGCAAAGATAATACCAAATCCCAAAGTATTTTGTCCGTGTGCCTTAAAATAGTCTAATAGTTTTGCGCCAGAGAATGAGACAACCATTCCGATTACGCCCATTGCAGTATTGCGAATACCAAAGTAGCGCCCGCGGGTGTCTCTGGGGACTAAATCACTCATCCATGACAGCCAGGAATTGTTGGCAATGGTCAGAAGAGCATTAAAGAAACCAATAAGAATTAAGAAATTGGATAAGGGTATTTTTATGTTCAGAAATAAGAGAGCAAATGGAATGAAGAAAAGTCCTCGACCAATACCAGAAGTAAACACAGTTAATGTTTTTCGTTCAGAAAGGTGATTAGTCAAATAAGCTGAGACAAAGCCAAAACTGGTAAGAAATGCTGGAATTGCGGCTAAAAGACCGATGTGAAAAGGAGTAGCACCTAAAAATAGGGCAAAACCAGTCAAAAACATCCCACCGGTCAATGTGATGTGGATTTGAGCAAAACTGCCTTCAAATGTCGAAATCCTTAAGCCACGCTTAATCTTTTCTTTATTAATCTGCGAGTTATTTTCCATATTTACACTGATTTCTAATATACCGAGATAGACCTAAAAGTCAATAAAAGAAAAATGAAACCACGAGATTCCACAGATTTTCACCAGATTCTTTTCTTGTGTTAATCTTGTGGTTAAAGGTGTTTGTTCTTAAGCGTGCGGGGTTGACTTCTCGTTATTTTCCAGTATCCTATAACGCAATATAATTTTAACCACGAATGACACGAATTGCGCGTTATGCGAAGCGATGCGTAAGCATCATTTCACGAATTAAAAGTCAATTATTCGTGGAATTAGTTTATTAGCGCTATTCGTGTTCTGGTTTAGATGGAGGCGTAATGTTGAAAGAATTTGTTAATGAAACATTTATTGATTTTAGTAAAGTAGATAATTTCAAGAAGCAGACTGATGCAATCGATAAAGTCTATTCAGAGTTTGGTAAAGAATATGATTTAATAATTGACGGTCAAGATATTAAAGCGCAGGATAAAATTTATTCCTATAATCCTTCCTCGAAAAAAGAGATAATCGGAGTATTCCAAAAGGCATCGGAAAAAGAAGCAGAAAAAGCGATGCAGATTGCTTTGAAGCGGTTTGAGTCATGGCGGTTTTTCTCAACTCGCGAGCGGGCAGCGATTCTATTACGAGCAGCGAATATTATGCGCAAGCGACGATTTGAATTGAATGCAACAATGATATTCGAAGTCGGTAAAAACTGGCTTGAAGCAGATGGTGATACTGCAGAAGCGATTGATTTCTTAGAATTCTATGCGCGAGAAGCATTAAGATATAATAGTGACCAACCATTAACTCATTATCCGGGTGAACAAAATGAGTTAAAATATATCCCGCTTGGTGTTGGAGTTGTTATTCCACCCTGGAATTTTCCTTTAGCAATTCTATGTGGAATGACTTCAGCAGCAGTTGCAAGTGGTAATACCGTTGTTTTAAAACCTTCAAGCGATTCACCTTTAATCGCTCAAAAGTTTATGGAAGTAATGATAGAGGCAGGTATTCCTGACGGTGTAATAAATTTTCTTACTGGTTCGGGTTCGATTGCCGGAAATTATTTAGTCGGACATCCCAAAACAAGATTTATCGCTTTTACTGGTTCAAAACCAGTTGGTTTGGGAATAGTTGAATTGGCTGGTAAAACCCAGCCCGGTCAAATCTGGATAAAACGAGTTATTGCTGAGATGGGTGGTAAAGATTTTATCATTATTGATAATGAAGCTGATTTAGCGGATGCACTACCCGGTATTGTTGCTGCTGCTTATGGATTTCAGGGGCAAAAATGTTCGGCGTGTTCGCGTTTGATTATTCACCAGGATGTTTATCCAGAATTTGTTCAGAAGGTAGGCGAAGCGGTCGCTAAGATTAAAATCGGACCAACTAAAAATTATGAAAATTATCTGGGACCGGTTGTTAATGCCGGTGCTTATCAATCGATAATGGAATATATCGATATCGGTAAGAAAGAAGGTAAATTAATTACCGGTGGTAAAGAATCATCGCTTGCTCAAGAAGGTTACTTTATCGAACCGACGGTTTTTGCCGATATTGACCCACATGCTCGACTTGCGCAAGAAGAGATTTTCGGACCGGTCTTGGCAATAATAAAAGCAAAAGATTTTGACCATTCAATTGAGATTGCCAATAATACTGAGTTTGGTTTAACTGGTGCAATCTATTCTCTCAATCGCGAAAAGCTTGCTAAAGCTAAGAAACTACTGCATTGTGGTAATCTCTATCTCAATCGCAAATGTACCGGTGCATTAGTTGGTGTTCATCCATTTGGCGGATTTAATATGTCGGGCACTGATTCTAAAGCCGGCGGTAGAGACTATCTTGGATTATTTTTACAGGCAAAATCAATTTCAGAGAAATTATAAAGATTAGCCACTGATGAACACAGATATTTATTTAAAGATGTGTGAATTAAATTTTCATCTATTTCTTCATCCGTGTAATCTGTGGCAAGAAAGGTTGATTCATGAACCCTAAAAGAAGAAAAGTTTTGATAATGGGAGCAGCAGGACGAGATTTTCATAACTTCAATACATTTTTTAGAGATAATCAGGATTTTGAGGTTATCGCATTTACCGCAACCCAGATTCCCAATATTGAAAATCGTATTTATCCAGCGGTTTTGTCAGGAAAATTATATCCGAATGGTATTCCGATTCATCCCGAATCGCAATTAGCTGATTTAATTAAAAAGAACCGTGTTGAAATTGTCGTATTTGCTTATTCGGACGTACCGCATACTTATGTTATGGACAAAGCAAGCGAGGTTTTAGCTAATGGTGTAGACTATTGGTTATTGGGTCCGCGTTCAACTCAAATTAAATCTAAAAAGCCAGTGATTGCAGTTTGTGCAGTAAGAACCGGTGCGGGCAAGAGCCAAACTACTCGACGCATTGCAGAAATCTTAACCGAAATGGGTAAAAAGTTCTGCGTTATCCGACACCCAATGCCCTATGGTGATTTAGCGGAACAAGTCGTTCAACGATATGAGACCGTAGAAGACCTAGATAAATACAAATGCACGATTGAAGAACGTGAAGAATATGAATCTCATATCCTGCGAGGCACAACCGTATTTGCCGGAGTTGATTATGGCAAGATTCTTGAACAAGCGGAAAGAGATTTTGAAGTTATTCTTTGGGATGGCGGTAATAATGATTTCTCGTTCTACAAACCCGACCTCTCGATTGTGGTTGCTGACCCGTTAAGAGCAGGTAATGAAATGTCCTATTATCCGGGGAGTGTTTTATTCCGTTCGGCTCAGGTTATCGTTATCAATAAAATGGATTCAGCTACACCGGAACAGATTACAACAATTAAAGATAACTTGACAAAGTATAATCCAACCGCAGTAGTTGTCGAAGCTCATTCGTTGCTCACGGTTTCTGACCCGGATGCGATTAAAGGTAAAAGAGTTTTGGTAATTGAAGATGGTCCGACTTTGACTCATGGTGGTATGAAATACGGCGCAGGCATAGTTGCAGCGCAAAGATATGGTGCGGGCGAACTGGTCGAACCATTACCATTTGCGACCGGTTCAATACTTGATGCTTATGAAAAATATCCGCATTTAAAGAAATGTCTACCCGCACTCGGTTACAGCAAAGAGCAAATCCGAGAATTAGAGGAGACCATTAAAAATACCCCCGCCGATTTAGTAGTCTCTGCAACGCCAATCAATCTTTCGCATGTCTTAAAAGTCGATAAGCCAATGGTTAACGTTGAATATCGCTTGAAAGAAATTTCCAAACCGGATTTGAAAGAGATTGTTACGAATTTCATCACTTCGCTAAATAAATAATTTAATTCACTAACAATATTAAGGGAACACACTCGGAAAGTATGTCTCTTATTATTATTACGCTAAACATTATCATCTGTGTAATTATTCTTTACTAATCGCTGTAATCAAACCTGTGAGGTAGATATTGACAAAAAGTAGCGAGGAGATGTATAATCAAGTGAGATTTTAGAAACTGTAAAGATTGTGTTCAAAATGATAAAACTATTATATATTACCAAAAACAACCAACTCTTTTTTGGTCAAAGGAGAATAAAATAAAATGACTGTCAAACTTGCTGAAATTGTAGATAAAATAAAAGTTCTCGACATCGAAACAAAAGAGTATCTCAGCGACTTAATCAAAAAGCTTCTTATCGAAGAACGAAGAAAAGAGATAAAAAAGCATGCCGAAGCAACTTTGAAGGAATTAAAAAACGGAAAGATTAAATTTGGTTCTCTAAAAGATATTAGAGTATTGTTACACAAAGCTTGAGTATTCATAAATAACAAATAGCTTTTGACCGCAATTGAAGGCATTGACAAAATAAAAAATTAAGAATAATATAAATCGTATGAGACCAACAGAAATTTTAGAAGAAATAAAGAAACTCAAAAACAAAGAGCGTCTTGTAATCATTGAAGAGTCTTTACGTCTGATACGAGAAGGACTACAAGGGGAAGAGAAACCCTCGTATAATACTCAAAGAAAACAGCAGTTAGCAAGAGCCGCTAAAATGTTACTCAAAGACTATTCAGCCAATAAAGAACTAACTACGTACACAACGCTCGACAGCGAGGACTTCCATTCGTAGAGGTGAAATCTGGCTCGTTAATTTAGACCCGACAATCGGTGCAGAAGTAAAAAAGAGTCGTCCAGCGGTTATTGTAAACGATGACGCAATCGGTATTTTACCATTAAAAGTGATAGTTCCAATAACAGAATGGAAAGACCGCTATATAATTGCAGAATGGATGGTTCGACTTGAACCGGACACTGAAAATGGTCTTGATAAACCGTCCGCTGCTGATACTTTTCAGGTTCGGTCAGTTGCTCAAGAAAGATTAGTTCGGCGACTTGGCAAACTTTCCGATAAAGTAATGCAGGAAATTACCAAAGCATTAGCAGTTGTATTAAGCATTAAATAATCTATTAATCAGTTGCCCGCTTCGCTCTCGCTTCGGCGAGGCGAGTTGGAATTGCTGTAATCTCTTCTTTAAATAATCTATGAAATCTTTTGATTCTTCACGGAGTTTATCCAGCACTTAATAAACAGTGCTGGGTTCAGAACGGCGTCTATGCTGTGTCCCGCATCTATATATAGGTGCGAGATAATCATTCTTTTACCATTGTATAATTCCGACTATTTATCTATGATTCTTTCGTATTTTCTTAATTTCGTGCTTTCGTGGTAAGTTGTTTTATCTGTGTAATCATTTCTTGCAATCTGTGTAATCAGAAAACTTTGTTTCTCAAAAGTTTTCCTTGACAAATCAGCTAAGGGGTATTAATATGAGGCAGTTATGAGCCCCGTTAAAAATAATATGAGAGGTTATAGAGAAATTATGACTAATAGAATTGGCAATATAACAACAACAATTTTTAACGGGGTGAGTCTAACTTATAACATATCAATCAATAGGTTACCAGTAAATCATCTTTCGAGACAGACAGACAGACAGACAGAGTCTTAGTGCTTTTAATAATTTCACATCTTATGAAAATAGGAAAAAGAGTCGTGCATAAACCAAGCACTTCGCAAAATATGCCGATTTGGGAGCATAAACGAACTAGTTCAGTTATTTTAAGTTACCCAACATAAATATGAGTGAGTACAAACATAAAAAAAAGGAGAAAAACATTATGAAAATAAAGTATCTCAAACCGATGTTATTGCTTTTGGCAACCGGATTATTTGTAAATAACCTGATTGCTCAAAGAGCTTATGTGAATATTAATGCCGGGTATGAGCTAAATATGAGTTCGCAAAATTTATCTTATTTCGACTTCATCAATTTTACGGTTGATAGTACTTCAATCACCGCTGAACAAGTGAATGTATCATTAGGAAAAGGATTAAATGTCGAATGTGCTTTTGGATATATGTTTAATAAAAACATTGGAGCCGAATTGGATATTTCTTACTTGTTTGGCGCCAAGTCAAAAGCAAGGGATTATTATCTGCATGGGATAATAAAGCACGCTTTATCCTCAACAATGCTCCGAATCAATCCATCCTTAGTTATTACCGCCGGTTTTGAAAAGGTCAATCCCTATGCAAAAATCGGATGCTTAGTTGGCTCGGGCGCTATAAGGTATGAAAATAATAGTAGAGAGTATGATGGAAATACCCAAACCACAAAAATGTTATTGGACGGGGGATTGGCTTTTGGATTGAATGCCGGTGCGGGTGTATTATATAAAATGAATGAGCGTCTTTCTTTTTTCGGTGAACTAAACTCAGTGAATTTATCGTATGCGCCAACTAAAGGAAAACTAACCGAATCTACCAATAATGGTATTGACCGATTGCCAGATTTAACAACAAGAGAAAAGGAAATTGAGTATGTCGACACCATTACAAGAGATGTAAATAATCCAAGGCCTGATTCAAAACCAAGACAGGAATTAAAACAAAGTTTTCCGTTTGGCAGTGTTGGGTTGAATATTGGATTGAGAATCGGCTTCTAATAAATAATAATATTTAGTCCATGTCAACCAACACAGTTTTTTTAATCAATGAAATTTAGAAATATAAAAAGGAGAATAACAATGAAAAAATCTTACATTTTTATAGCGTTAACCGCGTTTATATTTTGCACTTTCTTTATTATTTCTTGTGAGAAGAATATTGACCCTGATTTGGTGCATCCGAATGATGTGCCTGGACAAGAAATTGGCGATGACTGGTCGTTACCTTATACAAATCCCGATTGGATGGCTGATATTTCTGATGATACATATTTATCCCAGATTTCGATACCCGGAACTCACGATAGCGGTGCCGACCTTCATACTTCAGCGCAGGGAGTTGAATCTTACATAACAATTTGCCAGCATTTCCGCCTCTCAAATCAACTCCTGTTGGGTGTGAGGTGGTTCGATATTCGTTTGCGAGATGATATGTGCGTTTTTCACTGGAAATACTATCTTCACAAGAATTTTGATGACCTGCTTATTCAAGTTCAGGCTTTTCTGCAGGCACATCCTACCGAAGTAGTTATATTTAAGATCAAGCAAGAGAATTCAAGCACTGATGACTATACATTTGCAAGAACAGTTCATGATAAACTTATGCAATATCCTGGATTACATCTTTATCTGGACGCTCACATGCCCAGACTTGGCGCTGTAAGAGGAAAGTTAATCATTATGCGGCATGATATTTTTTCCGATGGCGGCAACGCAATGGGCGCTCTTTTAACATGGCCTGATAACACCTCCCTGTATTTTAGGCAGGACGATTTCTTACGCTATTATGTTCAGGATCATTATAAGCTGAGTGGTGTGAATTGGGAAACCAAACGCTACGAGATTGAAAATCTCATCTGCACATCAGTGAATTATCCTGACCTAAACAGGTTTGATTTTAATTTTACCAGTGGTGAAGCAAATGCTTCTTGTATTTCCCTTATTGATATTGCAAATTACTTTAATTATCAAATTAAAGAGTTTCTGCATTCGTGGCCCGACATCCGTCATTGCGGGGTCATAATATTAAATTTTGCTGGAGGAACCGATGATGGAAACAGAGGCTGCACCCCGGAGTTAGTACAAGCCATTATAGAGCATAATGATTTTATTGAAATTGAAACGGTTACAATTGGTTCACAGGTATGGATGAAAAAGAACCTTAATGTTACATACTATCGCAATGGCGACCCAATACCCAATGTAACGGATCCGACAGCATGGAGCAACCTTACAACCGGTGCTTACTGCAATTATGATAACGATGAAAGCCATTCGGTATCTGATGGCAAACTATACAACTGGTATGCGGTCAACGACCCCAGAGGCTTGGCTCCAAGAGGATGGCATGTGCCAAGCGATGCAGAATGGACAACGCTGGTAAATTATTTGGGTGGCGAAAATGTTGCCGGTGGTAAACTAAAAGCAACAATCCATTGGAATTATCCTAATACCGGAGCAACCAATGAAAGCGGTTTTACAGCCTATCCTGGTGGCTACCGTAACAACCTCAATGGAAATTTTATGGAAGTTGGTTTGTATGGTTATTGGCGTAGTCCTACAGGCGGAAATCCTAACCAAGATTATGTTAGAAAAATGAGTTACAATAGCACGCAAGTTAATAGGATTCTTGTTGCTAATACTAATGGCCATTCTGTCCGCTGCGTAAAAGATTAATCAACATTTCTTTCTAACAGTTCAAGACAGGGAAGTTCCATCGGGACGGTTCTCTTTTTGTCATAAGTTTTAGAGTATCACATGAAAAGATATTAAACATAACACGGGTGCGACCCGGTTATACGGGTCGCACCCGTTATTCTAACCCTAAGTGGGAGATTGCCGCGGCTTCGCCTCGCAATGACAGTTTATGGGCGGGGAGAAATCCCCGCTCTTTATTTTTGAGTCAGGGGCGGGACAGTCCTAGTAGGTTACCTACTAGGCAATGGGGTAGACAATCCACTCAGCAGTCTAGTAGGCAATCCAGCGGACAACCCGGTTAACATCCTACTAGACAATGGACTAGACAGTATAGTAGGCAGTCTACCAGATAAGCCGGTAGGCTAGGGGGTAGGCTGTCTACTCCACTGCCTACTGGACAGCCTACTATACTGTCTACTAGACTGTGTAGTAGGCAACGGAGTAGGTCTAACCCTCATATGACGTGAGAAAATCCGAAATAATCTTATAGCAAGATTAGATTCTGAATCAAGTTCAGAATGACAATTTATAATAATTTCGTGCTTTCGTGGTGTCTCTTTTCTTGTGTTAATCTTGTGTAATCTGTGGTTTTATATCAGCTATTTCCAGTGTTCAAAATAAGCGATTTCTTCGAGGTTCTTACGGGTGCGACCCTTAGCAACGATTTTACTGACTTTATCAATAATATTAGGTTTTTCTGCGGCGTAACCTAATGGGGTGAGAGCAACAATCCTTATATCATCGGGTATTTCCAAAACATCTTTTATCATCTGTTCGTCAAAGGCACCAATCCAACAGGTTGCGAGTCCCAAGTCCGTTGCAGCGAGCACTAAATGTTCCATTGCGATTGCGGTATCAACTAAATAATAATCAATACCGTGGCGGTGACCGCTATCTTTTGGGTTAGCACAAGCAACAATAATCACTGGAACATTTCTGAGAAAGAAATTTATATTGTAAGTGAACGGTCGCAACTGTCCGATTTTTTTAATGTTCTCTTTATCCTGTACAACAACAAATCGCCAGCACTGTCGGTTTTGCCAGGAAGGTGCTAATCGTGCTGCATCCAAAACTTTATATATTTTATCCTGTTCTACTGGTTGTGATGAGAAATTGCGATAGCTCTTTCTTTTTTGAATGACTTCGAAAAATTCCAATTTTTCACCCTCACCTTAATCCATAGATGTCACTTCGTTCCATCGATGCTTCGCATAACCCAGCAAGGGAGAGGAAATTCATATCTGTGTTCATCTGTGTTAATCTGTGGTTTATTTGACGATAGAACCAATACGGTTCCATTGGATTTGACGGGGGCTAAAGACAATCCGAGCAATATTAGGTGCTGCCGCCGATGAGAAATAGATTACCATCGGTTTACCTTTGATATTTTTAAGGGGAATCGGGCCAAAAAATCGGCAGTCGGAAGAATTGTCCCGATTGTCACCCATACCAAAGATCGTTCCTTTTGGTACAACAACCGGTCCAAAATTGTCCCGTATTAAATATCCATCCGGACTATCGACAAATTTGCCTTGTTCCCATTGTGTTTGATAGTCTTGAGGGATTGATAGCGGCGGCGGGAAAATTCTCCGGTCAATGTGTTGAGCATAAGATTCAAATCTTAATTTTCCGTTCACATATAGATTTTTATTACGCACTTCGACGGTATCACCTTCAACCGCAACGCATCGTTTGACAAAGTTTCTCGGCATATACCAGGTAAAAAAGTTAGTCGTTTTATTCCAGTAGAGTGGTAATAATGGCAATGTTTTTGGAAAAATTCGGATATAATTTTCTTTTGGTTCAGGTTCATTCGGGTCGAGTGAATACCGAAACACGACGATGTCGCCCGGCTTAGGATTTTTTAGAGGAATTATATTTTTTGCCGTGAATGGCAGTTTAATACCATAGATAAATTTATTTACCAACAGAAAATCACCGACCATAATCGTTTCTTCCATCGAAGGAGTCGGCACCATAAACGCTTCGACCACAAACGCTCGCAGAATCAGGACAACAAGAATGACCGGAATCCAGGATAAGATGAATTTCAAAACTGATTTCATATTTAGAGTATACTAAATATCATAAGTCGGTCAAGGTGAATAAAGATTTGAAACTTGTAGAAACAAATAGAAATTGATTGAAATTAGAATACATCTTCACCTTCTAACATCAAATTTCTTTATGTAATTCTATATTCTAAAACAGTTTTCCTCTTAATAGTTCACGAGCAATGACTAATCTTTGTACTTCGTTAGTGCCTTCGTAAATCTGGGTTATCTTAGCATCGCGCATCATTTTTTCGACCGGATAGTCTTTCATATAGCCATAGCCACCGAATAACTGAACTGCTTCAACCGTAACTTCCATCGCAACGTCGGAAGCGAATAGTTTTGCCATTGATGAAAAACCGGCAACATCTTTAGCTCCAGAATCGGCATGTCGGGCGGCGGCATAAACTAATGCGCGCGACGCTTCGATTTTGGTCACCATCTCGGCTAACCTAAATTGAATACCTTCTAATGATGCGATTGGCGCACCGAATTGAACTCTTTGCTGTGTATATTCAGTTGCCGCTTCTAAGGCTCCTTGCGCGATACCTAAAGCCTGCGCGCCGACACCTGGTCGGGTGCGGTCAAATGTCCTCATCGCAGTGATAAATCCGGTTCCTTCAGCACCGATTCGGTTTTCAACCGGGACTCGACAATCCTGGAATATTAACTCGCAAGTTACCGATGCACGAATACCCATTTTGTTTTCATGTTTACCAAATGTAAAACCAGGTGTACCTTTTTCGACAATAAATGCCGACAGTCCTCGGCTGCCACGGTCAGGATTAGTATTAGCAATTATCGTGTAAAGATGGGCAACTTCACCATTGGTGATAAAACATTTTGTACCGTTCAAAACATAGTGGTCACCATCTTTAATTGCGGTAGTTTTAATGCTCGAAGCATCAGAACCAGCTTCAGGTTCGGTTATTCCAAATGCACCAATCCATTCGCCCGAAGCCATCTTGGGTAAAAATTTCTTCTTTTGTTCTTCCGAAGCAGAAAGGATGATGGGATAAGCAGCAAGACCGTTTGCTGCATAACAAACCCCAACTCCGCCGCAGACACGGGATATTTCCTCGACGACCAGACACATTTCGAAAACCCCGCCACCGGCACCTTCATATGCTTCCGGAATATAAATTCCCAATAGTCCTGCTTTGGAAAATTCCTTCATAATATCATAAGGAAATTCACCGGTTTCATCCAATTTCTGTCTTACTGGTTTTACCAATTCTTCGGCAAGTTTTCTTGATAAATCTTTGATTGCTTTTTGTTCATCAGTTAAGAAATAATTCATCTTACCTCCAATTATTATTTATTTTCTTATAAACTTTTCTTAACAACTCATAAAGTTTCTTAGCGGTTTCTTCGTATTTTTCTAATGGCTGACCTAATGGGTCTATAATACCTTCACTATTTTTACCGATATATTTAGTTATTACGAAGGTTCTACTTTTAGCTTCGGGCACGAATTCTAACACGGAATTTTTATGTTTTTCTTCCATTGCTAAAATCAAATCAGCTAAAGCTATTCGTTCTTTGGTTAGTGGTGCCGATAGATGATGTCTAATATCCGCGCCATATTTTTTAACTACCTTTTGCGCAAATTCATTTGGTAATTGACCAGCGACGGCAGTTGTGCCAGCGGACAAAGAAAGAATCTTTGCTTTTGATGTTTTGTTACGAGCGACAATTTTATCAAAGATACCTTTTGCCATCGGACTGCGGCAGGAATTACCCGAGCATACAAATAAAACAGTGAATTGCCTAGTATTTTTTTTCTGACCTTTAACTTGTTTTTTCAGATTTTTACTCATTGTCCGATATCGGTTCTGAAATAAATCCCATCGAAAGTTATATCTTGCAAGCCGTGATATGCTTTTTCTCGCGCTTGTGCTAATGTTTTTGCGACGCTAGTTACGGTTAATACTCTGCCACCTGCTGTATAATAATTATTATGCTCTTGTTTGGTGCTACAATGAAATATCATTAAATCTTCTTTGTTTTCTAAGTTACCGGTGATAAGTTTTCCCGTTTCGTATTTATCCGGGTAACCTTTGGATGCGGCAACGACGGTTAAGGCATACCCGTCTTTCCAATCAAGATTCTTTAGTTTTCCGTCGATTGTATCATAACAAAAAGAAATCATATCAGTTTTAAGCAACGGAAGTATGACTTCAGTTTCAGGGTCACCCCAACGGCAGTTAAACTCCAATATATAAAATTTATCACCGGATATTATAAGTCCAGCATAAATAATACCTTTATACTCGATATTTTCTTTCTTTAATGCTTTGAGCATCGGGTCAAAAAGTTCGGCTTGGAATTTTTTCAACCATTTGTCGGTTAAGTCGGGGATGGGTGCGAATGAACCCATTCCACCAGTATTTGGTCCCTTATTACCGTCTAATAATGGTTTGTGGTCACGAGCAGGGATTAACGGAATAATTGTGTTTCCATCACATACTGCTAACATTGATACTTCCTGACCTTGAATAAAATCTTCAATAATGATTGTATCACCAGCCGACCCGAATTCTTTTTTATCTAATATTCTTTCGACGGTCAAGAATGCTTCATCTTTATTTTTTATAATAATAGCACCTTTGCCAGCAGCGAGTCCAGAAGTTTTTATTACAATCGGATAATTTTTATATGCGAGATAGCTTTTGGCTTTTGTGCTATTAGTGAAGCTCTCGAAATGCGGTGATGGCAGACCATATTTCCTACAAAAATTTCTCGCAAACGCTTTTGATGTTTCTAATTGTGCTGCGGTTAGATTGGGGCCAAAAATTTTCAGATTATTTTTATTAAACTCATCAACGATACCTAATCCAAGAGGTACTTCTGGTCCGACAACGGTTAAATCGGTTTTTTCTTTTCTTGCGAAATCAATTAAACCAGTAATGTTTTCCGCTTTAATCGGTAAGCAAGTAGCAAGATTTGAGATGCCAGCATTACCGGGCGCACAAAATATATCGCATTGAGATTGGGATAATTTCCAGACTATCGCATGTTCTCTGCCACCGGAACCGACTACCAATACTTTCATTCTAGCTATGTTTTCTAAGTTCGAAATATTTAAAACCGTGTTTTCGGTGCCAATCTTTCGGCGAGGAATAATATTCCCTTATTACTTGATATTCTTCACCGGTCAAATAGGTAAGCGCCTTCGGAATATTAGGAGATAATGCAGCTTTGAAGTTTGTTAGGGAATAGAGGGTTACCCCGTGTTCTTTGAGTGTTTGTGTGCTATTTTGTTGTCGGTCAAATATTACAAAGCATTTGTCAACCGTACCACCAAAACGTCTAATTTCTTCAAATACCCGAGCTTTGGTCCAGCCCGCGACAATCGTATCATCAATAACCAAGACTTTTTTGTGTAATAATTGGGCGCTGTTAATACCTTCTAATAATTTTGCTTCCGGATACCGTTTTTCTCGTCTCGCAAAAAACATCGGCTTGGAAAATTTGTGAGCAATCAAACTTGCTAATGTGATACTACCAGCTTCGATACCGCAAACCAAATCAAAATCTAAGTTAGCTAAAAGCAGGGCAGAAGTCGAAATAATGAAATCGAAAACGGTCGGGTAAGCCGGCAGGTTTTTGATGTCGATATAAATCGGACTGTAATTTTTTCGCTCGTCCACTTTAAAATAAGGTTTGATATCACCGAGACTAACTTTGATTGCGCCGATTTGCCACAAAAGCGCCGCAATAAATTCGGAGAGATTTCCTTTTAAAGATTGGATGGTTGTTAAATCAGGGATTATTTGCCGCTGGTCACGGAGTAACCTGAAAATCTTGAGTGCTTCATCATTATCTGATGCCTCGAACGAAAAGTTGGTCTGGGTTAAATCAAATATAATATTAAATTGCACCGACGATTTTTTTGTCTGGGTAAATGGGTAACTCTGGGCATTAGCTTCCGATTTCACTTTGCCCAAACTTTTAATACGATTGTTAATTTTCAGTTTATAAGTATTAAAACTACTCGACACCAATTCTTTAATCTCCGATGCCTCAAAGATTACCGGAGTGGAAAATCGGACAATATTTTTTCTGATATCGATTTCAGTTATTGGGACTTGTTCTAATTTCATATTAATACTCTTTTAATATTAGATAAAGATATTTAACTTTATTTTTAAGCTCGTTAAGGGTAGAATTATTATTAACGACAAAATCGGTTATTTTTTCCATTTCTGACTCTTTCATTTGTTGGTTTAGACGGCTGTTCACTTCTTTTATATTATAACCACGTTTAGCCATTCGGACAACTTTTTGCTTATCGGGTGAAATAACTAATACCCGATAAGTAACCGGTATTTTCTTTCCCCAAAAGAAGAGTAACGCAGCATCGAGAATTTTTATCGTTCCATCGAACTTTCGTAACTCATGTTTTATCTGCCGAATTAACTCGGGATGGACAATCATATTTAATTGCTGAAGTGCTTTGCGATTATTAAATACAATTTTCCCTAACTTTTTACGGTCAATTTCGCCCTTATTATCAAGGACACCAGTACCAAATGCTTTTATTATCTTATCGTATACCGCTGACCGCTTTTCACTGACCGCATTCCGCTTATAAAGTTCCCAAGCAGTTTGGTCAGCATCAAGTAAATTTACGCGAACCCCATCTTTTTTACAAAGTTTACATAGCTCTTTTGCGACGGCGGTTTTGCCCGAACCAATATTTCCACCAATGCCGATGCTCAACATGTACAATTAGAAGATTTTAAGATTATTCTTTGTATAGTTTTACTAAAAGGGATGTATTATGTCCGCCAAATCCTAACGAGTTGGATAGAGCAGCTCGGATTGGGATTGCTCGGGTACCTTCTGGGACATAGTCTAAATCTAATTCCGGGTCAGGATTTTCTAAATTGATTGTCGGATGGACTTTCTGATGATAGAGCGAAAGGCACATCACAATAAATTCAATCGAGCCGGCGGCACCCAACGTATGACCAATCATTGATTTTGTTGAGTTGACTGCAATCTTTTTCGCCCGTTCGCCAAAGAGTCTTTTAATTGCCTGAGTCTCGGTTAAATCATTTAAATCAGTTGAAGTGCCGTGCGCATTAATATAGTCGATGTCATTCGTTGTCAATTTAGCTTCCTTTATTGCACAACGCATTGCTTCATAAGCGCCGGCGCCTTCCGGAGCGGGTGCGGTAATATGATAGCCGTCACCGGTTATACCATAACCGACAATCTCACAGTAAATTTTCGCATTGCGTTTTTTAGCGTGCTCTAATTCCTCTAAAATGACGATTCCCGACCCTTCGGCAATCACAAAGCCATCGCGGTCTTGGGAAAATGGGCGAGATGCTTTTTCTGGCGCATTGTTTCTTTTACTCAAAGCGCCCATATTAGCAAAACCGGATATACAGTAGGCACTGATTGGAGCTTCAGTGCCGCCAGCAACGATTATTTCTGCATCGCCTTCACCAATATGACGAAAACTATTACCAATTGCATTAGCCCCGGATGCACAAGCAGAAGTGGTGCAATAATTTGGCCCGCGTAACCCGTAATAGATTGAAATATTACCAGCAGCAATATCTGGAATCATCATCGGAATTAAGAGAGGCGAGACTCGATTTGGTCCTTTGGTTAAATATATTTCATGCTGTTTTTCCCAAGTTTCAATCCCACCCATTCCAGAACCAATTATCACACCAACTTTGTTCTTATCCTCATTATCAAATGCGAGCTTAGCATCAGTTATGGCATCAATCGCAGCCCACATTGCGAATTGAGAAAATCGGTCCATACGTCGAACTGCTTTTGGTTCTAATTTTTTAGTGGGGTCAAAATCTTTTACTTCACCGCCAAATTGGACAGCAAGATTAGATGGGTCAAACCTTGAGATTCTTGAGACACCCGACTTACCAGCTAATAGGTTATTCCAGAAAGTTTCAATATCAGTACCGAGCGCAGATACTATTCCTAAACCAGTTATGACAACACGTCTCATATCGATATTAAGATTTGAAGATTGGAAGATTGCAAGATTGAATAATTAGTCTTAGAATCTTTGAATCTGTAATCTTTCAATCTACTTTGGTTTTTGAGCAATTTTCTCTTCGAGATATTTCACCGCATCTGAAACTTTGGTGATTTTTGACGAATCCTCATCAGGGATTTCAACACCAAATTTTTCTTCAAATGCCATCACGAGCTCGACAATATCCAAAGAGTCGGCACCTAAATCTTCGACGAACGAAGCAGTATCGGTGACCTTTTCCGGTGTCACATGTAATTGCTCAATAATTATATTTTTTACATCATCAGCTAACGCCATTTTGCCTCCTGCTTGTTATTATTAGCATTATTAATTATTCTCGTGGTTATTTTACTAATGAATTTAATAAAGTCAAGAGAAAAATCTGTTATCTTCGAATCTTCAAATCGACCGTGCTGCCGATGAAAGTTTTTAGGCAAAAATATTTATTAACCACAGGTAAACACGGGTGAACACTGATAATATTCAAAAGTGACACGAAGTGTCATGTATAAGTCATTCCCGTGTAAACGGGAATCCAGACGTCGTCTCTGCGTAAGCTGAAGACTATATTGGACTGGATTCCTGCTCCCCGCTTTCGCGGGGACAAGTTTACCCCTGCGCAAGCAGGGGCAGGAATGACAGTTTATTCAGTCTGTCGTTCCCGTGAAAACGGGAATCCAGAGAAAACAGGGAAATACTGGATTCCTGCTTCCGCAGGAATGACAACCAATCTTTATTAGTGCTATTCGTGTTCTAAAATATAAAATTCAGGATTCAAGATTCCCATTCCAGATTCAACATTCAGTATTCAGAATTCGAATTTAATGTCCGCTTTTAGCAGAAATGAAATTAAAAACTTGACAATCAATGGGTTTTTGTTTATATTTCACCTAAATGAAACAAAAGGAGGATGTATGTATCCCGCTCTCCCAAAAACGTGGTATTATGTTTACTTGCTTAAGAGTAAGCAAACAAGCAGGATTTGCCCCGCCTTTCCAAAGGCGAGGGTTTATATTGGGTGTACGGGAGATTTAAGAAAAAGGATAAAAGAACATACTGATGGAAAAGTTTTCTCTACTAAGAAGATGCTTCCAATAGAACTTTTATATTATGAAGCTTATAAATCAAAAGATATCGCATATAAAAGAGAGAAAACTATAAAAGCATATGGAAATAGTTTAACAACAATTCTTACCCGTCTTAATATATATACCAAGAAAGGAGGGCGGGATGAATAAATATAAAATATTGTTTGTATTAGTAACTGCTTTCTGCTCGCTTATTCCTACTCTCTTATATTCGCAATTTGTCGATACTGCCTGGGTAAGAAGATATAATGGACCAGGAAATCATAACGATGGGGCTAACGCAATCGCAGTAGATAATTTGGGTAATGCTTATGTGACCGGATATAGTCGGCATGGGAATGCTGAAGGTTCAGAAGATTACGCAACAATTAAGTATAATTCAGCTGGAATTGAACAGTGGGTCGCAAGATATCATTTTATTTTTTGGGATTATGCATATGCTATAGCGATTGATGGACAAGGTAATGTGTATGTGACAGGTGAAAGTTATGGCTCAGGCACTTATTATGACTATGCGACAATCAAGTATAATTCTCAAGGAGTCCAGCAATGGGTAGCGAGATATAATGGACCTGGCAATAATGGACCTGATCGCGCTAATGCTATTGCGGTTGATTCACAAGGTAATGTTTATGTGACGGGTCAGAGCGATAATAATCCAAATATCGATACTTTTGATTATGACTATGTTACAATTAAATATAATTCGGCTGGAGTAGAACAATGGGTTCAGAGATATAATGGACCAGGAAATGATAATGATTGGGCTTATTCTCTTGCAGTAGATGGACAGGAAAATGTGTATGTGACAGGTGAAAGTTATGGCTCAGACACTTCTTTTGACTATGCGACAATCAAGTATAATTCGGCTGGAGTAGAACAGTGGGTTCAAAGATATAATGGTCCAGGACATAGTACTGATTATCCATATGCGATAGCGGTTGATGGTTCGGCAAATGTCTATGTGACAGGCTGGAGTTATGGTTCAGGCACTGGTGAGGACTATGCGACAATTAAATATATGCAGACAATGCCAGGGATAGAAGAAAACTGCTCACCACTTTCCGCTGACCACTTAACGCTTGAAGTATTTCCGAATCCGGCGAAATCATACTTGACTATCCGCTTTTCGCAGTCCGCTGACCGCTCAGATGTAAAGATATATGATGTGGCGGGTAATGTAGTAAAGGAGATTGCCAGGGTCCGAAACGAACAGCGCAATGACAGACCGGGCGAGTTCAAAGTTCCGCTTAAAGGAATAAATCCAGGTATATATTTCTTACAAGTTAATAATGAGACAGAAATAAAGAAATTAGTAATTACAAAATAGTGTAGTAAAATTAAATATTCACCAAATTTTCGACAGGATTAACAGGATTTTCCTCTGTGCTTTTCTCAGTGACTGAGTTCCTTTGTGGTTAATTTTTCTTTGGTTTTTTTCCGAGTGGATTGGTTAATACTCTGGTAAGTGATATGATAAATGTCGATTTCAATCCTCTGATATATTCCGTCTGATATTCTGTGATGTAATTCCTGCAAGATTCTTAATTATATGAGCAATTTTATGGTGTTTGATATTGTTAAATATACACTCAATTAAACGTTCAGCTAAACTCCTAATTTAAACCCGAAATGAAAGTCTTGTTTGCTTTAGAAGTGAATTTTGTACATAATGGAGGGGACAATACCCTCTTGTTAGTAAGAAAACAGTATAATAGTATACAGAACATAGGGTTAGATGAAATTTTTGCTTAATTTTTAGTATCTATACAGTTTACATTTTGGTCAAGTGCCAAATTGTCTACAAACTGACTTTTAAATTTTCCTATTAACATATTTGAACCCCCTCACCCCAACCCTCTCCCTCGAGGGGAGAGGAAAAAGGTGAGGGTGAAATAAACAGGGCTCTTAATAACACATTTTGTAGACATTTTAGTACACAATCAAGTTATTAGATTATACGGGTGCGACCTTACGGGATATTTTTATTCTCTTAGTTTGTCGGTTCGATTTTACCGACCGCAGTAAAGACTAAATAGGTTTTGGTTTTGATGCCGGAAAATATTTCCGAAGCAGCTTTTTCGTAAATTGCAAGTTGCTCCTTGTATTTTTGAATTACGTCTGGTAAGTCTTTCACCTGGATAGGGAAGGTTTTGTAATCGTAAATATTAATGATATTATCTTTTATTATTACTCGGTCGATACGTCCTGAAAAGCAGATTTTATTTTCTTTATACACAAATGGCAATTCAGCGTAACTATTTTCTTGTGGTTGAATAATTGATGCAATCTCGGATTTCTTAATTAGTTCAAATTGGTTTTTGATTTCAGTCAAAAGTTTTTCCTGAGTAGACGCTAATATATTTTTTATAATAAAGAGCCGTTTTGCTTCAGAGATAACCTCGTTAATTTCATTTTGTATTTTTCCTTTAGAAATCTTTTCAAAAATATTATGTAGAATATCTCCTAATGAGGTTAGTTCTGAACCATACCGGTGCCATTCAAAGGGCAATGAACGGGTTACCGCTTGCCATTCAAACTGCGGTTCCTCAACAATCGGCGCAATACTAATTTCCTTGACCAATGCGGTTTCTTCTTCGGTCGATTGAGCAGTAATTGGTTCTTTCGTGAGTTCGGATTCGGAAATAATCGAGAAGCCAGGAATTGTAATATCACTAAAACCAAAATTACCATCAGCCATCTGTTTTATATCTAATACTCGGTTTAACCATTGCAGAGCTGATTTGGGTTGCTTATCAATCTTATCCGGATTATAAACACCGGTCAGAAACAGAGCATCACGGGCACGAGTCACACCAACATAAAAGATACGCTTTTCCTCTTCAAGTTCTTTTGCTTGTTGCTCAATATATAATGGCGACAGCTTTCGCAAATTGGGATCGGGTTCATAGGAAACAAAAACATTATTTTCATCAACCTCATTAATAATTAATTGTGGTGTTTCGGGTCCTCTTTTATCAAATGGCAAGTCTAATCCGACTAAAAACACCACGGGAAATTGCAGTCCTTTGGCAGCGTGAATTGTCATCAGCTTAACTTCGTTTCGACCTTCAGTATTGACATTTGCCTTTGCTTCTTCTTCATTACGTTTCTTTTCAAAATAGTCACAAAGCATTAACGGGTGCGCACCTTGGTTTTCTAAATCTTCCACGATTCTTAAAAACTTCTTAATATTGACGGTCCGCTGACTTTCCCAAAATACCCGCCAGGCTTGTTGCGTATCAAGTATGTTTTCTAAGATTTCCGCAATTGAATGATAACCGACTAATGAGACCCATTCATTTATCTGTTCAATGAGCGTGTGATAACGGTTATGAGTTTTAGCATGTGCTTTTAAGCGGTCCCATAAAGAAATTTTATCATCCTCGCGAATTCCCTGGCTGACCATAAGAATTTCTTTCTCAGAAAGACCGAATAAAGGACTCTTTAAAATAATGTATAAATCAAGGTCTTGAGTTGTATCAGTCAAAAATTTAACTAACGAGCGCATAATAGCGATTTCCGGGCTATTGTAGAATCCAATCCCTTTAACGACGATAAACGGAATCTTATGTTTTCTTAATGCGTTCTCATAATTGATAAGATGAGTGCGTCGTCTAACTAGAATCGTAATATCTTCATATCGACATGTTTGGGCAGCCTCTTTGGTGTCATAAACGATTGGCGTATCAATCAATCTTAAGATTTTCTGTGCAACCAGCTCGCCATCTTTTTCGCGTGCTTCGGTTATTTTACCTTGAAGTGTTGCCAAGATAATTTGAACTATACCCGGTTTGTTATTTTCACGTTTTTTGTTAAAGGGTTTGTAGCGAGTAACCCATGCCGGCGCATCGTTCGATGCATCCATAATCTTAGGAAAGATGGCATTAGTGAAATCAATTATCGATTGGAGACTACGATAATTTTGTTCAACTTGTTTAATCTCAAGTTCAGCTGGCTTAAGTCTTGATTGTAAATGTGCTTTTGCTTTTTCAAATATCTCAGAATGGGCATTTCGAAATAAGTAAATCGATTGCTTATCATCGCCAACTAAATACATAGTTGGTTTAATTCCTCGTTCTCGTTTCGCACCGAAACCGGATAACCATTCTTCAGCTAATTTGGTGATAATTCCCCATTGTAAGAAACTGGTGTCCTGAAACTCATCAACCAAAATATGGTCGGTGTGTTCATCGAAGATATAAAGAATATTTAACCACTCTGGGTGGGTAGTTATCGCTTCATAAGTTTTTAATTCTAAATCCTGAAAGTCAACTTGACGGGTTAACTTTTTACGATTTTCGTATTCAGTGAGAAAACGCTTGTCGAACAAATCAAATATTCTCTTGAATCGTAGGTTGCTTGAAGTATTCTGAATAAACCGCCAGTATTTATACATCAATAAATACCAATTATGTTTTGCAGGATTTTTTACTTCGCTTCTCAAAACGTTTTGTTGTGTCAAAAAAGTATTTTTAACCAATTCAAGCCTAGATTTAATAACTTCAATTTCTGAAAAATCTTTCGGTAATTGAATTTGATAGTTAGGATTCAACTCTTTGGTTATAAGATTTTTATTAATATCCTCAACTAAGGATTCAAGCTCGGAAAGGTTTTTGAAAGGTATTTTGCCGCGTATAACAGATGAGCGTTTGTCGAATAAATTATCAAATAATTTTTTTAGATTTGGCCAGCCCTTAAATTTGTCTTGAACGATTAAATCCACTAATAATTCATAGTCGCCGGATCCTTTTTCTTTTTCAGCAATCGTCATCAGAGTATCGTGCATTGAATTATCCCAAATCGAATCCGGGTCAGCCAGAACTTCTAAGTCGGGTTGAAATCCCAATGGAATTGCAAATCGCTTCAAGAGGGACAGACAGAAAGAATCGATAGTCTGGATTCTAAGACGTAATGATTTTTCTTTAAGTGTTTGGTGCATTTCTGGGTCGCGATCTTTAAGAAGTTTGAAGATGCGTTCTTTCATTTCAGCCGCAGCTTTTTCGGTAAAGGTTATGGTAAGAATACGTTCGGGAGGAACTGAGTGTTTTAGCAAGTCGATGTATCGCTCGGCTAATTGCTGAGTTTTACCGGAACCGGCCGGCGATGAGACAATAGTACTTTTTAACATAGATTATTTCGCGCTGAACAGCGGAGTATCAGAATACAGGTTTTCCTGAACATCCTCAGTTCGCTTTTTCAATGTTAGTGGGCAGATTGCTCGGTAATCACAATATAGGCAATCCGCGGTACTGGCTAAAGGTAAATCAAAAATACCATTACGTATATAATAGACAAATCTCCTCGCATTTTGTAAGGCTGATTCGATTAATTTGGTTAAATCACCCTTTTGCGACGATATCCAATAAACTTTATTGTTAGCTAAAGAGTAAATCCCAGCATCGATAATTTCATACTTGGGTTTCTGCTTTTTTACCAGAAAGGCATAGATTGGCAATTGAAGATGCAATCCTTTTTCTACTTGTGATGCTGAAATAGACGTAACTTTGCCACTCTTATAATCTAAAATCCTAACAAGGTTAGTATTTTTTTGTCCGTCAATTCGGTCAATTCGACCAGAAAGTTTTATATCATTCGTAATTTTTTGGATATAACGCTGTTCGACATTGATAGGAAAATATCCTTGCTCGCGCATCTCCTGCTCGATTTTTACTAAATGGGGAGTACTATTTAAGAAAATTCTTCTGGTTACTTCTGCCCAAAATGGCGGTAGTTTTTCTTCTTGTAAAACAGCGGTCAAGGTTTTTTCTAATTCTAGTGTTAATCTTTCGATGGGCACAACTTGATTCCGATATAGTCTTTCTAATATACTATGAGCAACGGTTCCCCACATTTTCGCTTCGATTTCGTAGCGAGGTTCTTCCAAAGGAGAAAGTTCTAGTACTTTTTCTAAATAAAATCGATAAGGACAACGTGGATATTGTTCTAACATCGTCACTGAAAGTCTTCGACTGGGACCGAATTTCTTTTCGATTATCGCTTTGACCTGATTATCATTTTTGAAATTTACTTGTGCCATAAGAGAAGTTAAATCGACTTTATCCTTAGCACCGGTATCGCGTTGTTTTTGTTCTTCGGTAAAGATTATATTAAAGACAGGTGGATTTTTAGCATCACCGGTTAGAAACGGCGATGGCAGTAGCAATCGGTCATCGTGAGTATTATAATAGGAAAGAAATGTTTCAGTGCGAGCAGTATTTACTAAACGGAAATAATGGAAGCGGGCGCGAGCTAAATGCTTTTCTAATGAAGGTAAACCAAGCTTTTCTTTTAACCATTCTGGTAAAACCGGGTCATAGCGAGGTTCGCCAGGAAATTTATCCTCACTTAAACCACCAAAAAAGAGATGGTTACAATCCAATGCGCGGGTTTCTAAAAATTCCAAAATCGGCACACCTTTGATTTGTACTTCCGGGATGACTTTGTAATCGTCCAAAAGATACTCTAACAATCTTAAGAAATCAGTCGCATTATAGGTTACCCTTCCAAAGTCTGATTCGAAATTTTCTAAATTATCTAAGGCATTATAAAATTCACGTTTAATTTTTCGTGTTGCTTCATCATGTTCGGTTAATTCTTCGCACCATTTCAAATCAAACAAGAGTTGCTTTAACATGTTCGCATAACCGGTAAGGGTATTTTTCGGTTTACGGAGTTTATTGGCGAGAGCGATATAATTATTAACCTCTTCTTGAATCTGGGCAATAATCTCTTTTTCCTTTAATGAAACTTCTCGCTCATTTTCTAAAATCGCAACCGTCCGCGGAGCGAATCCATACCAATCACTAACATCTTTGATTACTGCTCCTTTTTTAGAATAATAACCTACCCATTCTTTTGTCATCGGTGAAAATAGTTTGAAATAAGGTGAGGACACAACCGAAACCGTTGAGAGCCGTGGATAGTCACTATAAATTGAGCGTAACAATTCCAACATGGCAATAACTGGTTGATACTTACTTAAGCTTTTAGTCAGATAAATCGAGTGGGGGATACCGTATTTATTAAAAATACGATGAACTAATGTATCATATTCATTAAGCTGACTAAAGGTAACGATAGTGCGATTTAAAGATAATTTTTCTTCTATAAATTGTTGTTTGATGCAAGAAGCGATTGTTTCAACCTCTTCTTCAATTGATGGACAAATATAATACGAAGGGTCTTTACGAATATCAGGTAAATCAGGAAGTTGTTCTTCTTCTAAAATATTTAAGCCACGCAAGAATGTCAAAAATTCCTGAGGTAAAGCATATTTTTCAGGCGTTCGGGAATCATAGAATGACACGGCATATACTTTTTCAGATTTTTCAATCATTTGGCAAACAACACTTTCGTCTAATTTAGTTAAGTCATAGAAGAAACCATCTAACAATAGTGTTTTAATGCTAATTCGGTCTTTGATTGTCGATATAGTCTCATTGGTAATATCTTCGGCATCCATCCAGTTATTCTGTTTAAGTATTTTGCTATATTTTACAAATAGGTCAATCGCTTCTAGTATTTGCTTTTCGACTTCATCATATCCAAATGGACCTTTTGTGTTTAGTTGAGCAAGGATTTTGGTTTTTAACTCTTTTGTCGTTATATCGGGTCGATACTGTTTTATTTCACGAATGAACTCACCTAATGCTTTAGCATAACCGATAGTGATTTTGGGGTTTAGTTTCTGAATCAGCAATGGCTTGATGTAATTGGATAATTCTTTCTTAGTTTGAGAATATTCCTCGAAAACCTCGGAGGTAAATTGTTTAATCGTCGAGAAATGTGGTGTGATAAATGCTTTTGATTTTATTAATTTAGAAAATGTTAGCTGGGCATCGCGGATTTTTCTAGGGGTTGGACCGATATAAAGAATTTCGGAAAAATTATTGCCGGAAATTCGTTCAATTGCTTTTTGGAATAGAAACTCGGTTGAACCTTGTTTCCCAAATGGGACAAGAAAGATTTTACCTTTCATTTCAATAAATTATCGCACTTAACAATATTATTATTTAGGAAATTATTATCGCTCTTGAAACGTTACTATTTTTTTGCTTTGCGACGGTCTATTTGTTTTTTCCGTCTTAGCTTAAATAGGAACTGTTTTCTTTTGTGTTTACTTTTTGACCTTGGCATATTCTCCTATTCAATTACTTTGTATACTATATCATTTTCATGGGCATGAGCGATTACTTTTGTTCCGATTGATTGTCCAATTTCCGCTTTTAGAACATTTTGATGTTCGATTTGCATTGAATCAACTTTTTGAGTAAAATCAGATGTATGACCCTTAACATGAATCGTTTCACCAACCGATAAAGTTTCATCGGTCAGTTCTATGATTGCTACGCTGATTTTACCAAAATAATGAGTTACTTTGCCGAGTTTCTTTTCGGTCATTTTTACCTCCTTTACCCCGTGAGATAAAACTTAATTCGATTTTTTATATATCGTTTTCCCCACGCGGTTTTTAAATATTTTTCTCTATATGTAGCATCATATTTATTTAAACAGGCTTCGTAATATACTAATTTTAATGGTCTTCTCGACATTGTAGATATTACTTTTCCTTGTTCGTGCTCTTCAAATCTCTTTTTTAAGTTGCCAGTATAACCAACATAGAAGTGCTTATCTCTGATACTTTTTAAAATATATACATAGTACATTTTACGTTCCCTTATCTCACGGGGTCATGGATAAACTTTTTCTAACATTCTTGGATAAGGGATTGTTTCGCGAACATGAGGCAGAGCACAAATCCAAGCGAGAGTTCGTTCAACTCCTAAACCGAAACCGGAATGGGGGAATGTGCCATAACGCCTGACATCTAAATACCATTCGAACGCCTGCTTTGGTAATTTATGTTCTTTGATTCTTTTCTCTAAAGTCTTTAAATCATCTTCGCGCTGTCCACCGCCGACAATTTCACCATAACCTTCAGATGCTAAAATATCAGCACCGAGCGCTAATCGGTCGTCATTCGGGTCCCGTTTCATATAGAACGCTTTACACTCGGCTGGATAACGATGGATTACTAAGGGTTTATCGTACAAGTTAGATAACACAGTTTCCTCATCACCACCAAAATCATCACCCCATTTTACCGCTTTACCGGCTTGATTAAGTTTCTCAACCGCTTCGGCATAAGTAATTCGCGGGAATGGTTTTTTAATCTTTTCTAACTTTGATATGTCCCGCTCTAAAACTTTGAACTGCTCCGGACATTTTGTCAGAACTCTTTCGATAATATAACTGATAAAATCCTCACCTAAAATTATAATATCATCTAAATCAGCAAATGCCACTTCAGGTTCAATCATCCAAAATTCAGTCAGATGGCGACGGGTCTTTGACTTCTCGGCACGGAAAGTCGGTCCGAAACAATAGACTTTATTAAAAGCAGCGGCATCAGGTTCATTATATAACTGCCCGGATTGCGTCAGATAAGTTTTTTCACCAAAGTACTCAACTTCAAAAAGAGTAGTCGTGCCTTCGACTGCGGCAGGTGTTAAAATCGGCGTATCAACTAAAATGAATCCTTGATTGTCAAAGAAATCACGCATTGCCTTTATTAGTTGAGCGCGGATAAGAATTATCGCATGCTGGCGTCGGGAACGAAGCCATAGGTGACGATTACTCATCAGGAAATCAATGCCGTGTTCTTTCGGTGATATCGGATAATTATCTGCCATCTGGATCAGTTTTAAATCAGTTGCGATTAATTCATAACCACCGGGTGCACGTTCGTCTTTTCTAACCGTACCGGTAACATAAAGTGAAGACTCCTGAGTGATTTTATCGGCTAAATCAAATACTTCAGGGGAGACGTCTTTCTGAGAGAAGACGCATTGAGTAATACCAGTGCCATCACGAACTAAAACAAAGCGGATTTTACCGGACGACCGTTTGTTATAGGCCCAACCAGCAAGCGTAACACTCTTGCCGTCATGTTTAGAGATATCGCTTATAAGCACGATTTTATTTTAGTAGTAATTATCGAAATGTCAACAGATTGTTTTCACCACGAATAGACACGAATCAACACGAATATTCACGAATAAGAATATTTTTATTGTCATTGCGCTGTTGTCAAAGACAACCCTGGCAATCTTACATCATTGATGACAAGAGTTTCATCGTTTCTAATAATTATATTTCTGTGTTAACCTGTGTTCATCTGTGGTTAAAATGTTTTTCCTTGACTTCCTTGACAAACTTCCTTTTTTCTCACATAATAGCAAAGTTATGAACCCCGTTAAAAATAATATGAAAAGTTATAGAAAAATTGTAACTAATAGAATTACCAATAAAATAACAAAAATTTCTAACGGGGCGAAGATAAAACAGATAGGGGAAGCTTCTTCATATATGTCTGGCACAACTATTGCACAGACAGATAGACAGACAGACAGACAGACAGACAGACAGACCTAGTTCCTTTTTACCCCAAAAAGCATTTAATAAATATTTTAAACCTAGTTTGTAAAGGGAGGTAATATGAAACATATATTATTAAGTCTTATATTAGTGATGCTAGTAGTCATTATTGGTTGTCACAAGAATAAACCACCAGACACACCGACAATAACGGGTTCGACTACTGGTAATACAAATGTAACATTAACTTTTGACGTTCAAAGCACAGACCCCGATAAAGATGATATTTCTTACAAACTAAGTTGGGGTGATGGTACAACTGCAGATTGGTCAGCTTACTTTCCGAGTGGTCAATCTATCCCCAAAATTCACGCTTTTTCAAACCCGGGCAATTATAGCATTATGGCGAAGGCAAAGGATATAAAAGAACAAGAATCAGATTGGTCTTCGGCATACCAGGTATCAATTTCGTCACGAGCACCAAATACTCCGTCCACTCCTGATGGTCCATCTTCAGGTGATATAAATACATCATATTCTTTTTCTTCAAGCACGACTGACCCAGATGGCGATAGTATAGCAATACGCTTTGACTGGGGTAATGGAACTATTTCTTCATGGAGTAGTTATATGCCAAGTGGAACTATCGTATCAATGAGCTACTCCTATCCAAATACTGGCACTTATGATATCAAAGCACAGGCAAAAGATAATTATGGTAGTATGAGCGTATGGTCATCACCACATTCTATAACTATGTACGGGTGGGTGACGATGTTATACGAGGGTTTTGAAGGAGCATTTCCGGGTACAACATGGACATTATATGGGTCTCCGACATGGGATGATGAAAGTTATCGGCACAATCAAGGTTATTGGAGTGGTTGGTGTGCTGGTTCGACGCTTACCCCACCGGGACCATATACATCGAACATGAATGCTTGGATGATTTATGGTCCATTTTCATTAACAGACGCCAGCTATGCTTACTTTTCATTCTACCGCTGGCTAAACTCCGAATCGGGATATGATTTCTTATTTTGGGGGGCGTCTATTAATGGAACAAATTTTTATGGCAATTTCCTATCAGGTAATTATTCATCTTGGAATCTTGACGGACTTGACCTTACAAATGTTCCTACGCTTGGAAATCTGTGTGGTCAACCGTACGTATGGATTGGTTTTAAATTTAGTAGCGATGCGACTTTTCAGTATGAAGGTGCTTATCTAGATGACATTGGTCTTGCAAAATACACAGGATCTAAAGCACTGGGTAAGTCTGAACAAGTTCATAAATTTACAAATGCACCGTCTGAACAAACCATTGAGAAAACAATGCTGCAAGGGAAATAATAAAGAGAAAAGGATAATTTAATGCCTAACATAAAAGAACATTTATTATTTGATGTCATTTTGAAATGGGAAGGGATAATCTCAGACAAAACTAAAACCGAGAAGGTTCACAATTTTATTGATGAGAGAATACCACGACATCACTATGACTTAGATGACGATTTAA
>Ga0315274_10001537_pt1 | contig 35455 bp, 30 predicted proteins | sample YL17G02_20_MG_FD_203700 | JGI IMG/M metagenome (GOLD analysis project Ga0315274, IMG submission 203700) | Sediment microbial communities from Yellowstone Lake, YNP, Wyoming, USA - YL17G02_20 | ecosystem: Environmental > Aquatic > Freshwater > Lake > Sediment | place: USA: Wyoming | collected...
GTTGGCGTATGCTTCTCGCGCATTCTGCCGATTTGTGTATAATTGTAAATGATGAATTGGCAATACACACCTCTCGTGCTTCCCTTGTTTGTTACAGCGGCGATCTCGGTCGGGCTCGCTCTCTACGCCTGGGGACATCGTCTGGCTGTGGGGGCAGCAGCGTTTGCCCTGCTGATGCTGGCCGTTGCCGAGTGGGCGCTGGTGTACGCGCTGCGACTGGGAGGCACCGACTTGCCCACCCAGGTTTTTTGGGCCAAGGTCCGTTACCTGGGCATTGTCGTCGTGCCGACGGCGTGGCTGGTGTTTGTACTGCAATACACGGGCCGGGAGGAATGGCTGACGCGCCGCAACCTGGCGCTGCTGATCGTCGAGCCGTTGATCACCCTGGCGCTGGTCTGGACCAACGAAGCCCACCATCTGATCTGGAGCCAGATCCGGCTGGAACCGGTGGGGTCATTGCTGATGTGGAATGCGGCCCATGGCGTGGGGTTCTGGATTCACGCAGCATATACCTACCTGCTGTTGCTGTTCAGCGTGTCTCTGCTCATTCAGGCGCTCATTCGTTCGCCGGGCCTGTACCGCGTTCAGGCTGGCATCTTGCTGATCGGTGCACTGGTGCCGTTGATCGGGGACGTGTTATCTACCTGTGGCCTGGTCTCATTTCCCCTGGACCTGACTCCGTTTGCCTTTACCGTAACGGGCCTGGCGGTGGCCTGGGGTATCTTCCGCTTCCGGCTGTTCGACATCGTGCCGGTCGCGCACAGCGCAGTTGTACATGGTATTGACGCGGGTGTGCTCGTGCTCGATATGCAAAACCGCGTGGTGGAAATTAACCCCGTTGCACAAACGGTCTTTGGCCATTCGGCCTCAGAGGTGGTGGGACAGCCGGTTTCTCGGCTGCTGGTGGATAGACCAGACCTGCTCGAGCGTTATCGGGATGTAACCGAGGCACAGGCTGAGATCACGCTGGGGGAAGGGAAGACCTTGCACAACTACGAACTGCGCATCTCCCCCCTCAATGACCCGCGTGGCCACCTGAGAGGCCGGCTGATTGTCTTACACGACATCACAGAGCGTAAACGGACCGAAGCGAGCCTGGTGGCCCAGAAGCAATGGTTCGAAAGCCTGGTGGCCATGGCGCGCGCCATGGCGAAACATCCATCGCTGGAGGCCACGCTACAGAGTGCGCTGAACATGGCCGCCACGCTCACGAAGGCCGAACATGGCAGTATGTTTCTGCTGGACGGCACCGGTGTCGTGACACGCGGTGAGGCAGTGCCGGTGCACAAGCAGGACATGACGACTGTGGTGGGGAGCAAACTGGGCGGCTGGGTCGTCCAAAACCGCCAGCCCGCACTCGTCTACGACACGACGCGCGACGACCGCTGGCAGGAGTCGCCCGATGCATCGTATGCAACCCGCTCGGCCCTGGCTATCCCCATCGTGAGCGGGTCAGCCGTGCTGGGTGTCCTCACGCTCACCCATGCGGAGACCAATCACTTCAGCACCGAAGACGCCTACCTGATCCAGGCCGCCGCCGACCAGATGACGCTGGCCCTGCGCAACGCCCAGATGTACGACGAGCAGCGTCGCCTGGCCGACCGCCAGACCACGCTTTACGAAGCCCTCCGCACGGTGGGCGAGCACCTCGACCCGGATGCGATCGCACACGCCGCGGTGGAAGCCGTCGCCCGGCTGACAGGCTGGCCCGCTGTGGCTATTTTCATGCTCGATGATGCTGGAACCAACCTGGTTGTCCGGGCTGTGGCCGGCGAACTGTCCTTGACCGAGGGTTGGCACCTCCCCGTTGACCAAGGTATCGTGGGACGGGCCTTCCGCACAATTCAGACCCAGCACGTGCCCGACGTGCGCGCCGATCCCGATTACATAGATAGCCACCCGGCCCTCCGTGGTGAGTTGACTGTCCCGTTGCGGCGTGGTGAGCGTTTGTTAGGCATGCTCGACGCGGAAAGCGACCAGGTGGCCGCTTTTAGCGCGGACGACATTCTGTTGGCAGAGTCCCTCGCCGAAGCCATTGCATTGGCACTCGACAACGCCCGGCTGTATGCCGAGACGCGCCGGTATGCCTCCGACTTGAGCGCGCTGTACACCTTCGCCCGGGCGATCAGCCGGTCGTTGGTGCTGGACGATGTGCTCTCAGAAACGCTGCATTCGGCGCTGACCGCGCTCGATTTTGACGCTGGCCTGATCGTCCTGGCCGACCCGCACGATGGCCATCTATACCTGGCGGCTGAGCGGGATATGCCACCGGCTGCGTCCGGCCGGTTGCGACAGGATGGTTTGGCCGGCACACTGTGTGCGTACGTCCATCGCCAGGGTGAGGCTGTGGCGGTGGGCGATGTCGAACAAGAGTTGGCGCTGGTAGACGAACTTGAGAAACAGGCACCGTTGACCGTCAGCGAGATGAGAGCTCTGGGGATGCGTGCCTACTCGGGTATCCCTCTGTTGCACCAGGACCGCTCGCTTGGCACCTTGAGCCTGTTTTCCCGCCAGCCACGTACACTCTCGGCCGAGGATCGAGGGCTGCAAACCGCCATCGGCCGCCAAATCGCCACGGCTGTGACGAACGCCCAACTGTTCCAGGCCATCGCAGATGAACGCAGCCGCTTACAGTCGCTGATCGAATCCAGCCGCGATGGCATCATTCTGGTCAGCATGGACAGGCGTATCCTGGTCGTGAATGCTCCTGCGCTGGCCCTCTTGCGCCTGACGGGCCAGCCCGAGAACTGGGTCAACCAGTCCATCCAGGACGTCATGGCCGCGATCAAGCGCTATGCCCCAGGCATCGTGCAGACCATCTTGACCGAAATGCATCGCGTGCAGGTCGGGGACGAGTTGCCTGGAGAAGGCGAAGGCGAGGTAGCCCCACGTACGATTCACTGGTTGAACCTGCCCGTGATGGCCGGTATGACACCGCTGGGCCGCTTGCTGGTCTTGCGAGACGTGACCGAAGAGCGAATGCTGGAAAGAATGCGCGACGATCTGGTCCATGCGATGGTGCACGATCTGCGCAATCCGCTTGCCTCCATCTCGGGTGCTCTGTCGTTCCTGGAAGAGGACATCGCCGCTACCCTCTCGCCCACCCAACGTGAACTATGGGACATTGCTCAACGCAGCACAAAGGGCATGCTGGAACTGGTCAAGGCGATTCTGGAGATCAGCCGATTGGAGAGCCGGCAGATACCACTGGAGCATACGCTGATATCGCTGGCCGATCTCATCACCGGCGCGCTGGATTCGCAGTTGCCGCTGGCGGCCGAAAAGGGTCTGCGCCTGGAAAGCGACGTGCCGTCTACTTTGCCCCCAGCCTGGGCCGATGCAGGACTGATCGAGCGCGTGTTGGCTAACCTGCTCAGCAATGCCATCAAGTTCACCCCGGCCGGCGGTGTGGTGCGGGTGACAGCCAGAACCGATACGTCAGAGCAGCCCGTGATCCTCGTTTCCGTCAGCGATACGGGTCCAGGCATCCCACGCGAGGTTCAAGACCGGTTGTTCCAAAAGTTCGTCACCGGCCAGCAAGAAGGACGTGGGAGTGGGCTGGGGCTGGCCTTCTGCAAGATGGTCTTGGAGGCGCACGGCGAACGCATCTGGGTAGAAAGCACCTCCAAGCGCGGCACGACGTTCACCTTTACCTTGCCGCTGCCCCCGGCGATGAGTTCACAGCATGCGTAATTCGTAATTCAAGGGGCATCACTCTGAGCGAGGGCAGGAGATTCTTCGCTTCGCTCAGAATGACGGGGGCGGAAGGTGAAAAGTGCCCACGGGAATGACGCCCCGCGGCAGCCCGCACTCGTGTGCCAGGCGGGCGTCTCGAAGCCGTACCATCCATTCTCCTGCATGTCCCAGCGCGGCGGACGCCAGCGCGACGTGGGCCATCACGATACCCCCGTCTATCGGCGCAAGGCGTGTCAGTACCAGCGTCACGTGGTCTGGGCCGACGATGAAGCGCCACGGCTGGCGGTTGACGGCCGAGGGAGCCAGCCGGGCATACTCCAGCACGGCAACCAGCGCCGGGTCGGCCTCTTCCGGTGACCAGCGCTCCCCCCAGTGCCTGGAGAAGACGATTTCCGTCAAAGGTTTGCGCCGATGAGCACTGACCAGCCGGCGCACGGTGCGATTGTGGAAACGCCCCCAGCGTCCCTGCGCAGGGTAGCCCAGCGCACAGACTGCCGCAGCCACCTCCCCCGGTGCCAGGTCCACAGCGGCCCCGGCGCGCCGCGCGTCGTAGGAGGCAGCGATCCAGCAGGTGCCCAATCCCAGCCGGGTCGCCTCCAGCACTACCTGCTCCAACACGTACCCCAGGTCGAGCCGGGCCAGGTCGCTTTCCTCAGGCATCACGCCCACCAAAAGGTGCGGTGGGTTCTGGATTAACCCGTAGGAGCCGATCATGGTGGTGAGGATACGCCGCGTCCGCTCCACGCCGCTGACCAGCACGATGCGCGGTGAAACGTCGGTCAGTCGGTCGGCTGTGCCGGACAGTGCCAGCAATTGCTCAAGCAAGAGGGGCTCTATCAGACGGTCTCCGTAACTGCGCACGCTCACCCGCTGCCGGATCGCGGCCAGGATGCCCAGTTCCCCCGCTTCATCCGGTTGCTTCATCCGCGACGCCCCCTTCATTCGCCAGCACGGCCTTCAGTGCTGCAACCGCAACCTCGAGCATGCCGTCGTCCGGTTCGCGCGTCGTCAGCCGCTGGAGTGCCAGGTTCGGCGCAATCAGCACGCGTGCCCAGGGCCGGTTGGCCACGCGGGCGGTCAGGCGGATGAATTCGTAGGCCACCCCGGCGATGACCGGCAGCAACACGAGCCGGCTGACCAGGCGCCAGATCAAGGGCGGCCGGCCGAAAGGGGCAAAGATCAGCACCGTCAACACGACCAGCGTCAGGAGAAAGGCTGTGCCACAACGCGTGTGGGCTGTCGAGAAGGGGCGCACGCCGTCCACGGTCAATGGTGCTCCTGCTTCGTAGGCATTGACCGTCTTGTGTTCCGCGCCGTGATAGGCGAACACCCGCCGTATGTCGGGCAGAAACCCGACGGTCCAGATGTAGCCCACGATCAAGAGCAGCCGCACGACGCCTTCCAGCAGGCTGCTGAGCCACTCCGAAGGGATGTAGGGAGCAAGCAACCCTACCAGGAACGAGGGCAGCAACATAAAGAGCCCCACACCCAAGCCGACTCCCACCACCACGGTGCCCCAACTGACGGGGCCCGCGAGCGAGACTTCCTCGCCGGCTGCCACGTCGGCGCTCATCATGAGCGCCTTCGTCCCCAGCCCGAGCGCATCCCACAGCATCACCAGCCCGCGCACGAACGGGATGCGGCTGATGGGGCCCTGGTAGAGCGCCGCGTTGAGCGGTTCCGTCTTTACGACGACGTGACCCTGGGGGTGGCGCAGCGCGACCGCCATCGTGCGCGATCCACGCATCATCACCCCTTCGATGACCGCCTGCCCTCCATAACTAAATGGTTTACTCATCACCAGCCTTCCAAATATCTGGCCCAGGTGCCGTTGCCCGCCACGTAGCGCCCAAAGAGATACTGTGCCGTAGGACGGGGCTCGAAAGGCTGGTGCAACAGGCGCATCCTGGCCTCTGCCAGCGTCCGCCCACCTTTGCGCCGGTTGCATTGCGGACAGGCCGCCACCAGATTCTCCCACGAGTGCTCCCCGCCCCGGTGGCGAGGTACGACGTGGTCTATCGTCAATTGGCTCGACTCTTGCCCACAGTACTGGCAGCGGTACTCGTCCCGGCGCAGGACCTCCCGCTTGCATAGCCGCACGCGGGGACGCGGCCGGTGCACGACGCCGACCAGGCGGATGACGGCTGGACGCTCGTAGGTGCGGGAAACGGTGCGGATAAACCCCCGCCCGTTCTCCATCACCGTGGCTTTGCCCGCCATGAGCAGCCCCATAGCCCGTTTCGTGTTGCACACGTGGATCGGCTCATAATTGCCGTTGAGCACAAGAACAGGTTGATTCATGTGTCGCTCTGTTCGGCGTCGGATTGCACCTCATACGGGGTACGCTGCTCTGCCACCACTGGTACTGCTGCCGCTGCGACCGACTCCCACATCTCCCCGACCGTTTCTCTGTCCTCCAGCGGGCCGTCCGGCTTTCCGCCATCCAAATACCACCACCAGTACTCCTCCGGCTCAAATCGCCAGATGTGCTTGTAGAGTTCCAGTTCATTCACCAGGTAGTCGGTGTGGGCGCGCAACGTGGCGTCCAGTCCCTCGATCTCGGCCAGCGTAGCCGGGTCCACATTCTCCCGCCCCAACTGTTCCAGCGCCCATCCCACCCCGTCACGGTAGCTCAGATACGCGACAAATTCCATCAGGTCCCAGGCATGCAACTGTGCCACCAGTCTGCGATAGAAGTTCATGCAGACCTCCAGTTCCTTTCTGGGATCCTCAAAGTCTGGCTCGTAAACGTACACCTCACCACCTCACACCGACGAATAGATGCGTCTGTTCACCCCATCGTTCGCAATAGTGTTTTCTGGCCCTGGGTCTCATACAATGAATGATCTCCCTGGTCAGTGGATCGTAGACCACCAATACATTGCTCAGAACCCACTTCTGGAATGGCAACCTGTGGGTGTAGAACCCCCACACCAGCCGATCGCGGTATCCGTAAACGCATAGTTCAACATAAGAGTACCCGGCAACTACTGCTGGCAGTCGCCCAAACTCTTGCTCAGTCAGAGACCGGTGCATGTCTCTGGCAGCACGCCAGTCACCGGCGTGCTGGGTGATTTCATGTTGCCAGTGATTCCACTGCCCTGCTTCCGCTGATTCCAGCAGCGCAGTGACCATCTCTTCCGGTGTAGGATGCAGAATGTCCACGGATAGCCTACTAACGAGTATAGCACACCTGATTTAAGTCGTCAAAGACCTGCTGGCCCTTTCCTCCCACAGCCGTGCCAGCCGCCGGTACTTTACCGCCTCGTAGTAGGCCATCAGCAGGCTCAGCCGCAGCCCGTGCCACCCGTCGCGCATTCCCCGCAGCGTCACGAAGCGCCACCAGAACTGGCGCATGGCCTGGCGATACGGCGTGTAGAAACGTGGACGGGCTCCCTGCTGGAGGAGAATCCCGGCGTCGTAGTCAGTGTACTTTTCCTGGCGCGCGATAAAGTCGGCCAGGTCGGCGTAGTTGTAATGGATCAGGGGATTCTGCAGGTGCCCCTCTGGCCCATCCACCACTGCGACCTCGTGCACCGGGCGCTGCCAGCGGGCGTACCCCTGCCGGACCAGGCGCAGTTGGTAGTCCGGGTACCAGCCCGCCCCCAACGTCAGCCGGCCGAAGATATAGTTGTGGCGCGGCACCCACCAGGCCACCTCCGCCCGGCCTCCTGCCGTCACCGCCCGCACCTCCGCCGCCAACTCCGGTGTGGCCCGCTCGTCGGCGTCCACGAAGAAAATCCACTCCGCCTTCACCCGCTCCAATGCGGCGTTGCGCTGCTGGGCATAGTTCTCGAAGGGATGCTGGAACACCACTGCTCCCGCCTCTCGGGCCAGGTCCAATGTCCTGTCGGTGCTGAAGGAGTCGAAGACCACCCGCTGGTCCGCCCACGCCAGGCTCTCCAGGCACGCCGCGACGTTCCGTTCCTCGTTCAGCGTGAGGACGATGGCGGTGAGGGGGGGGGCCGGTAGGTTGGTAGGCTGGTAGGTTGGTAGATTGGTCATAGGGACAATACGGTCTGATAGGGCTCCAGGTGCGCAGCCAGTTCGGCTGCGTTGATCTGGCCCCGGCGGCAGGCCATGCGAGCCTGGTGTATCTTCCAGTACATCCCCAGCCGCACGAGCCTGCGAGCCAGGTGGCGCTTCAGCGGTGCGTAGTGCCTGTCGTAGAGCCGCAGGCGGCTACGCCACAGTGCGACAAATGCAGCGGCACGCACCTGTTCCGTGCTCCTTCCGGCGTGGTGCACGACCTGAGCAGCCGGTACACATAGCGCACGCCAGCCGGCCTTGCGCATGCGCCAGCACCAGTCAATCTCTTCACAGTACATCCAGAAACCCTCGTCCAGCAGGCCCACGTCGGCGATGGTCTCCGCCCGCACCATCATCGCCGCTCCCAGCGGATGATCTACCGGGAAGGGGCTTTCCCCCTCGTAGAGGTGGCGCGGGTAGCGGCCGTTGAGCGGCGAGTCGTAGAGGCGCGGGGGCAGGTAAAACAGGTCGAAGGCCAGTTGGATCAGGCCTGGAAAACGGAAGGCACCCTGCTGAAGGGCGCCATCGGCGTAGAGCAACTTCGCCCCGGCCACGCCGGCCTGGGGGTTGGCCTCCAGCGCTGCCAGGAGCGCTGCTGTGGCCCCGGGCTGTACCTCGGTGTCGGGGTTCAGCAGCCAGATGGTCGGCGTGTTGCGTGTTGCGTGTTGCGTGAGGATGGCTCTGAGCGCCAGGTTGTTGCCGGCGGCGAAGCCGAGGTTCTCGTGGCTGACGAGGAGGTGCGTGGTAGGGAACGTTTGGGCCACCATCTCCGGCGTGCCGTCGGTGGAACCGTTGTCCACCACCCAGACCTGGGCCTCCAGGCCTGAGCGGTCCAGGTCCTCGAAGAGGGAACGCAGGCAAGACCCCAACAGGTCCCGCACGTTCCAACTGACGATCACGACAGCCAGAGCGGACGATGGGTGCATTCAAACGGCCATTCTCGATAATTTGTGGATACAGCTAGCATAGTCTGGGAAGCCCATTTTGTCAAGCGGGTCTTTTCCCCTCCCCCGCAGGGAGGGGTAGGGGGAGGGTGGATATCACGACAGTACGTGCCTCCCACCCTCACCCCAGCCCTCTCCCTGGGAGGGAGAGGGAGCGGGACTTGTGACCGCTTGCCCAGGGAGCCTGGCGCAGCAGTGACCACACCCTCGCCGTAGGCAGGGGCTTTATGCTTGACTTGCCCGACGATAGCACATATAATACTCACTACGTGAATATTCACTTTGTGGGTAACAGGGAGAACACAGGATGAGCGATCGCAAACGACTGCCGATGGAACAGGCCCTCCTGGGGCTCCTGATGCCGGGGCCGCTGCACGGGTACGACCTGCACCGGCGCGTCGAGGCAGAACTGGGCTGGATCTGGACCATGGGCCTCAGCAACGTCTACGCTGCCTTGAAACGGCTCGAACAGGCCGGCCTGGTTGCATCCACCCTCAACTCCCAGGAGAACCGCCCGCCCCGCAAGGTCTACCGGACCACGCCCGCCGGGGAGAAGAGTTTCCTGGAATGGGTGCGGCGTTCCGTGCCCACCATCCGCGACATGCGCGTGGAATTTCCCGCCAAACTCTACTTCTTCCACGCCCTGGGTTTAGACGGGGTCGAGGAACTGCTCGCGGCTCAGGAGGCGATTTGCCGGGAACGGGTCGCCCAGTTGGAACAGCGTATGGCCCAATGTAGCCCGCACGACTTTGACCGGTTGGTATTTGACTTTCGCCGCCGCCAGATCGAAGCGATCCTGGCGTGGCTCGATGCCTGCCGGCAGGAGGCTGCGTTATGATCGAGGTGCGCGGGCTGGACGTGCGCTACGCGGAGTCCCACGCGCTGCGAGGCGTAGACCTCTCTATCGCGCCCGGCTCCTTCGTCCTGATCGGCGGGCCGTCCGGCGGCGGCAAGAGCACGCTGGCCCACGCGCTGATGGGGCTGCTCCCTCAGACCATCCCGGCCGAAGTGCAGGGGCACGTTGCAATTGCAGGGCTGGACCCACAGCGGCACAGCGTGGCGCAACTGGCCACGCGGGTCGGGCTGGTGTTCCAGAACCCGGCCACACAACTGTTCACCGCGACGGTGGAAGAGGAAGTGGCCTTTGGCGCGCGCAACCTCGGGCTCCCGCCGGAGGAGATTGCGGCCCGCGTACAGTTCGCGCTCGAAGCGGCGGGATGCACTCACCTGCAGTATCGCGCAGTGCGCCACCTTTCGAGCGGCGAGCAGCAGCGGGTGGCCATCGCCGCCGTCTTAGGCATGCGCCCCACCGTCCTGATCCTGGACGAACCCACGGCGAACCTGGACGTGGAGGGAGTACGGCTGCTCGTGCAGACGTTGCTCCGGCTACATCGCCAGTTTCAGGTCACGCTCGTCGTCGTCGAACACCGGCTGGCCCCCTTCCTGCCCCATGCCGGCCGGCTGGTCTGGCTTGTGGATGGCCGCGTCGTTGCCGACGGTCCTCCCTTCCAGACCTTGGCGCGGGTGGAGCCCTCACCTCACCCCCTGGCCCCGTCCCCTCTCCCAATGCTTGCCCTGAGCGAAGCCGAAGGGTTGGGAGAGGGGAGGGGGAACGGGGGAGGGGTGAGAGCCTCCAGTTCCCTCGTCGCGCTCCAGCGCGTCACAGCTGGCTACGACGGCCGCCCGGTGCTCGAAGACTGTTCGCTCGTGCTGCACCGGGGGGACCTGGCGGCGTTGGTGGGGCCAAACGGGGCAGGCAAGACGACGCTGGCGCGCGTGTTGGCCGGCCTCCTGCGCCCTCGCCGCGGCCGGGTCACCTGGTACACCGACGGGCCAGGTCAACGTGTGGGACTTGTACAACAGAACCCCCTCCACCAATTGGTGTGCGACACGGTGGAGGAAGAAGTCTGGTTCGGTCCGCGCAATATGGGAGCGAAGTGGGCTGGGCGGATGGGGGCGGAGGTAGAGACAGTACTGGCCCAAACTGGCCTGCACCTGTTGCGCCACCGGCCCACGCACGCGCTCAGCGTCGGGCAGCAGCAGCGTACCGCGCTGGCCGCCACGCTGAGCCTGTGCCCGGCGCTCCTGATCCTGGACGAGCCGACGGTCGGGCAGGATTGGGGACACCTGGTGCAGGTTATGGACTTTCTGGCCGAACTCAACCGGGCAGGCCAGACAGTGCTGCTGATCACCCACGACGAGAGGCTGGTCAACAGGTATGCCAGCCGGGTGTGGGAAATGAGAGGAGGCAAGATGCAGGAAGCAAGATGCAGGAAGCAGGAAGCAAGAGGCAATGGGTGAGTTCCCCTGAGTTCCCACGAGTTCCTATGAGTTCCTACGAGTTCTGGCGGGAGGTGAAGGAGTGTCTTCGTACAGTGTGCGCAGTTGGGTCACGATTGGACTGTTCGGTGCGCTGTGGACCGTCGTCGAAATGACGCTGGGAAGTTATCTGCACGTCATCTTTCCCCCCCAGGCCAACACCTTCCTGGCCGGTGTGGTGCTGGGGGGGCTTGGCGTGGCCGTGGCGCTGACCGGCCGCCACTTTGTGCCAGAGCGGGGCTCGGTATTTCTGATCGGCGTCGTGACGGCACTCCTCAAACTGCTCAGCCCGGGCGGGGTGCGGCTGGGGCCATCTGTGGCGATCCTCGTCGAGGGCGCACTGATGGAAGCGGTTCTCTGGCTCGCCTGGCGGCCACGTCGCTGGGCCTTCGTCGCGGGTGGGGCGCTGGCCGTCGGCTGGAACCTTCCCCATAAGTTCATCATGATGCGGTTGCTGTACGGCCAGGGCGTGCTCGAGGTGTACACGAAAATGGTGCAGGAGGGCAGCCGCATGCTGGGGCTGGCCCCTTCGGCAGCCTGGCTGATTCTGGCTATCTTGCTGCTGGTGTACCTGATCGTGGGAGCGATTGGCGGATGGGGCGCGTGGAAACTGGGCGGCGCGGTCGCACGGCGGCTGGGGCGGCGCGACCTGGCCGCCAGCGAGGTGAGCCGTTGAGCCCGTGGGGCTACCTGCTGTTCACCGGCTGGGCCGCGCTCGCCGCCGTCCTGGTCGAGGGCGGGTGGCTGGCGGGCCTGGCGCTGGTGGAAGTGGCCTGTGGCCTACTCTGGAACCGGGCAGGGTTGCGCGTGCTGCGCCAGCCCCACTTCTGGGCCTTCGTCCTGGCTGCGGTGGCCGTGGGGCCGTTTCTGATCGGCGAGCCCGACGTGACGTGGGGGCCCTTGCATCTCTCGCGGGCAGGGCTGCTGGCTGGGCTGGAGATGGCCGGGCGGGCCTTCGTGTTGATGCTGGCGTTGAGCCTGGGGGCTGCCTCGCTCTCACTCTCGGACGTCGTGGCGGTGTTCGACCGGTTGGGGCTGCGGGGGCTGGGGTTTGCCGTCGCCCTGGCGCTGAACCTCCTCGGGACGCTGCAGGAGATGGCGACGGTCGTGCTCCAGACCCTGTGGCTGCGCGGCGGAACGCGGCGGCCCGTACTTGCGCTGCGGCTGTTTCTGATCACGACCGTCGCCAACCTGCTGCGCTACGGGGATGAGGCAGTCAACGCGGCGGCCGTGCGCGCCTTCGACCCGCACAAGCGCCAATCCGTACCGCTGCCGTTGCGCCAGGCCGATCTGTGGCTCTTGCTCCTGCTGGCAGGATGTACCGGCGTGCTGCTGGCAGCACATGTAGTTTGAGAGCAGGTTGAAAGCAGGTCGGACGTCTCGCTTCAGCGAGGATTTCCCGGCTGAAGCCAACCGTCCCAGGCGGGTGGAGAGCAGGTTGGGGACAGACCGGACGTCTCGCTTCAGCGAGGATTTCCCGGCTGAAGCCGGCCGTCCCAGGCGGGTGGAGAGCAGGTTGGGGACAGACCGGACGTCTCGCTTCAGCGAGGATTTCCCGGCTGAAGCCAACCGTCCCAGGCGGGTGGAGAGCAGGTTGGGGACAGACCGGACGTCTCGCTTCAGCGAGGATTTCCCGGCTGAAGCCGGACGTCCCAGGCGGGTGGAGAGCAGGTTGGGGACAGACCGGACGCCTCGCTTCAGCGAGGATTTCCCGGCTGAAGCCGGACGTCCTTTGCGGGTCAATTGACAGTTAGGCCATTCTCATTTAGAATACTGACGTTTGACCGATTGGTTTCAGTCACACCGGATCGAAAGACTATGCAAGGAGGTTTGTGGTTTCATGAAAGACTACGCGACAGGACAACTGCGTAACGTCGTCCTGCTTGGGCATGGGAATGCGGGCAAGACCTCGTTGGCGGAGGCGATGCTGTTCACCAGCGGCGCGACCAACCGCATGGGGATGGTCGAGGATGGCACCACCACCAGCGACTTTGACGAGGAAGAGATTCGCCGCCGCATCTCGCTCAACCTGGCCGTCATCCCCGTCGAATGGGGGGGCTGCAAGATCAACCTGTTGGATACCCCTGGCTATACTGACTTTGTCGGCGAGGTCAAGAGCGGGGTCCGCGTGGCCGACCTGGCGCTGATGCTGGTGGATGCCGTGGCCGGTGTTGAGGTAGGGACGGAGTTGGCCTGGAACTATGCTGAGGAGCAAGGGCTGCCCCGCATGGTCGTCGTCAACAAGTTGAACCGGGAGAACGCCGACCTGGACCACACGCTCAAGGTGCTGCAGGATACCTTTGGACAGAACTTTGTCCCCGTCCAACTGCCCATCGGTGCAGAGGCGAAATTTGTGGGCATTGTGGACCTGATCAAGATGCAGGCGCTGATGGGACCTGAGGGGAAGGTCGCCGAGATCCCTGCCGACATGGCCGACCAGGTACAGGAGGCGCGCGTTCTGCTGATCGAAGCCGCCGCCGAGGCCGACGACGAACTGATCATGAAATACCTGGAAGGGGAGGAACTGACCGGCGAGGAGATCCAGCGGGGCCTGCGCGCGGCGATCCTCAGCCGGGCCGCTATCCCGGTCCTGGTGACGGCCGCCACGGCCAACCTGGGCCCACGTGCGCTGTTGGACGCGCTCGTCGCCTACGCTCCTGCCCCGGCCGATCGAGGGCCGGTCACAGCGCAGGGGCCGGCGGGCGAAGAGCAGGTCGAACCGAACGAACTGGCGCCACTGGCGGCGTTGGTCTTCAAGACGACGGCCGACCCCTACGTGGGCAAACTGACCCACTTCCGCGTCTACGGCGGCATGATCGAATCCGATAGCCGCGTCTACAACGCGCGAGCCGAGGTAGAGGAACGGCTGGGCCAACTGTACGTCATGCGCGGCAAGGAGCAAATCCCGGTGCCGCGCCTGCGCGCGGGCGACATCGGCGCGGTGACCAAGCTGACGCACGCGCTCACCGGCGATACACTGTGCGACAAGGGCCACCTCGTGCGCCTGCCGGGGCCGGTCTTCCCCTCCCCGCTCTTCGCCGTCGCGGTCAACCCCACGAGCAAGGCCGACCAGGCCAAACTGGGGCCCACGCTGACCCGCATCTGCGAGGAAGACCCCACGCTGCGCTGGCACCAGGAGCCCAGCACGCGCCAGACGATCCTGGAGGGCATGGGCGAGTCCCACGTGGACATTGCCGTGCGCCGCATGCAGAATCGCTTCGGCGTGGGGGTCGAGACGGCGATCCCCAAGGTGCCCTACCGCGAGACGATCAGCCGCACCTACGCCGACCAGTACCGGCACAAGAAGCAGACCGGCGGCGCGGGCCAGTTCGCTGAAGTGCACATGCGGCTGGAGCCGCTGCCCCGCGACACCGGCTACGAGTACGTGTGGGACGTCTTCGGTGGCGCGATCTCGCGCTCCTACGAGAGTTCGATTGACAAGGGCATCAAGCAGGTCATTGACGATGGGCCGCTGGCGGGTTACCCGGTCGTGGACGTCCGGGCGGTGGTCTGTGATGGCAAGGAGCACCCGGTGGACTCTAAGGACATCGCCTTCCAGGTGGCCGGGCGGGAGGTGTTCAAGAAGGTGATGTTGGCGGCCGGGCCGGTCCTCCTGGAGCCGATCTACGAGGTCACCATCACCGTGCCGGAGGAGTACACCGGCGATATCATCGGCGACCTGAACACGAAGCGGGCGCGCGTGCAGGGGATGGCCCAGTCCACCGGTAAGAGCATCATCACGGCGTTGGCACCGCTGGCCGAGATGCAGCGCTATGCCACCGACCTGCGCAGCCTGACGCAGGGGCGGGGTCTCTTCTTGATGAAGTTGGACCACTACGAGGAGGTGCCGACGCACCTGGTGCAGCAGCTCATCGAAGCGCACCAGCGGGAAAAGGAGAAGGAGAAGGAGAAGTAGCAGGAAGCAGGACGCAAGAGGCAGGATGCAGGATGCAAGGAGAGGCTCGCTCCCGGATGGGGGTGGGCCTCTTTCCGATCCCTGAATCCGATGACAGCGCGCCCGAGGGTTGAACCAAGCGGTCCTTGCGTTTGACAGAGCGATGAGGTTGGTGTACACTACTACAGGCTACCAAACCTGGCGCAAGGTACAGGCATCGAGTATAGAGCATGAAACGTTCTGACACCATTACATCTCTCACCACCGCCGGCGTGCTCGTCGTCGCCGCCTACATCGCCGCGCAGATGCTCGCCGACGTCCTGAGCCTCAAGATCGCGCTCGTCGCCGGCTTCAGCATAGACGCGGGCACCTTCATCTACCCCTTCACCTTCACGCTGCGCGACCTGGTGCACAAACTGCTCGGCCGAGGTGCGGCGCGCACCGTCATCGTCGCGGCCGGTGTCATCAACCTGGTGATGGCAGGGCTGTTTGCCTTCGCCGCCTGGCTCCCGCCCGACCCCGCCTGGCCGCTCCAGCGCGAGTTCGCCGCCGTCCTCGCGCCTGTCTGGCGCATCGTCGTCGCCTCGATCGTCGCCGAAATCGCCAGCGAGTTCACCGACACCGAAGTCTATCACCTGTGGGTCACGCGCGTCACGCGCCGCTACCAGTGGGCGCGCGTCCTGGTCAGCAACTCGGCCAGCGTCCCGTTGGACAGCCTGATCTTTTGCTGGGGCGCGTTCGGCGGCCAGTTGCCCGTCCCGACCGTGTGGTCCATCTTCTGGGCGAATGTGCTGGTGAAAGGGGTCGTGACGCTGGTCAGTTTGCCGGGGATTTACCTGGTGCCGGAGAAGAAGGAAGGAGTAGACAAGTAGGAAGTAGACAAGTAGACAAGGCAACATCCCCCTTGTTTCCTTGTCTACTTACCACGAGGGGTATGATGACTGAACCTGAAACCTACACGCTCGACGAGACGCCACCCGGCCACCGCTCCGGCTTCGTCGCGGTCATCGGGCGGCCCAACGTCGGCAAGTCCACGCTGATGAACCAACTGGTGGGGCAGAAGGTGGCCATCGTCTCGCCCAAGCCGCAGACCACCCGCTCCCGCATCCTGGGCATCCTCACGCGCGAAGACGCGCAGGTTATCTTCATAGACACGCCCGGCCTCCACGAGCCGCGCCACAAGTTGGGTCAGGCCATGGTCGCCACGGCCACGCGCGCCATCCCAGACGCCGACGTCGTGCTCTTTCTGGTGGACGTCTCGGTGCCGCCCACCGACGAGGACCGGCTGATCGCCGGGCTGCTCCGCGAGCACACCCAGGCCCCGGTCATGCTGGTGCTCAACAAGATGGACCTCCTGCCGGCGGAAAAGGTCAAGCCGCATACCGAGGCGTACTGGGAACTGGCGCCGTATTACCGCGAGTGGATGATGACGATCGCCACCGCAGGCGTGAACCTGGACAAACTGCTGGCGCTGATCGTCGGCGTGCTGCCGGAGGGGCCGCGCTATTACCCGGGTGACCAGGTCACCGACCAGACCGAGCGGGAGATTGCGGCCGAGTTGATCCGTGAGCAGGTGTTGCGCTTTGCCCGCCAGGAGGTGCCACACGCCGTCGCTGTCGTCGTCGAGGAGTTCAAGGAACGGGAGAGCGGAGTGCTCTACGTGGCGGCCAGCGTCTTCGTCGAACGGGAATCCCAGAAGGGGATCGTCATCGGCCGCCAGGGCCAGATGCTACGCCAGATTGGGGCGGCGGCGCGGCAGGAGATCGAGCGCATGGTCGGCGGCCAGGTCTACCTCGACCTGTGGGTCAAGGTGCGCAAGGGCTGGCGGCGGGACGAGCAGGAGTTGCGCCGCCTGGGGTACGACGTGAAGTGAGAGGTACCACACGTGCGTTGACGGGCGCGGCCAGTTGTGCTATGATGGCCGTGAGGAGGTGAGCGGATGTCTCAGGCGATGATAGAATTGACACACCCGGCTCCTATGGTGGCTATTCCGGCGTTAGAGCAGCAGAAGCCATTCCAGGAAAAGAAGGTCTGGACGGCCGATGATCTGCTGGCCCTGGCCGACGACGAGAACCGGTATGAAATCGTGCGGGGGGAACTGATGATGATGACACCAGCAAGCGTCCGGCATGGCAAGTTTGCTGCTCGCCTGGTGCGAGCAATTGGGAGCCACGTTGAGCAGCACGCACTGGGTGAGGCTTACACGGCTGAACCTGGCTTCCAGTTGGAAGCCAAGCCGTTGACCATCCGCGCTCCGGACGTCGCCTTCGTGCGGCGGGAACGCATTCCCCCCGCAGGAGAGCCGGAAGGCTTTTGGGCTATCGCGCCTGACCTGGTGGTCGAGATCGTCTCCCCCTCGGAGACGGCCGAAGAAGTGCACGCGAAAGTCGCCGATTATCTGCGGGCCGGCACGCAGTTACTGTGGCTCGTCTACCCTGCCAGCCGGACGGTGATGGAGTATCGTCCTCCCATGCAGGCGCAGCGGCTGACCGTCGAGGATGACCTGGACGGCGGCGACGTCGTGCCGGGGTTCCGTTACCCATTGAAGCAGCTGTTCGTGTGAGCGCTCGTCGTGCGCTTGACAATACCGCCGGTTAGGGTAGAATTATGAGTGTGCCGAGGTAGCTCAGCCTGGTAGAGCACCTGACTGAAAATCAGGGAGTCGTCGGTTCAAATCCGACCCTTGGCACTGCAACCGGAGGCCCGCCTGAGAAGACGGGTCTCCGGTTTTTCGGTCCTGAGGGTTACGTAGGGCAAGTTGCCAAACTTGCCCGCCATCCTATCCGTCATTCCGAGGAGCGCAGCGACGAGGAATCTCCCCCTTGACTTCCACGCCAACCTGCAATACACTGCGTACGATGAGATGAAAACGTCTAAAGAGCAACCACTGGTACAGAAGGTTGATTGCGTGCGACTCTACGTGTCGAATCTGGACGCCGGCCTTGCCTTCTATCGTGACCAACTGGGCCATAAACTCATCTGGCGTACCGACGAGGCGGTCGGCCTGCGGTTGGGCGAGAGTGACACAGAGATCGTGCTGCACCTGGAGCCCGGGGAGCCGGAGATAGACCTGCAGGTGGATTCGGCGGATGAGGCTGCGATGCGCTTTGAAGAGGCCGGGGGCAAGATCGTGGTACCGCCATTCGACATCCAGATCGGACGCGCGGTAGTCGTGCAGGACCCTTGGGGCAACCAGGTTGTGCTGCTGGATTCAAGCAAGGGGCTACTGGTCACCGATGCAGAAGGGAATGTGCTTGGGAATGTTGGTCAGCGCCTGTGCCGTTTGCGTCGTTGCTGGCGCCGCTTCCCTTCCCCTGCTTGCGCCCGCTCTGCACGCAGGCTCTCCAGGCGGCCGAGTACATCCTCTCGATCTTCCAAACCCGGGCGCTCCAGGGCACGTCGCAGAATTGCCTCTGCGCGCTCGTAGTCTTTGGGGCTGTCGCGGAACAGCCAGTACATATCCGACCAGTTGATGTATCCCCACGCCCAGTCAGGATTGGCCTCGATCAGCGCCTTGAACCTGGCTTCGGCAGTCTCGACCTCGCCCAGCCGCCAGAAGGATTCGGCCTCAGCCCGCAGAAAGTTCCCCCGCATCAGCCACTCTACGTCGGGGAAGGTCGCCAGGAACTCCTGGCAGTAGCGGGTGCGGAGTCGGTGATACCTGGGATCATCTATGCCAGCGTTGTCCAGTTCTTGCTCGAAATCCTGGCACCAGTTGAACACTGCTTGTGTCCCGCGGAAGTCCTCGTCCAGCGCCTCCAGCGTGTTCCGCTCTGGGGTCACCTTCTCCTTGAGCCACTCCCACACCTGCCACCAGGCATCGCAGGCTTCGGCAATGCGGCGTGCCTCCACCAGGTCGTATCCTGCCTGCATCCGCTCGTTAATCTGCTCGAAACAGACGCGATCCGGGAGCAGCCGCTTCCAGAGGACGATGGCCGCCATCCAAACAAAGTCCTCGTCGTAGCGCCCTTCGGGACGGAAGGTATAGCGTGCATACCACTCGTCGGCCAGGCGCGCTGCCGAGTCGTGCCGTTGAGCGGCCTGCCGGAAGTCCTCTGGGGTCACGGCGACTCCCAACCGGTTGAGGCGGGCGAAGATTTTGGCGGTGGACATCGGCTCGATCTTCTCGAAGGTCCACCCCTCTTCGATTCTCTTCAGCAGTCTCCTGCGGAAGTCTGGATCACTGAACAGGTCGTCCATGTTTCTATACATCACCGCCTCGAAAATGTGGGACAAGATGCCATCTTGTCCAATCCGCGCATCTACTCAGCCGCGGTCTGGAAAAACATTATGTACCGTTTTCAGCCATCACGCCTCTTGCGCTTGCTCCTCTTGCGCTGCGAGGTACGTTTAGGTCTTGCTGGGCCAGCAGGCTGCTGGGGTGGCCGGGACAGTTCGACGAGGTTGACCGGGCGCTGCGCTTCTCCCTGACCCCGCATCCCGTCCAGTTCAGTGGCAAAAGGTGCTCCCTGTTCCGGTTGGCCCCATGCGTCGTACAGCCTCACCAACCGATCCAGTACGTATTCCCGGTCATCGAGACTGGGCCGAGCCACGGCTTGCAAGAGGATTGCCTCGGCGCGTTCGTAATCGGGGAGACGCCCGCGCTCCAGACGATACTCGTCGGACCATCCGATGTAACCCCAGGCGTCGTCAGGCAGTTCTTCGACCAGGGTTTGGTATACCGCCTCCGCTTCAGCCTGCCGGCCCAACCGCCACAGGGCCTCGGCCTCGGCACGCCTGTAACTGACGTAGTGATGCTCGTCTATGCCAGGAAACTGCGCCAGGAACTCTCTCGCGTAGCGAACTTGATGTGCATAGTAGGCAGGATCGTCCAGGCCGGCGTTGTACAACTCTAACCGCAGATTCTGGCTCCAGTTGAAGATGGACGGCAACACGCCGAAGTAGACACCGTCGAAATCCATCGTGGTCCGCATCTCCGGAGTCGCCTTGCGCTTGACCAACTCCCAGGCCTCCAGCCACTTGTCGCAGGCGGCGGTACGCTGCCCGGCCTTCAACAGAGCGTAGCCCTCCTGGATCAAATCGTCAATCTGCTCCCCGGCTGTCAACTCGATAGGCGGCAAGGTGCCGGCCTTGACCTGCTTCCAACGCCGGGCCTCCGCGTGTTCAAAGGTATCTATGGCACGCAGGACGACTTTGGCCTGGCGCTCGCTCACCTGGTGGCGGACGCCCGCCCGCAGCGCGTCGAGGAGCAGCCGGTTGACCTCTGGGCTATCGCCCCCGTCCTCGATCTGCACTTCGAGGGCGCTGAGAATGGCTCTGATCTTGCGCTGGCGTATGAGGGGCAGCCCTGGCCCGGCAATCTCTGTCTCTATCGGCCTGGTCTGCGCTACTCGTGCCCGGTCGTAGCGGATCGGTTCGTTAGAAGGTTTCCAGATCATTGAAAGTCCTCCATATCATCGCCCGGCCTCCCCGGTCCGCCAGGTTTCCTCTACGTTCACGCGTAGCCGCTAGCACGTCACGATGCAGCCCGTGTGGCCACTCCTGGGTTCGAGGAACACGATGCCGGAAGAGAGCGAACGGCGCCAGCGGGCCAGGCGCTCCTTCCGCTCGGGAAGCGGCAGCGATGCGGTGATCTCCGCCACGACGCCGGAGGAAGCCGCCGCGCAGGCGACGTTCGACCCGGGCGTCCGGCCTCTGCCGGCCACGCGCGCCGGCTGAGTTATCTCCAACCCTACAAATCATACACTCCCCCGTGCTCCCTCAACCATCTTTGGCGGTCGGCATAGTCGGGGACGATGCGCTCCAGGCGCTCCCAGAAGGTATCACTGTGGCTGCGTTCCACCAGGTGCACCAACTCGTGCGCCACCAGGTACTCGATCATCCGGTGCGGCAGCATCGCCACCCGCCAATGGAAGTACAGGTGCCTCCGCCCGTTTGAGGAGGCCCAGCGGTAGCCCAGGTCCTGGATGTGCACCTCGCGCGGTTCGGCGCCAACCCGCCGGGCGAGCGCGGCCACGTGCTGGTCCAGGACGTGGCGCAGGTGCAGCGTGTACCACTGGACAAAGTGCTCCCTGGCCTGATGAAGCGCATCCCGTCGCAACTCGAAGCGGCTGCGGTAGAGGCGGAGCGACGGCTGCTGCCCGGCGCTATTCACCACCTTGAGGCGGTAGTTGTGCCCCAGGTAGGGGAAGCCTTCGCCCGCAACGAATTCCCTCGGCGATTTAGGCTGCGCCAGCGCTTCCTTCTCCGCCAGCCTGGTGTAGACCCAGGCGCGGTTCTCGTCTACGAACTGCTCCAACGTCTCCGGCGAGACGCCGGGAGGCGTCGCCAGCACCAGGCTACCGTCACGCTCGACGATGATCTCCAGCGTGCGGCGCTGAGGGCTTTCTCGTACCTCAAAGGTGAGATCGTCAAAGGTCAGGGTTTTCACGGTAACATCGGCTCGAATAGATGGGCATGTTGCGTGTTGCGTGTTCCGTGCTCACGCACCACGAAACACGCCACACGATCACGTTGCACGCTCCACCAGCAGCGTATGATTCGCCCGTGCCGTCTGCACGATCTGGTCGGCCAGTGCTTCCTGCTCGTCGAAGGGCGCCAGGTCGTGGCTATCGAGGTACTGGACGATGTGCCCGCGCAGTTGCTCCTGTGCGACGGGTGAGCGCCAAAAGTCCACGCGGCTGATTTCCTCGCGGATCTGGTCTACCATCTCCACGGCCAGCCCCGCCGCCAGCCGCTCCCGCGCCGAGCCGGTGGGCCGGCCTGCGGGTGCAGCATAGGCCAGCAGGCGCAGGAAAGGCAGCACCTGGCGGTCTTCCCGGCTCAGGTCGGCGTGTGCAGCGCGGTAGTCGCGGATGAACGCCCGCAGCGCTTTGACCTGCGCTTCCCAGTTGTCGGCGAAGGTCTGGAGGATCGCCTCCAGGCGCTCGCTAAGTCGCTGGTAGTAGACCGGGTCCTCCTGGAAGTGGCGGCGGATGTGGTGCCGCGCGGCGAACTCCATCTCGGCAGCCTGAGCACGCACGTGTCGAATCTGCCCCACGTGCTCCTCGAACTCGGCGGCCAGGACGTCAATCGGCGGGACCCGGACGTCTATGCCCTGAGCGACGATGTACTCGTCAATCAACCTGCGCACCTTGGCCTCTGCGCCAGCGATGTTGAGGTATTGGTCACGGTAGCGTTTGAACGCCCTGGCGCGGATCAGTCCCAACTGCCTGGCATCTGCGACGTAGGGCAGCGCCTCGGGCCGGGGCAGGACGGTGTTGAGCGACTGCAGGAATTCCCGCAGGTGAATGGTGAACTGCGCCCGCAGCCGCGCGTCGTAGAGCAGGTTCACGCAGCCTTCGGCGTCCCGCAAGTCGCAGCCGCGCGAGGTGAAGAACGAGACGACGCGCCCGTGGCGGTCGGCCAGGCGAGGGAGTTCGTCGCGCACGGGGTACAGCGCGCCTTCGACGTCACCCTCAGCATACAGGTCCAGCGCCTCCCTGAGGTGGTGTGCCAGGCCGTAATAGTCCACCACCAGCCCACAGTCCTTGTGGCCGCAGGTGCGGTTGACGCGCGCGATGGCCTGGAGCAGTTCGTAGCCATACATCGGGCGGTCCAGGTACATCGCCTGCTCCACCGGTGCGTCGAACCCGGTCAGCAGCATGCTCTTGACGACGAGGATGGCGGTGGTCCCTTCGCCCTTCTCGAAATTGAACGGCTTCTTGAAATCTGCCACGGCCGCATCCTGCAACCCTTGGCGCGTCCACTGCTTCCACGAGGGTGGGTCATTGTGATATGGGGAGATGACGGCCGCGAACTTTAGCCGGCGAATGCGCTCCAGGTACGGTAATGCGGCAAGCAGAGGGCCAATACATTCCACCTGCTCCTGACCAGTCCGTGCCTGGTCAGTCCGGCGGGTCGCGGACCCGCCTTGGTGGCGCAGGCTTTCCAGCCTGCTGACAGCGAGGTGTTCCAATTCCGCGACGAGTTCGCGCTGCGCTTCAACCAACGCCTTCTGATAGCGCACCGCCGCCCGCCGGCTGACGGCGACGACCTGCGCCTTGTACCCATCGGGCAGGACGGTCGTCACGTAGTGGTGCAACATGTCGCGCGCCTTGGCGGCGACGAGTTTTTCTGCCTCCAGCACGTCGCCGGTGGTGGCGTACCGGGCCTTGATCGCCTCCAGTTCCTCCGGCGTGCGCTCGCGGAACATATCCTCGAACAGGTTGTCCAGCGTCTCGCCGTTCGCCACTTCACCCGGCGCCGTGCGGCCCTCGTAGAGGATGGGCACAGTCGCGCCATCCTCCTGCGATTGCCGGATGGTGTAGACGTCGATGAAGGGGCCAAAGATCTCGTGGGTGGGCCGCTTGTCCGCTTCGATGATGGGCGTGCCGGTGAAGCCGATCTTGGCACAGTTGGGCAGCGCTGCCATCAGGTTGGCGTGGAGTGTGCTGGTGTGGGAACGATGGGCCTCGTCTACCAGCAGCAAGATCTCCTCGGACTCGTTCAGGACCGTGAAAGCCTCCATCTGCCTGTCTGCCTGCGCCTCGTCCACACTCTGGGCTTTCTGGATCATGCCGAAGACCAGCCCCGCGCCGGGCTGGCGCAACAGCCGCTGGAACCCGGCCACGTTCTTGGCCACCTGCAGCGGTTCGCCGGTGAGTGCGGCGGTTTCGGCCAGTTGCTTTTCCAGTTTGACCCGGTCGGTAACGGCGACGACCTTGAAGCGCCGCAGTTCGGGCAGTGTGCGCATCTTGCGCACCAGGAAGACCATCGTCAGGCTCTTGCCGGAGCCTTGCGTGTGCCAGATGATGCCGCCGCGCTGGTCGGCCTCCCCATGTACCCTGCGAGTCTGGCCGTGAATCAGGCGCTCGACCGCCTTGTGGACGGCGCGGAACTGCTGGTAGCGCGGCACGATCTTGACCGTGCGCCCGTTCACCTCGGTGAACAGCGTAAAGTTGCGGACGATGTCGAGCAGGTGCTCGGGGCGCAGCGTCCCCGCCACGAGCATCTCCTGTCCACTCGCAGCCTCCCTTCCCCCTCCCAGGGGGAAGGGCTGGGGATGAGGGTAACAGTCCTTCCATTCCAGGTAGTGCTCGTAGGATGCACCCACGGTGCCCACCCGCGCCGTCTCGAAACAGGTGGCAACCGTCAACTGTGCATAGTGGAACAGCCGCTCGGCCCCCTCCGGCTCGGCCACCTCCTCGCGTTGGTTCGAGTAGCGCAGGAGTTGGTCAATCGCCCGCGTCAGCGGATCGTCCAGGTCCGGACTCTTGGCTTCGACCACGACCAGCGGGATACCGTTGACGAAGAGAACAAGATCGGGCACGATATAGTCGAGCCCACCCGTGGCCCACGGCGGGTCCACTCGGAACTGGTTGACGACCAGAAAGTCGTTGCGCTCGGGGTGCTCGAAGTCGAGGTAGCGCACGGTGACGTTCGTGCCGTCGGGGCCTTCGACCGACGTGCCCTTGAGCAAGAGGCCGGTGGCGGCCTGGTTGGCCTCGATCAGCCGGTGCTCCCCCAGCCGCTCCAGCCAGCCCACCGCCTGCGCCACGCGCACTTCGTCCAGCCAGGGCTGGCCATTCTCGTCCAGGTTGATGCGGACTAACGCCTCGCGCAGCCGCCCGGTGAGGAGCACCTGGCGGAAGGTCTCCCGCTCGGTGAGGTAGGGGACGCCGGTATCGCCCTCCAGGTGGTCCCAGCCCAGTACCTGGAGTTGCTCGATGAAAGGGCGCTCCACCTGTGCATACTCAGAAAACGGATGCGTCACGGCCGCCCTCCTTGTTGCGCGTTTCCACGGCGATTGACTAAAAAGACCGCAGACGATGTCTGCGGCCCGAACGCTCTCCCGTATCAGACTGGAGCGGGTACATCGATCCAGGATTCCAGATACGGCTTCACCCTGCCCAACAGCATGCGCAGGTTCTTGTAAGTTACCAACTCATCGTATTGCAGCCGTCCCAAAACGATGCCGGGATGCCGTCGCTGGTCTGCAGCAAAGGCGAGGACCCTGGCCCGCGAGAAGTGCGGTTGAGTCGTGGCGATGAATCTGGCCAAGGCCGCCGGCTCGATGAGCCAGTCCTGTGCGATCCGGTTGGCCTCGACTTCCTCAATGTTCCCGTTGCGCCTGTCGAGGTCGTCCAGGTAAAGCCCCGCGTGCCCGGCGATGAGATGTGCCAGTTCGTGCAACAGCGTAAACCAGAAGCTGTCAATCCGGTCGTAGCGCAGTGTGAGCGCGACGATGGGCTGGCCTTCGGTAAAAGCGGCTCCATCGAGATAGGTATGGGGCAGGTGCGGCACGATGACGAAACGAATTCCCAGGCTCTGCAGGAACACTGGAACCTGTGTCACATCCTCGACCCTGGCCGCGTATGCCAGAAGATCGGGTATTGCGGCCTGCAGCCGTTCACGATCGAACACGCCCACGTTCTGTGCGCGTGCCAGATGCTCGACCCGCTTGATCCAGGCAATCTGTGCAATGACCTCCGGTTCTTGCAGCTCGGCCTGACGGAGATTCACCGCCAGGCGTGGTTGTTCATCCAGTGTGGCAATTTCAAGAAAGTCGCACACCTCCCATTCCAGGGCCTCAAGCGAGTCCACGTCCTTGATCCAGCCACGCTTGATCAGTTCAGCGACGGGTACCAGGCTGTAGAGGCGGCTTTTGCGGGCGATCCTGGCTTTGTCGTGTCCCTGTCGTACCTGATAAAGCTGATAGTTTATTTCTAGATTGAGCCAAAAATCCGCCGAGGTGCCGAAGGCGGCCGCTAACTGCAGAGCGGTTTCAGGCGTGATCTGTTTGTGCCCTTGGACGATCTCACTGATCGCCTGCTCAGGGCGCCCCACAATCTCTGCCAGGTCTCGCTGGGTCCACCCGTGAGCCTCCAGTTCGCGCTTGACAATGCGCCCCGGCGGCACGACCCTGGCTGGCCTCAGATGCATGTCCATCACCATACCCCCTGATATTTCAGTGGTAGTCCTCGATATTGACGATTAGCAAGTACCTGCCCTGTTCGTCTTCCTGCCGTTCAACGATCAAACGGAACTGGTCATTCAGGCGCAGCGAGTGTTGGCTCTGCCTGCTGCCTTTCAGTTTCTCGTATCTGAGCCCCTTGAGTGTATAGAGGTCGCGCTCATCTACGGCGGCATCAATGATGCTCATCACTTCAAAGAAAGCGTCTACCACAGATGCCGGGTATCGGTGAGCGCCCTTCTCCTCGGTGTAGAGGACTTCGAGTTTTCTGGTCTTGAAACGGAATCTCAAGGGGTGCTCCCAGGCCGATGCATAAGTAGTCCGATATGTTAATTCACCGATTCACCCCATGGCAGAATTTCCCATCTACATTTTACCATAGAATGAGAGAAAATTCAAGGGGCAATCTATGATCGTCGGGAGAACTCGTGAAGAAGATGCGTTCCTACCGATTGGCAAACCAGACGCTGTAATCGTCAACGAGTTGGTAGTTCGGCGAATGTTCGTCGGCGACCTTCAGGTCACAGAGCGGCAAGTCATACCGCCTGCGGCCAACCCTCATGGCGACGATGATGCCGTAGAGGTCGTCCACTAAAGAAATTCCCCGCACAATGACTCGCTCCCCTGTCTGTAGCGGGCCTTTGTGCTGATATTCGGAGACCTCTGCTTCAAAGGGAAAAACCAGGTGCTCTGCCAGGTGGCCTTCCCACGCATGCAGAGCTGCCATGTCGTCACCTTTGCTCACACTGGCCAGGATTTGTCCAATACGCTTTCCCTCTTCTCCCAGATAACACCAGGCGTACTGCCTCGAAAGTGCGTCGGTGATTCTGGCGACGTCTTCCACTGTGTCGCTGGGGCTGGTCAACTCGACCTCGTGCGCTGCGAGCATCATTTGGGTCCAACCCAGGCCTTGCTCTTCACTTTGCTCGATGACGGAGGTGGGCATATTCTGCAGCGTGATGCTGTCCCAACCGATCAGGGCCAGGTCATCCGTGCCAGGTTCTTCCAGGATGCGGCCTTGCCACCCGCCGATGTCTATACTGAAGTCGGGATCGAGGACGCCCGGCTTGACGACGACGGAATCGCCGACTTTCAGCGTGGCTTGTGAGCCGCTCGGGCGGTCGCGTTTCCGTTTACGCAGACGTTTGCGCGGGCTCATATCGTGTATTTCTCCATCCGTGGTTACCCCCCGACCCGCACCCGCCCGGTGAGCAGATCGTCCATCAGCCCGCGCTTGACCTGGCGCAGCTTGGCCAGCGCCGCCTCCTCGGCGCGAATGCGGGCGTCGTGGATGTCGAGTACAATAGCAATCTGCCCTTGCTCTTCAAGAGGGGGTAACGCCAAAAGAATCGAACCAAGCGCTGGCGCTTGAATCGTCTTTATGGTAGTCGCTGAAGTCTGTAGATCCAGTTGATCCTGGAACATCTTCGACAGAAGAAAGTGGTTTGCCCACTCAGGAACCACTCTTGCCTTGTTGAACTGGAGACGGATCAAATTCGCCGTAATAACAGCACCTCTCAACCAGGGAGGAACAATGGCAGTCTTGCCAAGTGTGCCCCTCACCGACATAACAAAATCCCCAGCTTCAAGGCGGACCCTGGGAAAACTCGCAGCAGTCTGTTCTGAAACACAGCGGTAACAGTCTGGGCGCGGGTCCAAAGTCCCATCATCCAGAATCAGTTCACCCCGAACCTCAGGAACTCCCTGATTCCGGTACTCGATACCGTAATACGTTGGATAACGGTAGAGCACTTCTAGAAGACCTCTAAATGCAACTACATTCCACTCCTGCGGAATCCTCCCCACCGGCAAATCCTTGAACTGCTCGGGGTGGGCCTGCGGGTCGCGCAGGTGGCCGTGTTCGTCCAGGCCACGGGTAAGGAGGTCGTGCAGCAGCCCCGCCTTGGCCGCCCGCAGTTTGGCGATGAGTCGCTCCGCCTGCCGGATGGCCTCGTCCGCCGCGTCCAGGATCTCGGCAATGCGGCGTTGTTCGGGGAAAGAGGGACAGATGACTTCCAGCTGCTCAATCAAAGTCTTGTTGAGATTAGGCTGCCCTGAACCCTGTACCGATGCCAATAGTTTCCCCGAATGAAAGCCTAATGTCCAGTAAAGCCACCGGCTATCTGTATATTCATTGCGAGGTAGGACAGCCAGCACAGCTTGATTAGTCACCGCACGAATTTTGAGCCAACTAACTACGCCAGCGGTTGCCCCGTACATTGCTATCAGCGGCATATTTTCAGGAATCCACTTGGCAGATGAAGACTCAGAACTTTACCAATTGACATAATCTAGTGCTGTCGCTCTCTGGTAGAAATCAGACTGGACAACCGGCGAAACTTGAGGCAATCTCTATGTCATCTATGAATGACAGGAGGAAGTCACCATGTCGCAGGTTGTGATCTACCAAGAGGCAGACAGCGAAATCTCAGAACAGCCACGAGCCCGGAGTAGCTTGCTGCGGCGGCTGTGGGAAGGATTAGGTATACCCAAGCTGCTGGATTGTCTGGGCATCAGCAAATACAGCGGTCTGTCTGCTGACGCTCTACTGTTTGTCTACGTTCTGTTCGGTGCGGCCAACGCTCGCTCCATCCAACACCTGGTCAAGCTGGCTGGCAAAGACACCTTGTTGCAGAAGCTGCTGCCGGAATTGGAGTGCCTGAATGACAAGGCTCTGCGTTACCTGATGAAGCGCATTGACCCGGATATCTATCAAGCCTTGCAGGGGGAGGTCATTCGCGCCCTGCAGGAAGACCCGCGTATGGCCAGCCGTTCGGACGGCATCGTGGCCGGAGATGATACTATCGAGTGCAAAAGCGGGGCGAGGATGCCAGGCATCCAGGTATTGTTCAAGGCCAGTGAAGGACGGTACGGGTTGGCGTATGCCATCCCTTCGACCCACTACGCCGATGATGAGAAGGATTATCCGCTGCTGTTCGACATCCGGCGTCGTTCGGAGGCGGAGGAGAAGGCGATCACTCAAGAACGAGAGCGGCGGGCTCTGGGGCTTGACTTGCGCAAGACCCAGGACTACATGCAATGGGTCGATCACCAGATCGAACAGGAAGAGAAGCCGGTCTTGGCTGTACTGCAAGCGGCTCGCTTCAACGCCCAAGCAGTAGCCGGGGTGGAAGAGCGAGACATTCCCTGGCTGGCGATCAGTCCCAAGAACCGGGTCTATCAGGATCTTCAAGGGAAGCCCGTGAAGGCGAAGCAATTGCTGAGACGCCGCATGAATGAGCGGGTGTGCTTGCAGCTGCCTGACAGCGGTCGGCACGTCCTGGTTGAGGAAGGACAGATAGCTGGTAACAGGCAGGTGTTCTTCCTGATCACCCACGACATCGCTCGGGATGAGCGGACATTGTTCGTGGTACGGAGTGACGAGGGAGTCGAAGCAGCCTTGAGTTTGCTGGAGACCTATCTCAGTTGGGAACAGGCTGAGATGGAGACCAAGTTGCATCAAATGGTCAACCTGTTGACCCAAGTCCGCACCCATGGCATCCAGGCGGAGACCGCCAGCCTGGATCGGTGGTACTTCGCCTCCTGGTTCATCCAGGAAGTCTTGGCCGCTGGCTACCGGCGCGTGGTCGTGCCCGACCGTGCTGACCGGAGCTACCTCTACCAAGGCCAGCAGATGACCGGTGCCCAGATTCGGGCTACCCTCTCGCCTGACGATTTCAAGCCCGCGGCCTATCGGGGCAAGAAATGCCTGCTGGCCTCCTGCCTCGTTGAGCATGAGGAACTGGGTCAGGTCAAGCTGGTCTTCGTCGAGGAGTTCAACAAGAAGGACCAGCCCACCCGCTGCTACGGGCTGATGTGCACCGACCCCGACTACCCGGATGATCTGGTGTATCGCGCCCACAAACTCCGCTGGAAGATCGAAGAGGGCTATCGAGAGGTACGCCGGAACCATGGTTTCGGAGCTTTTCACAGCCGGAACTGGAATGTCATCTACGGCCATCTCACTTTCGCCTTCTTGTCTCTGCTTTTGACTGTCGCCATCCGACGCTTTAACCAACGCATCGCCACGCAGACACTGGGCTGGATCAAGGAGCATTACCTCAACGCTGTCGTTGAACTGCGAGAACGGTCGGGTGCTTTGATTGTCCGCTTCAGTCCAGGGTTCCTGCAGCAGTTCGGGTTGTTCCAACTTGTTCCTGGGATTGGTTATGTCGATTGGTAAGGTGCCAGCATTATGTTAACTGGTAAACTTCTGGGAAAGAGTCACCTTACTATCAGCCCAGAGTAAATGCTTAATGCACCCCATATCTACTGTAATCTTTGTTGAACTTTCCCAATTCACTTCAAGTCCAAAATGTATTGAAAGATCACCGGTGGATACTTTTTGGAACTGCAAACGATATTCCGTTGTAGAGAAGTTCTGCCCATTCAGTATAAGAAGCCTTTCGTAAAGATAGGAGGAATTTCGCAGTACACAATATGGTGGCGTTGGGCTTACCGAATGGATAGTTACAGGCCCCGGTTGCGTATATCCGGCACTAATGCCTGCATGTTTCATACCAAACTGCTGAATAGTAAAAACTGTCGCAGCGCTAACCAACACGACAAACCAAGAGCGCAACCTGTTGGACTTCACTACTACCTTCCCTCCAAGGACATCCATACTCTGAAGTAAGCACCAGTGCCCCGGCAGCGCCGATCCAGATCGTGACGTATGGGGCTGCCCTCCTCTGGGCTCCCTAAACAGTATAGTCCAACTTGTATGGAAGTCAATGGTCGAATCGTATCCCAAATGCTGCCAAATGAGCAATCAGATAAGCAGCACGTTCCACTGCTTCGTGCTCGATGGACACCATCCAGAGGTACCATCCAGCAGGGACAGCCAGGGTCACCCCATTCGGCAGGTGCCACTCGCAGACCCTGGTCTGTTCGAGACGATCTGGAGGCAACAAGGCCGGCTGCGTGAAGAGCGCGTGGAGCGCAGTGGCCGCCTGAATCGCCAGGTGCCGGATCTGCTCCCAGGGTCACGCTGCATGTTTGGCGGCCTGGTAGGTATCGAAGATGTGCTCCACTACCTGGGCGATGGTGCGGCCATCTGAGCTGACCCGCATGGCCTCTTGAGGGGTGATCGCCCGAACTGTGTCGAGATAGCGGGTGACTACGTCAGCGTGCAGGCTGGCGAGAAGCCCGTGCCATTCGTGCAGCGGTTGGGTGGCAATTTCGACGATCCGCTGGTAGAAGCCTTCCGCTTTCATAATCGCTCTCCCTCCAACACATCTATCCGGTGTAGTAGTTCTGCAGTAGTACGAGTACCCGCGTCGTCCAGTCGAACTGCCGCGCCAGCCCCTTGCGCCAGGTTTCAGACAGGCGATTGGACGTCTTCGGGCCAAAGTCCCATAACCCTGCGGGGGTTCGCCTCTCCCACAGCCACTGGATCGCGTCCCTCGCCTGCTCCCGCCAACCCGGGAAGCGGGAGAGCAGCCCCAATGACGCAAACCAATGGTCCAGGTTCCATGTGTCGAGATAGTCGTCTGGAGAGAACAGCCTCACACACCAGTAACCGATGCCGTCTCTCTTGTGCCATACCCAATCCAGCAGCGCTTTCTCCAGGTCACGCGGCAACGCACCGGGGCGCGCACTGAGCAGCGCCAGTTGGTACTTGCCGCTGAGCACCAGGTAACTGCCTCGCACCGTCGCGCCGGTCAGTTCACGATGGGCGAGCATCTCCGCCTCGGGGTCGTACCGGCCCGAGGCGAAGGTCCTCTGCGCGACCGACAGCCACAGGTGCCACACGCCGTCCAGGGCGGGATGGTCGGGCCGGACGAGTGCCAGCGCGGCGGCGGTGAACAGCCGCACGCTGGTGGGCCAGCGGTCGTTCTTTTCGGGTGGGTCGGGGAAGCCGGCGACTGGACCTTCGAGGAGGCCAACCAGGTAGCGCGTGGCCTTGCTCAGGATCGGATGGCTCGCATCCAGGCCCAGCGCCAGCGCTCGTTCCACGCCCATCTCAGTGGTGAGGATCTTGTGCCTGGCCTGGCTGTCCCTGGAGTGGAAGCGGCCCCAACTGCCGTTCTCCCGCTGCTCGCGCTCCAGTTCGTGGACCCAGCGGCTCCTGGCGAGGTCGCGCCGGGCCTGGACGAGTTCAGGGCTGTCCGGGGGGCTGGAGAGGACGTCGCGCAGGAGGCGGAAGCGGACGACCGGATCGGGGTCCCCGGCGAGAATACGCCCGGCGATTGCGCGGATGAGGTCTGGCTCGGAAGTCAGCGCGTACATCGGGATTGATGGGGCCTTTCAGTGCGATCGCAGGATAGCGGGCAGATAGACGTAGCGGTACTCGCCCAGGTACAGGCTGATCATGCGGTGCGCATTGGCGTGCGAGAGGATCAAGTGCTCTCCGTCGGCAGTGAATTCCCCGTGCTGGAGTTCCCCAATCCAACGCGCCAGCGAGACGACCTGGCCGTAGGTCGGGGATGCGGGGTCTACGTCCACCCGCCATACGCCCGCACCGGCGTTGCTCCCCGGTTGGTCGTAGACGTAGACGTACCGCTCGTCCGACGACAACGTGATGTCCCCCGGCGCATCCTGCGCTTCGCCGATCGTCGCCACCAGGTGCTTCGCTCCGCCGGGGAGGTCCACCGCCCACAGTTGGAAATCGCCCATCTCACCGACCGAGCCTGCCGTCACGTACAGGCGCGTCCCGCTGCGGTTGACGTCCAGCGCGTACGGCGCGGGCAGGCCACCCACCAGTTGGGTGCGCGCCCCATCGCTCAAGGTAACCGCCCAGACGGCATTGCCGCCGGGACAGGAAGCGTAGGCAGTCGTCTCTGCCGCGTCCAGGACGACGCGCCCGTGCATGCAGCCTGCCGTGACGGTGGCCCAGGTGCCGGTTGCGAGGTTCACCTTGAGCAAGTCGTCGTAGTACATACGCGTCACGTAGGCCGTGGCCTCGTCGTGGGTCAGCGCCAGGCCGGAAGCCGGCCCGGGCAGGTAGACGGCCGTGCGCACGCTACCTGTGTCCAGGTTGACGTGGCGGATGCGCGGCACGAACTCCTCCGTCGTGTAGGCCCCCTGCCCTCCACCGGTGAGCGCGAAGCCGTGCGGGCGGCTGAGCGCTTCGATCAGGCTGTCGGCCACCTGCCCGGTGGCCAGGTCCACGCCCCACACCTCGCCGTTGAAGGAATTGGTAAAGTAGGCCCGCGCGCGGTCGGGCGTGAGCACCAGCCCGCTCACCCAGCCGTGATTGCCGCTGAAGAGGCGCGTCACTGCGCCGCTGGCCAGGTTCACGCGGGTCACGTGATAGTCGGGAAATTGGTTCTCCAGGACGATGGCTGCGCCGTTCGGCTCGTCCAGCGCGACGTCTACGGGCCTCTCCAGGTTGGCGGTGACGGTGACCGGCTGGCCGGTGCCCACGTTGACGGCCGACAGGCGTCCACCGTCGGCTTCCGCCACGTAGACGGTATCGCCCGCCGCGTTCAGCGCCACGCCGTAGGGGGCTGCCAGACCGGTCGCGATCACGTCCACCTCGGCGGTGTCCAGGTTCACCTGCACCAGCCGGTTGTCCGACGTGCTCAGGTAGGCCAACGCCCCGTCCGGCGACAGGGCCAGGCCATACTGTGGCCCCGTCCCGAGGGCTGCACCGTAGGGGACCACGGCCAGCAGTGTACCGTCGGCCAGGGAGATCTCGTGCAACTCTCCACCTGAGACGACCCAGGCGGCGCCGCCGGAGGTCAGCGCCACGTCGTGGGGGTACCACAGGACAGCATCTGCGATGGGCGTGATTTGGCCGTGACCTGCGCCCGCCCCCAGGTCCACGCGATGCAGGCCGTTGTTCGCCAACAGGTAAAGCCATTTCCCGTCGGCGCTGATCGCCTGGCCCTTCGGCAGGCTCAGGGCAGGCTCCGCCGGCTGGTACAAGATAGGCGAGGACAGGACCTCCAGCCGCCAAAATGCACCCGGCCGGAAGCCGTAGACGAGGCCTTCCCGCACGAACTCGTCGTACAGCCAGTCGGGACGGGTCAGATAGAGCGTGCCGTCGGGGCCGGCCGTCGCGCTGCCCGGCTTCCATCCCAGGTCGGCTAACAGGGTGGTCGCCCCGCTATCGAGTGCGACGCTCAACAGCCGACCGCCCCGCGCGTAGTCGGGTACGATGGCCTGTTTGCCGTCGGGCGTCAACGCCAGGCCCATGGGCATGGTCGCGTCCGTGACCAGGTGCGTCACCTGGCCGTCCGAGAGACGCACGCGCGACATGCGGGGCTGGTCGTAGTCGTCACTGACGTAGCGCACGCCGTAGATGAAAGCCCCTTCGACAGGCTCAGGGCAGGCTCCGTCCGGGCTCAGCGCGATGGTGTGCAGGTGGGGCAGGCCGAGCGTGGAAGCCACCGGCGTGACCGCCCACGTCGTCGTGTCCACGACCGAGACGTCACTCCAATCGCTGACGTAGGCCACGGTGCCACTGCCGTTGAGCGCCACGCCGGATGCGCCGTCGAACGCACCGCTCACGACGATGCTCACCGCGCCGGAAAGCAGGTCCACCCGGCGCAGGTCGTGGTCGTACGGCACCAGCGCCCAGGTCTCCGCCGGATTGACGGCCAGGTTGATGGGGGCCGGAAAGATGGCAGTGCCGGCCGGCACCACGCCGGTGGCAACCGTCTTGAGGGTACCGAACGTGGGCGAGGCCGGATCCACGTTCCTTCGCCAGGCTCAGGACAGGCCTGGACGCTCAACTCACCGCTGCTGCCTTCCAGGACGTACAGCCGCGTGCCGGCCCGGTTGAGCGCCATGCCGGAAGGCCCCTGGAGCAGGGGGAAGACCGACCCCACCGTATGCAAGCCCCCCACCTCCAATGGCCTGGGTGGCACTGTCCAGACAACAGGGGGGAAGACCGACCCCACCGTATGCAAGCCCCCCACGCAGTGGGGGGTTCCGTGACGGCTGACCCAGGGCCTGGCCCGGCGCGTCGCAAGGTCAATGGCCAGCAGGCGGCCGGCGCCACGCTGCCCGGCGTAGAGCGTGGCTCCATCCGGTGAGAGGGCCAGCGCCTCGGTGCGCTCATACGTGTTGGGGATGAGCATTTCGGTATCGCCAGTGGCCAGGCTCACCCGCCACAGATGGAACTTCTTGTCTCCCAGGTAGGCGTAGCCTGCGGCGGTATCCACGGCAACGTCATAGGAAGGCCTGAGGTCCCCAGTCCCCAGGTCGCTGACCGCGCCGGTGGTGAGGTTCACCTGGCGCAGGGGCCCCTCGCGGTATTCGGCCACGTAGGCGGTCTTGCCGTCGGCGCTGAGGGCGATGCCACCCGGGTACTCCAGCCCCGTGGTCACCGTGGTGACCGCGCCGCTACCCAGGTTCACCGCCACCAGCGCGCCGTCGAACTGGGTGACGTAGGCGGTGGTCTCGTCCGGGCTGAGGACCAGGTCAAGCGGGTAGGCCAGGCCGGCCGTCACCGTGGTGACCTGGCCACTACTGAGCGTCACGCGCTTGAGCGTGCCGGGCGCGTTCTCGACGACGAAGGCGTAGGTCTCGGCCGCGTTCAGGGCCACCGCCATCTGCGGGTCGGTCAGGGCGTCGGTGATAGGAGTGATGGCTCCGTAGGTAGCCGAGGCCGGGGCGACGTCTATGCGGCTCAGGCGGTGGAGGCCCTTTTCGATCACGTAGACCCGTGTGCCGGTCGCGTTGACCGCCAGGCCAACCGGATCGGCC
>Ga0315274_10001538_pt1 | contig 35445 bp, 34 predicted proteins | sample YL17G02_20_MG_FD_203700 | JGI IMG/M metagenome (GOLD analysis project Ga0315274, IMG submission 203700) | Sediment microbial communities from Yellowstone Lake, YNP, Wyoming, USA - YL17G02_20 | ecosystem: Environmental > Aquatic > Freshwater > Lake > Sediment | place: USA: Wyoming | collected...
TCTGTGTCGATTTTGCCTTAAGCCTTTCACCGTATGTCTTTAGGCCGACGACTCCGAGGACGGTTCCGGCAGCAGACGCAGCTTTAGCCTTTGCTGCATCGTACCCGGCTGAAATCGGACGTGCCGCTTGTCTTCCTGACCATTTGGCTACTCCCTTGCCTGCCCGTTTACCGGCGCTGATGACTGCCCCTGCGCCGTAGATGCCAAATTTTTGAGCGACCAGCAAGCCGCCGCACAGAATGATGAGAATGACGATATATTGCAAAACTAAACTTATGGTGCCGTTCAAAAAACCAGTAAGAAAGCCGGATTGAGCGGCTGTAATTTGCGCATTAACAAAAGCTTGCGCTAAACTGTTGCTGCCTATTGCCATGACTGCCAGATAAAGAAAAAAGGCGTAAATTGGCGCAAAAAAAGCCCATTGAAAAAAAGATTTCCACCACATGCCCCAGATGCTGCCGGCCATGCCGCCCGGCACGACCATCGAAACCCAGGCTAAAGGGGCGAAGATTAAAAGCAGCCATAAAACCGCTACCCGGATGATTAAAAAAAGCGCCGCTGCCAGAACCACAAAGGTAGCCACGGCAATAATTATTATGCCAAAAAGCATACCAACGCCCATATTAACAAGCCGCGAGGCGTCGCCTCCTGCCATCAACGTCTCAAATTGGTTTGGGTCCGCAAAAACCCGAGCAATATTTAGGCCATTGGCCAGCTGAGTAGAGATGCTTGATTGTCCTGCTGTTCCGATGGCGGTGCCGCCGGCGGCAGTGATAAAGTAGTCGGTGAGAACTTGAGAAAAATCAATAATGATGCCCCCAAAAAGTAAGCTGAAATTTATAAGAAGCGCGGCAATGATCAAGCGAACAAGAATTTTTCTGGCGCCAAAACTTTCCATTCCCAGTACGGTTGAGACGGCCATGATTAATAAAATCAAAGCAAAAAACATATTGGCCAGCCCTCGCGTTATTTGCCAACCTGCTTGGACGACGGGAACTCTTGAGAAGTGGCCAATTTTAAAAATTGCCTCTAAAAGGCTCATGGCTAATCCTAAAAATTTACTGAAGAAGGTTAGTATTATTTCCATCAGCCAGGCAAATAGCAGGGTAACGGCTTGCCCTGGCTTGGTTAGAATATCCCATAATCCAGCGTGAGCCTGATGCGCGCCCAAAATAAAAACTCCTCCGGTTAAGAAAGAAACTACCAGTAAAGCGATAATAAACTTTTTATTTTTAAGAAGTTTAATCAAAAAAGATATTTGAAGATGAAAATTAAAAGTTTGCGTTTAGGGATGTTTAAGGAATACAGGTCGCCCCTGCACCACCCCAGGCACCCGCAGCCAAGCAAGTATTACAAGCTGTTAGATAAGAAGCTTGTGTTGCCTGAGCAGCGCAGAGAGCATCATTGTAGGTGCCAGCTTGGGTAAAACCACAGTAAGCGATACCGGCTTTCTGTTGAGCGGCATTATCTGCTTGGACGAGTTGCTGAGAGACGGCCCCAACCGCCTGCAAAAGCGCCTGTAAATTAGTGGAAGTAGAGCCGGTTAGGGCTTGAAGAGCAGCAACGGCTTGACTTTCGGCTGCCTGCATGGCGGCTAGGGCAGCAGCAATCTGCGCCTGGGTTGCCCCTGCCTGAGTACTAATGGTTGTATAAGCCGCAGAGGCCTGTTGGTAATTTTGTAGAGCAGCGTTCGCTGTGTTCACTTGATTAATTTGGGTTTGAGCGGCAGAGATTTGGCTTGTGACAGTGGCAATATCTGGGCTTGCCGGCACAACGGTACTTAAGATTTGAGTGGTAACATTAGTGGAGCAGGTGGCCATAGCAGTACCAACCGGAAGCAGGCAGGGAGCAGGGTGAATTACCGAAATGCAGGCGCTCATCCCCGTCAAATCTGGCTCGCCCTGTACAAGGACAGTTGTCCGTTGGATAGTTATTGAACCAACTCCCGGGGAGTCTATTCTAATAACGTCATTGGTGGTGGTGGTGCAGGGACACCACTGGGCACAATCGTTGACAACAGAACTGCTTATGGGTGTTTGCGTAACGCCAGCTGGCAAAGCGCAGCCGGCTTGCACCATTTGACCTAAAAGTTTTAGAGCAGAAACTTGAGTGGCCTGGATTTGGTTGAGAAGCGCGAGGTTACTTTGCAGATGGCCCATATAAGTATTTAGATTAGTACCCAAGACAGTAACTTGCTGGATTAGAGTAGGAACAAGTTGGCCGGCCATAGCTGCGCCCTGAGTGGCCGCAATGCTTGTTTGAGCAGCAGCGGTTGCTGCAGCTACTGCCCCCATTGCTGAGGTGGTAATGCCAGGCCCGCTGGCGCCGGCGCTGCCCCCGCCCGGACTATTGACTACAGTTAATCCTTGTTTCATGACCCGACTAATAAGCGCATCAAGGATGGCCGAGGCATAGGCTTCAAATTCTTCGGATGCGAACAACCAATCAAATTCTGAACCGGCAGCTTTGACTATGGCTTCAGCCCCAATTTTACCGGGCGTTCTGATTTCCCACTGGGCGCAGACTTCCGGCGGAGTTACTGTCGTAAAGGTGCCAAACCTAGACATTCCCGTGGCTGGGTCAAGTATCTCGCGGCAAACTTTATCACCTAAAAATCCAGCCGAGGCGACTGCTTCGTTTTGCGCTGCCTGTTGAGCCTCGGACTGAATTCCGATTTTTTGATCCAACGCCATTAAATAGGCGCCGTACATATTATTTGGAGTTTCAGAAATAGAAATCCAGGCGCGCCAGCCGCCCTGGGAAAAATCATTAAGAAAAGTATTGATGTTGGCGACTATCTGAGAGAAAGTACACCTGACGTTTACGTCAAAAGTGGGTACGGTCGCTAAGGCAAATTTTAATTTGGCATCAAAACGCTGGCACAAAAATCCCATGCCTAAATATTGATCAACAAATATTCCGCCGGCATTGTTAGCTGCTGTTTTTAAAAATCCCTGCCAATCAGTTACCACTTTTGGTGTTGGCCCGCCCTGAATCCACTGGACGATATCGTTGACCAGCATATTCAACAGTTGTTTTCTTAAGACATACCAGGCATACTCTAGGGCACGCTGCAACCAAGTATCCATTTGGTCCCATTCGTCAATTAGTGCTGAGATCCATTCGGCGGCAGCCTGATAGGCCATCTCAATGACCTCCCAGATGTATTCGAACGTCTCTACAATCCATTGCGTAACCTGCATAGGCAAAAGAGCTAAGACAGCTTGAGCTTGCCTATAGGGAAGTAAAACTCCGCCGATTATTAAATTGGCAATCAAAACAACCAATACGGTAACAGCGAAGTTTCTTTGGTTAAGGAAAGTATCGATAATAGGCATAAATTAGGATTAGGGATGGGCTTGAATAAATGCTCTCATTTTTTTAGCCCAGCTGACTGTTTGATCTTTTATAATTTGATAGGATTGAAGAGCCAGATTGGCTTTTAGCGGATCAGTCTTGATTTCTTTTATCGCTTCGTAGACTTTTATCAATTTTGAGATAATTTCTAATTGTTCTTTATGAAGACTGATAAGTTCACTGGGCACTGTTAATTCTTTCAGTTTAGCGTAGGTATTTTTGTCGTTTTGTAATTGCAAATCAAGTTCCGAAAAATCATTGCTTTGAAGAGCGTTTAAAAACATTGCCGATTCTGAGCTAGATTTTGATTCAGAAAGAGAGAAGGCTTTACTGGCCGAAGCACCATAAATTTGAATTGCGGCTCGGCTATTATCTGGCGTGGTTTTGATTTGGTTTTCGTCAATGGGGTCTGGCGCAAAAAGATTGCCGGTGCTGGCAATAACTTCCTGGACTGTTTCTTGAATCCCTGGATAAGCTTGCAGCTCTTCGCTAGAAAGCAGGTCTCCGCTTTCATTGAAAGCCTGAATTTTGTTTGCGTTAAGCTGTTCGCTTAGTTTTTGTTTCAGGGCTTCGGTCAGGTTTTGCGGCAAAGAACGAGGAGTTCTAGAAGCAGTCCCTGGCAATTCATCCCCTGGCGCTTTTTTAGTCGGGTCGTAGCCGGAAGCCACTTCCTCACCGTCCAGATAGCCGTCGCCGTCGCTGTCTGGCTTGCAGGGGTCGGTTTTATAAATTTGCATTTCTTGCCAGTCCTTCAAGCCGTCATTGTCGGAATCTTTGTTTGAGTCGCTAGGATTTGGATTACATCCCGTTGTTGTTTTCGAGGCGCCGCTTAAAATGTCGCTAAGCTGGCTGGCCGAGCCGCGGCCGCTTTTCAATACTAAATAGCCGCCAATGACAATGCCAAAAAGCAATATCAAAATCGCCGCGAAGATTGAAAATTTTCTCGATTTTTTTATCGGTTGCATAATTCACTTAAATTATACAATATTCGGCTAATTGAGACAAATAAAAAAATGTCTTATTTATCCACAGCGTCTTTATTTTTGTCAGGGGCGGTGCTATGCTAGAAAAAGCATGAACCCCGTTAGAAATTTATGGTATGTTTCTGTCCTGGAAAGCGCAAAAGATAAGCACTGGTATGCAGGATGTACAAACAATCTTAACGAAAGAATAATAGAGCATAATAGCGGCAAGGTGTATGCCACTAAATCAAGGCGGCCCTTGTTTTTTATTTACTGCGAAATTTCTCTCAACAAGTACGACACTTACCGGCGTGAAAAATATTTAAAAAGTGGAATGGGTGAAAGATATATTAGCAGTAGATTAAAAAACTATTTCAATAAAAAGTAACAACATGAATGAGAATGTAAAAATTTCTAACGGGGTGAAAAAACTCCTACTTTTTATCTCTTTTATTGCTGGATATTTGATAATGTCACTGGAGCTTTTAGGGTTTCGCCTGCTGGCTCCATATTTTGGAAACTCAATTTATGTTTGGGGAAGTTTGGTCGGCCTGATTTTAGCTGCCTTAAGCGCTGGCTATTATTTTGGTGGCTGGTTAATTGAAAAATGGCCGCAAGTGCGCGCTGTAACCGGATTATTTGGAGTGGTGGCGATTTTTTTGCTGTTTACACTTTTCTTTTATCAGCCGATTTTGAAATATTTAGCGCAATGGGATATAATTTCAGGTTCTTTGGCAGCGACATTTTTAATTTTTGGCGTCCCAATGATTGCTTTAGCCGCCGTTTCGCCAGTCGTTATAAAAATTTTAGCCGAACAAGAAAAAACCGGCCGTTCGGCCGGGCTGGTTTATGCGTGGGCAACGCTGGGCAGTCTTTTGGGAACGTTTTTGACTGCGTTTGTTTTAATCCCCTATTTTGGTTCGCGGCTTACTCTTTACAACTGTTTTTTCTTAGTTTTGATTGTTTTAGCTATTTTGTTTTTGGTGCACGGACACAAAAACCTTTTGGTTATTGGTTTATTCTTTTTTATTTCTTTGTTTGGCTTGCGCTCTGCGGTTTTGCCTGCCAACGTGATTTTTGAAACAGAATCGGCTTATAACCAAATCCGATTGATTGATACAAAAAATTTAATATTACTGACCTTAAATTCGCAGCGATATAATTTGTTGCAATCCGTTTATGTTAAAGAAGGCACGTTGTTTAATCTTTCCTTGATAGATTTGTTTAATGTCGGGCCGGCCATCGCGCCGGTAAAAAATCTGCTTATTTTGGGTATGGCGGGCGGCGCATCGGTCAGGCAATTCCAGCAGTTTTTTCCGGAGGCTAGAATTGACGCAGTGGAAATTGACCCCAAAATTATTGATATTGCCAAAGAGCGTTTTGGGGTTAAAGAGAACGAGAATTTAAAAATTTTTGAGGCCGATGCCAGGCCTTTTTTAGCAAAAAGCCAGAAAAAATACGATATGGTTGAAGTCGATTTATTCCAGGGCGGCCCCTACGCGCCGTTTTACACGCTAACGCAGGAATTTTTTAAATCAATTTTTTCACATCTAACAGACGAAGGATTATTGATGATGAACATTTATGCACCGCGAGGCCAGGAGATTTTGGCACCGGCACTGGCTACTATCAACTCGGTGTTCCCTTCGGTTTTTACTATTCCAATTAACGACAATTTTGTAGTTTTGGCAACAAAGTCAGAAACTGACTTAGAAGCGGTGAAGAATAAAATAGAGGCAGCTCAGAAAAATTTTTCTTCCGATTTAATATTGCCGACAAATTACGCGTCAGATTTAATTGAAAAATATCAGCCAGATAAAAAAACGCCCGTCTTTACTGATGACTGGGCGCCGATAGAATTACTCACCTATCGGATGCTGAAAGGCCTAAAGCTGTAACTGCCGTCATCGCATGACGGCAGATAATTGTTTGGTCAATTTTATCCAATCTTCTACGCTTAAGGTTTCGGCTCGCTGCTGGGGTGCGAGGCCGATTTTTTTTAAGATTTCAACCAATTTGATGCGATCTATTTTTAATCCTTGGCTAAGATTGTTGATCAATTGTTTTCGTGGATGAGAAAAGCCGGCCTTGACGACTGTAAAGAATTTCTTCTTTTCTTCTGTCGTCCCGCACTTGCCTGCCCCGTTGTAATGCGAAGCATTTACTTCGGGGATGCGGGATCCAGAAATTCCTGGATTCCTGCTGGAGTTTACCCCGAACTGGATTCCCGCTTTCGCGGGAATGACAGATTCGGGGCAGGAATGACACGTGTTAGTATCTCGCGGAGTGATTTTAATTATCGCCGAATCAACTTTAGGCCGGGGCCAAAATGATTTTTTGGAAACAAAACTTATAATTTTTGGCTCGGCGTAAAATTGGACCGAAACGGCCAAAAGCGACATTTCTGGGGGCTTAGCACAAATTCGCTGCGCCACTTCTTTTTGAACCATTAAAACGATTTGCGCGGGAGGATTTTCGGCCTCCAGAAATTTTCGGATTAAATGGGAGGTCAAATAATATGGGATGTTGGCGACAAGTTTGTAATGATATAACTCCCCCTCGCCCCCTCTTAATTTAAGAGGGGGTTGGGGGGAGTTAAATTTCATGGCGTCGCCCTGTAGAATATCTATATTTTTTACTCTGCCAAACCTTTTCTGCAGAAAGGAAGCAAGCCCCTTATCTTTTTCAACTGCAATCACTCCTCCGGCATGTTTGGCCAGCTCTTCGGTCAAAATTCCCAACCCCGGCCCCACCTCTAAAACCGTGTCTTTTTTTGACAGATCAGCCGCGCCAATGATTTTTTCCAAAACCGTGCGATCAATTAAAAAATTCTGGCCCAAGAGTTTATTTGGTTTCAAATCATATTTTTTTAAGATTGTTTTCAGGTCATTCATAAAATCTTGAGGAGGGTTTGATCAAACCGTTTTCATCCGTTTCCTCGTTTTCAAAATTAACATACTCAACCAGGTGGCTTGGGATATCGGCGAGAAATCTCGAGGGCGGGTTAGCCATGGTGGAACCATAAAGTTGTCGGGTGCGCGCCGCGACCAGAAAAAGTTTTTGTTTGGCGCGGGTGACACCCACGTAGCAGAGCCGTCGCTCCTCTTCCATTTGCCAGGCGTCAATCAGACTGCGGGAATGCGGGAAAAGCCCTTCTTCGCAGCCGATAATAAAAACGACGGGAAATTCCAGACCTTTGGCGCAATGCAGCGTCATTAAATTAACCAAGTCTTTGTTGGTTTCCACTTCATCGTGATTGCTCATGAGCGTTGCTTCTTCCAAAAAAGCTTTCAGTGCTTCGCCCGGAGGCAGCACATCATATTTTTTTGTAACGGAAAATAATTCTTTGATATTTTCCCAACGGCTTTCTCCCTCCTCGGTTTTGTCCCGTACAAAATCTTCATAGTTGGTCTTGGCAATGATTGATTTTAAGAGTTGACTGGGCGCTGAATTTTTTGCTTTCTGTCGCAGCTCATCCATAAGGCAAGAAAAATTTTGCCAGGCGCGTTTTTTTTGCGGCGTCATTTCGGAAATTAATAATCCCTGACCTTTGCCCATCAGCGCCCCGATGTTTGTGTTTTTTCCAAAACCGCGCGCGGGAGTATTGATTATTCTTTCGAGCGCCATTATGTCTTGAGGGTTTTGGATAAAACGCAAATAACCCAGCAAGTCTTTGATTTCTTTTCGCTCATAAAATTTAAGTGTGCCGATGACTTTGTAAGGGAAGCCGGTTTTTAAAAATGTTTCCTCGATCGCTCTGGACTGGGCGTTGGTGCGATAGAGCACCGTGAAGTCGCGCAAATTTAAATCCGGCTGCTTTTTTTTGAGCCCGACAATTTCTTCAATTACAAAAGCCCCTTCTTCTTTTTCGTCCTGCGCCCCAAAAATGGTGATGAGAGAACCTTGACGATTTTCGGTCCAGAGATTTTTATCTTTGCGGATTTTATTTTTGACAATGATGTTTTGCGCCGCGCTCAATATATTTTGAGTGGAGCGGTAGTTTTGTTCAAGCAATATTACCTTGGCTTCTGGATAGTCTTTTTCAAAATTTAAAATATTGCGGAAATCCGCCCCGCGCCAGGAATAGATTGACTGGTCCGTGTCGCCGATGACAAAAAGATTCCGGTATCTCTGGGCTAGGAGATTGACCAGGATATATTGGGCGCGGTTAGTATCCTGATATTCGTCAACCAAAATATATTTGAATTTCTCTTGATATTTTTTAAGGACGGCCGAATTATCTTTGAAAAGCTGGACAATTGACATCAGCAAATCGTCAAAATCCAAAGCCTGGCTTTCTTTGAGCCGTGTCTGATATTCCAGGTAAATTTTAGCTACGGTTTTTGGGAAAAATTCAGTGGCTTGACTGGCGAATGTTTCGGGCGCGATTAGTTCGGCTTTAGCTTGAGAAACAGCGCTCAGGACCGCCTCGGGACTGAATTGTTCCTCGGAAATATTTAGGTCTTTCATTACCTGTTTAGTTAAACTAAGGCTATCTTTGTCATCAAAAATAACAAAATTGCTGCTGTAGCCGATTTTTGGCGCCTCGGCCCTCAAGAGCTTGGCACAAATCGCGTGAAAAGTTCCGATGACGGGTAGTTTAAAGTCTCTTTTGGCCTTTAAACCTATCAATTTTTGAATTCTGATTTTCATTTCCCCGGCCGCCTTATTGGTAAAAGTTACGGCTAAGATGTTTTCGGCCGGAATTCCTTTAGAAATCAAATAAGCGACCCGATGAGTTAGGACTCTGGTTTTACCCGAACCCGGACCGGCAATGATTAGCAGGGGTCCCTTGATTGTGGTTACGGCTTCAATTTGCTGTTTATTTAAATGCGTCAATTCCATTGTTCCTTTATTTAGGTCTAACTTTACTAGTATACTGAATAACCGCTAAACTTAAAAGCCCTAAAAAAGGCTTTCAGTATTGGGCGGTGGATTATTTGTGGATTCTTTCCTTGACTCAAAAACCCCAAAGTGATAAAATTGGAGTGTAGTTTAGGGCTTTTTTTATTACTAAAATTCAAATTTTACTTCTTTTCAAGCCCAAAAATAAGCTAAACCATTGTTTACTAATTCAAAAAAGCTAAAAAAGGGTTCAAACAGCTCAGGTTTTAAGGGGGTCATCAGTCATCCGCTTAAGTGTTTAAGCTGCCAGCGTCGCTGTTTCATTGTCGCTGGCCTTATTTTATTTGCTTTAATTTATTTAAATTTTACAGACTCGCCGGTTAAGGGAAAAATAGATTCTTCGGCTCGTATCAACGGGCAGGCAGCGATTGAAGAAACGCTAAATAGCGCCTTCGGTGAAGGGGTGATGGGAGGGCCGATTGAAGCAGGCGGCTTCACTATAGCCGAAGCTCAGGCAGCTTATGATTTTACCAGCGACGATGCGCAAGAGGATGCCGATTTTGCTATTTTAGAAGGCAGCGGCTTGATTTCTCAGGATAGCCCTGTACCGCCGGGCGCCGATCTTTTCGGTGGTATGCGCCGCGACGTGACCAATTACGTCGTTCAAGACGGCGACACGCCCTTTGATATTGCGATAAAGTTTAGCATAAACACGTATACGGTGCTCTGGGCCAATAACTTGCATGACGGCAGTATAATTCGGCCCGGTGATCAGCTGCTAATTTTACCGATCAATGGCGTCAGAATAAAGGTAGGTGCAACAGATACGGTTGCTTATTTGGCTAAAAAATATAAAGGTAAAGCCGAAGAAATAATCTCCTTTAATAACTTAGCGCCAGAAGGCGGCTTGGAAGCGGGCAGCTTTATCATTATTCCGGATGGAGAAACACTTACTGCCGCGCCCCCGCCTAAAGTTACCGCTCCAAAATACGCTCAGGGATTGGCTACAATAGACTGGTTGATCATTCCCACGACCGGGTATGATTGGGGCAGGATTCATAGCAGCAACGGTGTTGATATTGCTAATGTCTGCGGTACGCCTATTTATGCGGCGGCAGCTGGAAAAATCATACTATCGGATGGTATCGGTTGGAACGGCGGCTATGGAAAATATATTAAAATTCAGCATGCTAACGGCGTGGTTACCTTATACGGCCACGCTTCACAGCTCGTGGCACAGGCAGGTGAGGAAGTCAGCCAAGGACAGCTGATTGCAATTATGGGTACAACTGGTCGTTCAACCGGCTGCCACCTGCATTTTGAAGTTAGAGGCGGAAAAAACCCGCTGGCCGGCAAAGCCAGACAAATAAATTAATCTATTTAAGACACTTTAATACATCAGTAATTAAAAAACCCGGAGATCTTCGGGTTTTTTGATTTTTGATATTAGAAATTTTCTTCCCGGGGTCTGTATTGTAAGGCTTCGGCCAAATGTGCCGCGCTGATTTTTTCCAAACCGGCTAAATCGGCGATTGTTCTGCTGATTTTTAAAACGCGATGATACGAGCGGGCCGAAAGATGCAAATTATTAACTGCGGTTTTTAAAATTTGCTGGCCTTCTGTATCGAGCTGGCAGTATTTTTTCATTTGTTGGAGATTCATTTCTGAATTGGCATTGATTTTTTCGGCTTGAAATCTTATTCGTTGGATTTGCCGCGCCCGTTCCACCCGGTCTTTGACTGCTTTTGACTCCTCCCCCACTTTTTCGGTGGCGAGCCGGTCATATTTGACCGGCGGGATTTCAATGTGTAAATCAATTCTATCCAGCAAGGGTCCGGAAATTTTCCTTTTATATTTGCTGATTTGCCCTGGCGAACAGATACACTGTTTGACCGGGTCGGTGGCGTGGCCGCAGGGGCAGGGATTCATGGCGGCCACCAGCATAAATTGAGCCGGAAAGTCCAGGGAACCGGTAGCGCGCGAAACCGTGATTAAACCGTCTTCCAGGGGCTGGCGCAGCGCTTCCAAGACATCTCGGTGGAATTCGGGCAGTTCATCCAAAAACAAAACTCCCCGATGCGCTAAAGTAATTTCTCCTGGTTTTGGGTGATTGCCGCCGCCCACCAGGGCGACCGCAGAGGCAGTGTGATGAGGACTGCGAAAAGGCCGTTCGGATATAACCGGTTTGGCAGCGCTTAGACGACCGGCGATACTAAATATTTTTGTTATTTCCAGGACCTCTTCAAAAGAGAGAGACGGCAAAATAGTGGGGAGCGTTCGGGCCAAAAGAGTTTTGCCCGCGCCCGGGGGTCCGGACATCAAGATATTATGGTGACCGGCGGCGGCAATTTCAAGCGCCCGTTTGGCATGTTCTTGTCCTTTGATATATGCCAAGTCATTTTCGCCAGTATTGTCTTTTAAAAACAAATTGATTTCCGTCTGGGGTGTTGGCTGAATTAGCTCTTTGGCTTCTAAATGTAAAAATAGTTCTTCCAGAGAACTTAAGCCAAAGACCTCAATTCCTTTAACCAGCGCTGCCTCAGCCGCATTTCCTTTTGGGACAAATAAGGCCTCAAAGCCGCGGTCGCGCGCCATCAGGGCGATGGGGAGAACACCGCTGACGGGCCGCAGCTTTCCTTCTAAAGATAACTCGCCAACAAATATTTTTTTGTCTATTGAGGTAGCTAAAAGTTGTTCTGAAGCCAGAAGATATGCCACAGCAATTGGCAAATCATAAGCGGGCCCTTCTTTTTTAATATCGGCCGGCGCTAAATTGACAATAACCCGGCGATTGGAATGATGAGGCGGCGAGGCGCCGGAATTTTTTACGGCCGAAGAAACCCTTTCTTTGGCTTCGTTAACAGCGGCGTCCGGCAGACCGACGATGTTAAAGCTGTGCAAACCGGGCGTCATGTCAACCTCGACCTCGATTGGCTGACAGCCTAGCCCCAAAGTTGCGGCGGAGAAAACTTTTGAAGGCATAAGAGTGAATTACAGATTTAAATAAAAAACCATCCTCCCGGATGGCTAAAAATCCTTTGAAATTTTAACAATCACTTTTTTTGTTGGCATTTGAGGCAAAATTTGGCTTCCGGCATAATCTCCAGTCTTTTAGGATCAGTTGGTTCATGGCAATTTTCGCAGATTCCGTAGGTTCCGTCTTCAATTTTTTGCAGGGCTTTGTTGATATCAGCCAATCTTATTTCCAGCGCATATTCAATAGGCAGCGTGCTTTCATAAGCAGCCACTTCCAATGCTTCTTCGTCAGAGCTTTGGGAGGTACCAAAATTTGGGAAGCGAGTATCGTAATCGCCTTTTATTTTTTCGTCCTTTCGGGCAATAGAAGTCAGTTCTTCTTCCAGCTTCTTTTTGCGCTCTTGCAGCTTTTTTTCAAAATGTTGTAAGGTTTTTTTATCCATATTTTATCGTATTTCTTTAATTCCATAATACTACGCTTATCACTGTCAGTCAATTAAATAAGAGAAAACAAAAAAACACCGTAATTTGGGTGCTTCATACTTGACTTTTTTGGGGGAGTTGATATAATGAGGGGCGTTATAAGCCCAGATAAAGTCGAGACTTATAGGGGCTAACGCCCCCCAAACCTTTCTACGTTAGTCTATAAAGACGGCCCTTTGGGCCTTTTTTATTTACGGCCCTCCAGTGCACATGACCGGAGAAAGGAAATAATAGTAATCCTCAGCCAGCTATGCCTATTTTCAGGCAAAATGTAAAGAACTTTTTACTTTTTTATTAGCCAGTCTCAGGATCTATTATTATTTTATCACTGAAGCAAAATAGCGTCAACCCCGTTAGACGCTTAACGAGCCTCAATATTTTTTTATTTCTTTTTTGGCTATTTTGTTGCTTAAATAAGGCATTTTTTGATAATTTCTCCTCAAAATGTCTAACGGGGTCAACCCCAGGTAATCCACACATTCTCCACAATTCGCCCCCCACACCTATTCGGGAATGTTTCAATAAAAAAAACATTCTTTATCTTATGATAATTTCTAATCTATTATGAGAAACATTTATTGTAGTCTCTTTATGAATTCGCTTTTGCGAATTCATTTTCCCGGATAGGTGTGGGGGTTATTTTAAAACTTTATCAACGGTATCTTCTAGGGCTTGGGCGTCATTGCTCAAAAGAAAGAAACTTTTTAGATGCGCAAAATAGAAGTTTTGGTAACCCTGATTTAATGGTTTTATCGTCGTGATATCGGTTTGGCGGTAGACTTCGGCTACTAGATTAAAGTTTTGTTTTAATTTTTTTTCAGTTTGATCCAAGAAAGATACGAATTCACTATCGCTTGCCTTTTTAGTCGCAATAAGCAGCCAACGAACAGGTATTTCATCGGTTTTGGGCAGTAAAATCAACACCATTTGATCTTCAAATAACGGCCGCAGCTCGCCTATTTTAAGGTCAGCCTGATTAAAAAACCGCTCTAAGTCTTGGTTAAAAGAAGTTAGAGGGGGCCAGCCGTATTGACTTTCTTTAAGCGAATTTGCCAAATCAGCCAGCAGAGACTGATTAAAATAAATCGTTGAGACTGTTTGGGTTCCAATCAGATTTTGGTAGGGATTGACAGGCCGGGTCAAAAAGAAAAAAGCAATAAAGCTGCTTTCAACCAATATTAAAATTAACAAAAACCAGACCTTAAAACGAACTTTCCGTTTAAAGTTAACTAGGGCCGAATCATTTTGAATGAAATTCGATGGTTTTGACATCGGCTGATTTTTTTGACCAGTTGCCTTTTTTATTCTGATAGGAATTTGCATACCAGGTAGTAGAACTTCGATTAATTATTTTAATTTCAAATCTAATTAATAATTTTTAACAAATTGCTGAGTTTTTAGAAAAAATTTCTTTGCCAGGTGCTTGTTTAAACAATCGAATTTTCACTACCTGGCATATTTTATTGATTGGTTAGCTCGTTAATCTTAATCTGCCACGCCTCTATCAACTTGTAGCTTTTGGAATGGGGATGAAACATCAGGCATTGCTGGCTGACATAGATTTGATCGGCAGGTTCGGTTTGGAGCTTTTGGCTGATACGCTGAGTCTGCCAGGTACCTAATTTTTTTTCCAGCCGATCCCCTACCCAGTCCGCCAATAGCCTTTCGGCAGCTTTTCTGATTGACGATAAAACTCGATTGATTTCAATCTTTTTGGCAGTTTCCTCAACTGACCAGGGGAAGAAATTTAAATACTGATTGAGCCAGGAATTTTTCTGCAGGAATTTCTGGTAGAGCCCTTCTTCAATTTCCAAGATCGGGGTGAGGCGGCCGTATTCCTGGGCCGAGTGAAAGTCGCGCGGTTTGGCTTCGGGTTTAATTTCCAGACCCTCCTCGGTCAGATAGCAATTAAGGCAGATGCGGTCTTGAGTAAATTGGTCGTGTCGGCGCGCTCCCATCAAGCTTGTTAAAGCGGTAATGAGCGTGCGTGCCAGCCAGAGCCGGCCGTTCTTGGCGACAATTAATAAGTCAAAGTCGCTTTCGCGGCGAGTATTATAAGCGGTGAGAGAACCGGTTACTGCCGCTAGTCTAAGAAATGGCACCAAGGCCAACCAACGGGCCATTTTTTTTAGTTTTTTCCATTTGAGCTGTGCAAGTTTCAATCTCCCTTCTCTAATTTTAATTAAATCGGAACGGTTTGGCAAAAAATAGAGGCCTTGATGGCGCTCTATTTTTTTTGTCCGGACAATTTCTGTCAGCGTTTGGGTAAAATCAAAAAAAGATACCCGCGCACCAGAATGCCAACGGGCCCTGCTGACAGATGAAAGGTCGTCACCTATGGCCTTCGGTGCGGGGTTCCGCCCCGCCACCGAATAAAGAAGAGCCGCCGATTCTCGTCGGCGGGGCTCCACCTTCTGGCCGAAAGCAAGAAGGTAGCGATAAATTTCCAGTTCTGTTAAAGGCCGGTCCAGGAGATCGTAATAAATTAAAGTGGAAAGGATAGTGCGTTCAAGACTGGCCATGGCGGGTGATGTTATTTGGTGAAACTGAAAGTGGAAAGGATTTGGTTGAAAAGACTGGAATAGTCCTTGTCATCAAGTCCATAATAATAAATGCTATAAATATTGTTATTGAATAAAAATAAAACATCAATAAATTGAGTTCCAGCGGGCGCACCAGGACCCTCTATCTCTTTTAAGGTGCCGGATAGTTTAGTTGCTGTAATATTAACATTGAGCGTGATCTGTTCGTTTGAATAGTTATTTATAGAATTTTGTACAGATTCAATAAATTTATTAATTCCTATTGGACTGTCTGGCGAAATTGCTATATTTATATGAGGTTGCGGTGCATCAGTACCGCATGGTGGTAGTTTCGATTGATTATAGCTAAAACCGACGTAAGACGAATCACATTCTTTAAAAAACCAATCTTTCGGATATTTTATTTCAAACCCATATTTTTCATTAAGATAAGTCTGCCAGTTGCTAGTGTCTGCTACCGGAGTTGTGCTCGACGCGGCGGCTGGTATAGCCAATAGCCGGTCAATTGCCGCGTACATGGCTTCCTTTGAGGTGGTGATAAGCAGATAGCCTTTAACTATCGCGTAATCAATGGTTAGTGTGGAGTAAGGAAAGTTAACATAGCGCATCGGAATGTTTTTATAAGTATTGTCTAAGAGCTGCGGCGTGGCGGGTATTTCTACTCCTTGGCTAAACCATAGGCTTTTGAGGGCCGAGGGTATGGCTGATTCAGAAGATTTTAATAGATTTCTAAGCTCATTTTCGTTGGTGCCATTTTTCAGGGCGATTATTAAACCGATTCGGCCGGGATTTTCTCCACCGGTAAAAGGAGAAGAACCATCCTGGGTTTGGTAATAAACGAAAACAGAATATTGGTCGTTTTGAAAATAATCTTTTAGATAGGATTGGCTGGGTAATGGAGATTGGGATAGGGTTGGCTGTTGGGTGCTAGATGGAGTTGGCTGCTGGGAACTATCAGAATTACCTAATTCCGAATTATTGGTTCCGAGCGGCCCAAAAAAATCGATATTGACAGCCGAAACTAATTCGTCAAAGCCCGCAATTTTAGCTTGACCGGCCGCCTGGTTAGTTTCAAAGACGACTTGCGTGAAGGTGCTGCTCGCTGGCGATTGACTGAGAGCGCCAAGAAGTTCGTATAGAGGTAGTTTTTGATCGGCGGCCAGATTGATAACCTTTTGTTCTTCCATGTTGAATAGCGCAGAAGGCAGAATTAACGGGGTCGCAGAGGGCGTCGGGGTGGAGCTGGGGCTGGGTGTGGCAGAAGGCGTGGGTGAGGAAGTTGGTTTGACGTTGCCAAAATAAAACCATCCTCCTATACCCAAAAAAACAACGATTAAAACGCCAACAATAATGCCAAGCTTGGCAAGAGAAATTTTTTGAAGTTGCGGTTTGGCAATTTTTGGCGCTGCTGCAGGAGCGGGAGCAATATGAAAAGGCTGCTTGAGTGTAGCTGCGCCCGAGCTACTGAACGGCTCTGGCTTGAGCTTTGGCAGAACAGGCGGCGGAGGCGGAGAGACGGGTTTGGGCAGTGGCGGTGGAGGTGTGGGCTTGGGCGGCGAAGGCGGGGGTGCGGGAGGCGTCATGGGTTTTATTTCCTCTTTGAACATCGGTAAATCTGACGGTGGGGTGGCTTTTTTGGGGAACGGGGAGATGACGACCGGTCTCAACGGTGACGCTGCCGAAGGCGTCGGTGCCAATCCCGGTTTAAGCGTCGGTTTGGCATACAAAGAAGCAGAACTCTGAGCTTCTTTTGATAAAGCCGCAATATCCTTGGCCATAGTTCGGATTACGAGCTGAGAAATAATAGATGACACGCTGGCTTTCTCGTCTTCTCTTTCTTGTTCAATAATAATGTCACTTACGGTCTGGCCGCTTGATAAATTTTGTTTTATATCCATAAGCCCTCCGACTAAGAGATTAGGATGAATAAATTATTTTTGGTTTTGTTGGCGAGCATCTTTCAGAGAAAGATTAATTCTTCCCTGTTCGTCAATATTCTTTACTTTGACGGGGATGACATCGCCTATTTTTACTATATCATCAACTCGATTCACGCGCCAGGACGCAAGTTCTGAAATATGAACCAATCCTTCCTGATTGGGCAAAATTTCCACAAAAGCGCCAAAATTTATTATCCTCGTCACTTTGCCTTGATAAATTTCACCCGGTTTTACTTCGTGAGTTAGATTTTTTATCCAAGACAAAGCTTTCTCGGCCGCGGGTTCGTTCTCGGAGGTGATAAAAATTACCCCGGAATCTTCAATGTCAATTTTAACGCCGGTTTGATCAATAATTTCATTGATGATTTTGCCGCCTGGCCCGATAACGTCTCTGATTTTGTCGGGATTAATTTGATGAACAATAATGCGCGGTGCAAATTTTGATAAAGATGGCCGCGGCTGTGTCAAAGCGCTGTTCATTTTTTCCAAAATAAACAAACGTGCTTCTTTGGCCTGATTTATGGTTTCCTCCAGCATTTCCACGCTTACCCCCTCGATTTTAACATCCATTTGCAGACCGCAGACGCCATTTTGTGTGCCGGCGATTTTAAAATCCATATCGCCGTGGTGGTCTTCCGGGCCCTGGATATCGGTCAAAATTTTGTAATTTCCTTTTCCGTCCATCATTAAACCCATGGCAATGCCCGCCACGGCCGAGCGAACGGGCACACCCGCGTCCATTAAGGCTAAAGAAGAACCGCAGACCGAAGCCATGGAAGAGGAACCGTTGGAAGAGAGAATTTCTGAAACCACTCGAATTGTATAAGGAAATTGGTCTTCAGGCGGAATAATCATAGCTAAGGAACGCTCAGCTAAGGCGCCGTGGCCAATTTCGCGCCGGCCCGGCCCGCGAAAAGGACCGATTTCTCCCACCGAGAAAGGCGGAAAGTTATAATGAAGCAAAAATCTTTTTTTGTATTCCTGCTCCAGTCCGTCAATAATTTGTTTTTCGCTTGGGGCGCCCAGCGTCACGGTTGAAAGAGCTTGGGTTGTGCCGCGATTAAAAAGTGCCGAGCCGTGAGTGCGAGGCAGGAGTCCGACGACGCAGCTGATGTCGCGCACTTCGTTGAGCGCTCTGCCGTCGGGTCGTTTTTCATCTTTCAAGATATTTTTGTGAACCATTTCGTTGATTTCATCGTTAAAAATTTCAAAACCCAGCAGAATTTTGTCCTGAATATTTTCTTTTTCGCTCTCTTTGATGAATTCAACCAGAGCTTGAGCGAGCTCGCCAATTTTGGTTTTGTGAGTTAATTTTTCTTTGACATAGATAGCCGGCTCCAACTTTTTTTCAAGAAACTCATTGATTTTTTTAACAAAGGCAGCATCGGGTTCCTTTAACAGCAGTTCCGTTTTTGTCGGCTTGATTGCTGCGATTATTTCTTTTTGCCAGGCAATTAATTCGCGATAGGCCTTCTCTCCGACCGAGAGCGCCTCAACCATTGAAGATTCAGAAACTTCGTTGCCGCCGCCTTCCAACATATTAATTTTTTGTTCGGTGCCAGAAACAATTAAATCCAAGTCACTTTTGTCTCTTTGCTCATAAGTTGGATTAACCACAAATTGATCTTGAACGCGCCCGACCCTGACGCCCGCCACGGGTCCTGACCAGGGAATATTTGAGATTGATAGCGCCAGTGACGCGGCCAAGATACCCAAAATATCGGGATCATTTTCTTTGTCAAAAGAAAGGACCGTTAAGACGACTTGAATTTCATTTCTGAATTTTTGGTTAAAACGCGGACGAATTGTGCGGTCAATTAAACGACCGCTTAAAATCGCCTCATCTTGCGGCTTGCCTTCTCTTTTGATGAAACGGCTGCCCTTTATCTTGCCGGCAGCGTAGAGCTTCTCTTCATACTCAAGGGTTAAGGGAAGATAGTCGCACTCTTTTGGTCCGGAGCTCATGACGGCAGTGGCCAGAACGGCGGTGTCGCCATAACTAATTAGAGCCGAACCATTGGCTTGCTGCGCCAAAAGGCCTAACTCTGCCTTGAGAGTTCGGCCGTTAAACTGAATAGAAAAAATTTTTTTCTCCATTATTTTAGGAGAGACTTTCGAGAGCTGAGCAGCAAAAGAGTAAACCCCGTTAGATAGATACACCGCACCTGTCTCGCGGGGTGAAAGAAATAATTTTATAATTATTTAATTATAAAATTATTTCTTCCTCTCTTTTTCCGCTAATTCGCAAACAGCCCCTCCCGATTAAGATATTAGATATTTTTTAAGACCTTGGCCCAAATCAATAAAATCGTCTGCAATTTCTTTTAGGTGACTGGAAGCACTGCGACCGAAAGCAATGATTTCAACTTGGCAGCCATTTTTTATTTTTAAGTAATGCACCAGCGGCGCAAAGTCGCCGTCACCGGTGACCAAAACCACCGCGTCCAGCTTCTCTCCCAGCTCAATGGCGTCAACCGCCAGACCCACATCCCAATCCCCTTTTTTCATGCCGCCCGGAAATATCTGTAAATCCTTAACTTTAACTTCAATGCCAATTTTGGTTAGCGCTTCAAAAAAAGCTTGTTCTTCTCCACCTTCGGTTTTAATCGAATAAGCGATCACCCTGATTAATTTGCGGCCAGCCACGGCGGTTTTGAGCACTTCTTTAAAATTAACTTTCGCCCGGTAAATGTTTTTTGCCGAATGGTAAAGATTGGGTACATCGATGAAAATTCCAACGCGCTGGTCTTTATGTTTGATGATAGGCATAGTTGATAGAAAAACCCCTTAAGCGGTCGGGGCTTTTATTTTTTTAAATCTAATTTTTTAATTAATGATTTGTAACGCTTCTCGTCGTTTTTATTTAAATAATCTAATAACTTTTTTCTTTTTGCCACCATTTTAAGCAAACCGTAGCGGGAATGATTATCTTTGTTATGTTTTTTAAGATGTCCCGTCAATTGCTTAATTTGCTCACTCAAAATCGCCACCTGAACGTCGGCCGAGCCGGTGTCTTTATCATGAACCCCATATTCGCTAATAATTTTTTTCTTTTTAGTGGTTTTAAGCATACCAGGTAGTAGAAATTTGACTAAATAATTTAACCCTTACTATATTAGCGTTTTTCTTGATTTGCCGAGGTTGTAAAAGGTTGGCAAGCTCTTTCTAAAAAGAATAACCTGTCAGGTAGTAGAATTTCGGCAAGTCTTTTTTGTCGCCGAAGGCGACAGCCGAAATTTCACTACCTGACATGTCAAATTTTCACTACCTGGCATATATTTTCTTTCTGTTTTGAATATAACACGGGATTGATTAAAAAGCAAATAGTTGTACTTTTTTGGATTATGTCGTACATTTAGCGTAGTTGCGACGCACCTATGGAGCGTCGCAATACGCCGCCGACATTGTTGCAACATCCGCCTTTGGCGGACATCGCAAAATGTCGGCCAAGAATAAATATAATTAATAAACGTGATTGTTGAATCATTAATCAAAGATTATTTAGTCTATCTGGAAGTTGAAAAAGGCCGGTCAAAAAAGACTACGGAAAATTACGGTCACTATTTGAAACGTTTTTTGAGTTGGGCTAAAATTGAAAAACCGCAACAAATTGATGCTGAATTAGTTCGTCAATATCGGCTTTATTTAAATCGGCTGGAAGAGGCAGGCAAAACTCTCAAAAAAGTTACTCAGAATTACCACATCATCGCCTTGCGCAATTTTTTAAAATACTTAGCCAAGCGCGATATTAAAACTCTAACATCCGATAAAATTGAATTGGCAAAACAGACGCCGCGGGAGGTAGAATTTCTGGAGGGAGATGAATTGGAGCGGCTGCTAAAAGCGCCCGAGGGCGCTTCAATTCGGGCGTTGCGCGGCCGGGCATTACTGGAAATTTTGTTTAGTACGGGTCTTCGCGTGTCGGAAGTCTGTAAACTGAATCGCGATTCGCTGAATTTGGACAAAGGCGAGTTTTCCGTTCGGGGCAAAGGGGAAAAAATCCGGGTAGTCTTTTTATCTGAAACCGCTAAGGTGGCGCTTAAAACTTATTTAAATAAAAGAAAAGATATCGATCCGGCGCTTTTTGTGAGAATTCCTAAGGGCAAGCCAGGCAGCGCGGTTGATTCTGTCCGTACCAAAACTGGTAAAGCACAGCAGGTCAGACTGGCGGAAATGCGTTTGACCCCGCGTTCGGTGCAGCGAATTATTAAAAAATATGCAATTGCCGCCGGCATCGCCCGGCGCGTTACGCCCCATACCCTGCGCCATTCTTTTGCCACTGACTTGCTGATTTCAGGTGCCGACATTCGCTCGGTTCAGGCGATGCTGGGCCATTCATCTATTACCACTACCCAAATATACACACACATCACCGATAAGCAACTGAAGGAGGTTCACAAAAGTTTTCACGGGAAGAAGCGAGAATAAAATAATATTTCCCCCCTCTTAAATTAAGAGGGGGCGAGGGGGAGTTAAAATGAATAAATCATTTATTTTTAATAAACCGTCTTTTAAAACCATCCGAAGCGGTTTAAGAAGAAATTCTACAGACGCCGAAAAGAAATTATGGAGTAAACTACGCAATCAGCAACTGGGTAAATTAAAATTTTATCGTCAATACAGCATCGGTTCATATATTTTAGATTTCTATTGTCCGAAGGTCAGACTGGCTATTGAACTTGATGGCGGTCAACACGCTGAAGCACAACAAGAATTTTACGATAAAATCCGCTCTAATTATTTGAAACAGTATAATATTCGCATTTTAAGATTTTGGAATAATGAAGTTTTGAAAAACACCGAAGGTATAATTTTAAAAATTGTTGAAAATTTAACCCCTCCCAGCCTCCCCTTAAACTAAGAGGAGGAGAAAAATGCCCTCATAGCTCAATGGACAGAGCAAGACCCTTCTAAGGTCAAGATGTAGGTCCGATTCCTACTGAGGGCACCAGCCCGTAATAAACTACGCGTATCTAAATATATATAATATATCCATATGGACGATTGTATCTTTTGTAAAATAGCAAAGGGCGAAGCGCCAGCACACAAGATTTGGGAAGACAAAAAACATCTAGCGTTTCTTTCTATTTTTCCAAACACAGAGGGCTTCTCCATTGTGATTACGAAAGAACATTATCCGTCATATGCTTTTGATTTACCAGAAGAAATTTTAATTGGTTTAGTAAGAGCTACTAAGAAGGTCGCAAAATTACTTGATGCAAAATTAGAAGATGTTGGTCGTACTGGCATGATTTTTGAAGGTTTCGGCATTGACCATATACATGCAAAGCTCTTTCCGATGCATGGTACTAAAACTTCAAAATGGAAACCGCTTAAATCCAATGTTGATAAATATTTTAAGAAGTACGAGGGTTATATTTCATCACACGATTATAAACGAGCCGACGAAAAAAAACTAAAGCAACTTGCAAAAAAATTAAGGAGTATGAGTCAAGGTAGAGATTTTACCAAACCTTAAATCCATGGAAAATAAGGAACTGCATCGCATTGTTTCAACCGCCATTATTTATAAAGATGGCCCTTCCTTTCGACAAGCTCAGGGTAAACTAAGCTCAGGGCAAGTTAAATATTTAATTACTAAGCGTAGTCCGACAAAAAAAGTCTTTCCCGGTAAATGGACGGTACCCGGCGGTGGTCTTGAAACCGATGATTATGTTAATACTCCCAAAACGACTAAAGATCACTAGTATTTTGCGATTGAAAAATCCTTAAGGCGGGAAATAAAAGAAGAGGTCGGACTGGAAGTGAAAAAGTTAAACTATCTTTTAGACCTTGCTTTTATCAGGCCAGATGGTATTCCGGTGATAACCTTGAGTTATTGGGGGCATTACAAATCCGGCAAAGTTAAATTAGACGAAGACTCGGTTGATTATAAATGGGTATCTTTGAAAGAAGCCAAAAGATATGATTTGATTGAAGGGATATATGAAGAAATTGAGATGGTGGATAAGGTTTTAAAGAAAGGTAATATCGATGGTATTAAGCATCGGAAAAAATAATTCCAAAACACGCGCCCATAGCTCAGTCTGGTAGAGCAGTTGCCTCTTAAGCAAACGGTCGTAGGTTCGAATCCTACTGGGCGCACCAATAAAAAATCACGGAAGCGATTTCCGTGATTTTTTTGTGGAGAAACTTTAATTAGAATTATTGGTTAGTGGGTTGTGGCGAATTGCTATTGGCCGGCGGGTTGGGCCGCAGCTGAATTGATTGAGCGGTTATACTGCCGTCTTGATTGGCGCTGCCGGTCACCATTACATATTGACCGGTCGCTAAATCCTGAGGCGTGCCGCTAGCTGTTTTCATAATCGGGGTGCTGTCAGAAAAAAAGACGATTTTGGAGCCGCCGTCTCGCATCTGGACTGTGATGCTACTAGAATCTTTGGAGATTATATCGCCGGAAGTAAATCCTGTGCCGTTTGCCTGCGCTCCTCTTTGTCCCCCACCCTGAAGACCCTGGCCAGCAGCACCGAACTGCTGAAGGCGTACCTGACGACTAGCCGCGGTTGTGCTCTGATCGTATCTCATGCCGCCGTAAAACGCGCCGGCGCCGACGATTAAAACGATAACAACGGTAACAATTATATTTTTTTTCATATATTTTTTAGTTAATGTTTATTGTTAATTTTTTATCCCGCACCTTTTCTGGATTTTTAGTTAAGTTTTTTTATTTTTTTATTCTAAATCGTCATAGGCGCAAACTCTTATTCTGAATGTTAAGATATTTGGGCCTTCGGCCCTATCCAGAAAAGGTGCGGGATTTTATTCATATCTCAGTGCTTCAACCCCGCATAAATCTTCGCTTCGCTCAGATTATACAGGGCAAGTTGGATTAAGCTATTCATAACGCAGAGCTTCAATCGGATTTAAACTCGCCGCTCGGCGGGCGGGATAGTAGCCAAAAATAATGCCGATAGCGGCTGATACGCCGAAAGCCAAAAAAATGGACCACGATGTAACTTCGGTCGTGGTACTGCCGAAATAAGCCACGGCATAAGAAAGAGCCCACCCTAAAAGAATTCCCACGATTCCTCCAATAAAAGTCAGCATTACTGATTCAGTTAAAAATTGAAGGCTGATATCTTTTTTCTTGGCCCCGATGGCTTTTCTCAAACCTATTTCCCGCGTCCTTTCAGTAACCGTGGTAAGCATCATATTCATTATTCCGATACCACCCACAATCAACGATATGCCGGCGATTGCACCAAGCAATATCGTCAGGGTGTTGCTTATTGAAGAAACACTCGCCACAATGTCGGCTTGATTCATAATGCTGAAATCGGCAAGTTCGGGATTTGAAATATTGTGGCTGCTCAATAACAAAGATGTGATTTGTTCCTGCGCCATTGTCATTGATTCCTGGTTAACCACTTCCACATATATGGTGGACAAATAATTGCTGCCGGCCAAAAAACGCTGAGCGGTTGATAAAGGAATAAAAATCATATCGTCCTGGTTGCTGAAACCAGTTCCCCCTTTGCTTTTTGTTACGCCGATGACTTTGAAATCAATCTTGTTTATTCGGACGGTTTTACCAACAACACCGGCGGCATTTTCTCCGAAAAGATCGTCTCTGGTCGTAGGACCCAACACTGCCACTTTTGACGAACTCCTTATATTTTGTTCGGAAATAAACGACCCTTCCGCAATTTCAACGTTTCGCACCGCCGGATACGCGGCGGTTGTTCCGACAACAGAAGTATTGGTATTTGTTCCTTTTGCCGTAATTTGATAGCGGCCGGAAAGTTCGGGAGCGAGGGCTTTAACAAGCGTAATTTCTTTCTGAATGGCGTCGGCGTCTTCTTGTTTGAGCGTCCGCGCCGAACCTCGGCCCGCGCTTACTTGCGTTCCGACTCCGCGTTGGAAACTGGGCGATACCATAAGCAAATTTGAACCAAGGGACTGGATACTTGATGTTATAGAAGCCGTTGAGCCCTGCCCGACGGCAATCATGGCGATGACCGAACCGATGCCGATGACAATGCCAAGAATCGTCAGGCCGGAACGCGCCTTATTTGAAAGCAAAGCCGAATATGTTTCTTGAAATAAATCGGAAATTATCATGAATGATAAGAATTAGTAAGTCTTTTTTTAATGTTTTTTTCGTCTTCAACAATAAGACCGTCGCGAATGTCAATGATTCTATCCGCGTGTTCGGCCACATAACGTTCATGAGTAATTAAAATTATCGTGCGTTTTTGTTTTTCGTTAAGCTCCTGGAAAGTATTAAGCACGATTTCTCCGGTTTTGGTATCCAAATTGCCCGTCGGTTCGTCGGCGAGAATTAAGGAAGGATTATTGACAAGCGCTCTGGCAATGGCAACTCTTTGTATTTGACCGCCGGAAAGCTGATTGGACAGATGATAAAAATGGGATTCTTCAAATCCTGCGTTTTGAAGCGCTATTTTTGCTTGTTTTGCCCGTTCATCCCGCGAAATTCCCGCATAAACAAGCGGCAACACCACGTTTCGCAAAACAGTTGTCCTTGGCAAAAGATTAAACGACTGAAATACAAAACCGATTTTATCTTTTCTGATATCGGCGAGTTCATCGTCAGAAAGAGTGGAAACATCACGGCCGTCTAAAAAATATTTTCCGCCGGTCGGAGTGTCTAAACATCCTAAAATGTGCATCAAGGTTGATTTGCCAGAGCCGGAAGGCCCCATAATCGCCAGAAACTCCCCATCTTTAATCGTGAATGAAACCCCTTTAAGAGCAGGGGTTTCGCCGGCCTCGGTTTTATAGATTTTTGTGATGTTTTTACATTCAATCATAGATTTTAACGAGACGGGCTTTCGCCTCCTCCAAGGCCGGGAATTCCAATTCCTCTGCTATTTGATGTAGTAGTGGTCTTAGTAGTTGCGGTAGTAGTTTGCGTCACTACCTGATCGCTTTCTTTAACGCCGCTTGTAATTTCAGTCATCGTGTCGTTGGCAAGTCCTGTCTCAACGGTTTGGTTCTGTGGCGCATTATTCACTAAAATCTGCACGTAACTGCCGTTATTGCTATCGGACTTCACGGCCGCGTTCGGCACCAGCAGTGCGTCCTGTTTAACATCCGTGATGATGGCCGCAGAAACACTCATTGAAGGCTTTATCCGTTCATCCTGCGTGTCAAAACTGATTTTTACGGCGTAATTCACGACACCCTGGGAAACCGTGCCAATCGCATCAATCTGGGCCACTTGGCCGCTTATCGTGAGATCGGCAACGGCGTCGAAAGTCAGGGTGACCTTTTGTCCAACTTTAACTTTAGCAACATCAACTTCGTTTAAAGAAATTTCTGCGATTTTTTGGGTAGTGAGCAGCGTGGCAATAGTGGTGGCTGAGGAAACAGAATCGCCCTTTTTAGCATTGAGATTGGCAATCACTCCGTCAAAGGGTGCACGAATTGAATAGTCGGCGAGTTTTTGCTGCGCATCAAGTATAGCGTTCTGTTTCTGCTGAATCGACAGTTGAGCTGATTGGACGTCAAGTGCGTCTGCGCCGGCTTTTAATTTGGCAAGCGATTGGGTTCTTTCGGCGATGCTTTGGTCGGCGCTGACTATTGTATTTTTGCTATTTTTGATGGCGGTTTTAGCCGATAGCAGATTTGATAAATAAGTATTCGTATTATTGGTGTAGGTGCTCAGGGTCGCCAAATGAGTGCTGGCCAGCGCGGCTGGTTTTAATCCACGTCCATTTATTTGGTCTACATAAAATTGAACTAAGTTATTAGTACTTTTTATTGTCTCGGCAATGTTTTTAACCGAGTCATAGGTTTCATTAATTAGCGATTCGATGGTAGCCGTATCTGAAAATCGGCTAGTTGATTTATAGTCATCAAAATTTTTATTATACGAGGCAAGGGCGATATTGTATTGGTTATAAATATCGTTCCTATATTGGGCAGCTTTATCATTGTTTGATGCGTTAGCATAGTAATCTATATTCCAGCTAGTACTGCCAAAATCATTGCCAAAAATTAAACTATTAAGCCCGGTCATTAAAGACGGTAAATTGAGGAAAACGCTAGAAACGTCATTAAACCCGTCCTCGTAGGCTTTAGTAAGATCGTTTTGGGCATTTTGTTTTGTTTGATTTGCCTGAGCCAGCGCGTTTTCAGCCTGTAAAATTGAAAGCTGATCGGCCGGTTGGATTAATTTTTCCAGCGAGAGTTTCGCCGTGTCAAGGTTTGCTTGCGCGTCTCTGATGGTTTTTTGGGCGTCTTGAGAGTTAAGCTGGGCGATAAGCGTTCCAGCCTTTATCTGTTGGCCATTAGTGACGCCGACATAAGTTAGGTCGGCTGACGCTTTTGGTTTAAGATCAACTTGGTTTGAAGCTGAGACTTGGCCGCTTCCCGAAACAGAAACAATGAGCGTTCCTTTTTGGACAGCGGCTAAAACATAACTGGCCTGAGCCGTGTTTTTGTTCAGTTGGCCGTAGGCAAAATAGCCGCCGCCCGCTATCAAAATTATGATTATGGCGGTAATTATTTTGTGTTGTCGTATTGCGTTTAATAATTTCCGATACATAAAAGATTAAATTAAATTAATTAGTTTTAGGAAGCGGCTGGAGAAGGTGACCCCGGCGGCATTCCTGGTTGGGGCGGCATGATCCTGATAAATTTTGCTTCTATTTGGCCGGCGTCATTTGGTTGGCCGATGACCACGACAGTGTCATCAACTTTAAGGTCAGCTGGTTTTAGGGTTTCTCTTAGGCGTTCAATAATAGTGTCGTTTTTGATTAAGACGATTTTTTCTATATTATCCATGCCTTTAATAATGATGGTTGAGCCGTCAATTTTTATAATTTGGCCGATGACGCCGTGAGCGTTAATAAAATCTTTTCCCCCAAAATCACCAAAGAATCCCCCGCGGGGGCCGGCAAAGTTTTGATGATAATTTTCGCCCCAGCGATAAGAAAAATTCGCTTTTCTAAAGCCAACGAACGTTCCTAAGCCAAAAACAATTAAAAGAATTATAAAGGCTGCGACTCCTAAAGTTACCCTTTTGAATACTCTTGATTGAAATAATTTATTGACCCCGTTAGAAATTTTGGGGATTTCATTTTTATTAGATGTTGTCTTGTTATTATTCATAATATTGTTGGTTTAATCTCTGCTTTAGTGATTTCTAACAGGGTTGAAATCCATCTTTTATTAACTATTAATTGTTTCTGACGTGGCAAAAATGGCCTTTGTATCGCGTACCAAGAATTTAAGCGATTCTAAAAATATAAAGATGGTAACCAGAAATGCCGCAATGCTTAGCGCGGGAAGTGACTCCAAAAGAGTTAAAGCAAAGTTTTGCCAATAAGCCAAAACAATGCCAAAATCAGAGAAGATTAAAGAGAAAAATTGGGCAAATCCAGACTCGGCCAATGATTGTTGCATCAGTCGCAAAGCTGGGACAAAAGCCGTCAGAGAGCCGATCAGGCCAATTGAAAAAATAATCAGTCTTTTGCGCAAAGCAGCCAGCCGCTGTTGGCGGTGGATCCGCTCCATAATTTTTTCAAAAAGTTCCTCCGGCGCCTGAAGAGGCTCCAGTCGGCTAAAAAGTTTTTCGTAGTCCTCTCTCATGCCAATTTTGTCTAAATTTTTAAGCTCAATTGTAGCGAAATAAATTTAGCTACAAAATTGAGCACCCCGCCCCAATTCTTTCCAACATGATAGGAATACCACGGTTGGAGAGAGAAACGGCTTCGCCCTATGACGTTGTTATTACCAAGTTGTTGGGTGGAATTGGGGCGGGGTAAAGGTTTGGTTGCCAAAAATCTTTCGCTTAAGCTCAGATTTTTGGACCAAGCCCTTTATACTAATACGACGAAAGGATGTATTTTGGTGCATTCCTACGCCTAATTATAATTCGGGTAAAAAAATGAGGATATCGTGAGATATCCTCATTTAAATTCTCTTATTTATAAAAAATTGATTATTTATAAAGGGGATTCGGTTAGGAGTTTTTTAAGCATAATTAATGCTCGCCGATGTCTGCTTTTTATCGTATGAAGTGGTTCCTCAAGCGTTTCAGCAATTTCCCGGAAAGTGAAGTGGTCGTTATAGCGCAGATATAAAACAGTTCGGTAGTTCGGAACCAACAGTTCCATTGTCAGGCGAAGTTTTTCCCCTGCATCGGCCCGCGCCACAAGTTCATCGGGAAGCGGGCTTGGGTCAGCCAGCGTTTCGGTCAGTGCATTATCCCCTTTTTCATTTTTCCATGCTGAAAACGGTAAGGCCTTTTTCTTTCTAAGGAAGTCAATTGAGGCGTTTTTGGCGATGCTGAAAATCCAGGTTTTAAAGCTTCTTTGGGAATCAAATTTTTTCAAATTTTTCCAGACTTTCAAAAATATTTCTTGGGTGATGTCTTTGGCATCTCCCTGGCCCCCGACATATCTGGCGACAAAGCTATAAATCGGCTGGAGATATTTTTTAATCAAAAACTCGAGCGACTCCTCATCGCCCTTAAGATAACGAGCAATCAATTGTTCGTCTGAATAATTTTGCATATTAATAAGCTTATTAAGCATAAGCTTAAGAAGGTTATTAAGCAAGTATAAAAAAGCATGGTTTAAGCGCGGTATATCGCCCAGACCCCTTAATATATAATACTTAAATTAAAATAAGATTATTACCCAACGCACCAGTCCCGCTTAGCGGGACGGTGCGGGGTTCCGCCCCGCCACCGAAATATGAGGTGTTGTCGACTCTCGCCTGCCCGCCGATAACCAAAGCTGATTACTTGGAATTAGATTGAAATTACACTTTAATTTTGCGTCAAATCTATTTCCAGCTAATCATTATCGGCTTTGGCAGGCGGGTCGGCGGGGCTCTACTTTATGAGGGCGACAGGGCACCCTTTTGCCGCCGGTGAATTCGGCGGACAAGCAAAAAACGGCTGATGCCGTTTTTTTAAATTAATTCAGGTCATTACCTGAATATATCAGGATAGCTTTTTGCTATCCCCTCTTGAATTTTGGTCTCTCTGGCGTTTAAGCGATTCATAACATCTTGATACATCTGAGTTTTGATTTCGACATTTTGGCTTACAGAGGGCAGCTGGGGCGTTCTGATGATATACAGATATACAATGAGAGCAGCTCCCAAGCAGTCAATTAGCAATAAGGCAACAAAAATTAAATTTGCCTTTTCTTTAAGCGTGAAAGCCAAATGACGGAGAGATTTTTTTAGGATGTTATTGAGCGGAAGTTTCATCTTGTTGATAAACCGATAAGGTTATAATACTGTTAATATCTCCGACCGACAAATTAACCGTATTTCTGAGTGTTTCGACGTCATTGGCAATTAAGCGATTGATTTGCAAGGAGGAGATATCGTTATAATAAGGGGCATTTTCCAGATAAATTAAAAATTTAATTAGATTGGGGAAACTGCCCCAAAGAGAGATTTGAAAATTAATGGCATTACTTTTTTGTGTTTTGGATTGGGCGTCGGCCGACGGCGCTTTTTCCAGAACCGAGATGGTTTGATGATTTTGGGTCGCGCGGGCTGAATCTTCCACGGCTAAAATAAATTTGATGGCTTCATCGCTTGTTAACAAAGCCGTTTTATTTTGGAGCTCTTTTTCGATTTCGTCATAATTTTTTTTTGAATTTTCCAGATTCTGCCAGTTTTGAAAAAAAGAATCGACCGTCTGTTTTTTTTGATATAACATTTGGCTATCAATGCTAATTTGGCGGATCAACGGCACAATAACCAATACGACAAACAAAACTAAACCCAGAGCGAAAGCACTGCTAATAAAGTAAATTTTTTTGGAAGCTCGAGTCATTTTATTAAAGCGTTGGGACGAAGTTTAAATTTAAAATAAAAATTTATATCTGTTTCCTTGACCAAGTTAGAAAGAGGATTTTCAACATCGCTGAAAAGCTCAGATTTTTCCAGGGCATCTTTGAGCGCGACAACTAATTCCCTTCTTTGGGCATAACCATTTAAACTGACCTCATTTTGGTCATTAAGGGAGAGTGTATCAAGTCTGACGCCGCCGGGAATTATTCCGGCCAGATAGACGATAAGATTGGAATAATCTTTTTGATTTTTTTGGATGGCATCGATTTTTTCTAAATAGCTATTCAAGTTTCCGATAGCCGTTTGCTGAGTTTTTAAATCTTGTCCCCTAAAACTACTTTGGATAGACTGGAGGTTGCTGGTAACGCTTTTGAGCTGAATGTTTATAAAAATCCAGATAATTGCGAGTAGCGACACAAAAATTAGCAGGATGCCAAAAATGGCACTGCCATAAAAGATAATCCAGCGCTGATTTTTCTCCAAAACCAGAACCTCTTTTTCTTGTTGTGGTAATAAATTAAGTTTGATCATCTAAATAAGTGGTATTCTAACTTGCGTTACGAATTTATACTAATTTTGACGCTCGTCCAACCCTAAGTAGTATTGCTTGTTTAACGGCGGAGCGCCTCACGAATATTTACGAATAGATAATTATGAATTTATTTCTATTGCTCCCAGCCCCTGAGAGCTAAACCCAGGGCGGTGGTATAGGCCGGCGGGTCGTCAAAGGGCAGTTTGCCGATCGCCGATTTTGGATTATCCGAGATATTAATCCAAGGGTTGCCCACATCAATCTCTAACTTAAGTTGGGCGTTTAAAAATTCCGGCAGCCCGATCATTTTCGCGCCCCCGCCGCAAAGCAAAATTTTGTTGATTTTATTGCTGGATGGCCAGTGGTCTTGATAAAAATCAATAAAATTTTTTATTTTCGTTGTCAATTCCATCAATGGGGGTTTGAGCGCCTCAAAAATCTGACTTTTGGGGTGTTTGCTATCCAAACCAACTTTTAATTTTATCTGTTTTGCTTTTTGGAAACTGATTTCCAACTGTTCACTCAGCGTTTTGATCAGTGAATTGTTGCAAATCGGGAGGCTGGTCGTAAAATAGATTGTCCAGCCACAGAAGATGAAGAAACTCGTACGCTTCGCTCCTATATCAACAATGGCAATCGGCTCCTCGCTATAACTATCTTTGATTAGCGCTCGGGCCGTGGCAATTGATTCGATTTCAAAGATGAACGGTTTAAGACCCGCTTTTTTTAAGACGTCCAAATATGGATCAACTGTTTTTTTGGGCAACACGCCCACCAGAATATCGAGTTGTTTTTGGTTGGGCTGAGGCGGCTTTATAATCTGCCAGTCATAGTAGATTTCATCGATCCCCAGAGGAATATTAGCTTCCAGCTCCCATTTAATCGCTTCGGCCACCTCTTCTTCCTTAATCAGAGGCAGCTGCAGCATTCGAATGTAAGATTCGGTTTCGGGTAAGGAAACAATACAATACTCGGTTTTAATCGCTTCACCTTTGACTTCCGCAACCGCTTTTTTAATCACCTCAATTAATTCTGTTTCCTGTTTAATCTCCCCTTCTTCAATCAGCCCCTCTTTAATGTCTTGACGGTTAAAGCAGGCGAGCACAAACTTTCCCGCGTGTTTTTTGAGGTTGATAATTTTAATTGAGAGGTCGCTCAAATCGATGCCGAAGCTGGAAATTTTAGGAGTGAAAAATCCAAACATGTTAATATTCTATCATAAAAAGTTTCTGAATGAAATTTTTTAAGAAGGCGGTATCTCTTCCCAGGAGATAAATTGCTGCTCGCCTGATGAAGGAAAGAATGGTGGCGGATTATAAATTAAAGCAGGCTCATAGTAAGATTCGGTATTCTGGTAACCGGAGACGACCGTGCCACCGCTGTTAACCCAACTCCAGGTCCAGACATAGTTAGTGATAATTGAGCCGCGCACCATGATGCGGTTTCTCAGATGATAGGGGTTATAACTACTGGAATAATAATAGCGCTGGACAGACCCTTTTTGGGCAATCATCACCGCTTGAATTTCCAAGACATTGGGTGAGTAGAGTGGCACCAGGATATTCTTTTGAGCAATTAAAGCCAGCATAGTGCCTTTGGGATCAGCACGCGTTAGGTTGCCATTGATAATAATGCTGGCATTGGTGGAGGGATTGTCTGGAAAGCGTGCCGCTGCCACTGTGGCCTTTTCTTTTAAAACTCCATCAACCCAAACCTTACTATCTTCAATAAAAATTAAGTTTTGGGCATTGCACTGGTTAACTGCCAAAGGATAGCTTTGTAAAAAAGTTTGTTTATCAATATCATTTGATTCATTATGCCAAACGCCCTGGGTGTCTTGTCCGTTAACATTTGGCTTCAGTTTTGTTACAAGATAAAGATTAAAAGTCCCATTGTTTTTAAACTCAATATGATAGCCAAAGGCGCCCGAAGGTCCAAAATAATAACCGCCACTTTGCGCCCTGGTTTTCAGGGTGGCTAAATCAGTGGTAATGGCATTAAAATCAACCGTTGGCACAGGAAAGGTCCAAAGCCCTAGCGCCCCACCGCTACCCGTTCCCCAAATCCCTGGTTTGGTTTGAGCGGGGCTGCAGCCGTGGAAGGGCTGGCAGGTATAAGTTTCTTTGGCTGAGGTGGAGAGTGCGTTTTGTGTACCATCCATACGGATGCCGCCATTGGAATGAAGTGGTCCCCGTACCTTTTCGTTATCGCCAATCCAGACATCAGAATTAGTTAAAAAAGCGTATTGAGCTAAGGAGGGCTGGCCAAATCTGATTTTAACTGTTCTTTTTATTTCTGGATAATCCTGAGACCAGCCGGTAGATTTAATTTCTACAATAGTTGAACATTCACCCGGCGGCGTAATTTCTATGTTATATTGGCCAATGATTCCTCGCTCCGGGTCAGCGTAGTTATAAATACCCGAAAAAGTATAGTCATTGGGTGCGTGCGCTAAGTGCCAGCGAGTGTAACTGGCACCCGCTTCCGCTACATTGAGCGCTTCGTTATATGATACCTTCTGTTTGCTTTGGTTATATTGAACAGAGATGAAGGCGACCAGGCCGCTGAAAATTAATACGAAAATACCGCCGAAAACCAAAACTAAGGTTAGGATAGAACCGGCTTGATTAATTTGAAATTTGAAATTTGAAATTGAAATTTTTTTCATAGGTTTGTTTTCAAATTTCTGATTTGCGCGTCGCTTCCCAACTCAAAATTATCGGGCAAGCGATTAAGGTCAACATTGATAATTAAGTCAACATGCATTAATTTTGTTTCGGAAAGTCGCGTTAATGTCGGCAAGGGATTGTTGGTCGTATCGGCCGGCCAGTCGCCATTGTAATAAGTGAATATGGGCGTGGAGGCGGCATTGCGGACATATTGAGAAAGCACGGAAACGGTTTCGGTGGAAAGAACATATTGGGGCGGGTCGCCGCTGGACTTAACCACTCCTTTTTTTAAATTGCTGCCGTCTAAAAAATAGCGGACTCTCTCTGTGATGGCATCGCGGTCAATATCGCTATAAAAAATAAATTGTAAATCACCGGCCTGAACTAAGGGGTAAGAACCGTCATCGCCGCTTTTCGCTTCTCGGATTTCTTTGACCATTATTTCAACGCCCCGGCGGGCTTCGTTGATAGCGGCAATTTGTTGGAAACTGTAGTTATAGGCATGGTAGCTTGAAATAATAAAATTACTAAGCGTCACTATGGCAAAGCTAAAAGCAAAAATAACCACTAAAACTTCGGCTAAAGAGAAACCTTTTTGATGTTGGATTGATTTTTCTGGCATTGATTAGGGTGGTGTCATTATAACGATTTGTTCTGTCTGGCCGGAAACGTCAACATTTTCTTGCCAGTCCTGGTAGCCGGCCATTTGAACTTCAAGCGTATAAGTGGCGCTCGATAGCGGGCTATAAAAAGCTTGGCCGGAATCGCTCGCTATTTTTAGCCTGTCATAGCCGGATTTATAAAGCCTGATATTGGCGCCAACCAAGGGCAGACCGGAAGCATCCTCAACGCTGACTAAAAGTGTGTTGGTTTGGTGGTTAGCCAACTTTAAAACCGTTGTTTGGTTGCTGTCGGGATTAACATTAACCGGCTGGGGCGGTGAGGAATTGGCAATGTCGTAGCCGGTGGAGGCACCGCTAACCGTAATTTTGTAGCTATCCCATTCCAAATCAGTAATTATTATTTGTCCCCCAGAATCAGTGCTTAAATTTTCTTTATATTTATAAATCGGATTGTTGCTGGCGTCGGTTCCTAATGTTTTTGCTCCCTGCATGGTGAATGCTAGATTGCCAATCGGTATGGAAGCGCCCGAAGAGAACCAAGTGATTTGCCAATCCGAAAGCGTGGGAGTGGAGTTGGTGTCAGCCGTGCTGAAGTCAGCCTTAATTTTGACCGAGGTATATTTAAGCGGGTCCAAATCAATTAAATCAACTGGCGCAGCAATGAACCCTTCGGAATTGGTCACACCGCCCACTGTCAAATCAGCGTCCGGGA
>Ga0315274_10001539_pt1 | contig 35422 bp, 24 predicted proteins | sample YL17G02_20_MG_FD_203700 | JGI IMG/M metagenome (GOLD analysis project Ga0315274, IMG submission 203700) | Sediment microbial communities from Yellowstone Lake, YNP, Wyoming, USA - YL17G02_20 | ecosystem: Environmental > Aquatic > Freshwater > Lake > Sediment | place: USA: Wyoming | collected...
GGGGTGATCGTGATCGCCTTTTCGGTGATGGCGAAGGTATGGCCGGAGTCCAGCGAGAGAGTGTAGTTGGTACCAGCGCTCAGGCTGCCGAGGGTATAGGCATAGCTGCCGACATTATTGCCCACAGCGCGACCCAAGGTTCCGCTGAACGAGTCGCCGCTCTCAAGAGCTGGCGAGGCGGTGGAGGCGAAGGTCGGATCGGCTGCGCCGTAGACCTTGCTCTGTCCGTCCGTCGGGGTGATCGTGATCGCCTTGGCGGTGACTGTGACAGTCTGATTGCCGTTGCTTGTGAAGAAGTTCGGATCCCCGGCATAAGTGGCCGTGATCAAATGCGAGCCGCTGCCCACAGAACTGGGTGTATAAGTCACGGAGCAGGTGGCGGTTCCGCCGGAGCCCGAGAGAACACACGGGCTGGTGGCGAAGTTGCCGCTGCCGCCTGTGGTCCAATTAACGTTCCCTGTGGGGGTATTGGAGCCGGAACCACGTACAACGGTGGCTACACAGGTGATGCCCGAGCCATAAGTAACAAGCGGGGTACCCGCACCGCAGTTCACGTTGGTGGCGGAGCCGACCATTGTAACCGTATAGGTCACAGAGATTTGCATGTAATCTACATAGGCAATTCTATTGACATCACTGATCACAGATAATGCCACACCGAAATTGGGATCGTTGATATCCGCAGGTGTCCATGTGGTTCCCCAAAGATCGACGGGTGTACCGTATATAGCGGCAATTGGAGCACTTGTTGTCGGCCATTCCGTTCCGGTTGCTGCTTTATTGTTCCCGGTAACAGCTCCGGCCTTAAGCAGTCTGACCACGCTGTCACGTACATCAAAATAGCCAGGCATGCTACCGCTTTCACGGCGTACGATGGTGACCACAATCCCGCTAATGGCTGCATTTGAAGGAACTGCAAAGCCATAATGGGTGCCTTCCAGATAATTGGAAGTTAGAGTACTACCTACGAGAGTGGCACTTGCGTAACTGGTATCGTCAGCAGTGATGTAGCCGGGGTTAGCCCAGTCGACTGTTCCAGGTCCTGGTACATTGGCGCCTGTCCCAGCGTTCGTATTTGGGGTGGTGGTGCCTGTAACCGATGGGAGAGTAGTGAAACTGACATCAGTACCGTAGGACGTGCCTGCCGCGTTGGTGGCATAGGCGCGGACATGATACAGCATGCCTGGCGCAAGGCCGGTGATGCTGCTCGTGAAGGCGCCGGTCATGGTGACATCGCCATCCGTGGTTTTGCTATCCACGGTGGTGGGATCGGCAGATAAGCTCCAGACTACACCATGCTGGGTTGGATTGGGCACACCGAGGGCGGTGACATTGCCGTTCCCAATGGCTGTGGTCGTCCCGATGGATGAGACAGACTGAGTGGTGACGGTAGGTGCAATGAAAGCAGTGAAAGTGACATCCTCACCGTACGATGTGCCTGCCGCGCTGGTAGCGTACGCGCGGACATGATACAGCGTACCTGGTATCAGACCGGTGATATTGCTCGTGAAAGCTCCAGTTTCACTGACCTGGCCATCCGTGGTTTTGCTATCCGCGGTGGTGGGATTGGCATATATGCTCCAGACTACACCATGCTCGGTCGGATTGAACGTTCCCAGAACTGTGATATTACCGTTGCCGGTGGCGGTCGTAGTCGTAATGTTGGTGACTGCCTGGGTGGTGACTGTAGGCGCCAGGAGAGTAGTGAAAGTGACATCCTCGCCATACACAGTGCCTGCGGCGTTGGCGGCATAAGCGCGGACATGATATAGCGTCCCCGGCGTCAGGCCGGTCATGGAGCTGGTAAAGGCACCGGTCGCACTGACCTGGCCATCCGTGGTTTTGCTATCCGCGGTGGTGGGATTGGCATATATGCTCCAGACTACACCATGCTGGGTGGGATTGGGCACACCGAGGGCGATGACATCGCCGTTCCCCGTGGCTGTTGTAGTCGTAATGGCAGTAACCGCTTGGGTGGTGACTGCAGGTATATGGTGAGCAGTGAAAGTGACATCCTCGCCATATACTGTGCCCGCCACATTGGTGGCATAAGCGCGGACATGATACAGCGTCCCCGGCGTCAGGCCGGTTATGGAGCCGGTAAAGGCACCAGTCGCACTGACCGGGCCTTCCATGGTTTTGCTATCCGCGGTGGTGGGATCGGCTGATGTACTCCAGGCTATGCCATGTTCGGTTGGATTGGGTACACCCAACGCGGTGACATTGCCGTTCCCTGTGGCGGTGATAGTCGTAATGTTGGTGACCGCTTGGGTGGTGACTGTAGGTACCTGGTGGGCAGTGAAAGTGACATCCTCGCCATACACTGTGCCGACTGCATTGGTGACATAAGCGCGGACGTGATACAGGGTCCCCGGTGTCAAGCCGGTCATGGAGCTGGTAAAAGCACCGGTCGCACTAACTGGCCCATCCGTGGTTTTGCTATCCGCGGTGGTGGGATTGGCATATATGCTCCAGACTACACCATGCTGGGTGGGATCGGGCGCACCTGTCGCGGTGACATTACCGTTCCCTGTGGCTGTTGTAGTCGTAATGGCAGTAACCGCCTGGGTGGTGACGACAGGGAGGGACTGCCCTAAAGGTAGAAACTCGTAAACGCCGCGATCATCAAAAGCCCGCACGCCAGCACCAGTATTCGGAGTAGCAGGATCGTCCACCCGGGCATTCCCAGCTATGTCGGATTCTGGCTCGCTGGGAGCATTAGAGTTGGCGCTGTCGATCGCCGGCGATCCAGGGTTCAGGTAATAGTTGCCTACCGTTCCAGTACCTAGATAAGGCTCAGGCGTCCGCAGGACGGACGGGACTGGATCCACAAAGAGTGGATCGCCCTCCAGCCCATGCACCTCTTGAGCAGGCACAGCGAAACGAAATGCCGCCAGGGAGGTATAGCTGTCTAAATTCCAGAAGATCTGAATGAGAGCGGACTCGCGGTTGAAGAGATTGTAATCGAGGGTCGTCCCGTCTATAGAATTCTCATCTACGCGCAGATTGCCACCAAAAGAACCAACTGGAGGGGTGAACCCATTTCCAGCGCTGATGTTGTTGACCACTGTCGCGTGGTGTGAACCGGTACCAATTTCGCCTTCAATGTTAATCCCGACCGTGCCGTTGCCATGTACCGTATTGCCCACAATGGTGTTGTACGGTGAGTTGTTGGTGTCAATGCCATGGTCACCGTTTTCATAGCTCAGGTTTCCGATGACAAGGTTGTAGCTGGAAGCCACACCAGTGGAGTTCACATATACATTGATCCCACTGTCCTCGTTGCTGTAGGTGATGTTGTTGATAACAGTGTTATGGCTGGCACCCGTCAGCTCGATCCCGGCTGCGTCGGTTTCAACCAACGAGAAGTTGGAAAATGAGACGTTGTTACTGACAATGTTGTAATCACTGTTATTGAGCAGTCGAATGCCAATACACGTATTGTGATCTGTGATATTGCCGGTGACCGTGGAATTGGTGGTGTTCTTTAAATAAATGCCCTGCTCATATGGGTGGAATTGTGAAGTAGCACCAGCGTAGCTGACGTGGTTATTCGAGATGGTGATGTGGTCCGAACTGTCCACATAGATGCCCTTCTGGCTGGTTTGAGTGATGTTGAAACCTTTAATGACCACGTAGCTCTTATACGACAACGCGAAAGCTGAATAAGCAACGCTGGGGGTACCAGGTTGTCCGGTGACCGTAACGCCGGGGTCAGCCTGGAAGGTAATCGGATTCCCAGGGGCACCGTTATTCCTCGGATATACCGTCTCTGCATAAGTGCCGTGCAAGACATGCACTATGTTGCCGACAACTGCAAGGTACGCTCCCCTTCCGATCGTGCAGAATGGTGTTGCGAACGAACCAACGGTACCGACATCTGTGCAAGCCGGGTTCGTTTTATCGACGTAGAAGGTTGGGCTGGAGGTCGTACTGTAATCCTGGCCAAACTGGTTTGACGTAACATTGGCATACGTCCTGGTGGCGGGCGTGAACCAATATCCTGATTTGGAAGGCGTGACCGTGCCAGACCAGTTATAGGTGACCTGGAAGGTATACTGGCCGGCGTCATCCGCAATGGCAGTCTTGGGCGTGCCATCTGTGTAACTGAGAGTCGCGCCTGCAACCCCCGCGTTACCGGAGATGGTAAGGGTGACGCCTATAGCCGTGTAGTTTTGCGCAGTTTGATCTGCAAGCACGTTGGCATAGGTCATGCTGATGGGCGAGAAGGTATAGCCGGCCTTGGAAGGCGTGACCGTGCCAGACCAGTCGGTGGTAACCTGGAAGCTATACAGGCCGGTGCCATCCGCAGTGGCAGTCTTGGGCGTGCCATCTGTGTAACTGAGAGTCGCACCTGCAACTCCCGCGTTACCTGAAATAGTATGGGCAGTCACGGTGATGCTCACGGTGGCAGGGACACTGTCCACTGTTCCGTCATTGACCTTGAAGGTGAAGCTGTCTGGCCCCGAGTAGTCTGTGGTGGGCGTGTAAGTCCGATTCGCGCCGCTACCACTCAGGCTGCCATGCGCTGGATTATCCTCAATGATGTAGGTTAAGGGACTGCCCTCCACATCCGTGCCAGTCAGTGTGATGCCCATTGACGTGTTCCAGGACATGCTGACAGATTGAGCATCGGCAACTGGCGCATCATTGACTGCATTGACAGTCAGCAGGAAGGTGTCGCTGCTGGTGCCTGCCGAACCATCCATCACAGAGACCGTGATGGTGGTGTTGCCGCTCAGGTTGGAGGCGGGTGTGATGTTAATAATGCGGTTTGCACCGCTGCCGCCCAGGGAAATGTTTTCGTTCGGCACAAGGGTTATATTCGAAGAGCTGGCCGTGACGGTCAGGAAAGCCGCCGGGGTTTCCACATCAACCACCGTGAAGGGGATGTCGCCGGTGGCTGTGTCCTCATTTGTGGTCTTGTCAGTAATGTCGCTGATGGTCGGCAGTGTATCTAATTTGGAAAAAGTATGTGACCAGACCGGCTGTGTTGTACCAACTTTGTATATGCTGTATGTGAACGAGCTGCCATTCACACTGATGGTAGCAAAGCCCTGTGAGTTCTCCATATCTGGATATACATAATCCATTCTATCTGGGAAAAGATATTCGATGTACGACGCGCCGCCAGCGGGGGAAGTTATGAATTGCTCGTAACTTCGGGTTAATCCCGCAACCCGGGTATTATCCATGTGTGTCCACCCTAAAACATGTTCGTGTCCGTGAAAGGTGGCAGATACAATCGGATGAGCGTTCATTATGGATACAAAGCTCGGAGGGGTGCAATTTGTGTCCGTCCTGCTTGAGCATGTACAATGGACGCTTCCCACACAATATTCAGCCGAGTGGAAGAAAATAAATGCGTGCGTTAATCCTTGACCTTCGGCATACGTCAAGCGGGAATCGAGGAAGTCCATTTGGGGTGTGGTTAATAAGTTAATATCGCCCGGAACATCCAATCCAATAAATATGGAGTTTCCATAATCGAAACTATAGGTCAAATGGTCCGAAGAGGAATCGAGTGCTACTTTATTGGTCACATACGCCGGTAACACTTTTATGTTCGGGGCTGTTTCAAAATAGTTTTCCCAAAGGGCTGCGCTCCCACTTACAGAGTCATCGGCATTGCCTCTGACCAAAAAAGTTTTATTAAATAGATTTACAGTTTTCAGCGCGTTGATCATCGGGTTCATTTGGCTTGTAACGAACCCGCTGTCTTCCAGGTCACCGTTAAAAATTACCAACGCTGGATTTCGGGTTGAAACTTGGTTGACGGTAGTAGTAAAGTATGCTGCCTCCGCATGTCCATCAGCCATTGACGCAAAACTGAATGTGGTTGGTCCTGCGGAGTAGTTCTGTCCAGTCTGATTTGCAAGCACATTGGTGTAAGTTCTGCTGGCTGGCGTGAAGGTAAAGTTGGTCCTGGAAGGTGTGACCGTGCCGGACCAGTTGTAGGAGACCTGGAAGGTATACACGCCGGAGCTATTTGCAGTGGCAGTCTTGGGTGTGCCATCCGTGTAGCTTAGTATCGCGCTGCCTACACCCGCATTACCGGAGATGGTGTACGTGATCGCCGTGGCTGTGTAATTCTCATTGGTGTCGTTGGCCGTGACGTTGGTGTAACTTCTACTGGCAGGCGAGAAGGTATAGCCGGTCTTGGATGGCGTCACCGTGCCAGTCCAGCCGTATAAGACGCTGAACGAGTAGTTCCCCGTGGTGCCGTTCGCGGTTGTCGAGCCGCCGGTGTAGGTAATGGTTGCACCTGCCCCTGCCGTCCCGGTACTGCCACTGATGGTGTACGTGATCGCCGTGGCTGTGTAGTCCTGTGCGGTCTGGTTGGCCGTGACGTTGGAGTAACTTCTACTGGCAGGTGAAAAGGTATAGCCGGTCTTGGAGGGTGTGGCCGTGCCAGACCAGCCGTATGAGACGGCGAACGAGTAGTTCCCCGAGCCGTCCGCGGTAGTCGAGCCGCCAGTGTATGTGATGGTTGCACCTGCCACCCCGGCGCTGCCGCTGATGGTGTAGGTGTTGATTATTGCAGTGTAATTCTGTGAGGTCTGGTTGGCCGTGACGTTGGTGTAACTTCTACTGGCAGGCGAGAAGGTATAGCCGGTCTTGGATGGCGTCGCCATGCCAGTCCAGCCGGATGTGACGGTGAACGAGTAGTTCCCCGTGACGCCGTTCGCGGTAGTCGAGCCGCCAGTGTAGGTGATGGTTGCACTTGCCCCTGCCGTTCCGGTGCTGCCGCTGATGGTGTACGTGATCGACACGGCTGTGTAGTTCTGTGAGGTCTGGTTATCCGTGACGACGGAGTAACTTCTACTGGCGGGCGTAAAGGCATAGTCAGGCTTGGAGGGTGTGACCGTGCCAGACCATCCATGCGAGACGGTGAAGGAATAGTTCCCCGTGGTGCCGTCCGCGGTAGTCGAGCCGCCAGTGTAGGTGATGGTTGCGCCTGCCCCTGCCACCCCAGTGCTGCCACTGATGGTGTAGGTGTTAATTATTGCAGTGTAATCCTGTGCGGTCTGGTTGGACGTGACGTTGGTGTAACTTCTACTGGCAGGCGAGAAGGTGTAGCCGAACTTGGAGGGCGTCACCGTGCCAGACCAGCCGTCTGAGACGGCGAACGAGTAGTTCCCCGAGCCGTCCGCGGTTGTCGAACCGCCAGTGTAGGCGATGGTAGCACCTGCCACCCCGGCGCTGCCGCTGATGGTGACCAGGGCGGGCTTTATGCTCATGCCGGTCATTGAAGCAATGGCTAGGGTAGTAGAAGGGTAGGTAGTTGATGGGTCAGTTATGTTTGAAGTCGGAATGCTGCGATTTGCCACTGCATTTCGAATGAATTGGTCGGAACCTGTCCATGTTTGATCAGACACCATTGTCCAGTTTGTGGCATATGTAATCGTGCGGGTGTCCTTGTTCCCTAGCCTGGTTAGATTAATGATTTCTACTGCCTGATCGTTGGCGTTCACGGTGAGTCCAGGACTAAAAGAAAAGGAGGTTCCAGTAGACCCTGTGCCGCTTGTATAGTTTTTGGAATCCCGAATCGGAGAGGCGGATTGATCAACGCCCGTGAAGACAGTTGCAAAGACATCATTCATGTACGCCGTTCCGCCGCTTATCGTCACGACGAGGTTTGAATTTGTCGCAGCCTGAAGCCCTGCTTCGTTCAGGTAAAAGAGCCAGGTATGCTGTTGGTAAGTTCCTGTTGTTTCGTCGGTTATCTGTTTGGTGAGAGCCTGTCCACCATAGGTGACACTGGCCGCTTGGTCACCGGTGGTAGTTCGTGAAGAGGATATTGCCACAACCAGCATACGGTTGGTCCCCGCGTTAACGGTATATGAGATTGCCGCTGATGGAAAGGCGGCATTATGGTATACATTAGTCCATGCCTGCGGGTTGGCTACCGCCGCACTGGCCGGCATAATCCCAGCACCAAAAAAGAACATGGATAGGATCATTAAACAAAAAATGACTCTAATGCTTATTGCGAAAAGGATTTTGGTTGTTCTTGTTTGCATGTCGTTCCTCCAAGGGAATGGTTTCGCCAGGCGAATCTTGAATTGAGCTCCCATTATGCTTCCGTAAAATCCAGAATACCTTGATTGGTTTTGTGTGAAATAATGAAGAAACCAACCTGTTTCGCAGGGAATGCCCTGCCATACCTTTTACATTTCTCCAACAAGTTCATCGAAGGATATTTTTATCTTTTCAGCTGACTGTTGAATAACGCTGTCCATGCTGTCCTTATACAAGTTGTTCACATAAGGCAAATTAATAAATGTTTATATCTTTTGTAAAACCATGCTTTTACCGCCAGATATGGGGGGTTAAAATCTCTCAAAATCACCATATATGGCGGCTCACAAAGTCAATTCAAAATTGGCGAAAGCATTACCGGTAGAGAACCTTACAAATTTGTAAGCATTAGCAAGACGCTCTCGTTCTCTAAAAGTTACATATTACACAAATTGGATGGTTTTGGTTGGCTTTATTGCAATCTGCCGGCGGTCATTCCCCAAGCCGGTAAATTATGGCTTGGGTGTTTTCGGGAGATGGAGAATCTCGGGCTGGACTTCTGCTTCGCCTTCAATTTCACCGGGTTTTTCTTTTTTACTTTGTTTGGTTTTTAACCAGGTCAGGATTTTTTTATTAATTTTGCGATTCAGTACAGTGCCTGCCACCTTGGCGTCGATCAATTGAAATCTTCTCAAAGTGGCTTGTGCCGAATCAATATGAGTTTGCCCTGATTTGATTACCAGCAAGACAGCATCCATTTTGGAAGCCAAAATCTGGGCATCGGCAACATCTGCAGATGGGCTGTCTACTATAACTAAATCGGCTTGTTTTTGCAGCTCCAACAACAATTGTGCCAATTTTTCTGCATCCAACCATCCTGTCGCGTCTTTTTCTGCGATACTGCTGGGTATCAGGGTCATTCCTTTTATATCTTCCACGGCATGACTCGCCCTCTTTATGACCCTTTTATCATTGAGGAGGTTTGCAAATCCCTTTTGGTTTTCCATCCCAAAGAGACTGTGTAAATGGGGACGCTTAAGATCTCCATCTAGGAGAATCACTTGTTTCCCTTGCTGTGCATAGATGACAGCCAAATTTGCGGCAATGGCTGTCTTGCTATCAGCCGGCTCCGCGTTCACGATCATCAATGTACGGATGCTTTTTCCTGCCCCACTAATCTCCAGGCTCGCGCCCAAAGTGCGGAAGGCTTCGGCTTCTGCTGATAAAGGATCGTGCGATGTAACCAATCCGCTTTTAGTATCCTTGTTCCCAAAAACAATCCCCAAAACGGGTAAGCCAAGCAGTTCTTCTATTTGACCAGCCGACTTCAACGAGTCATCGAAGTGATCAATCATCAGGATGGCAGTGACCGCGAGGACCAATCCCACAAGGCAACCCAATAAAAAGTAGAGATTTGGTATGGGACGAACTTGATTTTTTGGCGGTGTGGCAGGGACAATTTGCATGACAATTTGTCTGCTCTGCGTGCGCGCCAGTCGTACATTTTCAAGACTGTTGATCAGGGTGGCATTAATCTGTTTATAAAGGTTCAATGTTGACTGAAGAGTCGCGAGTTGTGGATTTTCCAGACTCAAGCCATTTTGTACGGGTTTTCCGATGTAGGTCAGGTTAGTCTGGATCTGCTGATAAAGTGTCATTAATGAATGAAGCTGATCTAATTGCGCTTGATTTGCGGTAAGCGATATGATTTCAATTGGGCTGGGGAAGGGTCGAAACCTGGCAATATCCTGCTCGAGCGTTGAGATTTCCGTTTTTAACTGCTTGATTTGTTCACTGACCTGTGCCAGTTGTTCTTGAACTCCTGTGTCATTTATCTGACTGATTTGGGTCTGCAGACCATCAATTTGCTTTTGAACTTGAGTAAGCTGTTCGGTTATGGAATTTTCAGATGTCGTATACCATCCGGCTAGAAGCGTTTCATTCTGTTGAATGAGAGTCTGGACGAGTAAATTGGCAATTGTTGCCGCCCATTGCGGATCAGTGTCCTCAACTTTGATCTGAATGATCAGCGTGTTGGGAATTGCACCGACCTCTATACTATCCGGACTGACCTTCCAGCCCAATTGGGATATAACTTCATTCAGAACGGGCTGGGATTTTGCCAATTGAAGATTGATTGCCAGTAATTGCTCATCACTCAGTGACAACATATCCGCATTGCTTTGCTGGCGCGGCCGGCTGATATAAACCTTGGTGGTTGCTTCATATACAGGAATCTGGACTTTTGCCGCGGCAATCCCAACACACGCGCCCAAAACAAGCCCCAGGATAACGTATAGGATATTTCGCCACATAAGCAGTAGTAAATCTTTTATTTCCATGGTTTGTTCCTCTCATTGGAAAGTTGGCTGTTTACCATATTCGGATTATTTCCCAATATCGGCATCTCACATACCGTCCCTCTCTTAACGATCATGCAGGAACGAGCGCCTGAGCGATTGCCTTCGCAACAGAAAATACATCTTCATCAGACATAGCAGGATACAGCGGCAGAGTGACTTCACGTCCGGCAATATCTTCCGTGTTGGGCAAGAATTGTTTTGCTTTGCCACCGTTGTATGCTGTAAAAGTATGAATGGGGGGATAGTGGATGCTGGTTTGTATCCCCTGCGACTTCATGCTTTCCATTAAACCAGGTCGATTTGTCCTGCCGGGCAAAAGCACAGGCATTAGATGCGCGGCGGAAATACCGGCGTGATGGGTAAAGGGGACAGCAACCTGCGGCGTCAATTCCTGCAACGCCTCCCGGTAGACTTGCGTAAGGCGGCGGCGGCGCTCATTGTTAACGGCCAATTTTCCAAGCTGAACTATTCCCAACGCGGCGCGTATCTCATCGATGCGATAATTGTATCCCAGGTCGACCACATCGTAACTCCAGGCATGTCCCCTGTGCCGATCCCACGTAAGAGTGGTCATTCCATGCGAACGAAGCAAATGCAGTCTTTGCGAATACGCTTCATCGTTGGTGACAATCATTCCACCCTCGCCCGTCGTCATGTTCTTATTCGAGAAAAAGCTAAAACATCCCATTTCTCCCCAAATGCCCAGTTTGATGCCGCCGAGTTCCGAGCCGACCGCGTGCGCCGCGTCTTCAATCACTTTTAAACCGCGTTCGCGTGCCAATTCCATAATGCTGGGCATGTCACAGGCGTAACCGCCATAGTGCATCACAAGGATGGCTCGTGTTCGCTCGCTGATCGTCTTCTCAATGGAGTGATGCGAGATATTTAGATCCTCCTCGCCAGCGATGTCTGCGAAGACCGGTGTTGCGCCTGTATATCGGACAGCATTGGCCGTGGCGACGAACGTTAGCGAGGGGACAATCGCTTCATCGCCCGGACCCAGACCTGCCGCCACGCAGGAGAGATGCAATGCTGCTGTCGCATTGGTCACCGCAATCGCGTATTTCGCGCCGATATAAGCCGCGAAAGCCTGCTCGAATTCCTCGGTGACGGAGCCCATCGTCAACCATTTGCTCTGCAGGACGGAATCCACCGCGGCCCTTTCGTCCGGGCCAAAGTCAATGTCAGAAAGCGGGATTTTCCATTGCATGGTTCTATCTTCCACAACCGTTCGGCAGGAATTGTTCGCGCATACTTTCGAAATCTCTTGTCGCGCGCGTGTAATCATCCGGCCGCCCCAGATCCTCCCAATAGCCGTTGAACTCGTACCCGACGACTCTTTCACCGGCGGCGATCAGTTTCTTGATCAAATCGGGAAAATCAAGATATTCATTACGCGGGATGTAAGGCATCACGGCAGGTTCGAATACATAAATTCCCATGCTCACCATGAAATCGTAAACCGGCTTCTCGATATACCCCGTGATGCGGCAATCTCCATCCTTTTGGATCACGCCCAGGTCAATCTTTGACTGGCGGTGGTGGGAGGCGATGGTCGCGATTGCCTTCTGCTCCCGATGGAATTTAATCAGGTCGCGCAAATTCAAGGTCGTGAGCACATCCCCGTTCGATACCAGGAAAGTGTCGTTCAACCCCTCCACCAGCGCAATCGGGCCTGCCGTCCCCAATGGGCTTTGCTCGTAACTATAGGTGATATTGATCCCGAGCTGGCTTCCATCCTTGAAAAACGCATGCAGTAATTCCGATAAATGCCCGACCGCTAAAATAACATGCTCTATCCCTGCCTCCCTCATCTGAAGCAACATGACTTCAAGAATGGGCATGTCGCCGATCGGCATCAGCGGTTTGGGTAGGATTGTGGTGTAGGGCGCAAGACGAGCGCCCTTGCCTCCTGCTAACACAACAGCTTTCATGTTATCCTGCCTTTTTTAGAATTCGTAGACGCCAACGCGATAGTGATCCAGATTATCCCTTATCCAGGCGATGGTTCTATCGAGGCCCTCGTCCAAGCTCACAGATGGATTCCAATTCAATCTTTCACGGGCCAGGGAATTATCGGACAGCAAACGCCTGACCTCGGATTTTTGTGGACGAAGCCGGGCCGCATCCACCTCGACCTTTACCTGCGTTCCCACCTTTTGAATGATCCTCTCTGACAGTTCGCCAATGCTGATCGCTTCCCCCGTCCCAAGATTGAATGTGCAACCTTCTACATCTTTTGCCATCGCCGCGCCGAGAAATCCATTTACCGTATCGTTAACAAACGTAAAGTCACGGAGGGTATCGAGGCTTCCCAAACGGATTGTGTTCTTCGCAAGCGCCTGAGTGATGATAGCGGGGATGACTGCGCGGGCAGATTGGCGCGGCCCATACGTGTTGAAGGGACGAACGGTTACAATCGGTAATTCGTAAGCGCAGTAAAAACTTTCGGCCAGTTTATCTGCGCCAATCTTGCTGGCAGAATAGGGAGACTGTCCCTGTAATGGATGAGACTCGTCAATCATTGACTTGAGCGCTGTGCCATACACTTCGCTTGTCGATGTGTGAATCAGCCGCTGTACCCCGAAATCACGGCAGGCCATCAAAACATTCAACGTCCCTATAAAATTCGATTCAGCAACTTCAGCGGGATGCAGATATGAATAAGGGATGGAGATCAGCGCGCCGAGATGAAATACGAACTCACAACCTTCGACCGCCTTTCGGATAGCATCCAAATCCCTCAAATCCCCGCCGATGAGCCTGAGCTTGAGAATGGTCTCTGGCGGAGCCATTCGAAGCAGGCCCGGGTCCGCGCGAGAGTTGTAGCGGACAAATGCTTGGACTGAGGCGCCCGCCTCCGAAAGTCTTTCAACGAGATGGCTTCCGATAAATCCGCCAGCGCCGGTTACGAGGACTTTCTTTTTTACCCAGAAATTTTCCAATTTTTCCCATCTTCCTCTTGAGGAATTCTTTTCATCAATGGCGTCGCCTTGAATTCATAGGATCGAATGCTTCGGGATTGAACCTGACGACTGGTGTATCTGGCAAGGCAATGCTGGCATTGGAAATCGTTCAAATTGTCATTGGCTTCGCTATTAGTTGACCCGCTATCCAGGCCGCTTAGGGAACCAAAAATATCCGGCGCGACTACAATTCTCGCCGGGCTGAAACTGGATGTATTGTGAAACTCCTTGTATCTGTCCGAGGCTATTTGATTGTCTGCAAGAATGATCAAACCGATATCACGCTTCTTCACGATTCTATGGATCTCATCCACTTTGCCGATGACCTTGGAACCATAGATCTTCATTCCCTGTGACATCAGGTCGTCATCGATAAAGCCAACGATTTGAAATTTTCCTGAATAGGTCGGGTGATCCATTAACCATGAAATATGTTCCGCCGTCCGCCCCGAACCAACGATCAGGACGCGTTCGCGGGTCTCGTGTGTACGCAATCGATGAGTCAACAGCCGACTCAACAAGCCGCTGATCAGCCGCCCTCGGTAACGGATAATGATTATGCCGAAAAGAGAAAGAATAGATGCACCAATCAGCAAGCCATAGATGCGAAGACTTGTAACCCCCAGATAAAAATGAAAACACAAAATGACGGTGGTTGAAACCATCCAGCTGGCCCATAATCGTCCCGCCTCCCAGGAAGAGGCTTTGGGCCAATTAATTCGATTTGTATTCAAGAAAAGCCCGACCAGGCTGTAAAGCATCGAGCATCCCAGCGCCATTGCGGCGGCCTTCAGCCAACCGATATTCAACGGGCCGAACAAGCGCACAAACGCACCGGTAATGCTTATGGAAGCCAGTACGACCAGAAAGTCCCAGATAAACCAACTGACGTAGCGTTGTATCAAACGAGCCACCGGCCCTGCAAATAACAGTTTCTCCGGCGGAGGATAGGATTTGATCTTTGGCAATATTATTAACGCAGTCCAGAGGATGACATCCAGGTCAAGCCAGAACGAACGATAACGGACATAGAGTTGGTCCAACCGCATCTTATTCGGGCTTAACTCGTGCAGGTATTTGCGCATGACTTCCCCGGCGTGCAGCATGCTTTCCTCGTCTCGATACACAACGGAAGCCGGGCTTGTGATCCCAGGACGTACAGAGAGAATTTCGCGCGCGATTAATGTCGGCCAGGTTTTAGAAATCGTAGGATCTTCAGGCCTCGGGCCAACCAGGCTCATTTCGCCAATCAGCACATTCCAGAGTTGAGGAAGTTCATTCAACTTGGTATCGCGCAACCATTTACCGAACGGTGTGATGCGGTCATCCTCACTGCAGGTGACGCGCGGGCCGCGATAACTCTTCGGGGTCTCATACATCGTGCGGAATTTAAGCATCTTGAAGGTGACCCCATGCCTTCCGATGCGCAACCCCCAGTAAAACACAGGACCCGAGGAATCCCGCTTGATCAGAATGGCGATGAGCGCGAAGAAGGGTGAAAGAAGGCTCAGCCCGATTAACGCGGCGATGAAATCAAAGGCGCGTTTTGTTATTCCTTTCAACATATTAAGGAAGGAATTATCGGACAAACCTGAATTATCCAAATTCTTTGATTGTTTCGGACGCGATTCTGAATGAACCATTCAATCTCCACTGGAATTTATATGCTCCGAAAATCCTCACCACCAATACTTACGGCGGCTGGAGCGATTTATTTACCTACCCTATGATCTTTTCCAACCATTCTTCCCGCCAGAATAGAAAACAGCAGCGATCACATTCGCCGAAGGTCGGGGTTCCGTTACAAATTACGTTTTCAAGCAAAATGACACCGCGCGCCTTCTTGAGCTTGTAATCGCGTTCATCCATAAAATATCGCATTGACCTTAGTACGCGCTGCTGTGTTCCGCAATATTGATACATTTCTGGCAGAAACGCGCAGCCTTTTAATTCCTTGAAAGGATCGAGCATGGCAGAAATTTCCTCGCGGGAGCGCACGCGTACCAAATCTCCTTGTGTGAGTGGGGTGGCAGGTGCGTGATCCTTTGCCGCTATCTGCTGAGGCGAATCTCCATGCCAGCGAGTGAATGTGTAATATGCCTGCTTCAACCATTTCTTGACATGACGATTCCATGGAACCGCCAACATGCGTTTAATACCCCCGATCAATGTTCTCTCACTCGAGTTGGCGACCCCAGTCGAAAACTTCGGGATACATGGAAGTTGACAGCCATCGAGATTTGACATTGTTCCTCTCTGCCTAATATTGCCGATCAACTTCCACCAGCTTCATGTTGCGTTGACAGGCATTGGGGCCATGACTGTTCAGCAATGCAGCGTTTGCCTTCAATGTGGAAACGCATCATTCCCTCTGCTTTCGCGAGCAGGGGATTGGACGGATCGCGCTGAAGCAGCTTTTCGATCAGGGTGTGAACCGCTGGCGTGGCAAATGGCTTTAGGACTGGGTGAAAATCCACACACTGGCGCACGGCTTTAGGCTCGAATCCCATGCGGAATTTAAATTCATCCACATTGGCCGGTGCATCCAGAGATTGCACTGTGAAGAATATGCCACTCACACCTTCACGCCCCAGCATTTCGCGGCTGACAGAAAAGAAGATGGCATTATTCACATGATCGGCCAAAAAGCGGCTGTGACTCATTGCATACGGCACATTGAACACATCATCAATGCGGCAGATGATGACAGCACTCGCGAGTTCACCGCTTGAGATTGCGGTCCAGGCCTCAAAACCCGGCAAGCCGTTCGCTGAACGACACAAGTTTTCCCATTCCTTTTGAGTCATGCTTCGCAGGCGATCCTGCCGCGCCAGTGTATCTTGTTGCAAGACCCAACCCTCGGTGGCCAATCGTTCAAATGAAATTTGTTCAACCATGAAATGTTCCAGCCCGCGTTTTACGCCGTTGCGTGCTTGCGATCTCAGCACCTCAAGTTCATAAGGCCTGTGCAGAACAACGTGATAGCTCATCATTCCGATGGGAAAATCGAGCGGTGTTGAATATCGCAAAGCTGCAATTCCATATCTCAACATCAGATCGCGAATCTCTTTTTCATCCGGCGTGATCAGCCAGTGATAAGGAAATGCCTGAAGCACGCGCGGGCCTGCGTTGTACCAATAACTGCTGGCCGTGCGAAATACCCGATGTCCCTGGAGGCGCATCCATTCTGCAAAGGTCTCAGCGTTCATAATGATTCTCCTGCATGAGCGGCTTTCAATTGAGTTCGGTTATATAAGGTGGTCAACATTTTTTCGTAAGCATCCACGCAGTGATTGCGGGAATAATTCTTCTCAAGGTAGGCGCGTCCGTTATGGCCCATTTGGATGAGCGCGGACTCCCGGTCTTTTAATTGAATGATGGCTTCTGCCAGTTTTTCGGGCGATCCTGGCGGGACATTCCACCCGCAATCTGCCTCCTCGACGATTTGCATGATCTCACTTCCGGGCGGGGTGACTGCCAAGATCGGCCGCGCGCTTGCCATCACATTGAAAATCTTGCTCGGCATGGATGAAAGCGACGCGCCCGCGTTAAGTGTCACGAGGCTAACGTCAGCGGCGGCGAGCAATTCGGGAAATGTTTCTCTTGGTTGAAAAGGGAGAAAGAGAATGTTGGTTAACTGCCTGGTTTGCATTTCTGCTGTAAGTGATTCTTTCCTGGCGCCTTCCCCAACGATCACAAATTGAATGTCTTCTTGTCCTCGAAGGATTTCCGCCGCATGAAGAACATCTTCGAGACAGGAGGTAAGGCCGATATTGCCCGCGTACATCACAACAAATTTGTCGCCGAGTCCATATTCGCGGCGAATGGCATTTTGTTTTTTCATTGGTCGTACTTCATCCGGGTCAGCCCAGACAGGAATGATCTCGATCTTTGAATTCGGAATTCCTTTTGCGAGCAGGGTTCGCTGAAAACTTTTTGAGATGACCGAGATGCGCTGGGAATTTCGGTAAAGGAATTTTTCCATTCCAACGAAAAAGCCGATGACTTTTCTATTCGTCATCACACCTGCGGCAATTGCGGCATCGGGGTACAGGTCTTCGAGTTGAAGCAACCAGGGGATGCGAAAGATTCGACTAAGCAACCAGGCTGAAAGTCCGAGGGGAAGCGGGGGAGAATAACTGACGATCACGTCCGGGCGGCCTGCGAAAAGTCCACCGTAAAAAGACGTCGCGCTGTAAGTCCCATAATGAAATAATCGCGGCCAGAATTTTTTCGAGGGCGAGATGTAACTCCAGGTGCGGATGACGCGCACGCCACTCAACGTCTCAACTGCATAAAATTTGTTACGATAGCCTTTGAAGACTCGTCCCTGCGGATAGTTCGGCGCGCCTGTGACAACAGTGACGTGATGCCCGCGCCTTACAAGATCGGCGGCAAGTTCCGTGATCAAAACCGCCGCGCTGACATCCTCGGGGGCGTAACATTGCGCCATGAACAGGATGTTCATTAACGCGGTTCCCTTATAAAAAAGGAATCGGGAAAAACAATTCTTAATAATTTTGCCACAACGGCATCTGCGCGAAACTCCTCGCCTTTCTGATGATTGGCCTCTCCCATTTTTTTTCTCAAAATTGGATCCGTTGCAAGTTGTTTTATGGCACCCGCGAGAGAGTTGTCATCCCGCGTTGGAACGAGGAACCCGTTCACGCCATTTGTAATCAATTCAGGAAAAGTACGGACCTGAGTGCTTATCACTGGAACACCCGCGTGCATGGCTTCGATCAACACACCGGGGTGACCTTCGGTATCATAATAAGTAGGGAGAACAAGCGCATCATAGTTTGCGATCAGTTGAGGGCCTGTTCCCGCTTTGGCCACGCCACAATAACGAGCATTGGGAACCGACTTTAATCTGCTCAAGAACTCATCGTGAATTTCGTCATGGATGGGACCAAAAAAATCACAGGTTACTTGTTCGTCGCAGATTTTCGGAAGGGTTTTGAGGGCATCCAGTAAAACCAGCGGGCCCTTTAGCCGCGTGATGTGTCCCAGATAAATCAATCGAAATCCAGGTTGGTGTTCTTTGGCAACTGGAGCATTTGGGGATAATGGCCTGCACCCCGGCAGATAATGTGCATTGGCGCAACCCAGTTTATGCAGATCATCTTTAAGCAGTTTGGTCTGTGTCAGGATACCGTCGGCGGCGCGCAGGATAAAAAGCAAATATTCCCGAAATAGTTTTTTCTGGGCGTTAATGAATAAATCCAGACCCGCGCCAACCGGCTTGAGGTAAAAAGGTTTGTGAAAAAGTTTTGCCAGAAACAGAAGCAGAGGCGCGAGGGTGATGGCAAAGAGATCATTGGCGAATACCAAAACGGCATCACAACGCGGAATTTCATAGATGAAGTTAGGCAGGATAAGCAATGACCGCCTGACTTTCTCGAAGTTAAAGCCTGTCATTTTTTTTCTAACATCCATTGCAGGAGAAGTGTTGATCACCGCCACTTGAACAGAGGGATATAAAGCCAGTTCTTCGAGCATGGCTTGCACGGTCAGCGGCGAACCGCCAATCGGCGGCGGTTTCGGCCCAACAAAAAGCAGCCGCTTGACTTGAAGGGATGTTTGCACTTTTATGCTTTGGCCCGATTCGGTGATTTGCATTGGATTCCCTATTTAAGCGGGTCAGTACCATTTAGAAATTCTTCGATATTTGTATATCCATCCCCATCTGCGTCTTTGAAACCATCTAAAGGATCGGCAGGATTGAAGCCGTATTTTTGTTCCCAAGGATCCGGCATCCCATCGTGATCTAAATCCGCGCAAGGGGTGGCAGGAGGGATAGTCAGCCAGCCGCCGACCTCGGAAGGATCATCAATGATTTTGCCGGTGCCATTGATTACATCGTTAACGATCCGCGTATCAATTGCATCTCTTCGTGAAAAAAATGTTCCACTGCAGTCCAATCCCATGACAGCTCCCGCACTAGCCAGAACCTGGTCATAGGCTTCCAAAGCAGAGGTTGTAGTGATCGGCGCAGCAGGGTTGTGGACAGAAACAACATAAGGACGGGCATCAGGATCAACAATGTCAATTTCTGGCTGGGTGCTATCTAGTCGATGTGGACCAATATTTCCCAGAACGTATATTTGCGCTCCCAGAATTTTCTGGCTGGCGATATCGACACCATATTTTCCAGCATCAGTATCCACGCCAGGTTTGAAATAATTCCCAACATAATTGGCGGGAATAACAGCCAATTGATGTTGCAGGTCCACGTGACTGAATGACCCGAAAGGATTGTAAACAACATTATTGACCACATCGGTAATGCCGCTCGTCGAAACGAGTGGATTACGCTCGCCATTATGGGCCATCAGATTATGGTGAAATGAGATATTACTCGCGCCGGGCTCATTTTTGTTCTCGTCACTCGCATAGCCCCCAAGCAAAACGCCTTTACTATGACAGCCTTTAGGATGGATACTGCAATTCAATCCTTCGGAGAAAATATTCCATTGAATTGCGATATCGTGAACATCGTACCAAGTTGCCAGATCTCGATTAACTGCCCAACTCAACGAGTTGTGATCAATGACAACATTGTATGTATCGTGAGCAGCAGAAGTCAGGATCATCATGCCGTCACCCGCAGATGGTGGACCTGCGCGCAAAGTGAGAAATCGAATCACAACATCGTGAGTCTTAATTAGTATCAGCGCTTCAACTTCCGATTTGATACCGCGCAATGTAATACCTTGCCCCTGGGCTGTCTGACCTGCAATTGTGATATATGGATTGGTAATCTCCAAACTGGATTCGAGTCCAATTGTGCCAGCCACGCGAAAGACGACAATCCTCTTCCCTTCTGCTCCGATAGCGGCTCGCAAAGACCCCGGTCCAGAGTCGTCCAGATTGGTCACCTCGATCACTTCTCCGCCGCGACCACCTACTGTCATGGCTCCAAATCCTTCCGATCCAGGAAAAGCAGGGGTCAGTGAGGGATCAGGAGTATATATTTCGACCACGCTTGAATTTGGAGCAGTAGTCATGATAGGATTTGAAACTGGCAAACAGCCCGTTAGATATACCGAAACCAGAAAGAGAAGCCCAATATTCAGAAACAAATCAATCCTTGATTTATTTGTCATCAGCCTGCCTATATTTTGATCCCGGGTTCATTGAGAAATCGTTTTATGCTTTTGGAAAATTCCACTTTTGCCTGCCTGATGTGCAGCTGTTCATAAGTGAAACTTCCTTCAATGACGATAAAATTAAGGAATAACCAGGTGAGTTTTCTGAATTCCCAGGATAGTGAACAAACGCCTATGACCCATGTCAGGAAAATTGCCACCCAGAGTCCCGAATTTCCATTCTGGATATTCATTGCTTGAAAAAAGACTATCGCAAGGATGGTAAAAAACAATACAAACCCGATAAAACCTGTTTCAGCCGCGACCGATATAAACGTGTTATGAGCGGCCGAGCCGATAGCCGAATACAAAGTGCCGCCACCGAGTCCCATGAGTGGATGCCTGGAAAATATTAAGATGGCTTGCTTCCATAATTCAACCCGGCCACCGAGGTCTGCCGTTTCGATTGAAGCTCCCAATGTGCCCAGCCGGGTAGTAATCGCTTGTGGGATAAGGGGCACCAGTGCCAAAACCGAAATAAGCAGGATGCCAAAAACCAAAATCTTTCGGCCAAACTTGATCTGCTGTGTTCCAATAAGATAAATACCAAACGGGATAACCGCAATCAGGGAAGTCCGGCTTCCAGTAAGAATAATTGAAAAAATAGCCAAAGGAATGTAAGCCAAATTTACTATTTTCAATATTGTCCCCTTCTTATTCTGCTCCGCCGCAAAAAACAGTTGTATTGCAACGGGCAGACCCATCATTAAAATCAGAGCGAGGTCAACGGCATTCACTCCGGTGGCGCTGTAACGTCCTTCATAAACAACTGCTACGTAGCCTTTGACATAGTTGTAAATTGTGCTGGCAATGAGTACATAAGCGCCGTAAACATACGCCTGAAGACCAGCCATTAGGTTTTCGGGCTTTTGGAAAACCTCCCAATATATAAGCATCAGGAGAAAAATCTGACTGTAGGTTTTTATGCGCTGGGTCGTGCTTTCTCTATCCGGGCTCCAAAACATGCTTACGAAATTCCATAAAAAGAATAACAACACGAGAACGTGAAAAAGATGGGGTTTCCGAAACCGTCCATCCACGAGCATGGTTGCCAGCCAGAATACGGCAACCACCAGTCCCATCAGCCTCGCCATTGACCCCAGTGTAGGGACCGATATGCTATCTTCCCAAGGGATTATGAAAATTAAAATAACAGCCAGCCAATATGTGATCTTGCGCATCAGGAGACTCCAAGCGACAAGTTAACATAACGATCCACGATGAAGTCCAGATTATAGGGCTGCCAGCTTTCCTTGGGAGGACAAACCCGTTGGTTTTTCATAGATCCGGTAATTGCTTCGGCCAAAATGAGAGGCTCATCCACTGGAACCAATCTGCCAAACTGCCCACCCTTCAAGATTTCCCGCGAACCACCGGGACAATCTGTCGCGACGATCGGTATACCCAAATATAGAGCTTCGACCAAAACAGTGGGCAACCCTTCCCATCTGGAGGGAAGCACAAATAACGAGGCATGTGCCATGTAAGGATAGGGATTTTGAACAAACCCCATCAAATCCACATCCAGGTCCAAACCAAGTAGGTAGATCAAGGATTGAAGAGCAGGGCGGTTTTCCCCTTCACCCAGTATCAATAAATGCGCAGGATGATTTCTTCTCACGAGGGAAAAAGCCCGGATCAGAACATCGAAAGCTTTTTGGTCTGTCAAACGGCCAACTGCCAATACAACGGGAGGTTCGCCCTCTTTGAACCAGGGATGTTCCAATGGTGTTTCGGACTTATCCTGCAAATCTCGCGTTATAATGGGGTTGTAAATAACCTGGATAAGATCTGGAGGGATTTTAGCTATCCGTGTTAAATCATCTTTCACATCATTTGAAACGGCGATGATGTTATCTGCCCAGAGATAAAACCACCTGGCCATTTTGGGATACATCTGCCAGCGAAGATCAGCTTTATTAATAACAACGGAAGATAGGGTATTATGTTCGGTTATGATCAGCCGTTGAGGAACACCACATAAGCGCCGCGCCCAAAGAGCAACAACATTGGCATACATTGCAGAGATTAAGGCTGTCGGGCGGTCACACTTAAGATACTTAACCAGAGCAGGCACACTCCCTAATACACGCGGCGCTTTCAAATCGATAAGTCGCACCGTATCTGGGATTTGTGCCATATAGGGACCTTCAGCTCGCGCCAGGACCAGGTCAACTGGATAGCCTCGCTCAGAAATGCCCTTTGTCAGATTGAGAACGATGCGTTCAGTTCCACCTTCATATAAACCGGGTAAAAAAAATGCTAATCGTTCTTTCGATGTTTTCATTTTGAGGTTATCAGGTCGAATCGAATTCAAATAAGAGTTGATTTGCTATTTCTTCCGGTGATATATGGGTTGTGTCAAACCGAAGAATTTTTAGATTAGGTTGAATTGCCGATAAGTTGGATATTATCCGTTCGTAAGCCTTGCGATAGCCAGCCAAAAACTCAAAGGTGGTTTCAATTGATTCGTTTTTGACAATATGCTCCTTGTCCCGAGTGCGGATGCGTTTTAGTAATTCGATGTCATCCGCGTCCAGCAAAACGATCATGTCCAGCGCGTCAGCCCATCGGGAATACAGGTCCTGCCATAAATTTTCCGCTTTTTTTCCTCCCAGATATTCGGGGCCAAACTCGCTTATTTCAGTCAATAAATAAACTGGCCCTTGATCCAGAATTATGGTTATGTTGTTTTTAAAATCTCTCTGTAAGATGGCTGACCATCCATTCAGAATGGACAGCCAAGCAAATTCCCGGCGTGTGAGTTTTCTGCTGTTGTGCTGGGATAAACTGAGAAGGGCGGGGGATATTTGAAGGCCGTTCCAGATAAAGAAAGGTGCATCGGATATTTTTCGGACATCAGGGAAATTACCCAGATGGATGGATTCGTTGTAGTGGCTCAATGCGTTACAAAGAGTGGTTTTGCCTGCTCCTGCCGGGCCGACAATCTCTACCATGCGTGGGTTCATTTTTCACTACGCTGTTAGGAAGATTCGACTGTCGTTAGCACGGCTCGAACGCGGCGTATCATGTTCCTGCGTTGATCGCCTGACAAGCCAGAATAGAACGATATCAATAACATCAGGGTGCCGGTTACGCCTGCTGAAAGGATGAAAATAAGCCAGGCCATAATTCCTGTCCCAGCCGTAATCGAGACAAATCCATCCAAACCAACTGCCATTGAAAAAAGCAGGATCGTGACGAAGACTGGTCGAAGCATATGATTTAATTGAGAAGATAATGAAACGCCCAGGAAGCGGCTAATCAACATGGGATAGCCAACACTGATAATTAACCGTCCACCCATAATGCCGAGACACAATCCCACAACACTCAACTTGTAGTAACCGACCATGATGCTCGCGGCCACAATGGATACTGTTACTGAGAGAAGGCCCAGAAGCACTTTTTGGCTCATGCGCAATGTCAGGTCAATGATGTTGCCGTCGCTTCGGATGAGAGCCAACTGCATCGCCGCCACAACAACCAACAGATTGGGAATCGAACCGGAGTAATGGTCAGCGCCCACCCATAATCCAATAAAGACTCTATTCCAAATCAAGATGGATGCTCCTAAAGTTGTCGCCACCAACCAGATAAATGAATTGATCTCATCGCGTAATCGAACGGCTTTTTCGTAATCACCCGTTCCGATAATACTGCCGAGGCCGGGCATGATTCCAAAGATAATAATGACGATGACGCCGATCAAAATTTCAGGGACGTATTTGGTCAGCGAATAGTTGGTTACTGACTCAACCGACTTGAGCAAACCCAGCACTACAACATCGCTGGCTAAAAGCAGGCTCGTCACCAAATTCCAGCCCATGAACCACCAACTCAAACTTAACATTTGACGTGTATCTGCAAGCCGGGGTTTTGCCACCCCAAACCACGGAGTATGGGTACGCACCACCCAAAGATAAAACAAACCAGTTGTAAAGGTCGAAGCAACCACTGCCGCAGCAACGCCAACGATTCCTGTCTTAAGATATAAAGCCAGCCAGGTGAAACCTCCGCCCAAAAATACCAGAACCGCAGACAAGCCCATTCGTTTGTAACCAAGGTTTTCACCTTGTAAGGTCACCTGTGGCACAGATGACAACGTGTCAACTATCATGTTCAACACAAGCAAGCCAGCAACCGCACGCACGATCCAAGTATAAGCACTCGGCGCATGTACCCAATAAGGTACAAACCAACTAACGGTTCCGCCAATGCCGATCAGAAGAGGAAGAAACAATAACCAAATAATCAGCGTGCTTCCAACATAGCTGCGTTTTTGATCGTAATTGGTTGATGCTTGCTGGTTGGCCAGAGTCGCTTTCAGGGCAAATCCGGGGCGGCCGCTGGCTGGTGTAATATATCCGATCAGCCGATTCAAAACCTGCCACATCCCGAATGAATAATTTCCCAATCCTGCAACCATTAATGGAGTAATGAGAAAACCAACGATCAGACTTGCGCCATAATCAAGCACCACCGTCAAAGCATTTAGATAAGCCTTTTTGGTTAAGCCTTTATCGGATAACAAACCTGAGATGAATTTCATGGGACGAGTGATCGTTGATATATCTAAAGATGTTCCCACACGAGAGCCTTGACCTGAGAGAGCGTTTCTTCCTTTGACCCGTTGGCATTAATCATAAAAGCAGATAGTTTGTCCCAATCCAATTCCAACACCTCGGTCGAACGCGCCCGAACCGATGTTTCTGTTTCCTCAACTTTGCGGTGAACCGCGATCTCTGGATCCACTTTCAGAACGATCAATAAGTCGGGTAATCTAATTTGCCGGTAATAAAATATTTCCTTGTTAGTTAGAAACTTTAGAAACCAATTCTTTTTTTTTGAGTTATTTATCGCAAACTCGCATTGTGGCCCATCCATTTTCATAAAGTCTGGGAAAGAATAACGATCACATAAAACCAGACTTCCGTTCGACGAAAATCGCCGCGCTTGAATGTAGGTCAGATAACGGTCTCGGGCGGTGCAAACGGCTCGGATGAACCAGGGATATCCGTGCGGTTGGGAAGATTCCTCGTAAACATCCCCTTCAAATGGATAAAGTCGCAAAAGGGTGCCTATCTTCAAAATTCCCCGAATTGCAGTTGTCATCCACGACCAAGCTGGTTTTCCTATATGAAGTTTTTTGACCTCAAACTTCCCTGAAAGCCATTCATATAATTCATCAACCACTGTTGTTTTGCCAGCGCCATCTCCGCCGACAATGGCAATGAACAAACCGCCATTTGCAAAACGGTCTTTCGGTGCATACCCGAATACACGTCTCAGAATGGGTTGCCCTATTCTACGCGAGATTTTCATAACAATATCCAGCCAATGCGGGTATCGCGCACAAGTCCGCAATACTCTCTGTAATTGCTCACCAGCTCTCACGCGTGTCCAATAGGAACAGCCTGGCTGAAGAGATTGCAAGAAAAAATTGAACAGGCTTCGGCTCAGACCTGGCAAGTGATGCAAAACCGTTTCAACCTTCGACAAAGTCTCTTCTGTATATAGATCATCCAGTTCGTGTCTCTCGGACGAAGAGAGATTGCCATGCCGCATGAGAATTGAATCCCAGGTTGAATGTTTTAGCACCATGCGTATGACAAGGACAACAAGTTCAAACTCGGGTGCCGGGATACGAAACAAATCTCCCTGAACAGATGATTCCAGATAAACCTGCTCCAGCGGCAGACGGTAGTTTTTGAAGAGGTCACTCCCCAGAATTAATTGAAAATGCGCGTGAACGTGGACCAATCGCCTTGTTTTTTGATCCCAACCGTAATAATCCCGCACACCGGGTAATGCTTCATCTTTGGGAAGCAGGGATTCCTTAAATCCCAAGCCAAATAGAAATTCTGTAAAGCATTGTGCATGAGTTCGGTTTATCAAAAGGTCGAGATCGTTGTCACCGCTTGCCGAGCGATCCAGAAAAGCATTGCTTTTCCAATGGCAGTAATCAATTTTTTTATCCGCAAGGGTTCTGCAAAGCTTGACAGCGAGGTCAAGGGCGACTTGTTCTTCCATTATTCTCATCAATGTCCTGTCTCGATTGCATTTCCCACCTCAATACAATTTATTGGTTTTATCCAATTTTTAGAGTTCGTTTTAGCGCATCAATAACAGTTAAATTTCCGCATTTGGCATATGTATGTGTTGCCAGCATCTCTTTATCCCAATCAGGTCTAATGGACATTGTTTTTCTTTCACGATATTCTGTTTCCGAGAGAACCTCAATTTCGTTCAAATTTAAACCATATCCGTACGCTCTCGAACAATCCTGTGACGGCCTGAATAACTTTCCATCTTTCACAAACAAACTGCCTGCGGGTCGGGCGTTTTTGATATCCGAAATAATCGGGTTTTGCATATGTGCTTTCCATTCGCCGCCGAAAAGATCATCTGTATAGAACAGGAACAACTCGTAGTTTGGCGCGGCCGCCTCGTTTTCTGCCATTGCAGTGAAAAGCCACCATTTGTTGGAATAGTAGATAAGGGTTGTATCTACAGCGGAAATGTCCTCCATCAGGCATTGCTTGAAAATCCATTTATGGGGAAAATCAGCGCTTTCATAAAGATCAATGGTTTTGTTCCCTCGCGACTCTGGAACCATGTAAAATTTGTTATCCCATTCGAAAATAAATGGATACGACAAATGGTAGTCCTTTTCTAAAACCTTGATCGGTGCATTCCAATTTCCTAGTTCATCTAATTCAATAACCGAAATGTGACCTTTTTTTTTGGCTCTTAAAAACTCCTCTATAAATATGTAGTATTTTCCGTCCACCCGGGCTACGTGAGGGTCAGCCCAAAATTTATCTACCGATGGTTGTAGTTTTATAAACTCCGTGAATCCATTGGAAACATCCTTTTTGAGACTGAACAATAAAAACCATTGATTAGTATAAAAAACTCGTTGAATGGATTCTTTTATCAGCCGGACAATGATTTTGGCAATTGATTTCATAGCCAAAAAATTTAATGGTATTTCGTATCTCTTGACTTCGCATAAGGGTAAAATGTTAAATTTCTCGGTTTCCTGATAATATTCCTCTTCCCCCAATCTTCGTAATGACTCAATCTGCCGGGACAAAAAAGAGGTGGTTGCCCAAAAGTAATAGCTTCTGTGGCGTGCAGGGGATAATGGATAGGTTAAAAAATGGGAACGAAACAAAACACGGTTGGAGAATAATTTTCCGCCAGTTGCAATCAAGGTGGAACTCGTCTCAGGCCAATTTTCAACAACTTCCCAAAAGCCTGGCGGTCCTCCCCTCATGATCCTGTCGTCCCCGTGGTAGTAATACCAGGTCCCGTATTTTGACGCATTCAGGCCGTCGAGTTGCAGACCTTCGAACCCAAATTTTATCAATATATCCAATCGATAATTCCTTATGCTATTAATATCCGACTCTTTCAGGAAGCATGCATTATCCTTCCGTACAGGAAGTGCCTTGATGATCGGAGTGTTGGATAATAAATCAGCGGCACTTTTTGGAGCAAAGGGATTGGGTTCTTTCGTAAATAGTTTTTCGTCAATTCGATTAAGAATGGAATAAACTATTGTGCTTATGCTATTCTTAATTGTGTTGCCCGGATCTTCATTCAAGACCACCAACACAAACTCACTGGAACTTTCATTCGCTATTCTTTGGATAACACTATATATCCATGCAGGAACATTGAACGAATCAAGTAGGAATCCTAATTTCAGCTTTTGAGAGCGCATTTAAACCTTTTTTCAGTGTGCTCCGCCATTCTGACAATCGGAGACTGTCAGAATTTTCCTCTTTGGCACTATACCAATCCTTTCAACCGCCCTGTCTGGATTAATTCTTATAAATACGATGAATACAACTTGCGGAAATCTCAACAGGAATTTGCCGATTTTCCAGGAAAGACAATAGAACACGAATCCGATCCATCCCAGAAAGATGAATATCAAAGATGCCTTCATAGCCTTTAAAGACACCATCATGAACGGCGACATTATCACCTTTACGCAAAGGAATAGGGTTTTCGCCTGAAACCATCTTCAAACTCTCAATCCGTTGTTTGATCGCGAAAACCAAATTGTCAGAGACAGAGGCTGGTTCATTGCCAAAGGATACAAGTCCGACTCCGCCAGGTATCCACTCGATACTGGATTTACCTGTCAGTTCCAAATCGACATGAACGAATAAATAACCGGGATAATAAGGTTGCACCTTTCGGGCGCGGGGATTTACAGTTTGCACCTTAATGCAGGGATAATATGCTTCAATATTTCTTATGCAAAACTGATTCAAAAGGAGTTCTTCATTTCTGGGCTTGCTATGGGCAACATACCACTTTTCCATTGATGCCAACTCTCCTTAATTATTTAGGACTTACGCAAAACCCGCTTTAACCGCCAGATATGGGGGGTTAAAATATTTCAAATTCACCATATATGGCGGCTCACAAAGTCATTTCAAAATTGGCGAAAGCATTGCCGGTAGAGAACCTTACAATTTTGTAAGCATAAGCAAGACGCCCTCATTCTCCAAAAGTTACAATCACATAAATTGGATAGTTTTTGTTGGCTTTACTGCAATCTGCCGGCGGTCATTCCCCAAGACGGTAAATTATGGCTTGGGTGTTTTCGGGAGATGGGGAATATCGGGGTGGACTTCTACAAGATGCACCGAGTTTGTCAGCGCGGGTTATAAACCGGCGTGCTAAATTTGGAAAAAAAACAGGCCTTGGAACATTTCCAATGGCCTGTCGCCCTACTCAAAATTAGTTACTTAGGTTTGGGGGTTTTCGTTTGTCCATAATGGTGCCCCGGGTTGGTTTCGGTTGGGATACTTATGGTTGGGATACTTATGGTTGGGGTACTAATGGTAGCAGTAGGTTGAATGCCCCACCAGTTTGTGGACTCTGTAGGAATGGGGGTGGGTGTTGCCGTAGCTGTTGGCGAGACGGTAAATGTCGGGGTTATCGTTCCGAGGTTCGGTTCGGTTGAGTATGGGACTGGCGAAGGAACCACAAGGGAGGGCGTTGGATTGCCTTGCATTCGATTAATCCATGCGACTATATCCTTGTAGTAGGTCAGGCCCAAATAAGCGATTTGCGCGAGGATAACGGTTGACAAAACTCCGAGGGTAATTTTCATCCCGATTGTCATAGGGGCGTCTGCATGGCCTGCCCGGGAAACGGATTTCCCAATGGCTTTACCTGCTCCATGCAGGAGGAAGGACGCGCCGGCGGCCAAAAACGCGGAACGACGCTTCGACTGTAAGTCAGACGGATATGGGTATTCACGCCCTTTCCAGCGGTTCAGAAGGCGGATGACATCCTGCTCGTGGAATACTGTCTCGTTTCTCACTATTTCATCTCATACTTCTGATTCAATATCTTACGCAATTTCTTCAAGGCGCGGTTTTGGATCACTTTAACATTATTGATGCTCTTGTGGACAATCTCGGCCGTTTCGTGAATACTAAAACCTTCAACAAACCGCAGGATCAGGATGTGACTCTGATCGTGGCTCAACTCGGTGTACATGACGTTAATGATTATGTCGAGCGCAGCATTCTCCTCTGCTTGCAACACGACCGGGGAAGCATATTCTCCTCGGAAATCTGCCACATCTAATTGAGTTGTATGTCTCCTGTCTCGCGCCTGGTCTACAATAACATGATAAGCTATCTGGAATAAATAAGCCCTCAAATTGGTGGTGGGACCTTTTCCTTTTGCCAATTGCTCCAGAAAAAGAGCGAAAACATCACCAACGATGTTGTCAGCTTCTATGACTACGTGACATAGGCGCAATGCATATTTGTAGATAACCGGTGCATAAGAATCGAAAATTGTCTTTAGCGCATCCTGGTCGAACATCCTGGCTGCCATTAAAAGCCTGGCTTCATCCATGAGTTTTATTGCTCCAGGGTGAATGCGTTAAAGGCAAGACGTGTCCCCCCCTTCAAGAGGGTACTGATTTTAGCATTATTGAGGGTAATTTCAGCCACTGTGTCAGATATTGCCACCGCCTCGCCCCCTAGTTCAGGGTCGTCATCAATCACAAGCGCTTTCTTGCACAATTTGCCATCTCACTACGGAAATATCAACAACAATTTCATGCTTCAGATTTACAGGCAAATTTTCGCCAATGCCTAAGACTATCACAGCATAAATTGTATCACATGCAACTTCATACCATCACAATTTTTGGCTGATATATCCTCACTTCCCGTCAGATTAGCGATCCTCATCCTCACCAACCCAACGACTAACCCTTTACAGCTTCGGCGACCAAATCTGCCCGACGCGCACTTGGATGAGACCGTGCAAGCACACAGCCTCGTCCACTTTTATGGGGAATTATCTCAATTTGAGGGTGGACTAAATCGCGTCACTACCCGCCAGATCCGCAATCGTGCGCGCCAATTTGAGAATGCGATGATACGCCCGCGCCGATAACTGCAACTGGCTCATGCATAGCACGATGTCGCGGCGCGCACAAGACTTTCACTGGTCTCGTCCACTTGCAGAATTGACGCACTTCGGCCATGCGCATGTCGGAGTTGCTGACTACTTTAAGAGCGCCCGTGAAACACCGCCGAAGGCCCACCTTGACGGGGTGCTGGAAGCAGGTAGTCTCCTCCCCCCGGGCATGTCACTGCGAGTAACTCCTCAGCGCAAGCGCTCTTCAATCCAAAATGACGCCCGTGTCATTAGTAGCTCCACAACGCAAGGGCTCTTCTTTCCAAAATGACGCCCGCGTCATTAGGAGCCGGTCTTTGGCGTTCGCGAAGCTTGCTGAAAACAAGCGATCTCCCGTACGCCCCTCCCCCGAATCCAAAATGAAGCCTTCTTGTGCTGTCAAAATATCTGTTTATTGATGTGGGGAAGTGGAAGGGGGGTATCGTGATGAAGCCAATTAAACGCAGTACGCAGGCTCAATCAAGAGGCCTTAAGGTCATAAGACTGGTGGGAGCGTGAGACCCTCACTGAATGAGGAGGTATTTTTCGAGGACACCAGGCAACTGACCTCTCTCGAGATAGCCTTGCTGCCTTGGTTCACCGGCTTTCGGTCCGTATGAACGTTCCTGCTTTCTTCTCTAGCAGGATGAAAAACTGGTAAAATTGGATGTGACACACATCAAATAGACTTAACATATTTGTGAGGAAAATAACATAACCTTTTCGCTTATACTGCGTCATAATTATGGCGAGCAATATGTAGGCAAGTAGATGACATTTGATTTCGCCAAGATCAAATCAAAAAAGGATTTAACACCAGATGTGCTAGGCGCGATCTTTGATAATTTCGCGCCTGCTATTTATAAGTATGCATTTCGCTTATGCAGGGATTCGGTCGAAGCTGACCATATCGTCGGAGATGTATTTTCCACCCTCCTGGAGCAACTGGCGGTTGGTAAAGGCCCGGAAACCAATTTGCGGGCCTACCTCTACCAAATCGCTTATCACAAAGTGGTAGACCATGCCCGTGAAAGGCAACGGACTACCCCAATTGATGATAATGCTCCTGAACGATATGCGAGTTCCGTAGCATCACGGGTTGAGGATCAAATATTATTGGATGCACTCGACTCGGCCATCCATAATGAGTTGACTGATGATCAACGACAGGTCATCATTCTGCGCTTCCAGGAAAGTTTCAGTTTACGAGAAACTGCCAGAATAATGGGCAGAAATGTAAACGTAGTCAAGGTACTCGAACACCGCGGACTCAAAAAACTCCGGCAAATTCTGAACAATGTCCGGCAGGAAGAAGAAGAATGGTGAAAAAGTTAAACCAACTAAAGCGTCCTGATATTATCGCTTTGCTGGTACAGTTAAAGGCCAATGAAGCAGAATATCCGCCTTCCTTGCTTGCTGCCAGGCGTGCTGATTTTCTTAACAAAGTTGCCAATATACAGGCACATCAGGGCCAGGGACCAAATAACGCGCAAGGTCAGGGTGGCTCTTCTTCCCCCGTCGGAAAAAGCATGGGCGGAGTGCATACTTCGTCGCAAATGCTATATGGGGTTTTAAATGCGATTGTGGGGATTTTGGTAACGACCTTACTGGCCGAGGTGGCCTACATGTATCATGAGGAAATAAGGGAGTTCTTTTCTGACAAGGTGGAGTTGATCAGTTCAGCGACACTTCCATCAATTCCAATAACATCAGGAAAGCCCGTCTCTTTCACTATACTCGAACTCATGCCTACACCGACAACCACAATATTCACCCTGGTGCCAACTGCTATAAATACGCCCCAGCCGTTTAACACACTTGTTCCAAAACCTACCTCGACTCTTGTTCCATTACCTACCTCGACACTTGTTCCAATACCTACCTCGACACTTGTTCCATTACCTACCTCGACATCTATTCCATTACCTACCTCGACATCTATCCCATTACCTACATCGACATCTGTTCCATTATCTACATCGACATCTGTACCAATACCTACCTCGACACTTGTTCCATTACCTACATCGACATCTGTTCTATTACCTACCTCGACATCTGTTCCAATACCTACATCGACATCTGTTCCAATACCTACATCGACATCTGTTCCATTATCTACATCGACATCTGTTCCAATACCTACCTCGACATCTGTTCCAATACCTACATCGACACATATTCCATTACCTACATCAACCAAAAAAGGCCATCACTATGGGCAAACTAAGACCCCTCAGCCACCCCCCCTCCAAATAATGATACCACCCACGGTAAATGCAACCTATACACCAATCATGACTGTAACGAATTCCCCCACAGCAACCAACATCTATACATCAACAGCTACTGCAACGAATACGCCCACAACACCCGCTACTGCGACCAACCCTTATACCTCAACGGCCACTGCGACTGCTATTCCTCCAGCTGTCGCTACGGCCACCACCAACCCTGCTTTCCCTCAGACAGGTATCCTGGATGACTATAACCGCAGTGATGGTTCAATCGGTACCAGTTGGGGGGGAAAAACAACCGGTTTCAACCTCATCGGTAACCGTCTGATCGTCGGCACTGGCGGGGATATTTACTGGAAATCACCTTCGTTCGGTGCAAACCAGGAAGCCTTTGTAACCTTTACCGTCAGCGATCCAGTGACGACCGAGGTGGATTTGATTCTCAAGTCTCAAAGTAGTGCCTCCAAGGCATCCGGATTGTTGGAAGTCTTGTACAACCCAGCGAAAAAGCGAATCCGTGTATATACCTATACCGTTGCCCAAGGTTGGATGAAACGCGGCATGGATATCCGTGTGGCTTTCATGAATGGCGATCAGTTTGGCGCTCGGACCACTGAGAATGGATTGGTTTACGTTTACAGGAATGGGGTTTTGTTGGAGACCGTAAATGTAACTGGTTGGCCCTATTATCCCAATGGCGGTTATATCGGACTGTGGGTTCATAGCCCCAGTAATTCCATCCTGGATAATTTCGGGGGCGGGACTCCTTAATAATTGTTTCAAAACCTGCTGTTTTGTTCCTGATTTTCCGGCAAGCTCTCGACCATCCTGCAAAAACCGCGAAAACGATGCTTGTGCCACTGCGTACGGCGGCGATTTCTGGCGGTGATGAACGCCAAGGCTTTGCTGCGAACCTGCGGTCTGAGTTCAGGTCGTAGGCTCAGTCACAACGAGGCGATGCTTTTTTCTGGCATGGGAACATCAGGTGATGCATAAGGAAAAACCATCAATATTTTTTGTCGAAGTGTTTCAAATTCCTCTGGGCTGCCATCAAAGAGATATTGCTTTATATCGCAACGAGGACAGATCTCACAACCTTCACCTTCATTGATACTGATCACGCCTCTGCCTTTGCATAGGTCGCAGGTTTTCATACGCGCTCCCAGCATTTCATTTGCCAGGGAACGATGAGTACCAATGGAGCTGAGTTGGTACCGCCGCTGATATGCACACATGGCTTCGATCATACTTAAATGCCAGCCGTAATATTGGCCATGCTGACCACAGTATGAGCAGATCTCAACACCCAGTGATATTTCCGTGCCATCATGTTTCTAACATTTATGCACCCATATTTTATTTGGCATAATGATTATTCTTTCTCGATGACGATCTTAATTTCTTTATCGGTCAACCCAAACATCTAATAGTTGTAAGTAGCATTGCCTGCCTGCTTTATCAGTTGACCGACCAGGCTGCGGAGCTCCTCCAACATCGGACCTTTATAACCAGTTGCATCGAAGGCTTTGACGCAACTTCTGTAATACCATAACTGATTTTCTTTTCCAGCATTAAACCGCTCCCACACCTCATCACCGAACCGCTGATGATCTGCAAGGATCGCCCGAGCATTATCGATCTTATCCGCAATTGTGACGCGCACTAAGGATGGATCGGTCTGGCGGACATGCTTTAGATAAGCCCTTTTGCGTTCTTTCCATGGGGGTTTCTGCCCTCCGGCATAACCGGAAGGTGTATCAATAGAAATTTCAATTATTTTCAGAACATCTTTCCCAAAGTGATGGATAATTTGCTCACGATTTATCTCTTCAGGTTTATCTTCGAGTGCATCATGCAACAGGGCAGCGATGGCTTCATTTTCATTTCTCCCATCAAGCTGGACTAATGCGCATACTGACAGTAAATGTGCCATGTAAGGAACAGTGCTGTTCTTGCGTGCATCATGGCCGTGTAATTTGAAGGCTAATTCAAGAGCTTTGTAGAGGAGTGGAGTGATCTCGTAATCTTTTTTTATTCATGACAATCCTATGCTATTTTGAACCTTGGGTTCAAGTTACAAGTGCAACAGATGATAGCTCAGAGAATACCTCAAAAGGTGTTCTTAAAGCAAGGGTTTTACGAGGGCGATTGCTGAGACGGTGCATGGCGAATGTGATCTGATCGTCAGTGACGGTCTTGAAGCTCTGCACCTTTGGAAAGTATTGACGCAGCAA
>Ga0315274_10001540_pt1 | contig 35390 bp, 32 predicted proteins | sample YL17G02_20_MG_FD_203700 | JGI IMG/M metagenome (GOLD analysis project Ga0315274, IMG submission 203700) | Sediment microbial communities from Yellowstone Lake, YNP, Wyoming, USA - YL17G02_20 | ecosystem: Environmental > Aquatic > Freshwater > Lake > Sediment | place: USA: Wyoming | collected...
CCAGTTGGGCCATCTTTCCACCAATCGCCGGGGAGCGTTCTAAGAGATAAACTTTGATTCCTGAATTGGCTAAATCAAGAGCGGCTTGAACCCCGGCGATTCCTCCCCCCACGACTAACGCTGCACCTACCTTTGGATTTTCATTAGGACTCATGATCGAGAATCCTTTCGTGATTACCCCTCTCCCTTCCCTCTCCCCTTGGGGGAGAGGGTGGGGGTGAGGGGATTAGATGGATTAAAGTTTTACTGCATCGAGATATTTTGAAATACGATCTTCTGCTCCGATCGGAATAAAATGGACTCCTTGGCAAATATCCCTGAGCCCTTTCACCAAGTCACTGACAATCTCAATGCTGGCCTTCTCTTTGTCCGGAGCCTTAGCTAACTTTTCGATGATATGGTTGGGAACCATTCCTGGTTTGACATGTTTGTTAAGAAAGAGACCCATCTCTGCTGACCTCACTAAAATCACTTCTGCGACTACCGGAATCCTTATCGGTCCCACCTTTTTCATGAACTCATGGAAGGAATCGAGATCAAAGATTGGAGTGGTGAGAAAATATTGGGTCCCTAAACCGGCCAATTCCTCCATCTCTTTTAACTCCAGATCAGGAACTTTCTTTCCCCAACTCGAATCGATTCCTGATCCCACAAAGAATTTGGGTTTGATCCGGATCTCTTTCCCCGAAATATCGTAACCTCCGTGGAGGTTTTCGATAACGGAAAAGAGTTTCCCCGAATCTACATGGAAGAACATAATTTCCTGGAGACTATCTCCGGTGATACGATAATCTTCTGTGAAGGCGAGAATATTCTCCACTCCGGACTCCGATGCCCGGATGAGATGTTCCTGAATATCAAGCCGACTCTTCTCGCGACAGGTGGTCTGAAGGATCGGGTCGAATTTTTGGTCCTTTAGGGCCCGGCAGGTTCCCATCGTATCAGTCACCAAACCCTCAATCTTCAGCTCGGGGACGGTGAGGGCATCCACTCTCCCTCGAATTCGCTCCACATTCCGGATGAGGTCTTGGATACCAGTGCCGATAGGGGGTTGAATCTCTGAAGTCACTATAAATCTCTTACTTTTAAAATTCTCTTGTAAACTCATTGGTCTCTCCTTCTAATTTTAAAATATCTTTGGTTATATTCCAAAACCTTTCACTTCTTCAGACCCAGTAATTTGGCGACCTCGAATTTCAATTGTTCTAAAGGAAGGGGTTTCGAGAAGCATGCATCTGCACCGTTTTCTTTCATCTGTTTGAAGGCATCGTCATCGAGATAGGCTGAGAGCACAATAATCTTAGTGTTCTTCGTTTCAGGATTGGACTTGATCTTCTGACAGACCTCGTATCCATTGATATCGGGCATCATGATGTCCAGGATCAAGAGGTCCGGTTTGAAATGGTTCACTTGAAGGCCTGCCTCAAAACCATCTGAAGCGGAGATCATCTCATATCCATACTCATCTTCCTCAAGGGACTGCACAATCGTCTCTACAATAATCTTATCATCATCCACGACAAGGATTTTCTTCCTTTCCTCTGCTTTTACCTCTTCTGGCAGAGGCATTCCCTTATCTTTTAGAAACTGATCCAAGTCCTCCTTCTTAATCCTGCGATGTCCTCCCACGGTTTTATAAGCTTTAATATGGCCTGCATCAATCCAGTTGATGATTGTTTTAGATGAGACCTTACAATATTTACTTGCCTGAGACACGGTTAAAATTTCCATAATTTTCTCCTTTTTTAAAAAATATAGTATTTATAGATTTTATAGAAATTTCTAATAATACAGATTTTATGATTTGTCAAGAATAATTTTTTGCTGAAATATTATTTATTATAATTGATTGATTTTATTTATAAATTTAAACATCCATCAGTCTATTTTTTGGTTAAAATTAACCCTGCTTTCAGTTAGAGAGGTGTCAGGTTAAAAATCGCCTATCATTTGAAAGAAATGAGGAGGGGTTCGCCAATGTGCTCATCAGGTCGGAAAAGTTGAAATGGGTTTACAGGTGAGGTCATATTGTCAACTATATTAGAGAGAGGCAATATGCATCAGTTCAAAAATTCAGATGGGATTTGATAAAGCTTGAATCGATGGTTGTCGATTTTTCTCAGAATAAGAAACCCAGGGCCTTAAAGGACTGTAGTCCCGTCTTTAAATAGGTAAACTGATGGTAAAGGTGGTACCTTTCTCTTCTTCGCTCTCCACCTTAATTTCTCCACCGTGGTCCTTAATAATTCCATAACAAACCGAGAGACCTAATCCTACCCCTTTCACCTTCGATTTCGTGGTAAAAAAAGCCTCGTAGATTTTATCCCTGATCTCCTCCGGAATTCCTATTCCTGTATCCTGAATGTGAATCAATACTTTATTATCTTCCCTGCTTGTTCTAACAGTGAGCGTTCCTCCCTTTAGCATAGCCTCTTTAGCATTTTTGATGATGTTTAGCATAACCTGCCTCATCTGATTAGTGGAAGCCATGACCTCTGGAATTCCATCGTCGAAGGATGTTTCCACTTTGATATTTGCCTCCTTCATCTGCTTCTCCATCACCAATAGAATCCCTTCGACCAACTCGTTCATTTTGATAGGTTTCCGTTTCTCCTCTTCAGGCTTTGAGAAACTGAGCATATTCCGGAGCATCTCAGAGAGCCTCTGGGTTTCAGAGAGGGCCAATTCCAGAATTCTTCTCCTTTTGCTCTCCGGAGGAATTTCGGTCTTAAGAAGCTCAAGAGTGTTCATAATACCATAGATGGGGTTATTTAATTCATGAGCGATTTGGGAAGTGAGCCGGCCCATGGCAGCCAACTTTTCTGATTGGAGAAGGGCCTGCTGTATCTTCTGAAGCTCTCTCTCCATCCCTAATCTTTCCCTTAGGTCCTTGAAGATGCCAATGCTGGCGATCTCGTTCCCTTTCTCATCATAGATGAACGATGCTGAAAGATCCCCTTCGATCAGTTCCCCATCCTTTCTTCGGTGAAAAATTGGGAAGGAACTCAGTTTTCCTACTCCTCCAAAATCAGGGCTCCTCAGTTTTTCCATCACCTCTTTGGCGACCCCAGGCTGATAGATGTTTCGGATACGCATCTTTCCTACCACTTCCTCGCTTTTATAGCCTAAGATGTTTTCTGCCCCTTTGTTGAAGATGAGGATATCGCCCTTCATATTGGTCACAATGATCCCATCGACCGAACTCTCGATCAGGTTCATTAAGAAGTCATTCGCTTCTTTCAATTCCCTTTCCATTCTCTTCCGATCGGAGATATCGATCTTGATGCCCTCATAACCAATGACCGCTCCCTTTTCATCCCTTTTTGCATCGGCTGTGATGAGAACTGTCATTCTCTCCCCATTTTTCTTCTTCCACTCCACCTCAAAATCTTTAACGAATCCCAGCTTTTCGACCATTCCCTGAAAGGTTTTTCGATCTTCGGGGTTCGCATAGAGTTCTTTCGCTATATCAATCTTTAAAAACTCCTCTCTATCCTGGTATCCTAGTAATCCCCACATGGCTTGATTACAATCGAGAAAACGCCCCTCTTTGGTGCTGATGAAGAGGCCATGCCGGACCCTTTCGAAGAGGTTTCGAAATTTCTTTTCCGACTCCTTTAACTCCTCCTCAAACTTTTTTCTCTCCGTGATATCCCGTATATAGGCATAGGTGTTGATTCGGCCATCCTCTGATCGTGTCGGAGCAATACAGACCTCTGTCTCTTTAACCCGACCTTGTGGGGTCTGAATCGACATCTCCGTACAGACCTTCTCCCCCATGCCCTCTCCCCGCATCACCATCTCATCTAAAAATTCTTCATCTCTTTTACCGATCAAGGAGAAGAACTCTCGACCAAGGATCTGGTCTTTAGGAAGACCCATAATCTCAGAGGCCATCTGATTGGCGAATTCGATCCGGGAGTCTTCATCGAAGACAATGATCCCATCCTCTCCCATCTCGGTTATCTTTTCAAAGCGTTTCGTGGCTTCCCGGATCTCCCTTTCCATCCTTTTTCTTTCAGTGATATCCCTTAAATAGGCATAGGTCTGGACACCGCCCTTCCCCTTCTCCGCAATAGTAATACAGACCTCTGCATCCCATTTCAGACCTTTCCGTGTCAACACCTCCATCTCTGTGCAGACCCGTCTGCTCTCATCTGCCCCCACCTCAGAATGCATCTGGTTTAGGTAGCCAATATCCCCCTCGCTCAAGAGATGCCGAAAATCCATTCCCATCAATTTTTCTTTTGAATACCCGGTCAGTTCAGAGGCAACGGTATTGGCGAACTCAATCTTATAATCCTCATCAAAGACAATAATGCCATCGTCCCCCATCTCGGCAATCTTTTCAAGACGTTTGGTGGCCTCTCGGATCTCCCTTTCCATCCTTTTTCTTTCGGTAATATCCCTTAAATAGGCATAGGTCTGGACACCGCCCTTCCCTTTCTCCGCAATGGTAATACAAACCTCTGCATCCCGTTTCAGACCTTTCTCGGTCAACACCTCCATCTCTGTACAGACCCGCTTGCTCTCATCTGCCCCCACTTCAGAATGCATCTGGTTTAGGTAGCCAATATCCCCTTCGCTCAAGAGATGCCGAAAATCCATTCCCATCAATTTTTCTTTTGAATACCCGGTCAGTTCAGAGGCAACGGTATTGGCGAACTCAATCTTATAATCCTCATCAAAGACAATAATGCCATCGTCCCCCATCTCGGCAATCTTTTCAAGGCGTTTAGTCATCTCTTGGATATGCTTTTCGACACCTTTCTGTTCATATTCTTTCAACCTCTTCTCCAGATCGGCGGTCTTCTGTCGCAATACTTCATAATTGGGATTCTTTTCCATCGCTAAACCTACCTTTCCATTCTCCGATACGAAAAATCAGACCACTTCTTCTTCAAGAACCTTTTCTGCTTTAAGGATTCGATCATAACTCAACCGGCTCACATCCACTGTCTCATATCGTCCAAGGCGAATCAACTCTGAAAGCGCTTTACCCACAGCCGGTGCCTGCTGAAAACCGTGGCCGCTAAAACCCACTGCCATAAAAAAACCAAAAACCTCTGGATGCGCTCCAATAATCCCATTAGAGTCCCACTGGTTGATCTCATAAAGTCCTGCCCAACCACTGACCAATTTCAATTGATCGAAGAGAGGGACGCGGTGGGCGATTAAAGGCCAGATGACCTCATTGAAATAGTTGCGATCCCATGTGAAGTTTACTCCTGGGGGCTCTTCCAATCGGGATTTTCCTGTGAGGATTTGACGACCTGTTTCGTGAAGAAAGTAGGCTCCTGAGGTGTCAATGGTTAGAGGAAGGTCGTATTCGAAGAGGCGGGGTGGTTTAAATAGATAGACCATTCGCCGAACAGGAACAACAGGAATCTCTATGCCTGCTATCTTTCCTACATCACCTGCATAAGGACCAGCAGCGTTCACAAGGATGGGACAAAGATAGGTTGTTCCGTCTTTTGTCCTTACTCCTTCGAGACGATTGCCTTTTCTCAAGATCTCCACCACTTCCTGATGAATATACTCGACACCAAGATGCTTTGCCTTCTTCACAAATCCTTGAAGCACGCTGTATGGATCCATGTATCCATCACCGGGAGAAAAAGAGGAGCCCACAAGGTCTTCCGTATTAAGATCAGGAATGATGCGAAGTGTTTCATCGATATTGAGGAGATAGGTTTCGACACCGAGGGATTTTTGAAACACCTGATGCTTGACGAGAAGAGGCCAGTTCTTTTCATTCCCTAAAAAGAGGTAACCCCTAGGTTTAAAATCGATCTTCGGTCGTTCTCCTTCCACCTCCATCCGTTCCCCAAACTCCCGGTAGAAGGAGAGGCTATACTGGCATATCCGAATATTCACCTCTGTGCTGAATTGCCTCCGGATTCCGCCCACACTAAGGACGGTTGAAGCTCTTTCGTAGGAAGAATCTTTTTCGAAAACAGCAATCCGGCCTTTGAACCCATCATTGGCCAAATGGTAGGCAATGCTTGATCCCATCACTCCGCCGCCCACAATAAGGATATCAAAGGTTCGGCCCGCTCTATTTTTTTGCAACATAAGTTTACCTCAAATCGTGAGAAGTGCACGTTATAAAAAAGAAAATCATTGGGTTTAACGATAAGAATTGATTGACTATCATTCCAGAAATTCTATGGGAGCATACTTCACAATACGCAAGAACCTTTAAACCATTGCTTCAGGAAGAGATCGAATGAAACATTAACCACCAGATAACATCGGCATGATGATGACTGAATTCTCATTTTCGATCAAACTGTCAAGATTGCCCACTTTCTCATCGATGAGGATAATAATATTTTTCTCAGGAAAGGATGAAGGTAAAACTTTTCTTAAGGGTGTAGGTTTATCTAAAACCAAATTTTTCCCCTGAGCGCCGACGACTTCTGCCAGGTAGCCGAAAAACTTAAGCTCAGCCAACTTGTTCCACCCGCCTATCCCCCCTTATCCTATGATCTCCTTTGAAACGTCTTTCAGGCCGAGACGATCGAGGGTCTCTTTCAAAGGGATTCCATTCTGATCCCAGCCCCGAAGCTCATAATACCACGAGAGCATCTGCTCGTATTTTTGTCTATCCACCTTTATCCCCTTGACCTTTCCTTCGGGTTGAGTGTCCTCAAACCATCGCTCGGGCGGATAATCCCATTTCCGTCCGAACGAAGGTACTTCCCTGATCCAGAAGGCCCGGATTAAGTTATAGATTCGATCTCCCAGTTTATAGAGATCCTCCCAACTCCTCTTCTCTCCAGTAATCGCCTCAAGGTACTCCGGGTACCGATCAAGCCCAAAACTTACCTCCACCCAGGGCAACCGGCATACGGTTGCAGACTCAAAGAATCCCCCTCGGATCCTCTGGAACTCAATCAGCTTCTCAACCTTCGACTTGTCGTAGGAGAATCGATCGTTCGCGATCTCCCAGGAGATGATCCAGGCATCCTTATGGTGGGCCCCGATCGGGGAAGTTCCAAAAGCAAGGGCCATTCCAGGACAGGCATGGCAATTGTAAGCCGAGATCTCCAGCCCCTTCACCTGCATGGCCCACTTTTGAGAGCCCTTCCCGATGGTCTCAGAAGCGGCCTTGACACCGTGAGAAACGAGCTTTCCGAGTCCCTCTCTTTTTCCAATCTCCACGGTCAGTTTCTGGGCTGCTTCAAAATCCCCCCATTTTATTTTCTCCGGTATCAATCCGTTCTCCGAGGCCTCCATGAGAAAACCGATGCAACTCCCGAGAGAAATCGTATCCAGACCCCATTCGTCAGCCATCCGGTTTAAGAGAGCAACCTGGCGCAGATCCCTTAAACCGATATTCGGACCCAACATCCCGACATTTTCGTAATCGAGTTCTGCCTCTTGACCGCTTGTATCCTTGATAATGTGACCGCACTGCATGTTACACATGGGACAGCCCTTACGCCCTGCGTGAAGTTGTTCAAGAACATAGCCATCCATTTCCTTGGAAAACTCAAAAACGCCTTCCCTGAAATTATAGGTGGGAAGACACGCATTTTCATTGGACCATTCAAAAGCCTGCATGGTTCCCTGTTTCATCCAGAATTCGTAGCTCTCTTTTCCCTTGATCTCTTCATATCCCTTCTTCCCAAATTCCTTCAACTTTTCATCGTCAAAATTGGGAATCGAACCCGTTCCCTTGATCACCACGGCTTTAAGATTCTTAGACCCCATCACAGCACCCAACCCAGGTCGTCCACCTGCTCTACCCTTTTGGGACATGACGGTTGAAAAACGGATCAGATTCTCTCCGGCAGGGCCGATGAGAAGAATCCCTGAATTCCTTCCATGTTTCTTCTCAAGGATGTCTTGTGCTTCAAATGTATTTTTACCCCATAATTCAGAAGCATCCACAACTTTAACACCCTCATTTTCGATTAAAAGATAACAGGGTTTTTCCGACTTTCCCTCCACAACCAAGACATCATAGCCCGCCTTCCTTAGATGGATCGATGCCATGGTCCCAATATTTCCATCTCCATAACCACCTGTTAAAGGACTTTTAGAGGCAACCACCATCTTCCCCGAACCGGGAAGGGGCTGCCCTGTCAAGGGGCCTGTTGAAAAGATGATCTTGTTCTTATCGGACAGAGGATCAATCTGTTTGACCTCGTCCCATAAGAGCTTCACAGCAAATCCCCGACCTCCTAAGAAATCTCTCTTCATAGAATCAGGAATTTCTTCTTTCGAAACCTTGCCATTTGAAACATTTACCCTCAGTAATGTCCCAGCATACCCTTTCATCTTTAACCTCCGATTAGTGATGATAGTTCCCCAAAAGAACTGGTTTCACTTCGCTAACAAATAACACAAAAATTCGAATTGTAACCATAACTGGAAAATCCAGTGGTTATAACTGCCCTGATTCACCCCAGGTCTCCAATAGCTTCTGATATTCGGGGTCTCCGTACCTCTCCAGAATAAATGCAGGAGCATAATGTGGCAACGGGCTGCCAGTGAGGTGGGTAGCCAAAAGCTCACCTGCTCCACAGGCAGCCATCACCCCAAACCCCGATAGGGCCCCTATCACGTAAGCGCCCTCAACCGGTAGTTTTCCAATAAGGGGCCGGTTCTCGCGGGTCTTCGTATAATAACCTCCGTCCACCATTGACTTGGGAAGCCGGTCAACGTAGGCTTTCAGACCAGGAATCATCGTGGCCAATCCGCGGAGAACAATTTCAGAATAAAGCGGGTCAATCGAAAAGGGGAAGATGGGCTCAACTTGAGGCGTGTGATAAGCCCACAAACCGAGTAGGATGTTGCTTTGATGGCCTCCTTCCGGTCGGGTATGAACACCAGACGGAAGTTCCTCCAAGAGCCTTCTCGTTTCTTCAGAATCAGAGAGCATCGTCCGCTCTTCTTCTGACCAAGGTAACCGTATGGGATCGGTCCAGATCAACATAGGCGCATTACGCGGCACTACTCCCAGATGGTCTTTGAAACTTATCTTAAGGTGCAATTCAGAGAAGACCGGCAGCTCAACTCCAACCATTCGCCCAACTTCTTTCAGGAAAGGTCCTGCTGCATTAATGAAATTTCGGGTTGAGATGGTAACCGGACCACCACCATTTCGCAGGCGAACGGCCTGTACTCTGCTGCCAACCACCTCTACCCCTTCAACATGTGCTGGTATGAATCGAACCCCACGTTCTTTTGCCCGCTCTAACATATACATGCCCAACTGTTGAACACTAAACCAGCCACACCGTCGAGCGTGAATCAGCGCCACGATGTTTTTGGAGAGATATGGAAAATGATTTTGGATTACGCCCGGGTCAAGAATCAGGTCTACGCCAATAGGCTGATCATCGAAACCAAAGGCAGGCGCAAGAGTGTAGGCCAGATTGCCAGGCTGATCAATATGGTAGCGGACAGGACCGACACCCAGCTCATTCGCTTCTTTTACGAAGCGCTTAAAATACGGGATTCGGTTTGGGTCGATGGTGGCATAGACATAGCCACGTCGATTGAGATGAAAAATGTTAGAGCTTTCATGAGCCAGGTTTTCCATAATATCAATGCTACGATTCATCAGGCTGACCATGGCGTCCCCGGGTCCGGGCCAAAAGTTCCGATAACATTCGGTGGATTTATCACTCGTCAACGAAAGGGGTGTATTTTCGTCGACCAGCACGACATTTTTGATTCCATGTTTAACGGCCAGGTGATAAGCCGCAGAAATCCCGGCTATCCCTGCCCCGCAGATAACGACATTTGTCTTACTTCCTTGAGGGTGGGTCCCGTAGGTTTGATAAAAATCAGCAACGTCCCCTACATCCGTCCCTGGGGGTTTCTGCGGCCTCCCCATAAATCTTCCTTAGGGTAAACCGAATTGCCAGCCCTACCATGTTTCTGTAGAATCAACACGTAGGGCGGGCTTTCGAGCCTACCAAGCAGCCTGGAAAGGCCGCTCCATGTGCGGTTTCTACTCCAGTGCGGCCAAAGGCTCGTAGTCGTAAACCTTGCTGATGGACAGCCCCGTGCGCGCCCGCATGTCGCCCAACATCTCCGCCAATTTGAAACCTGCAACCACCGGATCCACAACCGGAACCCGGATCCGCATCGATAGATGCTGCGCCATGTCCTCCATGGCCGCGCAACCCAGGATGACCACCTCGGCCAGGTCCTCATGGACCGCGGCGGCAGCCTCGAGGGCGATGGCCTCAGAGGCCCTGTTTTGGTCGCTATGGAGACGCTGTACGGTGAACTCGATGGATCGCCAGGAGGCGATCCGGCCCTCGAATCCATAGAGGAGAGCGTTATCAGACATCTTGGGGATACATTTCTTGCGTGCGACGATGATGGAGAACTTGTGACCAAGCAAGGAGGCCACGTGCATGGAGGCCTCGCCAATGCCAACCACAGGGACGTTAAGCATCTCCCGCAACTCACGCACCCCGGGATCGTAGAAACAGGCAACTACGACGGCGTTAACATTCGTGCTTCGCACTATGGCGGGCAGGGTCTCCATCATCAACGATATCGCCGCGTGACCCTGCTGGTAATACTCCAGATCAAGAGGGCCACCGGGCATAGCCAACACCTGGACCTCTGTCCCGGGAGAGGCCAGCCCGGCCAGGAATGCATGCACCCGATCGCTACGTTCCTTGAGCGCATTGACAGGCATCACGTACAGGACTCTGGGCATAAAGTTATCCTCCTTACAATTAACGGCCAGCCGTGCCGTGAACGCTCCGTGCAGGGCTTTCTCGAAATTGGCGGAGTAAGCATCCCCAGGCGCCAACATGGTTAACGAGAGTCGTTCCGAATCCAGGGAAGCTCCACTCCTCCTCGCAAGATGCTACTTGAAGAAAGCTGTTACGCGATAGGCTGGTTAAACGCTTTGGTTCATCAATACCCCGGCACGCCGAGTTCGCGGCAGGCCCCAACCAGTTTGGGGTGAACGTACACGCCGTCCTTTTCTACAACCACGCCATCCAGGATGATCGTGGGATTCAGGACGATGCCATCGGTGTGGGAAGCCGCCGACCAGGTCTTGCCACGGATCTGTGCTCCCTGGCTGCCGATGCCCATCTCGACGCAACCGAACACACGCTCATCCTCGACGATACGGCCGGTTGGGCTGGTGACCCCAGGGTTGAAGCCGATAGAGTAATGGGCCAGCCAGTACATCTTCTCGTCGTTGAGGCTCTTGAGCCATCGATCGAACACCTGAGCCTCGGTGCCTCCCTCCACCTTGGTTACAACGCCCTTTTCCAGGGTCAAGGCCACCGGGCTGCGGAGAATCCCAAGTTCCATAGGAGGCCACAGCGCGCCATCGAAGACCAGGCGCCCATTGATCGTCTCCTCCACCGGGCACCAGGATACCTGTCCGCCAAGCATGATCGGCTCTCCTTTGGTGTCGGCCAGCTTGCCCGACTGCCGAACCCTGCGACCACGGTTGTAGGCCAAGATGTCGGTCCCGGAGGGACTGGTCACTCGGACCTCATCTGCTGCCTCTACCAACTGGCGGATAGTCTCGCCAAGGGCGACCAGTTTGGGGTAGTTGACCCGGCCAATGGTTTTGACCATCATCTCGGTGTCCATGCCGGTCAGGCAGATGTACCGGGTACCGGCGGCCATGGCCGCTCTGAACGCGGGAGTGTGCAAGACGCAGGCGTATGCGAACTCGATCCACACGTCGGCTCGGGTGACTGCCACAGCCACAGGTAACGGTGGCTCGATGACGGTAGCAGGACGGGTTTCGTACCACATGACCACAGGCACCGCACCAGCGACGTAGGCAGCCTTTGCAGTAGCCTCCACCACGCGCCAGTCGGTCGCGGTATCGGCTGTGATTACCAGATTCTCCCCCGGTTTGGCCAGCATGATCTGCTCAACCAGCTTGCGGGCGGCGCCTGCCAGCTCGAAGGATAGGTACTCCTGCCGGGATTCATTGCCAATTTTTAGTTCCATAATCCTTGTCCCCCTTTCTGATTATATTGTTTACAGGACGGACTTCCCGCCTTGCATGACCACCTTCCCGTCCAGGATCAGATCCGCCTCCGGGATCACGTAATCCTGGTGGAAGTCGGCGACATTCTTGCCTCCCATGTGGCTGCCGTCGCCGATGGCAATGTGGACGGTGCCTTTGATCTTCTCCGCCTCTACCGTGATGTCAGTCCGGCGGGCGTTCGGGTTGGTGCCTACCCCTAGCTCGGCCAGAACCCGGCGCGGCCTGGCCGTTGCGCCTCGGGCCGGCAGGTCCAGGAATGTCGTCAGCTTTCGGCCCAGTTCTCCGCCTCCTTCCAACTGCACGACCTCGCCTTCCGCAAAGCGCAGAACCATGTCGGCCTCGGTGAGACCGGCGAGCCAGCCCTTGCGGACCACCACTTGCCCCCTGCCGATCCCCTCCAGGGGTGCTGTGTATGCCTCCCCGGCAGGCAGGTTGCCCCAAGCGCCTGGGTGCGTGTACAGGCCATCGTCGCTCTGCCCAGGTCGGCCCTTCACGCTGAAGGTGATGTTTGTTCCGTGGGATGAGCGAACGGTGACCTCCTCGGCGGCCGTGATCAGGTCGGCAATGGCCCGGGTTTCTGCGGCGATTGCCTGGTAGTCCACAGCCATGGGTCCCCCGGGGTAGAACATCTCTGGGACAAAGCGCGGCATACTCGCCACTCTCACCCCGGCTCGCGATGCCTCCCCGCGAGCGTCGGTGTGGCTAAGAGAGAATGAGACGATGGCAATGAGCACGTCTGTCTCTTTGAACCTTGTGGCGGCCTCAGTTGGAGGCTCCTTTCCAGGCTGGCAGGTGGCGTCGAAGGCATAGAACTCTACCCGGCAGGCCGGGAAAGCCTCCTGGGCAATATCCGCCACCAGGCGGGCCAGGTATGACCGCCGGAGGATAGCCCCCAGGCCGACTGAGTTGAAGGTCGGCCAACGCTCGGCTCTGAGGACGTCGGTGGCGACGAGAATCCTCTCCCCGCTTTGTACGCCCATGTTAACGCCGAGCATGTCAGTGACGCCTTTTGTAATCAGCTGCTTGTCAATCCAGGTCATGTGCAAACTCCTCTATTCTGCAAGTTCGCCCAGCACTCGGGCCAGAGTGGAGCGAACCAATACCACGGGCCTCCCTGTCAATCGCTTCACCACGTCTTTCATAGCAAGGGTATAGCCAAAACACTCCATGGCTATCACGTCCACCTGTTCTTTAGCCAACTGGGCTGACGCAGGCTCCAACAGGGCGGGATCTCCATACGGGTTGGCGTGAGTGACCACGAGATTCGTAGTAACCTTGTTCCATGCGGACCTGGATTGCTCAATCTGCTCAGGTAGAGGCGTCATCACACCAACCTTGCCATCCAGGGCAATCCCTTTCACCAGGTTGTACAGGATCGGCTGAGGCAGAAACACAGGTCTGCTGGATCGGAACTGGGGGAACTCTCCAGCGCATGTCAAGCCTATTATGTCGACTTCTCGTGAGTTGAGTTCGTCGATACGCTTCTGCAGCAATGAAATCAGGTGCCTTTTGGCCAGGCGTACAGAGGACCCGTCTCTAAGAACAGTGATTATCACATAGTCACCATGGCCTGGAGCCAGCGCAGCGATTTCTGCGCTGGATAACCCATCCAGGGCCCCTGCCTCCACAATCTCAAAGCCCTCGCCCAGTACCTGCAACATCTCCCTGGCGAGCCCATCCGCTCGCGGGCTTTGTCCCACGTTAACCAATCCAATGCTCTTTTCCATGCGTCCACTCCTTCTGCGAGCCGGTCTTCTCAGACTCGCGCCCTCTTCGTCTCTTATGATGAGGGGCAGACTTTCCGGGCTGCCAACACGATAGAAGGCCTTCTCCACTTTTTTCAACCTGGTGGCACTATACGAGGAAACACCGCAGCCAATCGCCTGGGCTGATCTCACGCAGCGGCGGTTCCTCTTGCTCACAGCGCGGCACCTTCACGTAGCAGCGCGTTTGAAAGACACATCCCGACGGAACCCGTGATGGACTGGGAATCTCGCCCTCCAATATGATCTCCTCGGGGATCATTGCCTGCTCTTCTGGCAAGATAACGGGGATGGCAGAGAGGAGAGCGCGGGTGTAAGGATGCAGCGGCTGGGTGAAGAGCCGATCCACGGAGGCCATCTCCACAATCTTGCCCAGATACATCACCGCAATGCGATTGGAGACGGTCTTTACCACGCTCAGATCGTGGGAGATCAAGAGATAGGTCAATCCCAGGCGCTTCTGCAGATCCATCAGCAGAGCTAGTATCTTTGCCTGTACAGAAACATCCAGGGCCGAAGTAGGCTCGTCCAAAACGATGAGTCTGGGATGCAGGGCCAGGGCCCGGGCGACGCACACCCGCTGTTTCTGCCCACCACTGAGGGCATGCGGATAGCGGTACATGTATTCGGTGGGGATTTCCACCAGGTCCAGCAGTTCTCGGACGCGTTGGAGACGTTCCCGGGTCGTGCCCACGCCGTAGATCTCCAGCGGGGCGGCAATGCTGTCGGCCACGCGCCGTCGCGGATTGAGGGCGGCTGCGGGGTCCTGGAAGACCATCTGCATTTGCCTTCGCCAGGGCTTCAAGCTTCTCTCAGGAAAGGCGGCGATATTCGTTCCCTCGAAGATGATGTCACCCGCCGTGGGCGTGAGGATGCGGACCACCGTCCGGCCGGCTGTCGTCTTCCCAGAACCGGACTCCCCTACGATGGCAAAGGTCTCACCGGTACGGATGAAAAACGATAGATCGTCTACAGCCCTGACCAGGCCACCCTGGCGACTGAAGATCCCTGCCATGATGGGGAAGTGTTTCTTTAGTCCACGTACCTCCAGGAGTACCTGTCCGTTGTTCATGCGCCCGTTCCTTTGTTTTACGATTGTGTAATGCTTTGTGAGAATGCAGGATCGTAGAGATGGCAAGCCACCTCGTGTCTCTCGGCCACCAATCGTAATTTGGGTTGCAACGTCGCACAGGGAGGCATGGCCCACTTGCAGCGTGGCTCAAAGCGACAACCCTGCGGAGGAGAGACGTAATCAGGTATACGGCCTGGAATCCCCTCCAACTCGCCGCCAGTAAGCTTGGGGATGGATGCCAGAAGCCCCTGGGTATAAGGGTGTTTGGATAGGGAGAAGAGTTGGTCCGTTGGCGCTGTCTCCGCAACCTCCCCCGCGTACATCACGTAGATGCGCTCGGACATCTCTCGGGCCACGCCCAGGTTGTGCGTAACATAGAGGACGGCCAGTTGCTCTTCGCGCACCCGCTCTTTGAGCAGACGGAGGATCTGCGCCTGGGTTGTTACGTCCAGAGCGGTGCCCGGCTCATCGGCAATGAGGAGCGAAGGATGCCCCGCAAGGGCCATAGCGATGAGAACGCGCTGGCACATGCCACCACTCAGTTCCACGGGGTAGCTCCGTAGGACCCGCTCTGGGTCTGGAATGTTGACCTTGGTCAGAAGCTCCAGGGCCTTGGCCCGAGCAGCTTTTAGTTCCGCCCGGTGGGTAACTGGTGTCAATAAATAGGCCCCCCAGTTGACGTTGACACGGCCCTGCCACAGGATGAGGTCCGTCATCTGCTCTGCTATGGTGAAGACGGGATTCAGCGATCCCACAGGCTCCTGCGGAATGAGGGCGATGTTATGGCCTCGCAAGGCATGCAACTCCTCATAGGGCAATTGCAGCAGATCGCGCCCTTTGAACAGGATGCGTCCCTGCACCACCCGCCCCGGCGGCGTGGGCAGAATGCGCAACACAGCTTTGAGGGTGATGGATTTGCCGCAGCCGGTCTCACCAACCAGACCAACCCTTTCTCCTTCCTGAATGGCGAGGTTGACGCCATTCAGAACTTTGGCTATCCCCTCAAAGGTGGAGAAGTGAATGTGGAGATTCTCAAGGTCCAGTAGCATTATTCTAGCTCCACATCAAAGGCATCGCGCAGGCCATCACCCAGAAGGTTAAAGGCCATCACGGTAGCGAAGATGGCCAGACCAGAGAAGGTGGTCATCCACCATTTCTCTGGTAACAGAGAGCGCCCCTCGCTGGCCATTGTGCCCCATTCCGGGGTTGGCGGACTAACGCCCAGGCCCAGGAAGCCCAACTCGGCCCCAACAAGGATGGCGTAGCCCATGTCCAGGGTAGCCTTGACGATGAGAATCGCCACCAGGTTGGGCAGAATCTCCTTGAAGACCATGTACAATGTACCGGCACCAAAAGAGCGTCCTGCCTCTACGTAGAGGTCCTCCTTCAGCGAGAGCACCATACCCTGCACCAGCCGGGTGTACCAGGGCCACCAACCGAAAGAAATGGCAATGATGCTGTTCTGTATTGTGGGTGGCAGGATCGCACTGACGGCCATGGCCAATACCAGGGGCGGGATGGAGAGAAAAATGTCTGTGACCCGCATGATCACGGTACCGGCCATACCCCCTGCGTAGCCTGCGATGAGTCCCAGTGGCACACCCACGCCAATGGCGATGGCCAGCACAGCTGTCCCCATCACTAGGGAGATTCGCGCACCGAAGATCACCCTGCTCAGAACGTCCCTTCCCACTTCATCACAACCAAAAGGATGCTCAGTACTAGGTGCCGCAAAGCTGCGGTCGAAGTGCACGCCCGCGGTGTCCTCCGGGTACGGGGCCAGGTGATCGGCGAAAACGGCCATGAAGATCAGTCCCAGGACCAGGAACAGTCCCAAGATGGAGAGGATGCTCTTGCGCAGGCGACGGAGTGTGCGTCGGATATCCTCCCATTGCGCCTCAAAACGGCTGGCCCATCCTCGGGAACTGGTTGTTTCTAAAGTAGTAACAGTCATTGGTAAAATGCCCTCTTTACGATTAAGAATATCATATAGGAATCAAAGAAACGGACAGTCAGGAAGGCGCTGGTCGTGCCGCAGGAGGCCCCTCCTGTTGCCCATGTTCTACCTCTCCTTATTGTACCCTAGCCGGATTCGGGGGTCCAGATACCCATATAGGATGTCAGTGGCAAAATTGATGACCGCATAAGCAAGGCCGACGACCAGAGTCACCCCAACCATGGCATTGAAATCCTTGAAGACCAGAGCGCGCACGCCGTAGCGGCCCATTCCCGGCCAAGCAAAGACACTCTCCACCACAAAGGCCCCGGCCAGGAAGAATCCGTACATGAGGCCAATGATGGTAACGGCAGCAATGAGGGCATTCTTGAGCGTGTACTTGTAGACCTGAAGGTTCTGGGGCATGCCGTTGGCTGCAGCGTTGAGGATGTAGCCTTTGCGCGCCTGTTCAATCATACTGGCGCGTACCACTCGCATGATCTGGGCAGTGGGCGAGAGGGCCAGGACAAAAGAGGGCAGGAGCAGGTACTTTATGGAAATCCCAAACGCTGCCCAATCAGCAGAGAGCAGGCTGTCTACAAGGTAGAAGCCCGTAATCTGCACCGGCGGCGTCAGGTTGGCATCAAAGCGCCCTGTGGTGGGGAGCCACCCCAGGCGATAGGCCAGAAAAAGCTGCAATAAGATGCCGATCCAGAAGCGGGGCATGGATACTCCAGAGAAAGCATAGACCCGGCCCAGTTGGTCCTCCCATTTGTCCTTGCGCATGGCCGTGATCACGCCTAGCGGCACGCCCAGAAGCACGGCTAAAAGCATGGCCACGCTGGTCAATTCCAGGGTGGCGGGCAAGTAAGCAGCCAGGTCCTCGGCAACATCCCGATGGGTATAGAGCGAGCGTCCAAGCCTGCCCTGGAAGATTCCTGCCACATAGCGTATGTACTGATCGTGGAGCGGCAGGTCCAGCCCCATCTCACGGCGCAGTTGCTCCACCTGACCCTTTGAAGCCTCCGGTCCCAAGGCCAGACGGGCAGCATCGCCTGGAATCACGCGGGCGACAACGAAGATGAGAATAGAAAGGCCAATAAAGGCCGGGATAGTGGTCAACAAGCGACGGACAAGGTAGTCAGTGTAACGCACAAGAAACCTCTCGGGAACTTTACGGGACTCAGGGGAGCAGGTTCTTTCAGGTTCCCCAGAGTCCCTCCGAGTTCCTCTGATTGTTGCTACTTCCTTTTTTCTATGGTCAGGCTGTACCACGAGAAGTCAAACCCCATGATCCCGTAGAACACGTAGCCCTTGACCCAATCGCGGTGGGCGATGCGGTGCACCGGGTTGGACACAAAGAGGGCTGCCGCCTCATCCACGAAGATAGGCTGGACCTGCTTGTACAGCTCCAAGGACATGCCAGGGTCCGCTTGCGACCGTGCCTGTTCCATCAGCTTGGAGGCCTGGTCATTCTTGTAGTAGCTGGACGACATGTAGGTACCCCAGGCGTCGGGATGGAACATCAGAAAGGTGTGGCTGTCTGGCGAGGGGTACTTGGCCGTGTGGAACATGGATGTCATGTGGGGAGCCGTCTCTGGCTTGCCCACACTTTCTACAAGGCGGGCCCACGGCAGCTCTTGCATCTCCACCTCAAAGCCAATCTCCTTGAGATTGCTCTGCAGTAACAGGCCAATCCTGCGCGTGGTTTCCACGCCCGAGTTGGAAACGTAGGTAAGCTTGGTGCCAGTCTTGACCCCGGCCTTGCTCAGCAATTCCTTGGCTTTAGCCACATCCCGCTTATACACAGGAGTTTTGTCATTGTGGCCGGTCAGGAGCACTGGCACGGAGCCAACGGCCTGGGCTGAGCCCAGGAAGATATTCTTGTTGGCTGCGTCGTAGTCAAAGGCGTAGGAGATGGCACGGCGCACGTCCACGTTGTCCAGGGGCGGCTTCTGGGCATTCAAGCTCACGAAGAACAACTGGACGTTTGGATCCTCCTGGACGACAACGCCTGGCGACTTCTTCAGCTCTCCAAAGATGACCGGGTCCAGCCATTGCGAAGTCATGTCGAGCTCGCCTTTCTGGATCATCAGTTTAATAGTGGCCTGCTCTGGGACGAAGCGGAAGATGGCCTTGTCTACCTGGTTGGGCTTCCAGCCGCGCCAGTAACCATCGAACTTGCGGAAGACAATTATCTCACCCGGCTTGTAGACCTCAATCTTGTAGGCCCCCTGTCCGGCGTCGATCTTGTTCAAGTAATTCTCACCGTAGTCCCCGAACTCGCCGTAGGGACCGTCTTTCTTGTTAGCCATGAGCAGCTTCTTGTTTACCGGGAGGAGCTGCACCATGGAGGCCAGGAAAGGACTGTGGGGCTTGGAGAGCTTGAACTCTACCGTGTAGGGATCAAGGGCTTTGCTGTTTCCCTCCGGGAGAATACCCTTCCACAGCCAGGCGAAGCCCTTGCCCATCCTAATGACGCGGTCCATGCTGAAGGCTACGTCGGCGGCGGTCATCTCCGTGCCGTCGTGGAACTTCACGCCTTTCTTAAGCTTGAACGTATAGGTCCGACCATCAGGCGATACGGTCCAGGATTCTGCCAGATGGGGCTTGGGCATCCCTCCCCTCACCGGGTAGAGAAGTGGGTCGTAGAGGTTCTGGACAATGAAACTGGTATTCTCGTCGCTGTGCTTGGCTGGATCCATAGTGGCCGTGGTCTCCACGCCGCCGTAAGTAAAGACGACCTCGTTCGGTGGCACCGGCGACGCCGCAGATACGGGGGCAGGGGCGATGGCCGTGCCCATCAAACCAAGCAAGGTTACAGTGACTAATAGGTATAGGTACTTTAGGAACCGTTTCGTTTTCATTGCTCTCCTCCTTGTGCATTAAGTAGTGAGTTAACTTGACATTGTCACATTTGAAAAAATAAACGAATTTTTCAATCACATACAGGTTTAAAAAGAACATTTCAGCTTAAAAATCTACCATTTCCCTTCAAACTTCCATGAATATCACCTCCTCTAATAGGCCTTCGCTGGCTTCTTGGTAATAATGTTACCCCCCCCCAAAAAAAGTCAAGAGTTTTTTTCAAAATTTTAGGAATTTTTTTCGAGATTTACCTCCACATCGTTCATGCAAGAAAACCATTTTCTTTAAGCCAAATTTGCTTCTTTTGTAACCTACAATTACGAGAACGAAAACGGTTAAGATGTTTCTTGTAAATTAACTCTGCAGCCTCTTCAAAGGAAAGCTTCTTTTTTGGCATGACGATCTTCAAAATCTCTACCGAATCTTTTAAGGTGAGCATTGGAGCCTTGGGATGGAGCAAGTTTTCGTTTGAGGCGAAGCAAAAATAACATAGCCAGAAGCACCATTGCAGTGTGATGATGCCATCCCCTCCAGCCTGTAACCTGGTATTCATCAAGCCCTGCCAACCCTTTGGCATCTTGTAAAGAACGCTCTACAAAATAGCGTCTGCTCTGCCACTCTGTTAGAGTTTCAATGGGAGTAGAATCTTTTGCATTGGAAAAGGAGAATTTGGTATCAGATCCATCCAGCTCTTGACGGATAAGCAACCAGACTGGTTGATCGCAGGGAAGCTCATCCTCTATTCGCCATACCCTAAGGGCAGAAAACCGAATCCACAGCTCCCCTCTCTGAGTATCTCTTACCTTAAGGGTACGCCATATTATCTTATCGGAGGATAGCAATTGCCTTACCTCAAGAGGTTTCTCTTGCAATACCTTAAGCTTAGTGGGGAGTCGTCCCCGGTTTCCCTCTCTGACTGGCAAACCTACTTCTAGGTATTCCAGGTAGACTCTGGTATTGTAGGAAACATCTGCCACGTATACAACATCTTGAACCTATTGTCTTGGCCGCCTGTTCTCCTTTCTTCATCATCCGGTTGAAATATCTGACATGCTCTTGCACATGATCTTGAGCCTTTTGGGGGTCTCGTTTCCTAATAGCTTCCGTAATTTTGCATAGATCCCGATAATTTTTTTCCTGTAACCTACGCTTTTTTGATAAAAAAAGATCAAAGTATTTAAAGATGTTTTCGTAGATTGTACCTAGAATGGATTCAAAAACTCTATTTCCTGCAATTCGAGACAGACTTAGATGAAACTCGCTGTCCTTGAGTATGACTGCTTTCCAATCAAATGGACTTGCATCCAAATGGTTTTTTATTGATTCGAGAAGGTTATTTAGCTGCTTTATATCAGCTTTTTTAGCCTTTCGGGCTGCCTTCGCAGCAACGCACCCTTCTACTGCCTCCCTGAATTCGGCCAGCTCTTTCAAAGTAATTTTCTGCTGCCGGAGCAAAAGATCGAGACTCTCACTCATCATCTTGTTATTTACTGGGCATATAAAGGCCCCGCCCTGCACACCAGTCTTAATAGTAATTAGCCCTTTTTGTTCCAGGGCTCGAAGTGCTTCTCTTAAAGTTCCTCTGCTTACTTTAAAGGTTTCCCTAAGTTGTCTTTCACTTGGCAGTTTATCACCTTCTTTAAGTTGTCCCTTAAGGATAGACTCTTGAATTTGGGAAATAACATCTTCGAATGCTCTATTTTGTTTAGCTTGTTTAAACATATTGTTGAATGGTTAAACCATTATATAATATTAAAAATTTTGTCAAGGAGAAAGTTTTCACAACAGCGATTCCGCAAATTGGAGGGGATTATAACAAGGAGAGGAGAAGAAACGAAGAAAAGACGGGGGTTGGAGGGTTTTAGAGGGAATAAAAGGACGTCAACGGGTGTAGGAGCATTTTCGCAGAGGGAAAATTAAATGAAGTGGCAAGACCTTTCCCTATTCCTCACGGGGAGGAGAGTCGTAAAGGTCTAGGGGATAGGAGTGAATCCGAGGGAAGAGATGTTATCCTCCTTTATCGAGCCATGGAGTACGGGTTGCGGTCAGCATCAAACTCAGGTGCAATTCGTTACCGAGGCCGATCAGAGTGAGGTGTATTCGGCGTGTCGGTTTAAGGTTTCTGAGGTAGAAGCTCTGTAACAAAACAAAGGCAATAAAGAGAGTCAGAACAAAGTTTGTGATGGCCGTCGGTTCATGTTTAAAGCAGTGATCCAGAGCCCAATGGGTTGAGAGGGTGTTAAAGACATCATTTTCAACATCCCATCGGCGGTGGCCTGCCTTCCAGAGTTGACGGCTAGGAAGTTGAGAGAGGGGAAAGTGGTGGCCCACCACCAATGATGGTCTTCCACCGTTTCGATCCATTCCTTGGCGATGCGTTCCCGCTTGGTGATGGTCTCTTCAGCATGCAGTACGCGTAACGGCGCTTTGACTCCCTCGGCAGAGGTAAAGCCTTCCACATCCCAGAACTCAGTGAGTCGTCGAGGCTCGTCCCAAAGACCAGGTTTCATATCGGCAAACAAGCCTTGCGCATCCTGAAGCAAGGCTCTCTGGTCCCCTTTGATGACAGCCACGACATGCTTCCTATGGTCGATGCAGAGATTAAAGAAAGGGGCTTCTAAATACAGGGCATCTCCGACCACCGCATCAAAGAACCGTCCATAGTTGTCAAGCACACGCTCGAAGAGGCGTCGGGCTGCAGTGATCTCGCCTTCCCCAGGCCGGAGCATCTCCACATCCAGGGGTACGGCCATGTCGAATCCGATCAAATGACAGACCACGCCCCGGTGGTAATATTCGATCACTTCTTCGCCATGAACCTTCACCTTCCGCTGAGAACACTCCGTACAGCAACGATGTCGACTGGGAAAAAAACTCATGCCCATCCAGGGCGACAAACCGCCACGACCCTCCTTGGCCAAACATCTTATTGCGACCCAATTGATGATTGATCCCTGAAAGCATGGCCCGAAGCTCCTCTGAAGGGATCAGACCAAAGATATCCCCCATTCGGTCAGCACTCGGCTTATCGGGTCCGATGAGCCGATCAAACCGCTTGGGTACGCGGAGTTCTGACTCGATGGCGTTGAGGCTCCCACGGCACAGGACGAACATAAAGAAAGCGCTCATCCAAATTGCCGAGGTCGGAATCCTCGGCTTCTGCCGGGTATCATGAATCGCTCTGACTCTCTCACCGAAATCGAAGACCTTCTCAATATAGCGGCAAAACCGTGACATCATCTGTGGCTCCCCCTTTCTCCTGTCTTTCCTCCCCTCGCTCCACGGACTTTCTCTTTTCCTCTGAGAAATCGTTCGAAACAGGCCTGGGAAATCTTCTCCATGAGCCGCCAAGCCTCCTGATAGGTGGCCACCCATCGGCGGGCCGTTGCTTCGAGGGCTTGAGGGACATGGACCATCTTGCGCTTCTCTCCCACGCGCATCGCCAGATAAAGTCCCGGATGAAGTTCGCCTCGGGTACATTTGCACCCCTCCTTGCCACAGACCCGATGCATGGTGACCAAACTTCCACAAAGGAAGGGCTGTTCGTGGAGAAGTTTGGCCAATCGGGACCGGGCAAAGCGCTCGGATCGGGGAAGGTAACCGCGGTTTCTCATAAAAACCACCTCCTTTATATCTGATATATTTATATATATCAGATATAAATTAAAAGTCAAGCCTTTTTTCGAATGCGAATTTGCTCCTGGGAAGGTTTTGGCTCTAACTGATCGAAATTACGATGGACGGTGGGGCTAAAAAATCTGAATTACGGAATCGCTGCTTCCTCCTGCTATCTTCCTACTGGACTTTTTGGACAGCCTGTTAAACCCTCCGAGGCAAAACGAGGCGCCACCCGAAACAGAGCCTTCTCATCAAAACAGCCGTCGGTGCAAAGAACATGGCAATGAGGGTTGAATCCCAACAAATCTCCAAACGTCTGGATGGCAATGACCGCTCCAGGTACCGCATTCCCTTGCGGAACCGTCTCTCGGAAAAAGGCCCTCAAGGCCTCCCAGGCACAACGACTCAGTTCCGAAAGCAGTGAGCGGTCATAGAGGAAATAACGTCGAAGGATCTTGGGAAGACTGAAGACAAAGTGGCGGTGGGGAACCCTTTTTAAGACCTCCCCACAAACCCATTCGCCAAACTCGACCACTCGCTTTTGATGACAGGAGGGGCAGAAGTGACGACGCTTGCAGGAGAAGGCCAGAAGATATTCATGACCACATTCCTCACACCGGACCCGGGCGAAACCGTTACGTAGAACCCCACAGTCCAGATAGCGGTAGATGACGGACCGGAGATAGGGACGATAAAACCCCTAGCCCCGCTCAAAACGTTCCTCATAGACCCGTTCAAAGGTTTCAAGGGTTTCTGACTCTGGTCGAAAAGCGAAGTTTCGAGGAACGCACTTGGCCCTCGGAATATGCCGAGCCGATGTTCGCCGAGGCCCGGGAAAAATTGAGAAAAGAACGAGAATAAATTCGGTCTCTTTATTTCAAGCGTCTCAATGTCTGCGCCGAGGGCGCCACGGCAATCCCACCGAGAGATGTGCACCGCAGCTCTCGAGGCAGCATCTTGCCCACGGAAAAAACGGCGTCGATAGTCTCGTCGATAGGCACCGGGTTCGCGTAGCCGCCCAGAATCAAATCCGCGCAGACAAAAGCGCTTGCCGCTGCGACGGCATTGCGCGTGTGGCAGGGGATCTCGCAGATTCCCTGGACGAGGTCGCAGACTAATCCCATGGTATTTTGCAGAGAAATGGCGGCCGCATCCGTGGCTTGTTGGGCTGTGCCGCCCGCCGCTTCGACGACAGCCGCGGCTGCCATGGCCCCCGCTGCGCCTATTTCTACCTGACAGCCGGCAACCTCGGCGGCAAAAGTGGCCCGCCTGGCCATGATCAGACCTACGGCTCCGGCAGCAAAAAGTGCCAGCGCTATCTTCTCAAGACTCAAGCTCTTCGCTTCGGCCAGAGTGATCAGGACTCCGGGGATCACGCCTGAGGAAGCGCCTGTCGGAGCCGCGCAGACCACTCCCCCGCTGTTACTCACATGGAGCGAGGCCATGGCCCTCGAAGCAGCCTTCGTATGAAGGCCGCCCACCGCCACTTTTCCTTCTGCTTCAGCCTGAAAAATGCGCGCGGCCGAGGGCTCGAGGAGCTGCATCTTCAATTTTTTGCTGCCAAGCCCCTTCTCGACGGCCGATTGCATGATCTCCCATCGCTTGAGCATCTCTTCCATGACTTCATTTCTCGAAAGTCCCAATAGCGCAGCCTCGTATTCCAGCGCGGCCTGGCCGAGACTGAGGCCCTGACTCCGAGCTCTGGCAACCATCTCGGAGGAGCTCTGAAAAAGAGCGTCTCCCTGCTGAACGTAAAAGATGGGAGGAGCAGTCCAAATGTTTTTGACTCCTGGAACGGCGCGAATTCGAGCCAGGGAATCCTCCTTCAAAAAAAATTTGCTCTGAAAATGAAGCAGCACTGCATCTTGACGGCTCGTCTCGACGGGAGCTCCGCTCGTCTCTTTCAAGTTTTCTGTCAGAGCGATGATTAGAGGATATGCATTTTTTCCACATTCGACGAACACATCATGGGATTTCCCCATTAATGTAACTTCCCAGTCATCGATTTGTCTGAATTTCACCAAGCCTCCGCCGACGGATTGAGCCAAAACACGAAGCCTCTTTCCATTTCGTCCCACCAATTGGATCTCGACAGCGTTTGGATGATCAGCCTTCTCCAAACGGACGATGCTGAATTCGATCTCAATCCCCGCTCGAGAGGCAAACTCCAGGGCCTGAGGAAATCTGTCGTCTGTGATCTCCCACCCCAGGAGGCCGGCGGCAAATCCGAGGTCTGCCCCCTGTTCTCTGTATGTCTTAGCGTATGAGCCTTGTGGGTCGAAAGCGAAGACCGCTTGCGTCGGTTCCTCCCCGAGCAAAGATCGCGCTATCCTTCCAATTCTGTAGGAGCCGGCCGTATGGGAACTCGAAGGGCCGCGCATCACCGGCCCGAGGACATCGTTGAAGATGCTGATGAATTCCATGTTTTCCTTTCCGCGGAGATTATAAAAAATTTTAGGCAAAGAAGGAAGCCAATCAATTTGACTTTCCTTTTTTCATAATCAATACTAAGAGGCTCTTCCGCTTCCATGAATTTCGAGCAGATTGTCGGTCAGTTTGGACTTTACCTGTCCACTTATATCATCGCCGTCATCAGCGGGTTTGTGCCCCGCGAGCCATTCAAGGGCATCAAAGACCTTTTCCTGTTTCCCATCTTTGGAACAATAGATTACCTTTGATTCCCCGGGCAGATAGCTCATCCTCTCCTGGGAGAAAAAGGCCCGAATGATGTAATCCCCGGGGCCACCTGTTTCTACTCCAGGGCCCCGGCATTGACCAGCAACTGCCTCAACTCCGCTTTCTTCTCGGGAGAGAGAGGCCGGAAGGGCAGACGCGGGTCGCCCACGTGGAAGCCGATCAGGTTGGCGCCCCCCTTGACACTGGCCGTGTACCCCTCGGTCACCAGGAACTGGTTCACAGGCCACATCTTGGCCCACAGCAACCGGGCTTCGGCCATCTCTCCGGCATCGATCAGGTTGAACAGCTCGGCGCACTGCTTCGGCATCACGTTGGCGGCGCCCCAGACCGACCCCTTGGTGCCGAGGGCCAGGCCCGAGTAGGTGATGGTGTCCCACCCGTTGAAGATGGTCAGCTCCGAGCCGTACTTGTACAGCAGCTCGGACACCTGGGAGAGGTCGCCGCTGGAGTCCTTAGCGTACTTGACGTTCTTGATCCCGCGACCCAACCGGCCTACAAAGCCGGCGCCGGGGTTCTGACCGGTGCCGGACGGGTTGTTGTAGACCATGATCGGAAGGTTGATGGCGTTGGAGATATCCTCGAAGTAGCCGTACAGCTCGTCGAGGCTGCACGGCTCGTAGTAGGGCTGCACCACCATCACGGCGTCGGCGCCGAGGCTCTCCGCGTGGCGGGACAACTCGATGGCGACGGCGGTGCTGCACGCGCCCGTGTGGGGCGCCACCGGGACCCGCCCCCGGGCCTGGTCCACTACGATCTCGGCCACCCGCTTGCGCTCCTCGAGGCTGAGCGCGGGGAACTCGCCGGTGCTGCCGCAGGGGACGAGGCCATGGATTCCGGCCTGGATAGTGCCCTCGACCAACTCGCGCAGTCCGGCCTCATCGATCTCCTTCAGATCGGCCGTAAATGGCGTGGCGAGAGCGGAGAGAATGCCACGAAGTGGGCGCATCATTGATCTACCTCCTCATACTCGTCGGTGTACGCAGTGAAAGGTCCGGCGAGAGCCTCAGCCTCTGTTTCCCGCGCCCCAGATGTCGGCGATAGTATAGCCTTCCGGGAACGGGTCGCTGGGATCCAGTACGTATTGAGCGATTCCGGTGATCCAGGCCTGGCCGCTGAGCGTAGGGATCACCGCCGGGTAGGGGCCCACCCGGGTCTCCTCGATCAGCCGGCCGGTGAATATGGTACCGAGTATGCCCTCGTGATTGAAGTCCTGATTCAGGCCAAGCTTACCCTTGGCGTGGAGCGTTGCCATCTTGGCGCAGGTGCCGGTCCCGCAGGGCGATCGGTCTATGATCCCGGTCCACGACTCAGGTTTGTCCCAGTCGAGAGTCCCGGTCGATACCACCACCGCGTTCTTGCAGGCGGCGTCGGGGCGGGAAGGCGGCCCTGAAAGCTGGGCGATGGTCACGTCGAAAATGCCCGGGTTCTCCGGGTGGACCACCGGCAGTTGCTCCCGCGTCGCGGCCTTGATCATCTCCCCGATCCGCACGATGTCTCGCCCCTCGTCCAGAGTGAGGCGCAGCCCCAGCGGCTCTGCGTCGGCAATGACGTAGAACATCCCGCCGTAGGCCACATCCACGGTGACCGTGCCGAGGTGGGGGACCTCGACCTTCGCGTCCAGGTGGACCGCGAAGGTCGGCACGTTCTGGAAGGTAACCCGCTTGACCTTGCTGTTTTCCACCTCTGCCCGGATGTGGATCAGCCCCGCGGGCGCCTCGAGGTTGAACTCCGTCACCGGCTCCCGCATCGGGATCATCCCGGTCTCCAGAAGCACCGTGGCGGTGCAGATGGTGTTGGTGCCCGACATGGGCGGGTACTCCACCTGCTCCATAATGACGTAGCCCGCGGCCGCCTCGGGATGGGTGGCCGGAAGGATCAAATTGCAGTTGGCGCTCGGATAGCCCCGGGGCTCCCGGAGCATGCGTTTGCGCAGGTCGTCGGCGTGGTCTCGCAGGTAGACCATCTTCTCGAACATGGTCTTGCCCGGCCCGTCGAGGACGCCGCCCACGATGACGCGGCCGTGCTCGCCCGCGGCGTGGGCATCGACAGCGGTGATTATGTTTGTCAATCTCATGGCGGGCCTCCTGATATATTAGTTAATGCTGCCGTTTCTCACCATCTTCCATCATTCGGTTGAAATATCTGACATGCTCTTGCACATGATCTTGAGCCTTTTGGGGGTCTCGTTTCCTAATAGCTTCCGTAATTTTGCATAGATCCTGATAATTCTTTTCCTGTAATCTACGCTTTTTTGATAAAAAACGATCAAAGTATTTGTAAATGTTTTCGTAAATTGTGTCCAGAATGGATTCAAAAACTCTATTTCCTGCAATTCGAGATAGACTTAAATGAAACTCGCTGTCCTTAATTATGACTGCTTTCCAATCAAATGGACTGGCATCCAGATGATTTCTTATTGATTTAAGAAGGTTAGTTAGTTGCTTTAGGTCCGCTTTCTTAGCCTTTTGGGCTGCCTTCGCAGCAACGAATCCTTCTACCGCTTCCCTGAACTCGGCCAGCTCTTTTAAGGTGATTTTTTGATGTCGGAGCATAAGATTGAGACTCTCACTCATCAGCCTGTTGTTTATTGGGCATATGAAGGCTCCTCCGTGAGCACCTGTCTTAATATTAATTAACCCTTTTTGCTCAAGAGCCCTGAGCGCTTCCCTCAAGGTTCCTCGGCTGACTTTGAAGACTTCCCTAAGTTGCCTTTCACTTGGGAGTTTATCCCCAACCTTGAGACTTCCATGGAGGATGGCCTCTTGGATCTGTAAAATGACGTCTTCGAATGCTCTATTCTGTTTTGCCTCTTTGAACATAGATGTAGATGCTTTTTAGAATGGTTAAACCATTCCACAAATCTTTAAAAATGTCAAGGAAAAAATTTTCACAAATGGAGGAACACTCTGTAAGTTTAGATCTTTTAAGGCATGAAGCCCAGCGATAACTGCCCTTTTGCCCTATTTTCCGATAGCTGAAATGATTTATGTCAAATTTTTGTTTAAAAGGAAGGGAAAAATATAAGATTTAAACGACGAAAGGTTAACTGTTTTAGGATGGGTTCGATAAAGCATAAATGCGTTCATAAGAATCCGAGCCATTTTTTTCATTATACTTTCATTATTTAATCAGACTTAAAAAGTGATTCTCTCTAATTAGCATTAAAATATATCGATCTGTTGCCCTTTGCCCTCTTGAATTGCCTTCTGATAAGCCCTTTGAGCTACCACCACATCCTCCATGGCAAATCCAACCGACTTGAAAAGGGTGATCTCTTCAGAAGATTTTCTCCCCCTCTTCTTTCCTGTGACGAGATCACCCAGATCACTGTGAATCGTCTCCTTTTCCAACTTCCCTACACGGATCGGGATGAGGAGATCACCTGCCTCAGCCATACAGCCTTCAAATGTATCCACCACAATCGTGGCTCGCATCACTGTCTCATCATCCACCTCCCGCATGTCGGGACGGTAGGCGCCAATGGCATTAATGTGGGTTCCTGGTTTCAGATCCTTCCCTGAAAAGACAGGAATGTTCGAAGTCGTCGAGGTGACCAGGATGTCACTTCGTTTCACCACCTCACCCGGGTTCGAAGCAGGATGAACCGTAATCAGGGGAGATAATCTCTTGTAGAAACTTTCCAATCTCCTGGAATCCAAATCATAAGCCCAGACCTCTTCAATAGGCCGAACTGCTTGAATCGCTTTGAACTGAAAGAAAGATTGAAAACCTGTTCCGACAATGCCCAGAACCTTTGCGTCCTCCCGTGCCAGGTAGCGTGTGGCCAAGCCAGAGGCTCCTCCGGTCCGGATGCCTGTGAGCGTGGCCCCTTCGAGAAGGGCCAGTAATTCTCCGGTGGTGGGATCGCTCAACAAATAAGAAGCAAAGATAGTTGGTTTCCCTTTAGAAGCATTTTGTGGAAAGACGGAGACGACTTTGATTCCGCATTGTTTTAGTCCCGAAAGGTAGGCCGGCATGAAGAGAAATTGACCCTGGTATTCCTCGATATTCAGATGGAACCGCACGGGGACAACCGAACGGCCCTCCTTCACTTCCAGGAAACCCATCTCAAGAGCATCTAATACTTCCTCCATCGTGAGGAGTTCTCCCAGGTCATTTTTTTTTAGAATTAACATAAGGCCTCCAGATAGGTTAAGGCTAAGATTAAGAAAAATCTCAACCTTAACCTCAACCTTTAAATAACCTCCTCCTCCAGCACCTTCCTCCCTTCAAGGATTCGTTCGTAACCCAGCGGACTGACATCAATGGTCTCATAACGGCCGAGACGAATCCATTCCGAAAGGGCCTTGCCCACAGCAGGTGCCTGCTGGAACCCGTGACCGCTGAAACCGACCGCCATATAGAAGCCCCGGACCTCCGGATGTTCCCCAATGATCGCATTATGATCCCATTGGTTGATCTCATAGAGCCCTGCCCATCCCCGGATTAATTTTAGCTCATTGAATAGGGGAATGCGGAAAGCGATCTCAGGCCATATGACCTCATTGAAATAATGACGGTCCCAAGTGTAATTGAATCCTGGGGGCTCCTCCAATCGTGACTTCCCCGTGAGTATATTACGCCCCGATTCGTGAAGAAAATAAACCCCTGTTGTATCGATGACCAGAGGGAGATCGTATTCGAAGAGACGGGGTGGCTTAAAAAGATAGACTAGTCGCCGGACAGGAAAAACGGGAATCTCCACACCGGCCATTCTTCCCACTTCTCCTGCATAGGGACCGGCAGCATTAACAATGCAGGAGGAAAGATATGTCGTTCCGTCTTTGGTGTGAATCCCCTCAACACGATCCCCTTTCTTTAGAATAGCGACAACCTCCTGATAGATATACTGGACATCAAGACACTTTGCTTTCTTGACATAACCCTGAAGTACACTATACGGATCCATATACCCATCTTCGGAGGAAAAAGAGGAACCCACGATACCTTCAGGGTTGAGGTCAGGGATGATTCGAAGCGTTTCAGCCGTATTGAGGAGTTGGGTTTCTACCCCCAAGGATTTCTGGAAATCTTGATGCTTGACAAGAAGAGGCCAGTTCCTTTCGTTACCTAAGAAGAGGTACCCTCTGGGTTTAAAGTCAATCTCTGGCCGCTCTCCTCCCACCTCCATCCGTTCCCCAAACTCCCGGTAGACGGAGAGGCTATACTGAGATAACCGAACATTCACCTCTGTGCCGAATTGCCTTCGGATACCGCCTACACTAAGGGTCGTGGAGGATCGTTCGTAGTTAGGGTCTTTTTCGAAAACAGCAATTTGACCACTGAAACCGTCATTGGCCAGGTTGTAGGCAGTGCTCGCCCCCATCACACCACCGCCCACAATGATGATATCAAAGGTTCGTTTGTCAAAGGTGCGGCTTGTCATATTTTCTTATACCATCAAGATAACTCAAATATCAGAACGCTAAGTTAATCCTTAGCCAGATTGTTTTTCATCATCTCACCCAAAACCTTAGACCTTTGGGTCGCCACTTCCACAGCATTAATCAGTGTCGTCCTCAGCCCACCCTCTTCTAATGTGTGAAGCCCTGCAATGGCTGTCCCTCCAGGAGAGGTCACCAAATCTTTCAGCTTTCCTGGATGTTCGCCCGTCTCGATCAACATCTTGGCTGCACCCAGAACTGTTTGAGAAGCAAGAATAAGCGTATCATCTCTTGATAATCCTACCTTTACCCCTGCATCCGCTAAGGCATCGATGATGAGGAAGATATAAGCAGGTCCACTTCCGCTTAAACCTGTTACTGCGTCGAGAAGGTACTCTTCGATGAATAATGATTTCCCAACTGAATCGAAGATCGTCTTGGCCAACATCAAATCTTCCCTTTGGGTATGCTTTCCTCCTGCAATGGCCGAGGCGCCTTCGCGGACAGAGACACAGATGTTCGGCATGACTCGTATCAGTTTAAGTTCCTTTTTAGCACAGGATTCAATTGCCTCCAATGGAACCCCCGCAGCAATGGAGATAATCAACTTTGAGAGATCGAGATATTTCGCAATCTCGTCCACCACTTGTTTCATGATCTGAGGCTTCACGGCCAGGATGATAATGTCGGATTGCTTCACCACCTCTGTATTATGAGAAGTACCTTTCACTCCATATTTCTCTCGTATCGCCTTCAACCTTTCAGGTCGTGTATCAGAACACAAGATCTGGTCTGGTCGACAGAGATGGCCATGTAAAAGTCCGTGAATCAGGGCTTCTCCCATATTTCCAGTCCCAACTAAACCAACGTGCCTATTCTTTAGCATGCCAGTCCCTCCTAAAACGTTGATTTTCTCGGTTTGAACACGATCTATCTAAAGGACATTTATCCCAATATTCTATTAAAAGTCAATGGAGAAAAATCCAATAGAGAAGAGATTTCTGAAAAAGTCCCGAAATCTCTGATTACACCGATTAGGAACCGATTACACAGCGCAGCGTAGCCGCAACCGAAAAAAACCAATGAAATCACCCCCTCACCCTCCCCTCTCCCCCGAAGGCGGGGGAGAGGGATAGGGTGAGGGGGAAAATCCTGACAAAATTTGCTTAACAAAATTTCAAGAAATTCAAGGTTAGTAGTACAGATACCAAACACATTGAAAAATCATGGAAATCTGCGTAATCATCTTTTGAAATCTGTGTAATCGAGAGAGCGAGTAGTAGTTTTTCAGAGCTCTCAAGAAAAACAGTTGACAAATAAAGAATTTTCATAGAAATTTATGGGGCGATGTGTTAATGCTTGGCATCAATATGAAATGGACAGGTTTGGATCATGTCCTCTTCGGGAGCACGGCTGAAAAGGTGGTAAGGAAGTCGCCCTGCCCGGTGCTGACCATCAGGCTTCCAGGAAAGCGATTCTCAATGCCTTAAAGAGAGATCTCATCTCCAGGGAGGGCTGAGGACGACAAAACGATGAGCTTGTGTTAAAAAATATTAGGAGTGATGGGACGTTATGTTTCGGTATATCGTAATAGAGGGTCCGATCGGCGTTGGCAAAACGAGCCTCGCCATGTTATTGGCAAAGGAGTTCAATGCTCGATGTATCTTAGAAAAACCTGAGGAAAATCCTTTCCTTCCCCATTTCTATCGGGATCGGAAAAAATATGCCTTTCAAACCCAGATCTTCTTTCTACTCAACCGTTTCCAGCAGCAGAAGGAGATTTCACAACTCGATCTGTTCAACCAAATCACCTTTTGTGATTACCTCTTTACTAAAGACCGGATATTCGCCTCTCTGAATTTAGACAACCATGAATTGGCCCTCTATGAGCAGATCTTTCAACTCCTCAATGGACAGATCCCTTCTCCAGACTTGGTGATCTTTCTGCAGGCAAGACCAGAGGTATTACTTCATCGGATCAAATCGAGAAATGTCACCTATGAAAAGGAAATCGACTTAGAGTATCTTAAGACGTTGACCGAAGGGTACAATTATTATTTTTTCCACTATGATCAGACTCCCCTTCTGGTAGTCAATACGAGCGAAATCGATTTTGTTAACCGAAGAGAAGACTTCGACCAACTCGTCCGAGAGATCAAGCAGATGAAGAAGGGGACATGGTATTTCATCCCCATGAGATCCAAATAAATGTGGATTTCGGATTGCGGATTTCGGATTTTAAATTGTAAAAACTAAAATCTTTGTAATACTTTAGCGTTTTGAAAATCCCTCCCTGCCTCCCTTTGCCTGTCTTTGACAGGAAAAAGATTACCAAAGGGAGGAGATATTAGCTTCCCCCTTTGAAAAAGGGGGATAGAGGGGGATTTTATAGTGATTCTTTTATTTTTTTTGGCTTTTGAAATTCATTTTTCAAAAGGCTAAATTGATACAAATCTTTTTATTTTTTATTCCGCAATCCACAATCTGCATTCCGCAATAGGTTAGCCCTCTGTAGCGGATGGCTCTGTAACTTCTTTGGGCACCTCTGGAGGTGTTTCGCTCGTTGTTACCTTCTCCGGCTTTTTCTTCTCATTCTCCTGAATACTCCCTGCGGGCTGTGACGAAAGGCCTTTGGCCCGAAGTTTCTTACCCTCTTTTTTCCTCTTTCTCCTCCTCGCTATTTCCCGATCCCTTTCGCGTCTCGGCATATTTTCCTCCTCCTTTCAATTGCGGATTGTAGATTGCGGAATTCGGAATGAGACGTAAATATCTTTTCTTTCAATCCGCAATCCGCATTCCGAAATCCGAATTAGCTTTGTATACATTTTGGCAGCCCACAGAGATGGCTGATCTCCTCCATCACTTGATGGGTCAGGGAGATGGCATCGGACTCACTCTCCGCAAACAGGGGATGACCAATGCATATCTCCACCCGTCTTCTCCATCCCACTCTCTCTCCATACCGAATTCCTACAGGGATGAAGGGAATTCGGTGTTTCAACTCAGATTGGAATCTTAAAATCATTTGAAGCAGACGGCTTTTACCTGAGCCCACTGCATCTCGAAAATAGGTTCCTTCTGGAAAGATGACAATCTTCTCACCGGCTCTCAATAAAAAAAAGAGGTGCCTGAAAGAGTCTAACGTTCGAATAGATTGTTTCCGATCCACAGGGATGCCGCCCAAAAGGGAAAGGTAACTTCGAATGAGAGGATATTCAAAAAGCTCCTTCTTCGCCACAAAATAAAGCAGGGGCTTGAAGGTTAGGCTGATGATGGGGATATCCGTCCAGTATTGGTGTTTAGGAAGAATGATGGCAGGCCCATGACCAGAAAGAACCTCCTTCCTTTCGGTTTCAATCTGATAAAAAATTGAAAAAACCAATCGGGCAATCCTTTTGGTCACGGAATAGATAAAAGAGTTTCTTTTCATCACTCTTCAGGCCTATAGTTCACTGGTTAGGGCAAAGATGCCGGTTTTGTTTATGCGTTATGTCATGGGCCTTGAACTCTTCACCCATAGCCCTTTCACCTTAAACCAACCCGGCTTCCTAACCTTAACCCAAAAACCATTTTCATCATTCTTCAGTAATGCTTTGATCAAGGAAAACTAGTAGATCGATTCCAAAATACAATTACAAACCATAAACGGTAGCCGCAGGCTTTAGCCTGCGAGAATGGGGCAACCTAAAGGTTGCGGCTACAAAGTTTGTTGATACGTTAATTTGGAATCGATCTACTAGTGTAGTGTCTCTAAAACTTCTTTACAATGATAATAAGGGTTGTCATTCCCGTGAAACCGGAATCCAGCTGAAAAGACTGGATTCCGGATCAAGTCCGGAATGACGTTCTGTGTAAAGTCTTTTCTGAGACAGTACACTAGTAGGAATCTAAAAGATCTTCTTTAGGAATCTCCGGAGGAACTTGGGCTTTCAACTGTTCCTTTTGGCCTCGTTTCGCAGCGGCCATCCCTGCTTTTAAGGCATCCCGATTCAATTTCTCTGTGCCCTTGGGCACCCGCGCCAAAACAGCAGATTCAATGGCTTTTGGAGAG
>Ga0315274_10001541_pt1 | contig 35369 bp, 28 predicted proteins | sample YL17G02_20_MG_FD_203700 | JGI IMG/M metagenome (GOLD analysis project Ga0315274, IMG submission 203700) | Sediment microbial communities from Yellowstone Lake, YNP, Wyoming, USA - YL17G02_20 | ecosystem: Environmental > Aquatic > Freshwater > Lake > Sediment | place: USA: Wyoming | collected...
CGCAAGGGCCGCAGACCCGCGCCAATCAAGGCTCCGACCACCCTCTCCTTGTTCCTCTCCCCTCCGAGGGAGAGGAAACAATTTTGGGCCGACCGTGCCAAAACCGGCTTTTTCAACACCCTGCTAGCCACCCTCGGCTTGACAATCTATGTGTCGCGTGGCCATAATAGATGCACAGGAGGAATTTCAACGATGAAACTGAAAATTGTCCTGGAAAAAAGCGACGAGGGCGGGTACACGGTCTATGTCCCGTCTCTGCCCGGATGCATCAGCGAGGGCGAGACCGAGGAAGAGGCCATGAAAAACATAAGGGAGGCAATCGAGCTTTACCTGGAGGACATTGAAGACAAGATTCAACCCGATGCCAATGCCAAGATCAAGGAACTGAATTTGTGAGCAAGGTCCCAAGCCTATCCTATCGCGAAATCGTCAATGCCTTTCGCCGAGACGGATGGTTATAGTTCGGCAGAGGGGGAGTCATATCCGGCTCCAGAAGAATGTTGGCAACAAGACTCTCAAGATAGTCGTGCCCGCGCACAGCCCGGTCAAGCGCTCCACTCTTGCTCATATACTTAAGCAGTCGGAAACAGATCTTGAACATTTCCTTGAGTTGCTTTAGAGAATATGACAAGAACCTATTTCCTCTAAATCAGGGCTTGGCGTCGGTTTCGTTGGAAAAATAGGACGCCATCATTCCCTGAATCACTGCAATCCATGGAATGACATTTGCGCACAAATCATCGCAAAGGTCAGGACGGTTTAAAATTTTCGAGACCGCATGACCGACTCCTGCTTCACCCAAAGCGATTAAATTCCACGGGGCGGAATCAGGCTTCGCATGCAACAAGCTGTTCATTGTCGCCGTGAGATCCCCTCCATGGATCGGAGACTCGCTCGGCCATTTGGATTGAATTGCCTCAAGCATTTTTGCCAGGCCCGGCGCGTCTTGTTGTTGCCAACCCCGATTCCAGCGGCAAATCTCCTCGGGATAGAAATGTAAATACAGTAAAATGGCTGCTCGCTCCACCAATGGCCGTAGGAGTACATGGCCTCCGAAGAGATACCCTTGTCGAATGAGCTCGCGAATCGACAATGCTATGCTAAGCGCCTGGGAAATGACCTGACAGGCCATCTGTTGATGGTCGGTAAGGTAACGGCCATGGGTGGTGGGCGCGGTCTTGGAATTTTGTTCCATTGCGGAGATAATAATGTTGTCAAAATGGATTAGGAGGCTGCGACCGAGATAAGGTTCATTACCCGGATTGAATACAACGGGAACCGAGTCTTTGCCCATTAGCAGGGCGTTGAAAAATGCATGCCCGCCCGATTTTTGCGCAATGCATTTTGCCCTCTGCCCCGATAACCGTCTGATTTTGTGGGGTCAGGCCTCTTCGCGGAAGTCCGAACTTCGATGCTGAGGCCAGACCCCTCGACTTTTTCAACACCCTGTTAGTGGCGGTGTCCCTGTCCCACCAGGCCGTTATGGACCACAACCGCGTTGGTGCCTCCCTCCGCGACACGGTCAATGGTCTCGGCCATATTGATCAAGCCCTTGATCGGGCCTGCGGTGACGCCGTGATCCATGGGAACGATCACGGTTTTTTGGGTGTTGCGGTTCATTATCCGCTCCATCCGGATTTGCTTCCCGATTTGCATGCCTGTTGCCTCCTTTTTCGCCCGGCGCAAGCCCGGGCTTATTTGATGGCGACATTACATCCCTGTTCCCGCACGATTGCCATTGATTTGTTATATAGGTATGAAACTGCCATGACCTTGATGCGTCATTCGACACCTGATTTGACCGTGAACCGATACGCAAAATCCCGCCGGGAAAATCCGGCAAATCTGACCGAGGCGGTGGGCGAGATAGCCTGCGCGGGGATGGAAGGGGAGTCAAACTGTGCTACCAGCGTGCCACCAAAAGTGGTCGGGTTGGCAAGTGATCAAAAAATAAGAAATTTTATGGTGGAGGATAAGGGAGTCGAACCCTCGGCCTCAGCAATGCGAGTGCTGCGCTCTCCCAACTGAGCTAATCCCCCACGCCGCGACCCAATTATTATAACCGCCCGGACTCAATTTGCAAGAAAGCGATTTTTCCATATTGTTGCGTAACAAGTTGTCCCGTGGGATTATTTGGGGAGCGATGACTTGGATGGGAGGGAAGGAACGAGGAATCTAATGACAAAAACACGCCTGGTGACGGTGTTTCTGATCCTGGCCGCTTTCCCGGCGAGCGGTCAAGAGGTTCCGGAGAATATTCTGCGACTGCATCGGGACGCGATCGTTTGCGACCTTCACGCGGACACCCAGTTCATGATTACTTACATGGGCTATGACATGAGCAAGCGGCACCGCGCGGTTGACTGGGGCCCGGCCGGGGTCGCGCCGCTGTTCTCGGACATAGACCTCCCGCGCGCGAAAGAGGGCGGGGTGGACTTGTTCAACATGTCCATCTGCCCGGCGCCGAAGAGCAACCGGACTCCGGGCGCCGAGTCTTTCACCCGCCGGAGCCTCAAGGCCATCGAGAAGATGCTTGCCAAGAACACGGACTCGGTTGCGCTGGCGCGTTCGCCAAAGGACGCGCGAGAGATCATAGCCTCGGGCCGGATCGCGGTGCTGGTCGGGCTGGAGGGCGGGCAGGGGATCAATAACCGGATTGAAAACCTGCGCGAGTTTTACGACCGGGGAGTGAGGTATATGACCATCACCCATTCCAAGACCCTGGACTGGGCCGAGTCCGCGGGCGACAAGGGCAGCCCTGATTTCTCGGGCTTGAATGAATTCGGCAAACAGGTCGTGGAAGAGATGGAAAAGCCGGGGATGATCATCGACCTCCCGCGCGTTTCCGAGGAAACCTTTTGGGCGGCCTTTGAGACCGTGAATTGCCCGGTGATCGTAACCCACGCCGAGGCCAAGGGGCTGGCCGATCATCCCCGGAACCTCACTGACGAGCAAGTCAGGGCCGTGGCCTCGCGCAAGGGAGTCATCGGTGTGATCTACTACTGCAAATACCTTGACCCCTCGGGAAAGAAAACCTGCGACGTGGGACTGGTCGCGGACCATATCGACTACCTCAAGAAAATCGCGGGCATTGACGTGGTCGCGCTGGGGTCGGATTGGGACGGAAACGTCATTGTGCCCCGGGAATTGGGGGACGCCTCCCGGCTGCCCGGCCTTACCGCGGAACTCGCCCGGCGCGGGTACACCGAGCAGGAAATCCGCAAAATCCTGGGCGAAAATTTTCTGAGGGCGTGGGAAAAAATCCAGGCCGCGTCCGCCCGCGGCGAGTCCGCCGGCCGTTGAGAGAACTATTGGGAGTGGGGTCTGGCCTTGTCATTGCAGTCATGGGGTCAGGCCTTAACGACGATGCCCTGATTGCATGCAATCCATCCGATTTTCAATTATAATAATAATTGACAAAAATGTCAGAATTGACCACGGACAAGAAAGACAAGTACATTGAGGGCCTGCGGCTGATCAAGGAAATTTCGCAGATGATCGGCTCGGCGCATGACCTGGACCGGGTATTCGAGCAGATGCTGGCGACCTGCCTGCATTTTGCGAACGCGGGCGCGGCTTCGGTGATGATGCTGGACCATTCCCGCAAGGAGCTCCGGCTGGTCAAGCAGCGCGGGCTTGACGAGATTGCCAAGGATTTCCGGCTGAAGCTGGGCCAGGGCATTGCCGGCTGGGTTGCCAAGACCGGCCGCTCCCTTTTGGTCGCCGACGTTGAAAACGAGCCGCATTACCTACCGTACCGCAAGAAGGTGAAGAGCATCCTTTGCGCGCCCATTTTTGACCAGGGCAAGGCCATCGGGGTGATCAGCGTTGACTCCAACTACAAGTCGGCGTTCGGCCGGGAGGACCTGCAGATTCTGGAGACCATGTCCAGCCTGGCCACGGAGGCGATCCGGAACGCGCAGGTGTTCAAGGAGCTGGACCAGAGAATCGGGGAGCTGGACCTGATCAACCGGATCAACCACATCTTCAGCCAGACCCTGGACCTTCGGAAAGCCTTTGACCAGGTGGTGGCCGCGCTCAAGAAGGAACTCAAGATGGAGCGGGCAACCCTGGTGCTGCTGGACAGCGAGAGCGGCGAGCTCGAGATCAAGATCGCGGACGGTCTTACCGAGGAACAGATCAAGCGGGGCCGCTACCGGCTGGGCGAAGGCATCACCGGGGAGGCGGTGCGCAGCGGCAGGATCCAGGGCGTGCCGGACATCTCCAAGGAGCCGAGGTTTCTGGACCGCACCGGCGCCAGGGTGGGACTCAAGGTCACGCGCGCCTTGTCCTTCATGGCCGCGCCGATCAAGCTGGAGGGCCGGGTGATCGGGGTCTTGAGCGTGGACAAGGAGTTTGAGTCCGAGGAACAGTTTAACCGGGACCTGCAACTGCTCGAGATCGTTTCCAGCTCGCTGGCCCAGGCCGTGCGCATCCACATGATGGCGGACAAAGTGAGGCGGGAGCTGGAGGACAGGAACATATACCTCCGCTCGCAACTGTCGCGCAAGTACAGCTTTGAGAACATCATCGGCCAGAGCGAGCCGATGCAGGAAGTGCTGCAGCGGATCGAGATGGTGTCGCGGAGCAAGGCCACGGTGCTGGTGCGGGGCGAGAGCGGCACGGGCAAGGAGCTGGTGGCCAAGGCCATCCATTTCAACAGTCCCTTGAAGGAAAAGCCGTTCGTCAAGGTTGACTGCGCGACCATCCCGGAGACTCTGCTTGAGAGCGAGCTGTTCGGGCACACGCGCGGGTCGTTCACCGGCGCGATCGCGGACAAGAAGGGCAAGTTTGAAATCGCGGACCGCGGGACCATCTTCCTGGACGAGATCGCGGAGCTGAGTCCGGCGCTCCAGGCCAAGCTCTTGCGGGTGCTGCAGGAGCGGGTGATCGAGCCGATCGGGTCCAACAAGCCCAGGGCCATCAGCATCCGGGTGATCGCGGCCACCAACCGGGACCTGGAAAAGGTCATGGCCGAGGGCAGGTTCCGCGAAGACCTTTATTACCGGCTGAACGTGGTGCCCATCTTCATCCCGCCGCTTCGGAGCCGCAAGCAGGACATCCCCTACCTCACCGACCATTTCCTGGAGAAGTTCAACAAGGAAAACCAGAAGGAGCTGATCATCAGCCCGGAACTGGCCGCGGAATTCCAGAACCACGACTGGCCGGGAAACGTCCGCGAACTGGAGAACCTGATCGAAAGGCTGGTCATCATGTCCACCGAAAAAGTGGCCGTGCCGGCAATGGTGTCTTTCCGGCGGCCCGGAACTCCGGAGCGCGCCGCCGCCATGGAGCAGGGGCTGGCCGGGCAGCAGCCGCTCGCGGACCTGGAGAAAGAAGCCGTGCTCCGAGCCTTGAAGCAGGCTGACGGCGTCCAGACCCAGGCCGCCAAAATCCTGGGCATAACCCTCCGCCAGGTTAGATACCGGATGCTCAAATACGGCATCAAGAAGAATTTTTCGATTGCATGACGGCCGCGGTTTGCGCCCGCCCTCTCTCATATTTTCGCGCAAAAAATTCAGGGAGAATTAGAATAGAAACATACCATGGCTGAAGCGCGTCACGATCATGAGTTCAAAGAGATTTCCCGCCGCAAGCTCTGGCTGGTGCTCGGCATCAACCTGGCCTTTCTCGTCATCGAGGCGATAGGCGGATTCCTCGCCCATTCCCTCGCGCTCCTGGCCGACGCCGGGCACATGCTCACCGACGTGGCCGCGCTCGGACTCGCCCTGTTCGTGTCGTATCTCGCGGCCCGACCGCCGACCCAAAGACGCACCTTCGGGTTCCTCAGGGCCGAAGTGCTCGGAGCAATGGTCAACGCCGCCAGCCTTTTCCTTATCGCGGGACTCATCGTCCGCGAAGCCGCGGCCCGCATCAGTCAGCCGCAGCCGGTGACCGGACCGCTGGTGCTGTTTGTGGCCGCGGCCGGGCTTCTCGCCAACCTGGGCAGCGCAATGGTCTTGCGCAAGCGCCGCAGGGAAAACGTGAACATCCATGCGGCATTCATCCACATGGTGGCGGACGCGCTGGGTTCGGTGGCCGCCATCGTCTCCGGCGCCGTGGTCTGGGCAACCGGCTGGTATCCGATTGACCCGATCATGAGCGTGGCTATTTGCGGACTGATCGTCTACGGCAGCTGGGGACTGTTCAAGCAGACCACGAACATCCTGCTCGAAACCGTGCCCGAAGAGATCGATTTCCTCGAAGTCAAAAACGCCATTGAAGCCATGCAGGCCGTGGCCAAAGTGCACGACCTCCACATCTGGACCATATCCTCCGGAATCCACGTCCTCACCGGACACCTGGTCTTGTGCAAGGAATGCTGCGAACCCGAGCACTGGGAGCAGTGCCGCCAGGCGGTGGAAGACATGCTCAGGAGTAAATTCGCAATCTCCCACACAACCCTCCAGCTCGAATTCATTGAATGCGACCGCGAGTGCAGCTTGTATTGAATTGGGGAAGGGACTTTGGTCCCGATTCGTTCTTTTCTTGACGCCGGTTTTGAAATGAAGGTAGAATGTTGCTGATGGACGAAAGAGCGGTCAGGAGAATGGAGGAACTGGAGAGCCGGCTGGAAGAGTTGCTGAAAAAAGCGCCCCGGCTCCTGGCTTTGAAAAGCGGCCGGGAGGAGCTTGAACAAAAACTGAAAACTGCGACCGAGGCGCTGGCCGGGGAAAAGGCGCTGCGAGTAGAAGCGGAAAAAGCTCGAGCCGAGTTGCTTAACCGCGAGCAAGCGCTCAAGCAGGAGCTTGAGAAGTCGAGGTCTGCGGGCAAGGGCAAAGAAACCCGGCAGGAGCGTGAGAATTCGGGCGAGGCGAAGGTCCTGGAGCTGGAGGCCCGGGTTCGGAAGCTGGAGGAAAAGTTGGCGCGGGAGAAGAAATTGAAGCAAGAGGCTGCGGACCGGGTGGCGGCTTTGGTGCGGGAGCTGGAAGAGGAGGTCAAGTCCTGATGGCGGAACTGGAAGTGGAAGTTTATGGCAAGAAATATACTCTGCGGGGCTCGAGCATGGAGGAAATCCGGGCGGTGGCGGCCCTGGTCGACCAGCGCATGAAAGAGTTGTTCGGCGCCGAGCCCCGGGGTCTGGACCTGGGCAAGGCCCTGGCCCTGGCCGTGAACTTCGCCGAAGAAATCTGTAACCTCAAAAAAGAAGCCGGTCCCTCCCAACTCGCCCAGCGGCTGGAAAAATTCGCGGAAAAATTCTCCCGGCTTGAAAAGTTGCTGGAAATATGAGAAAATCGTAAACATGGATTTGTGGGGACGAAACAGGACTAATAAGGTTAGCTTGAAAAAGAAATTAAATCGGGGGTTTAAGCGGATATCTGAAATGGAAAGGCAAAGCAAATCCCGGGCAAGAACAGCGGCCTGCGCGGGCCGGCCCGGTCCCAAACCCTGGGCCATGACGGACCAGGGTCGGTCGATCCTTTGGTCCTTGCGCGATCCCGATTGACTTAAGTCCTGATTCCTTCCACAAGTCCCCGTAAGGGGAAAAAGCCCTGGCCGCGGAAAACGGAAAAGTCCAGTTGCGGAAAAAGCTGATCAAGCAGCGGCTGGCAATGGAGGCGCAGGCCGCGCTCAAGTTGAGCGAATGGGTTGAACGCCATTTCCTGGGCTCGCTCTGTTACCAGCGGGCCAGGCGGATCGGGCTTTACGCCGCGTTCAACCAGGAGGTGGACACCCGGCTGGTGTTTGACTCTGGTCTGAGCGAAAACAAGGTCATGTGTTTTCCGCGCGTGGTCGGCGCGGGAGAGATGGTCTTCTTGAGGGAGGACCGCTGGTCGGAGATGACGCCGAACCAGTGGGGTATCCTGGAGCCGGCTTTGGGCCGGGAAGAAATTCCCGCGCACGGCCTTGACCTGGTGGTGGTGCCGGGAGTGGCTTTCAGCAAGGACGGGTTCCGCATCGGGTACGGCGGAGGCTTCTACGACCGGCTGTTGAAAACGCTGGGGCCGGAAACCTTGAGCGTCGGGTTCGCTTATGCGTTCCAGGTTCTCGACGACCTGCCCCACGACGAGCACGACCAGCACGTGAAGCGGCTGGTGACCGAGCGGGGCTTTGTGAAGATTTGTCCCTGAGGCCTTTGCGCACAGGGGCTTAGCTAATAAAGAAGGGAGAAGCACATGGACTTGAAAATGATTATCGGGACGGCCGCCGGCTTTTTAGCCGGCTTGGGGGCTTGCTATCTGCTGGTCTTCTTCATCTTCCGGTCGTGGAAGCGCCGAATCGAGGCGAAAACCAAGGCGCTGCTGGAAAACGCGGAGAAGCAATCGCAGTCCAAGGTCCGGGAGGCCGAAATCGCGGCCAAGGATTTTCTCTACCAGGCCCGGGCGGAGTTCGAAAAGGAAACCAAGGGCGTCCGCGTCGAGTTGCAGCAACTGCAGGAACGGCTGCGCCACCGGGAGGAAACGCTGGACAAAAAGGTGGAGTTGATGGACTCGAAGGAGCTCGATCTCAACCGGCGCAGCAGCAAGTTGGCGCAGCAGGAAGAGCGCGCGCAGCAGATGGAAAAGGAATTGAAGGACCGGCACCTGGAGGTTACCCGGCGACTGGAGCAGGTCTCGGGCATGACCGCGCAGGACGCCAAGAAGATCCTGATGGACGCCATGGCCGAGGAAGCCAAACACGATGCTGCGATCCGGATCAAGCAGATTGAGGACGAGGCGAAGCAGGAGGCGGAGAAGAACGCCAAGCGGATTTTGTCCCAGGCCATTGACCGTTACGCCGGGGATTACGTCGCGGAATGCACGGTCTCGGTCATACCGCTTCCCAACGACGAGATGAAGGGCCGGATCATCGGCCGGGAGGGCAGGAACATCCGGGCCATGGAGGCCGCGACCGGGGTGGACCTGATCGTGGACGACACGCCCGAGGCGGTGGTCATTTCCAGCTTCAACCCGGTGCGGCGGGAGGTGGCCAGGATCACGCTCGAGCACCTGATCGCGGACGGCAGGATCCATCCCGCGCGCATCGAGGAGATGGTGAAGAAGGCGGAGAAGGAAGTTGACGACGCCATCCGCGACGCCGGCCAGAAAGCGGTGTTTGACGTGGGCGCCCACGGCATAAACCCGGAACTGGTCAAGCTGGTGGGAAGGCTCAAATACCGGACCAGCTACGGCCAGAACCAGTACCAGCACTCCATGGAAGTGGCTTTTCTCGCGGGTGTAATGGCCGGAGAGCTCAACCAGAACGTCAAGCGCGCGCGCAGGGCCGGGATGCTCCATGACATCGGCAAGGCCGTGGACCAGGAATTCGAAGGCGCGCACGCCACCGTGGGCGGAGAGCTCTGCAAAAAATACGGGGAGTTGCCCCAGATCATCACCGCGGTGGCGGCCCACCACGACGACGACCCGCCGACCGTGCTCGCCAACCTGATCCAGGCCGCGGACGCTCTCTCCGGAGCGCGGCCGGGCGCCAGGAGGGAGATGCTCGAGTCCTACGTCAAGCGGCTGGCGGACCTGGAAAAGATCGCCACCAGCTTCGCGGGCGTGGGCAAGACTTACGCGATCCAGGCCGGGAGGGAACTCAGGATCATGGTGGAGGCGGACAAGGTCTCGGACGAGCAGGCTACGGTGCTGGTGCGAGAGATCGCCAAAAAGGTTGAGACCGACCTCAGCTATCCCGGACAGATCAAAGTGGTGGTGATCCGGGAGACCAGGGCGGTGGCGGTGGCGAAATAGCGCCAGGGCCGAACAACGCGAAACGCGAATAATTATGAATTATGAATGCTGAATTATGAAACTCGATATAAAGCTGTCAACTTATGAGCTGGTCAGGCATTTTTTGCGTTCTCTATGGGAGAGGTCAGGCCTTATCATCGCAGTTTAACCCCGGCGGAAAGGACTGACCCCATGGAATTGGGCGGGGAGGCGGATTTGAGATTACTATTTTTCGGCGACATCGAGGGCAGGCCAGGCAGGAAGGCGGTTTCCCGCGTCTTGCCGGAACTGTGCGAGCGCTGCCGGGTCGACCTGGTCGGCGCCAACGTTGAAAACGCCGCGGGCGGGTTCGGGATCACCAAGGAAATCTATGAGCAGCTCAAGGAGCTGGGCATCGACTTCATGACCTCCGGCAACCACATCTGGGACAAAAAGGAAACGGTCAAGGCGATCAGCGAGTTCGAGCGCCTGGTCCGGCCGGCCAATTTTTCCGAGCGCGCCCCGGGCAAGGGCCAGATCATCATGCAGACCAAGACCGGGCCGCTCGCCATCATCAACCTTACCGGCCGGATTTTCATGGCCCCGGCCGAAGACCCCTTCGCCAAGGTGGAGAAGATGCTCAAGGAGTTGCCGGAAGAGGTCAAGGCCGTGTTCGTGGACATCCACGCCGAGGCCACCTCGGAAAAAATGGCCATCGGCTGGTTCTTGGACGGAAAAGTGGCCGCGGTGATCGGGACCCACACCCACGTCCAGACCGCGGACGAGAGAGTCCTGCCTCAAGGCGCCGCTTACATAACCGACGTCGGCATGTGCGGCCCGCTCAACTCCGTGATCGGGGTTGATCCGGAGCAGGCGGTGGAGCGGTTCCTCACCGGCGTGCCCCACCGGTTTGAAGTGGCCTCCGGCCCGGCCCAGGTTAACGCCGTGGTCATTGAGATCGACTCCGAGACCGGCAAGGCCAAATCGATAGAGCGGGTCCAAAAAATCCTGGAAGAATGAAAGAGGAGGGAATCATGGCAAGGAAAATCGGGAGTTTCGCCGCGGCGTTTTTCGCAATCGCGCTCCTGGCGCTCACTCCCCGGGAAATCAACGACCTGGTCACCAAGGCGGACGACGTGGAGGACACCGGCGCGTATGAGGAATCGAACAAGATTCTATTTGAGGCGCTCAAGGCCGACCCCCAAAATAAAATGGTCTATTGGATGATCGCGCGCAACTACTATAATTTGGGCGAGCAAATCCCGCAGTCCAAGGCCACCCAGGCCAGGAAGCTCGCGTATTACGGCAAATGCAAGGAGTGGAGCCAGAAGGGGATCGACAAGAACCCGGAGGTGGCGGAGAACTACTTTTATCTTTCCACCGGCATCAGCAGCCAGGTTTTGGTGGAAGGCCTGGCGCGGAACCTGGGCAAGTTCAAGCAGGTGGAAGACCTTTACCAGAAGACTCTGGCCATGCACCCGACCTATGCCACCCCCAATGACAACACCGAGGCCAACGCCAATTTCGCGCTCTGCCAGTACTACCGCAAGGCCCCAGAGTCAAGCATCATGAAGCTGATCTTCAAAACCCGCGGAGACCTGGACCGCGCGGTCAAGCACTGCGGAAACGCGGTCAAGATCCAGCCCGACCGCATAGACCTCACCAAGGAAATGGGAGTGGTGCTTGGCTGCAGGGGCAACCGCCGGGGAAACCAGCAGGATATCGAAACCGGCAAAAAATGGCTTCAGAAAACCCAGAGCATGAAAACGGACACCGCCATCGACAAAATAGACCTGCAGGACTCCCTTAAGATAATCGCCAATCCCAAGCTCGCCTGCGGCTACTCCCGGGTGCAGCAGGAAGAAGTCACGGAAGTGAAGTAATAACCGGGTGTGCAGTTGTCGCCGGGCTGCGAGGCGTCCCTGCGGCGCACGCTGAGCCCCGGCTGAGCAACGGGCGCGGTGGAGGGGTTAGCGCTTTTGGCAAGAGCGGACGATTTCGGCAAACGCCGGGTCCTGCGCCGGCGCGGCCCGGACCAATTTCAACGCCTCCCCGCATTCTCCTCCAGCAACCAGGGCATTGGCCAATTCCGCCCTCGCGCTGATCAGTTCCGGGTCAAGATTGAGGGCTTTCCTCAATTCCTCCAGGGATTCCTTTTCCCGCTTCAGCAGGCGATAGTTCGCGGCCAGGAAATAGTGCGCCTTGGCATTGCGGGGCTCGGCCCCGATCGCAGCAAGGTACCATCGGGTTGCGCGGTCGTACTCCTTTTGCGAGCCGTAAAAGAGCGCAAGATTCATGTAAGGAGACATGCACTCCCCCATGCAGAGCTCGGTCGACTTGAGCAATTCCTTCTCCGCAAGCTCAAATTGACCGGTGCGAAAATAGCAGGTGCCGAGGTTATGGTGAGGCCGGTAGTAAGCCGGGATGAATGCAATGGCTTTCTGGCAGGCCAGGATCGCCGAGCGGCAGTTCCCGCTTTCGCCAAGGGCCGTGCAGTAGTTATACCAGGAACGGTATGAGGCCGGCGCCTTGATTACGGCGTCTTTCCAGAGGCTCTCGGCGCTGCCCCAGACAAGGTTCCGGTCCCGGCTGAAACCGGCGAAGAACAGGGTGGTCACAACGACCCACCCGATCGCGATCCCGGGCTTCTTGAGCCGGAGCACCGGCCAGGATACCGCGGGGACGATTATGCTGAGCGAGGCCAGGTAAAGGCGGTGGTCAAACGCGAGGTCTATGGGAACAGGCATAAGCTCGACCAAAAGCTGCCCCAGGTACCAGGCCACCGCCCAAGAAAAAAATTTCCTCCGACGGGCCTCAAAAACCGCGGCAAGCGAGAGCGCCATAAGGATCATAAAACTGATCCAGGTGGCCGAGGGATGAAACCAGGACGTGGAAATCGCGAAGTCGTGCTCGACCGTCAGCAACTGCGGCGCCGGAAAGATGACGATCGCGAGATACCACAACAGTATTCTCGGCTCGCTTAAAAGCCTTTGGGTCGCGGTGAACTGGTAATTGTGGAATTCGTGCTGCATCAGGGCGATCATGGAGGGCCTCAAAGCCACGGCTGCCAAAAGGCCGTAGAAGACGGCGAGCCCGGCGATCCATATCCAGTTTCGCTTGAGCCAGCCGGGTCGGAACTCATCAAAGAAATAGAGCTTGTAGCCGAAGAGGATCGCGGGCAAAATAAAAACCGTTTCCTTGCACAAAAGACCGAAGAGGCAGAAAAGACCGGCCAGAACGAACAGCCGCCAGCCGCCTTTTTTCCGCTCCATCCCCAGGTGATAAAAATACATGCTCCAGATCGCAAAGGCGCCGGCGCACGAGGTGTGCCGCTGGGAAATGTAAGTGACCGCCTGGACGTTCACAGGGTGAGCCACCCAGACCAGCGCTGACAGCCATGCCGCCAGGCCCGTGCGCCAAGCCCCGGACCGGGCGGAGGCCAGAAGCTTTTCCAGCCAAAGCCAGATGCCGAGCGCGGTAAGGACCAGCAATATGAAATTGACCGCGTGATAGCCGAGCGGGTTCAGACCGTTGAAGTAGTAGTTCAGCGCGAAGCTCAAGTTGGTCAAAGGCCGGTTATGCAGGAAATCCTGGAACGCCGCGCGCTTGAGCGTGCCCGGCCGCAAGTCGGCGATGTGGATATAATCATTCTCGACAATGCTTAACCGGTCATCATAGATAAAAGGGACTTTGAAACCGGGCAGGTATATGAGCAGGGCCGACAGGCAGAGGACAAGGCCGGCCGCCACCCGGAGCGCCCGTCGCCGGCCGTGATTTTTTTCCCGGCAAACCATGACCTGATTTTAGGCCATTTGCGCGGCAAAGTGAATTTGCTTCAAGGCTGTCCCGGGAAACTCCGGTCTCTTTCCGGATCCTGAATCACGACTGTCCGGGGAAAAATTGCGAAATTTTCCACGGACGCTCGCCGCAGGCCCATTTGACGGCTCCGGGACAAGTTGCAATTGCCATACCCCATCAACTGGACAATGATCCACGCGTCTTAACCTGCGCTTGAAATTGCTTTTCGATAGCCCGGCCATTTACGGCTTGGACTGAGATTGAAATTCCTTTTCGATAGCCCGGCCATTTATGGCTTGGACTGAGATTGAAATTGCTTTTCGATAGCCCGGCCATTTATGGCTTGGACTGAGATTGAAATTGCTTTTCGATAGCCCGGCCATTTATGGCCGGGAAGCGACCCGCCTAACCCCTTTGCTTCGGTCCGCGCCCCGCGCGGGCCGAAGCAGGAGCGGGTGGCCCGGTTCCCCGGCGCTGAAGCGCCGGGCTATCGAAAAACTGGCCTACCGGTCAAATTATTTAGTTGATGACCATAAGCGCCGGGCTATCGAATCCGGCAGTGAGTGGAAAATTTTTCCCCGGACAGTAGTGATCCTGAATCACGAATCCTGATTACAAGGTCTTACCCGCGATTTTGCGGCCGGAGGGAGCCGATTTCGCGTTGGGATTTCTATCGAGGGCCGAGATCGACTATAATCGATGGGGTCAGGAAGGAATCATTATGCATCCGGTTTTGTTTAAGATAGGCGGTCTGACCTTTTACACTTACGGCCTGCTCATGGCCCTGGGATTCATCGCGGCGTATTTTTTACTGCTCCGCCTGGCCAGGGTCACCAAGCAGGACGGCGAGTTCTATTCCAACATGTTCTTCTGGATGATGGTGCTGGGCATCCTGGGCGCCAAGGCGCTCTACCTTTTGGTCGGCATCCGCGACCTCGGGGAAGAGTTGAAGGACGTGGTGGGCTGTTTGCGCGGCGGCCTGGTCTGGTACGGAGGCCTGATCGCGGACATCATCTTCGTTTACTTCTATTCCAAGTCGCACCAGAAAAGCTATCTGCAAGTGGCGGACACCGCAACCGCCCCGACCGCGCTCGGACTCGCCATCGGAAGGATCGGCTGTCTCATGGCCGGCTGCTGCTACGGCAAGCCTTCCGAACTGCCCTGGGCCATTACTTATCCGCCAGGCGAAACACTTCCCCATCCCATGGCCGGAATACCGGTGCACCCATCGCCCATCTACGAAGCCGCGGGCGTGCTCGTGATCGCCGTAATCTGCTGGCAGCTCCTGCTCCGCTCGCGCCGGAGAGGAATGGCCCTGGCCATGCTGGTCATGCTTTACGCCTTACTCAGGTTCGGTTTGGAGTTTTTGCGCGGAGACCTCGAGCGCGGGGTTTTGTTCGGCAGCCTTTCAACCAGCCAGTTCGTCAGCATCCTCATGTTCGCCCTTGCCATCGGTTTGCTCGCTTACATCCTGAAGAAACCCCCTGAGGCGGAAAAGCAGGCCCCCCCTCCGCCGCCATCCAGGAAAGAGAAGAAGAAAAAAGCCAAGGAGAAGGTCAAATGAGAAGAGCCGCGTTCTGCGCGTTCGCGGCGATTCTGGTTTCGGCCGGAGCGGATGCGCGGGGCAGGGAGACGAAGCCGCTGGCGCCGTATTTGTCCATCGAAGAGGTTTACCAGGAAGCGGACAGCCTTTCCCGGTCCCGGCCGGAACTGGTCACGCTGGAGGAGATCGGCCGAAGCGTTGAAGGCCGGCCGATTTACGTCCTGCGCTTCGGCGCGGGAGACAAGCCCAAGCCGCAGGCGCTGATCGCGGCCGGGATTCACGCCGAGGAATTCATCGGGCCCGCTCTGGCCATGGAAACGGCCCGGGTGCTCGCGGCCGGCAACGGCGAGTTCAATAGCCTGCTTGCGCAGGTTGAAATTGACATTATCCCTTCGGTCAACCCCGACGGCTACGCCCGGGTTTACGCGGATTCCGGCAAAGGCGGCAAGATCGGCGGCCGCAAGAACGCGCACGGGGTGGATTTGAACCGGAACTTCCCGCTGGTCCCCGGCGCCAAAAGCCGCCACCCTATGGCCGGGAGCCACCGGCCCAAGTCCAATTATTACATGGGCCCGGCCGAGCTTTCCGAGCCGGAAACAAAAGCCGTGGCGGAACTGGTCAAGTCCGGAAGATTCTTCCTGGTGATCAACCTCCACAGCGTGGCCGGAAAATTCCTCTACCCTTACACCCACAGCAAGAAAATCGCGCCGGACAAGGCCTTGTTCGAAGAGATCGGTGGCGCCTTTGCCGCGGCGCAAAAAAATTACAGCTACAAAGTCGAGCAGTCCTACGCCTGGTATCCAACCCTGGGCGACCCCGACGATTATTTCTACATCTGGTTCGGAATCCCTTCCTTCACCATCGAAACCGGGAGGATCAGCCAAAACCTTTGGGACCGCGGACTCAAGACCTTCAAAATTTTCTGGGCCGCGAACCCCGGCAAAAACTACGACTACTGGATTGAGAACGACGCTCCCGCGCTCCTGGCCGCGGTCGAAAAAGCGTATGAAAGCACGGGCGGAAAGCCGCTCCCGCGGCGGTTTCCTGGAGGAAAATGATGTTGAAGAAGGCGATGTTTTTTTTGGCGCTGGCCGCGGCCGCTCTTTTTCAAGCCCGGGCCGGGGTTTACGGGGAGTTGCTCCTGGACTGGGAAACCTTCCTCAACCCCGCGGGGAAATATGAGCTGGTCTATGCGCCCACGTTCGCCGACCCCGACAACTGGGAGATCAAGGACAACCAGGGATTCAACGCGTTCGAAATCCGCCGGGGCCTGGTCGGGTACCGCTCGCGCCTGAACGATTACGTTGCCATGGGCGCCGCGGTTCTGGTCGAAGACCAGGCGCAGGCCGGCATCGAATTCCGGGTGGACCAGGCCTGGGTGCAGGTCCGGCGGCCGGAGAATCTCTACTACGATTTCAAAATGGGGCTCCAGCTCACGCCCTATCTCGAATGGGACCGGAATTATTTGTGGCCCTATGAAATGTTCGAGTTCCCGCCTTTGCAGTTCCTCGGGCTCCTGCCCAGGAGCCAGGCCGGAGCGCTCGCCGGGTTCGGCTACAAGAGCGAGTTGGGGCACATCGGGGTGGAGGCCGACTATCTTGCCGACGACGCGCTCAGCGGTCCGGATTCCAACCGGTTCGATGCCCGGTTCCTGGCCGGAGCCGAGGTCGGGGAATTCCTGCTCGATGGGATTTTTAACTATACCTTCCGGGGCAAACCTGAAGAGCGGAACCGGCAGGAGATGGTCCAGGCCGGGCTGGTCTGCCAGGTGTCGCGGTTGAAAATCGGCGGGGAATATTTCCGGGGCAGCGGCTGGATTCCGGCCGGGGAGGTTTATTATCTGGGCAATTTCCCGGAAGGGTTTAAGGATTTCAGCCTGTTCGTGGGACGCAGCTTTGCAACGGGCAAGACCATCGACTTTTACGGCTGGTCGGCCACCGCAAGCATCCAGCCGGTTGACCGGGTGTTCCTGGTCTATCGCTACGACTTCTTTGAGCCCAGCGCCGAGTTTGACGATGACCAGGAAAACCTGAACCTCGGCGCGCTGGTTTACCGGGTCAACGATTCGCTTGAGTTCGGCGCGGCATTTCAACGGCAGGACTTCGCCGCGCGGAACCTCCCGGGCAAGGACCAGGATGACGAGCTTGAGCCGCTCCAGACCTTCGTCCTCGGGATGACCGCAAGGCTGCCCTGACATGGGTTCGGGGAAAAAACGCAAGCGGACAACGCCGGCGAAAGCTCGACCCGCCGGGGGAACGCCTCAGACGCCCGGGCGCAGATGGATCTTTTCGGCGTATGGGTGCCTGCTGCTGGTTTCGGGAATAATCGCTTACTGGCCCAGTTTTCAAGTCCCATTCCAATTTGACGACATAACCAACATCGTGGACAATCCATACCTTAGGATCAGCAGCCTGTCCCCGGCTTCGCTTGCTTCAGCGGCTTTCCAGGACTTCAAGCAGAACCGGCCGTTGTCCAATTTGACCTTTGCGCTCAATTATTACGTCAACCTGGTCGACCCTTACGGCTACCACGTGGTGAATTTTTTGTTCCATGCAATTTCCGGCTTTTGCCTGTGGGGGCTTTTGCGGATAAACCTTGTCAGGCAATGGAAGGACGCGAAGGCGGCCGAATGGGCATCCGCGCTGGTGGCTTTGCTCTGGCTGGTCCATCCGCTTAACACCCAGGCGGTCACCTACATTGTCCAGAGGCAGGCGGTCATGGCGGGGAGCTTGTCGCTTTTGTGCCTGCTCTGTTATGATCTTGCCCGGAGCACGAAGCGAAAGTGGCTTTATCTTTTGTCCGGCTTGTCCGGGATGGGCGCGGTTTTTTCCAAGGAAAGCGCTCTGGTGTTGCCGCTTATTATTTTTCTATACGACCTCTGGTTCTTCCAGGAACTCAAGCCGGGATGGACAAACCGGAACTGGAAATGGATCATGGGCATTTGCGGATTCTACGTTCTGTTTTCCTTGTTTGTCTTGCGGGGGGCCATGGTCGGGAAAATGAGCGCGGATTATTCCCGGGAAGTCTTGAGCCGGCAGGAACGCGTCCTGACGCAGCCGCGGGTATTGCTCGAGTATCTCAGCCTCATCTTTTTTCCCGCGGGTTCGCGGCTGAGCCTCGAGCACGACCCCCAAGTCTCGACCTCGCTTTTCAAGCCCTGGTCAACCCTGCCGTCCATCGCGGTCATTTTATTGCTGGCCGGTTTCGCAATGGCCAAGGCCAGGAAATATCCGCTGCTTAGTTTTTCCGTAATCTGGTATCTAGGCTGGCTCTCCGTGGAGTCCCTGCCCCTCCCCATCGACCTCATGACTGAACACAGGCTCTATATCGCGAGCATTCCGGCCCTGGCGCTGATCGCCGCTCTCTGCTTGCGCGTATCAGCCAATTTCAAGGCGGGCGTGGTTGCGCTGCTGGTCATGTCTATGCTCCTGGGGATTTCAACTTATACCAGGAACCGGGTCTGGCTGACGAGAGCAGGCCTTTGGCGGGATGCGGCGCTGAAATCACCGGGCAAGGCGCGCAGTTGGAATAATTACTGCTCTTATTTGATGGAGGCCGATATGATGGAGCAAGGGGGCCGGGCCTGCAAGACCTCGGTCCAACTGGACCCCAGGCACATCAAGTCCTGGAACAACCTGGGCACTTTCTATTTTAAAAAAGGAGATCTGGCCAGCGCGGAGAAAATGTATTCCCGGGCCGTGGAAATCGATCCCTACTATGGCCACGGATATTTTAACCTCGGCCTGGTCAAGGCCTCGCAGGGAGATGCGGCGCAGGCGAAGCAATTTTTCCAGAAGGTGATGGGATTGGAGATCAAGGACGCGAACCTGTATTACAAGCTGGGAATGGGCTACGAAACAGTGGAGGACCGGGAAAGCGCATCCCAGGCATTTGCAAGGGCGCTGGCGATCCAGTCCGAACTGGCGCCGGCGCGGTTGAAAGTCGCCGCTTATCTGGCCGGCCAGAACAGGTGTCGTGAAGCGCTGGACCTGCTCGGGCGCGCTCCCGCGCAGGATCCTTCCTTCGCCGGGATTTATGATTATTGCAGGAGTCATTGAGTTCCGACACTGCCTTGCCCGCGGCCCGGGTTCACTTCCAGCCTTGAATGTTCTAAAATCTAAGGCAAGTGAGCAAGCGCTCAAAGCTGGCGAAGAACGCGCAGGCCGCAGCGCCGGCAAAGCACAAAGTTTCCGCGGACAAAGTCTTTTGTCTTCTGGCGCTGTTCTTGCTTTTCGCTGCCGGGCTGACCGTTTATCTGCCCAGCTTCAAGGTTCCTTTCCATTTTGACGACCTCGAAAGCATATTCCACAACCCTTACATCCGGGTCACCAGCCTTAGTCCGGGCGCTCTTTACTCCGCGGCTTTCCAGGACTTCCGGCAGAACCGCCCGCTATCGAATTTGACTTTTGCGCTCAACTATTATTTCAACGTGATCAGCCCGTTCGGTTATCACGTATTCAATTTCCTGGTGCACGTTCTCTCCGGGTTCTGCGTTTTTTTTCTGCTGGAAAGAATTTTCACCAGGCGCACCAAGCAACCGGGGCTCTCGCGCGCGGTGGCTCTGCTCTCCGCGCTGATCTGGCTCGTGCACCCGGTCAACCTGCAGGCCGTGACTTACATTGTCCAGCGCCACACCTCCCTGGCCGGATGCTTCTCGCTTTTGGCCCTGCTGTTTTACGACCTCGGCCGGGCCGGCGGGCGGAAACGGTTCTACGCATTGTGCGTGCTCGCCCTGCTCGGCGCCCTGCTTTGCAAGGAAACCTCGCTGGTGATGCCGGCTTTCGTTTTCCTTTATGACTTGTGGTTCTTCCGGGAGTTTGGGCCGGGATGGTTGAGGAAAAGCTGGAAGTGGTTTGCGGGCCTGGCCGCGACTTACGCTTTGCTTGCCGCGTTGGCCCTGCGCGGAGTGATGGCCGGGAAAATCAGTTCGGAGTTTACGGAGTTTCCTTTCACGCCCTGGGAGCGGATGCTGAGCGAGGGAAGGGTGCTTTGGTGGTATCTGGGTCTTTTGTTTCTGCCCACGGGGTCTCGCCTGGGCCTGGAGCACGATTTTGCTTTCTCAACCTCTCTGGTCCATGCCTGGACCACGGCGCCGGCGTATTTGATGATTTTTGCCGCGGTCGGCTTCGCGCTGCTGCGGGCGAGGAGATATCCGCTCTTGAGTTTTTCCATAATCTGGTATTTCGGTCAACTGGCGATCGAGGCGATGCCCCTTCCGATCGACCTGGCCAACGAGCACCGTCTTTACCTGGCGGGCATCCCGGCGATAGCGGCCGTACCGTATTTGCTGTGGCTGCGGTTCAAGGACCTGAAGGTTGTCGCGGCCTCGGGAGCAATCGTCGCGCTGCTGTTGGGGACGTTCACCTACTCGCGCAACCTGGTCTGGCTGACCCCGGTCAAGCTCTGGAGAGACGCGGTCATGAAATCCCCCTCATCCTATCGGCCGTGGAACAACTACTGTACTTTTCTGGTTGAGGCCGGTGATCTCAACCGCGCGGGTTACGGGTGCAACTACGCGGTCAAGCTGGACCCGAGTCAAGCCGAGGCCCACGCCAACCTCGGGCTTTGTCTGTTCAAGATCGGCCTGGACGAGGGCGCGGAATCGGAATTGAAGAAGGCAATCGAGCTGGACCCCGAATACGGCATTGCCTACTTCAACCTGGGCCTGGTCTACGCGGTTCGCAAGGATTTTGAAACCGCGAGGTCATACTGGGAGAAAGCCATGGAACTCAAGCCCACGGACGCCAAGGTCTATTACAACCTGGGGGTGATCTACGGGAAGATCAACGAGCCGGGAAACGCGGTCCGTGCCTATGAGACGGCTCTCTCGCTCCGTCCCGAATGGGTTGAGGCCCGGCTCAAAGTAGCGCAGGCATTGGCCGACGCGGGCAGGTGCCCTGATGCGGCGAGCCTGGTGAAGGCGTCGCCGGTGCGAGACAAGCGGTTCGAGACCATTCTCCGGCAATGCCGGTGATCAGGAGGAACGGCTAACGGGTAAAGGTAAAAGGTTTGATGCTTTGGCTGCGGCTGGCATCGTCGCCCTGGCGCTGGCGGTTTACGCTCAGAGTTTCCGGGCGCCTTTTCAGCTGGACGACTTGACCAGCATAGTTTCCAATGAATATATTCGCGTCCAGAGCCTTGACCCGGGTTCACTTTCCCGCGCCGCGTTCCAGGATTTCCGCCAGAACCGGCCGCTCAGCAACCTGAGCTTCGCGCTCAACTACTATTTCAACCTGCTCGACCCCGCGGGTTACCACGCGGTCAATTTCGCGGCGCTGGCCATCACGGCGCTGCTTATCGGGCTGTGGCTCTCAAGACTTTTCACTCATCTCGGCTTTGAGCCCTCTCGTTCGCGGCTGGCCGGCTGGCTGGCCGCGCTGGTCTGGGCCCTCCACCCGGCCAACGTCCAGGCCGTGACCTACGTGGTCCAGAGACACGCCTCCCTGGCCGGAATGTTTTCCATCGCCGGCATCTATTTTTTCCATCTGGCCCAGGGAAAAAAATCCGGACGCATTTGGTTCCAGCTCGTGAGCGCGTTTTCATGCCTGCTCGCGCTCCTGAGCAAAGAGACCGCGGTGACGCTCCCCGCAATCATGCTCGCGTATAAAGTTTGTTTTTTTGACGATCTCAAGCCGGGCTGGCCGGCCCGGAATTGGAAATGGCTTGCGGCTCTCGCGGCTTTTTATGCCGGCGCCGGAGTCCTTGCGCTCCGGCCCGCGACGGCCGGCGCGCTTTTTGATTTCGAAGGCGCTCCGTTCACGGCCTGGCAGAAACTGCTGAGCGCGCCAAGGGCGTTGTTTTGGTCTTTTTCGCTGGTGGTTTTCCCGGTCCCGCAGCGGCTGAACCTGCTCCACGATTTTCCCGCTTCCCGCTCTTGGCTCCAGCCCGCGACCACCATCTTCTCCTGGGTTTTGCTCGGGGCGGTTGTGTTCGCCGCGGTCCGGCGGGCCAGGCAATGGAAAATTTTTTCCTTCGCCGTGGCCTGGTTCCTGGCAATGAACCTGGTTGAACTGATGCCGCTTCCCATTGACCTCGTCAACGAGCAGAGGCTCTACCTCGCTTCGCTCGGCATAATCGCCCCCGCGGCCGGTCTCGCGGTCCTGAGGCCGGGAAAAATCCGGCTGGCCGTCGGGTGGATGATGGTGATTGCGCTGTTTTTCGGCTTTTTCACTTTTGCGCGGAACCGGGTTTGGCTGAGCGAGGAAAGTCTCTGGCGGGACGTTACGGGCAAGTCTCCGTCGGTGGCCATGTGGTGGAGCCATTTGTGCTCGGCGCAGATTGAAGCGGGGAAATTGAAGAGCGCGGCTCATGCCTGCTCGTTGGCTCTGAGCCTTGACCCGGACCTGGCGGAGGCGCGCCTGAACCTGGGAAATATTTTCCTGCAAGAGGGCGATTTCTCCCGCGCGGAGATTGAATTTCAGGAAGTCCTCAAGCTCAAGCCGGGGGACGGCCTCGGCTATTTCAACCTGGGGCTGGTCAAGATCGCGCAAAACGATCTGGCCGCGGCGAAAGCAATGTTCGCGCAGGCCGAGCGGCTTAATCCTTCGGAGGCGAAAGTCTATTTCAACATGGGGCTGGTTTACGAAGCCGCGGGAGAAATGGCTGAAGCGGCCCGGTTATTCGGACTCGCGCTTAAGCAGCGGCCGGAATGGCTGGCGCCCCGGTTGAAGCTGACGGTGATCATGGCCGGACTGGGCAGGTGCCGGGAAGCGCGGGAGTTGGCAAAGGGGGCGCCGGCGCGGGACCCGGGCCTGGAAGCGCTCGCGGCTCAATGCGTGGAAAGGACCCCATGACGGATAAAAGGCGTTCAATTGCGCAATGGGCGGTTCTGGTTGTCCTCGGCCTGGTCATTTATCTTCCCGCTTTCAACGCCCCGTTTACTTTTGATGACCATCAGGCGATTGTGCAAAATCATTACATCCGCGCCACGAGCCTGAGCCCGCAAAGTCTCTTCCGCGCCGCTTTCCAGGACTACAGGCAGAACCGCCCGCTCACCAACCTGAGCTTCGCCCTCAATTATTATTTCAGCCAGATGGATCCGTTCGGCTATCATTTGGCCAACTTTCTCGTTTTTATTCTGACCGCCGCGGGAATCCGGCTTTTAGCGAAAAAGCTCCTGCTCCGTCTCGGCCTCGAAGAGTCCCGGGCGGGCCTGGCGAGTTGGCTCGCCGCGCTGGCCTGGGTGGCTTTCCCGCTCAACGTCCAGGCGGTCACTTACACGGTTCAGCGGGCAACTTGCATGGCCGGGGCTTTTTCAATCTGGAGCGTCTATTTTTTCCATTTGGGAATGGAGCGCAAGGAAAAGGCGGGCCGCGATTTTCTCTTAAGCGGCCTTTGCTGCCTGTCGGCGCTTTTGAGCAAGGAAACGGCTTTGGCGCTTCCCGCGCTCCTGCTCGCGTATAAGATTTATTTTTTTGACCGCCTGGCCCCGGGCATTTTGAGCAGGAACCGGAAGTGGCTTTTGGGCCTGTCGCTCTTTTACCTGGCCGCGCTTATGTTTGCGCTCAGGCCGGCCATGTCCGCGGTGGTTTTCGATTTCGGCCGGATGCCCTTCACCGCGTGGCAGCGTTCGCTCACCGAGCCCATGGTGCTTGCCTATTATGCCATGCTGATCGTTTTCCCTCTCCCCCAGCGGCTCTCCATTGAACACCACTTTTTCGCGTCGCGCTCCTGGCTGGAACCCAGATACACCGCCATTTTCCTGGTCCTGCTTTTGACCGCCGTCATCCTCACATTCTTCCGGAGCCGGAAGAACCCCGCGCTCGGCTTCGCGGCCCTGTGGTACTTCGGGCAGTTGATAGTTGAGGCGCTGCCTTTGCCCATCGACCTTGCCGCGGAGCAGAGGCTTTACCTGGCCTCGCTCAGCTTCATCGTTCCCGCGGTCGCCCGGCTCTTGGCCCGGCCGGCAAAGCCCAGGCCGGCAATTTTCTTGATCGGACTGGCAATCCTTTTTTACGGCGGGTTCACTTTTCAGAGGAACCGGGCGTGGAACGACCCGGAGATGCTCTGGAGAGACGCCGTGAAAAAATCTCCGCTCTTCGCCCGGCCCGCGAACAACTACTGCTCGGTGCTTGCCGATCAGGGCAAGTGCGAACAGGCTTTCAAGGCCTGCGGTCTCGCGATCGCTTTTTCCCGTTCCCTGCCTGATCCGTACATGAATTTGGGCGTCTGTTATTCCAAACGGGGCCGGGAGGACCTGGCCGAGGAAGTTTTTCGCAAGGCCGCGGATTTGAGCGGAGGCTCCGCCTGGTCTTTGTTCCACATCGGCATGACCTTTTACATCCGGCGCGATTACGCGTCCGCGGTGACCTGGTTTGCGGAGGCCGCGGCCAAAGACCCCTCCAACCCGGAGCCGCATTTCTACCTGGCGCAATCTTTCCGCGTCTTTGGACGGACGGAGGACTGGATGCGGGAGTTGGCCGCAGCGGTCAAGCTCAGGCCGGAATGGGCCGAGGCCCGGGGGCAACTGGCCTGGGCGCTGGTTGCCGCGGGCAGGTGCCCGGAGGCCGCGGCGCTGGTCAAATCCGCTCCGGCGCTGGACCCGCAATTCGCCAACGTAACCGAATACTGCCGGAGCAAATGAGCCGCAGGCCCCGCTTCTTTTCCGGCCCGAAATAAACTAAAATCGATAAGTGCGGTCGAACAACGCTCCAGCGCCGTTCTCGCCCGGGCAACCGGCGGCCCCGGTCCGAATAATCGCGCTCCTCGGGTTCGCGCTGGCCATCTATTTTCCCGGCCTGAAAAGCCCTTTCCAATACGATGATTTTTCGAGCATCGTTGATAACCCTTACGTCAAGATTGAAAGCCTGTCCGTTCCCGGCCTGGTCCAGGCCGCCTTTCAAGGCCGGCAGAACCGGCCGCTCACCAACCTGAGCTTCGCGCTCAATTATTATCTCAACGGCCTTGATCCGTTCGGATACCACCTGGTGAATTTTATCGCCCTGGCCATGACCGCGATCGGCGTCTGGCTCCTGGTCGGGAAATTACTGATCCGGCTGGGGTTCGACCCCTCTCGCGCGCAGCTTGCCGGATGGCTCGCGGCTTTTGTCTGGTCCGCTCATCCCGCCCAAGTCATGGCTGTGACCTACATCGTGCAGAGGCACGCGTCATTCGCCGGAGCTTTTACCATCTGGTGCGTCTATTTTTTCCACCGGAGCATGGAAAGGCCGCGGCTGCGGAATGCCTGGCTTGCCGCCTCCGGACTGAGTTGTCTGCTGGCGCTCTTGAGCAAGGAGACCTCGCTCACCCTCCCGGCCCTGGTTTTTCTTTACAAAGTTTTCTTTTTTGACCGCTTGCAGAAAGGCCGGCTCAAAAAGAACTGGAAATGGCTGTTCGCGCTCCTGCTGTTTTACGGCCTGGCCGCAGCTTTAGTTTTGAGACCTTCCATGCTGGGCCAAACTTTGAGCGAAATCAGCGAGACGCCGCTCACTCCCGCGCAAAGAATCATGACCCAGCCAAGGGCGCTGCTCTGGTACCCCTTTTTCATTCTTGCCCCTTTTCCGCAATTCCTGACGCTCCTGCATAATTTTGAGCCTTCACACTCGCTCATCCGGCCGGCCACTACCATAATTTCCTTGCTCATCCTCGCGATAGTGGTTTTCCTCGCAATCTACAAGGCCAAGGCCCGGCCCGCGTTCGCTTTCGCCGTGGCCTGGTATTTCGGCTCGCTCCTGGTGGAGGCAATGCCTTTGCCCATTGCCATTGCCAACGAGCAGAGGCTATACCTGGCGTCCCTGGCCATAATCGTTCCCGCGGCCGGTTGGCCGGTCTTGCGGCTTTCGAACACCAAAGCCGTGGTCGCCCTGGCGCTGCTCATTGTGCTGTTCTTCGGGTTTTTCACCTGGAGTCGCAACCAGGTCTGGCGCTCGGAGACCGCGCTCTGGCAAGACACCGTGGAAAAGTCCCCGGGTTTTCTGTGGGCATGGTTTCACTATTGCAATGCCCTGGCCAAGAGCGGCGACTGCCGGAACGCGGCGCTGGCGTGCCGGCTTGCGGCTAAGGCCGCGCCCCAAAGCCACAAGCCGCGGCTCAACCTTGGCGTCTGCCATTTGCGGCGGGGTTTTGCGGAGCAAGCCGGCGCCGAGCTTTTGGGCGCGGTGACTTTGAACGGAGCGCTGCGGGACGACCCGAAATGGACCGCGGCCTGCTCGGAACTTGTAAGGCTCATGGCTGATCAAAACCGGTGCGCGGACGCGCTCGGTTTTGTGGAGACAAGCGGCATGGATGCCAAACGCATTTCCGGGGTGATCGAGCAATGCCGGTCAAAATGAGCTCAGCGGTTTCATTTATTTCCAAGGCCTTGATCCTGGCCGGGCTTGCGGCCGCGGCGTACGGGCCGGGATTTCGCTCGCCCTTTCACCTGGACGACTACCAGAGCATAGTTGGCAACCCTTACGTCGCGGTCGAGAGCCTGAGTCTCAACAGTCTTTCCCGCGCGGCTTTCCAGGACTTCCGCCAGAACCGGCCGCTCACCAACCTGAGCTTCGCGCTCAATTACTATTTCAACCGGCTAAACACCATGGGCTATCACCTGGTCAATTTCTCGGCCCTGCTGCTTACCGCCCTGGGCATCTGGCTGCTTTTGCGCCGGCTGCTGATCCGGCTGGGATATGACGCTTCCCGCGCTGAACTCGCCGCATGGCTCACCGCCCTGCTCTGGACGCTGCACCCGCTCAACGCCCAGGCCGTGACTTACATCGTGCAAAGGCATTCCTGCATGGCCGGAATGTTTTCGGTCTGGAGCATTTATCTTTTCCACCTGGGCATGGAAAGCCGCCGGCGCCGGGCGTTTTTTGCCGCCTCCGGGTTCTTGTGCCTGATGGCCCTGCTCAGCAAAGAGAGCGCGGCCGCCATGCCCGCGATTATTTTCGGCTACAAGATTTTCTTTTTTGACGGCTTGCCGCGGGGCTGGCTCCGGCGCAACTGGAAATGGATTTTCGGCCTGGCGGTTTTTTATCTTCTGGGTCTCGCGGTTTTATTGCGGCCGGGGATGTGGAACATGGCGTTCGGTTTTCCCAGGATGCCCTTCAGCTGGGAGCAGAGGCTTCTGACCGTGCCCAGGGTTTTGCTCTGGTATGTCCAGTTGATCCTGTTCCCCTTCCCGCAATTCCTGACCTTGAGGCATGCTTTTTCCGTCTCGGAATCCCTGCTGGAGCCGGCCACGACCTTGTTATCCGGGCTGGCAATCGCGGCCCTGGCCGTTCTGGCCGTGCTTGCCGCGAAAAAACACAGGGCTGTTTCCTTCGCCATCATCTGGTATTTCGGACAACTCTTGATTGAATCCATGCCCGTGGCCATTGACCTGGTGTTCGAGCACCGATTGTATCTGGCTTCGCTCGCGGTGATAACCCCGGCGGTGTGCCTGCCGCTGCTCAAATCCAAACGGGTAAAGGCTGCAACCGGTTTACTTGTGCTGATCGCGCTGTTTTTCGGTTTTTTCAGCCGGGAGCGTAACCTGGTCTGGGCCAGCGACCTCCAACTGTGGAAAGAGGCGGTTTCCAAGAACCCCCGGTTGGGCCAGGCATGGGAACTCTATTGCGTGGCCCTGGTGGACAGCGGGAATTGCCGGTTCGGGAAGAAGGTCTGCGGAGGAGTTATCCGCAAGCGGCAGAATTCCCCGGACGCGCAGAACGCGCTGGGCGTGTGCTACATGCGGGAGGGCAAATGGAACCTGGCCAAGAAAAAATTTCTGGCCACGGCCCGATTCAACAAGCCCGGCGCTTCCAGGGCCTACTTCAACATCGGCCTGGTCTATTCCCAAAAGGGAGACCTTAAGAACGCGATGCGATATTACAGCGCGGCGATCATCAAGGACCCTGGCTACGTGGCCGCGCATTACAACCTCGCGCAGGTTTATCGCAGAATGGGCGACCAGGAGGGCTGCATCAGCGAATTGAGGGAAGTGCTGCGGTTGCAGCCGGAGCTTGACAGCGTGCGCGCCATGCTCGACCGGGCGCTTTCAGACCAGGCGGACTGCGAGAAATACCTGGGCTTGACCAATCCCGCGCCCCTGGAGGCGCCGGCCTTTTCCCGGGCGCTTTACTCCTGCCTGGGACCGTGAGCGAGGATCAAACCGCAAGCGGGTCGTCCTTCCGGTAAACCATGCCCTGGCCGTGCGCGACCATCTCATGGTTCTGGTTGGTCACGATGAACTTGTAGTTGCCGGTCCTGCGCGTCTTGTCCAACTCAATGGCTTCCGCGGAAAGCACGTCGCCCTTTCTGGCCGGCCGCAGGTAATTGACGGTGACCGTCAGGGCCATGGCGGAAGTGCCATGCGAGTTGGACGCCAGCTGGAAGGCTTCGTCCAGCGCCGCGAAAATGACCGCGCCGTGACCCATGCCGTGGATGTTCAGGTGCTCCTCCCGAACCTGAACCTCAACCCGAGCGTAGCCCTCCCGCACCTCCACCGGCCGCGAACCCATCAGGCTGGTGAACCGGTTTTTCTCAACCGCTTTTTTCAGCCGTTCCGGAAAATTTTCCGACATGATAAAACAAGGATATTGAATATGGCGAGATTTGTCAACGATCCCCGCGGAACTTCCCCGAACCATCCAACTCCTGATCCCCATCCTCCTTCGTCCCAGGTGGGTTCGAGCAGGATGCGACTACGGAGGACAATATTCCTAATTCCCAATCACTACTGTCCGGGGAAAAATCTTTTGCTCATTGCCGGATTCGATAGCCCGGCGCTTCAGCGCCGGGGAACCGGGGCTCTCCCCCCTCTGCTGCGGCCCGCGCCGCGGCGCGGGCCGCAGCAAAAGAGATAGGCCGTCCCTGTTCCCGGCCATAAATGGCCGGGCTATCGAAATCGAATTTCAACCTCAGGTTAAACCATAAATGGCCGGGCTATCGAAATCGAATTTCAACCTCAGGTTAAACCATAAATGGCCGGGCTATCGAAATCGAATTTCAACCTCAGGTTAAACCATGAATGGCCGGGCTATCGAAATCGAATTTCAACCCCAGGTTAAACCATGAATGGCCGGGCTATCGAAATCGAATTTCAACCGCAGGCTAAGACGCGTGGATCATTGTCCAATTGATAGCATCTGGCAATTACAACTCGTCCCGGCGCCGTCAAATGGGCCGGCGCCGAGCGTCCGTATAAAATCTCGCAATTCTTCCCCGGACACTACTGATTCCCAATTCCCAATTCCAACTCAATTTCCCCCTGCTGGTCCGTGCGCAAGACCCTGGCCCCGGCGCGCTTCATTCTTGCCAGGGCTTCCTTGGACGGGAGCTTGAGCCGGCTGCTCGGGCCGGCGGAGATCAAGATGTATTCGGGCGCCACCGCATTGAGGAATTCCATGGAGGAGCTGCTCTTGCTGCCGTGGTGCGGGGCGATGAGGATTTGGCTTTGGAGTTTTGCGCCGTATTGTTCGACCATCCGGCGCTCCACCTTTCGGCTGATTTCTCCGGGGAAAAGGACGGAAGGGCCGGTATTTCCGGGCCAATCCATTTTTATCACCGCGGAGGCGTCATTGAGCGAAACGCTTTGGGGCAGTTCCGGCGGCGGGTTCAGGAATTCGAGCCTGGCGCCGGCGATTTCTATTGCGGGCTGCGAGCTGTCAATGAACCTGGTCGGCGTCTTTCTGTCCCTGGCAATCTCGAGCAGGCTTTGCGCGGCCGGGTTCAATTTTTGCGGGAGCAGGAATTCGCCGACTTTGAAATTGGCAAGGATATATTCCAGCCCCGCGGAATGGTCGGTCTCGGGGTGGGTGAGGATTACCTTGTCGATGCGCCGGATTCCGCGTTCGAGCAGGAACCTTCCGACCACGGCCTGTCCGAGGTTGATTGCACCGATCTTGCCGCCGCCGTCGATCAGGATGCGTTTTTTTTGCGGGAGTTCGATGAGGATGCTCTGCCCGAGCCCGACGTCAATGACGCTGATCCTGGGTCCGCTCGGGCCGCGGGCCTGAAGCAGGTCATGGTATCCCTTTGCGGCAAGGCCCAGGCCCAGGGCCAGCAGGAGCGCGAGCCAGGCGATCCGGAGGAGTATTTTTTTGCGAGGCTCGCGTTTTTTCGCGAAGAAGCGGATTGACTCCAGTCCGGCGAGCATGGCCAAATACCAGCCGAAGATTTCGGCCGCGATCGGCGGCCGGACCATGAAGTTAATTTCCGTCAAAGACGCGAAGGCCGCGGCTATCCTTTCCATGAGCCAGGCCCCGAAACCTGCGGCCACGAAAAGCTGTTCGGCCAGGCCGGGGGCGAAGCTTGCAAGCCCCAGCCCCGTGATCCCGATGGGATAGACCCAGAACCCGCAGATCGGCACCAGCAGCAGGTTGCAAAACGGTCCGGTCAGGCTGGCCTGCGAAAAAAAATAGGCGTTGAGCGGGGCAAGGAACACCTGGATCAGGACCGTGGCCAGCAGCAGACCGTAAAAATAGATGAGCAGCTTGATCCCAAAGAGCCGCAGCCGCGGAACCAAAAATCCCTTTTCCTCCCGAACCAGATTCGCCTCGTCCTGCAGCCGGGGGCCGCGGCCGAGTGCCCAGACCGGGTTGAAATACGGGATGAGCACGAAAACCGCGAGAAAAGAGAGCTGGAAGCTCGCGTCAAACAGCGAAGCGGGGTCGAGGAGGAGGATGACCATGGCCGCGAGTCCGAGCGCGTTGAGCAGTTCGCGGGTCTTGCGCAAGGCAATGGCCAGGAGCAGGACCCAGGCCATGATCAATGCCCGGAAAGTGGGGATTTCAAGCCCGGTGATCATTCCGTAAAACGTGATGGGGAATGCGGTCAGCAGCCCGGCGATGGGGTAGGGGTTAAGCCTTTTCAGGAGCCAGGGCTGAACCCGGAAAAAACCGAGCACCAGCAAAAAACAGAAACCGGCCACCAGGCTCAGGTTAAAGCCCGAGATCACAAGGATGTGGCTGCAACTGGTGGCCTGGAAAAGTCTCCAGACGTCCTCCGGCACCGCGTCCTTCTCGCCCAGGAGCATGGCGGAGAGCAGATAGGACGAGCGCGCGCCGCTCCGGTCCAGTTCGCTTTTCACGCGCTGGCGGAAGCGGTGGAGCAGGGGGAGCAGGCGGCGGTGCGAGGGGTTGACCTGGAAGACCGGGATTTCATCGACTGTGGTCGCGGAGAAATAGATTCCGCTCCGGGCGAAGCGCAGGGCCGGGTCCGGGACAAAGGGGTTCTTGCAGCCCCTGATTTTCCGGAGCCGGGCCCAGGCGACAAGCTGGTCGCCCGGGAAAAAAATTTTTTCGTCGCCATAGTTGAGCCAGAGCCTGCCGGAGGCGTTTTCCGGGCCGCGGCCCTGGTCAAGCCATATCATTTCGCACCGGGCGCGGCTGTATTTCTGCCGGAATTCGCTGGTCTTGCGCACCTTGAGCTTGATGCGCACGGGCGCGTCTAATTCCAGGGCCGCGGCTGCGTTCGCACCCGGCCGCGGCAGCCAGGCGCAATAATAGAACGCCCCGAGCGCGGCCAGGGCCGGGCAGGCCAGGGCGAAGATGATCTTTCGGGGGCGCGGAGACTTTTTTGACCCGGTCGCAAGCGCAAGCGCCATGGCCGAAATGCTCAGGGCCAGGAAGACCGAAAGCCAAACGCGGCCCGCGTCAAATTTCGCCCCCAGCGCAATCCCCGCGCAGAAGAGCGCGGCCGACCAGAACAGGGGCGCCCGGGTAAAATCGGATTGGTATTGGCCCCAAGTTGATTTATCCACCGACTAAAGTTTCTTCCCGGCCGCTCCGGTTGTCAAAACCGGAGAAATCTGTTAATTTCGGATATAGCCTAAGGGGGTAAAAATGGGGATCAATCCGAAACTTTTGGAAAAACTGGTCTGCCCGAAATGCAAAGGCGAACTGAAAATGGTGGGCGACAGCGAGGCGCTTGATTGTCCCAGATGCCGCCTGCGCTATAAGATTGAGCGCTATCCGAATAACGTATATATCCCGAACATGATTATCGAGCAGGCCGAGCCGCTTGCGGAGGGCAATGCAGGAAAAAAGTGATCGCCCGGCCGGCGAGCCCCTCCGGATTCTCGTGCTCCAGACCGCGTTCCTCGGCGATATCATCCTGACCACGCCGCTGCTGCTCGCGCTCAAGGCCGCGCACCCGCGCTCTCATCTCGCCCTGCTCACCACGCCTCTGGGCAAAGCCGCGCTCCAGGGCCTGCCGGGGCTGGACGAGATCATCAGCTATGACAAGAACGGCGCCGAGCGCGGGATCGTCTCATTCTTCCGCAAGGTCCGCGAGCTCCGCGGGAAAAAGTTTGAGGTTGCGGTCAGCGCCCACCGCTCCATGCGCTCGGCGTTGCTGCTTCTGTTCGCGGGCGTCCCGGTGCTGGTGGGTTTTGAGGACGCCTCTTTTCACTGGGTGTATCATCTGCGGGTGAAGCGGGACCGGGAAAAGCATGACGTGCTCCGGAACCTGGCGCTGCTGGCGCCGGTGGCGGCACTGCCCAAGGGTTTTGATCCCTGCCTCAAGTTGCCTCTGCCGCCTGGTTTCCGCCTGGAAAAATTCGGGATCGGCCGGACGGGAAAACCTCTGGTCGGTTTTGCCCCCGGCGCCGCCTGGCCCACCAAGCGATGGCCCGCGGAAAAATTCGGAGAACTCGCCGGCATGCTCTCCTCCGAGCCGGGCGCCACCGTGGTCTTGCTCGGGGATAAAAACGACGCCGGTGTTTGCGCGGAGGTAATAAAAAGCAGCCCGGTTCAATTAACGAACCTGGCGGGCAGGACCACGGTCCAGGAACTGTTCGGAGTGGTCTCAAACCTGGACCTGCTGGTCTGCAATGACAGCGCTCCGGCGCATATCGCGTCCGCATTCAATGTCCCGGCAATTGTGATCTTCGGGCCGACCACGCCGCGCTTCGGGTTCGGCCCGTGGAAAAACCCGCACCGGATCCTTGAGAAAGAGATGGAGTGCAGGCCGTGCCACCACCACGGCCCGGTCAAGTGCCCGGAAAAACATTTCCGCTGCATGACCGAGGTGGGCGCCGGGGAGGCGGCCAAGGCCGCGCGCGAGTTGCTGCGGGCGAAAAGGGGCGGTTGAGTGGCTGGAAAGCTCAAGTTGCTGGTCTATGCTCCGATCAAGTATCCCAACGCGGAGATCGACTACATCCTGACCCTCTCGCAGCGGCTGGCCCGGCTGGGGGTTGAGACCGTGATCATGGCTTCGCCCGGAAACCCGATCGTGGCCTTAGCCCAAGAGCTGGGCTTCCGGGTGGAGACCAGGTTCGACCTTTTGACGCTCAACCCGCTCAAGCTGCTGGCTTTGCGAAGACCGCTGCTTTCCTGGCTTGCCCGGGAAAAATTTGACCTGGTTGACGTCCACCGCTCCGAGGGGTTCGTGGTCATGGCCGAGCTGGTGCAAAGGCTCAAGCCGCGTCCGGCGCTGGTGCGCACCCGGCAGGACATGCGGCCGGTCCGGACCGATCCCCTCAACCGCTGGACTTATAATGCCGCGGACCTCATCATCGTTTCCAACCGGCTGCTGGCGGACGATCTGATCACCCGGCTCAAGCTCAACCCTGAAAAGCTGCGCGTGATCGTTTACGGAATCAACCCCGGCCAATTCCAGCCCTCGCGGCCGCCGGCGGAGATCAGGAAACAATACGGCGTGGACCCGGCCTGGAAAATCGTGGGGTTCTCGGCCCGGCTGGGCATTGTCAAAGGCCACCGGTATTTCATGGAGGCCGCGGAAAAAATCGCGGCCCAAGCGCCGGAAGCAAGGTTCCTCATCTCCTACCGGATGGTCGAGAAGGAGAGCGATTTTCCGGCGCGGCTTGGTCGCAGTCCGCTCAAGGAAAAATTCCTGGTGTTCGGCCCCTGCGACAAGCGCGCGGACATCCTGAGCATGTGCGAGATGGGAGTGTTGTGCTCGGTGGGCAGCGAGGCGAGCAGCCGGGCGTGCCTGGAATGGATGGCGCTTAAAAAGCCGGTGGTCGTGACCAGGGTGGGGTGTCTCCCGGAACTGGTCTCGACCGGCGAGACCGGCTACCTGGTCATGCCGCGATATTCCTCGGGCATGGCCGAGGCCATACTCAAGCTGCTGAGACACCCGGACCGCGCCCAGGAGATGGGCGGACTCGGCTATAAGAAGCTTGCGGAGAATTTCACCGAGGACATCATGGTGGAGCAGACCCTGGAAGCTTTTGCAAAACTTGCCGGCCAAAAAATCTGATCAGAGCATTTCCTTCAGCGCGTCCACCACCCGGGGCATGGCCTCGCCCGCGGGGGCGTCAATGTAGAGCTCGCAGATGCTGTCGTAGTAATTGCCGGTGGGGTTGATCTCGATGATCTTGGCGTCGCGCTCAAAAGCCTGATAGGGCAGGGCGGCCGCGGGATAAACCACGCCCGAGGTCCCGAGCACGATCATGACGTCGGCCTGCTCCGCGGCGGAATTGGCCTCGGGGAGCATAAGCACTGCCTCGCCGAACATCACCACGTCCGGCCGGCTGATTCCTTTGCAGACCGGGCAGCGGGGGAGTAGTTCGGTGAGCCGCCCGACTTCGAAGCCGTTGTGGCTGCCAAGCAGGCTCTTCGCCCGGGCGAGGAACTCGGCTTTGTTCATCTGCTGCCGGCGGCCGCAACTCAAGCACCTCGCCCGGAAAAGACTGCCGTGCACTTCGATGACGCCGTTGTTCCCGGCTTCCTGGTGGAGGTGGTCGATGTTCTGGGTGATCAAGGCCTTGAGGAATCCCATTTCCTCGAGAGCGCCCAGCCCGTAGTGGCCGGGGTTGGGCTTCGCCTTTTCGAAGATCTCGACCATTTGCAGGAGGAATTCCCGGATCAGTCCGGGCTTTTTCAGGGCGGTGGCCACGATCCCTCCGGCGGTGCCGATCTCATCGGGGTCGAACCGGTCCCACAACCCGCCGGGGTCGCGGAAGGTTGGGATGCCGCTCTCCGCGCTGATCCCCGCGCCGGTGAAAGCAACCAGGTTGTCCGCGTCAAGAATGAGTTGAGCCAGCTTCTGGTATTCGTCCATTCCCTTTGGTAATCTATCATCGGGTCCGGCGGGGGTCAAGAACCGCGCTTGACCGCTTGCCCACCCCCGCTTTTTGAAAATGCCGCGGGTCAGGCCGAAATTTCAGGGGGTCAAACCTCGGGGGGTCTGGCCTCGAATTCTGGGGCCTGACCCGAATGGCGCTAATTTAAGGTTGAGCCTGATAGCCAAGCGGTTATGGTCATCAACCAAATAAGTTGATCGGGAGTTCGGGTTTCGATAGCCCGGCGCTTCAGCGCCGGGGAACCCGGCCGCGCCCCCTGCCGCTGCGGCCCGGGCCGCAGCAAGGATTTTAGGCGGTCGCCGTTCCCGGCCATAAATGGCCGGGCTCTCGTCTTTGGCTACCTGAAGGCATAAATGACGGCATTGGGCGCGGAGTCGGCGATTTTCGGCATGGTCGTTGGCTGTTTTTTGGCTTTCACGAAGTGTGCGTAATTGTCTGTGCCCAA